>Ga0208271_100009_pt1 | contig 335636 bp, 303 predicted proteins | sample LakWasM111_LOW13_2_FD_183927 | JGI IMG/M metagenome (GOLD analysis project Ga0208271, IMG submission 183927) | Freshwater sediment methanotrophic microbial communities from Lake Washington under simulated oxygen tension - Sediment Metagenome... | ecosystem: Environmental > Aquatic > Freshwater...
GCGACCGGTGTCGCGTTCCATCATGACTTTAGCGCTGGTGACAGCGCCAAACTGGCCGAAAGATTGTTGCAAGTCTTCGTCGCGGACTGAGTAAGGCAGATTGCCGACGTAAAGTTTGTTGCCCATGAAGGGACTCCTCTAAAACACAATAACAAAAGCGATGGGGTCCCGAAAGCACAACAAATCTTCAAACGTACCGCTGTAGCGCGCGAAACTGACCGATCACCTAACCTGTATGGATTTATACCCACACCCGTGCATTATGCGCCAGATATGAACAAAGCCAACAAAAATCCTGCAAAAGCAGCGCTGTTTGCGACTGGCGGTAAGTGGTCGTCATGCAAAAAGGCTTCAGAACCGAGGTCTTGAAGCCTTTTCAAGCTGTCTCCAGCCGACATTGAAGAGGCTGGCGCGGCTTAGTAGCCGCTGCGTCCGCCACCGTTACCGCCGCCACCGCCGGAACGGCCACCGCCACCGTAAGGACTGCGGAAACCGCCGTCGTTGCCGCCACCACCGTAGCCGCCGCCGGAACGGCCACCGCCACCACCACCGCCGCCGTAACCACCACCGCCACCACCGCTACCGCCGCCGAAGCCGCCGCCAGTGCGTGGAGGACGAGCTTCCATCGGACGGGCTTCGTTGACAACAACGCTGCGACCGCCCAGAGGCTGGCCGTTCATGCCGGCAATGGCTGCCTGCGCTTCGGCATCGCTGCCCATTTCGACAAAGCCAAAGCCTTTGGAGCGACCGGTGTCGCGTTCCATCATGACTTTAGCGCTGGTGACAGCGCCAAACTGGCCGAAAGATTGTTGCAAGTCTTCGTCGCGGACTGAGTAAGGCAGATTGCCGACGTAAAGTTTGTTGCCCATGGAGGGACTCCTCTAAAACACATGATCAAAAAAGCACAATGACAAAAGCGATGGAGTCCCGAAAGCACAACAATCTTCCAACCTGCAGCTGTAGCGCGCGAAACTGACCGATCACCTGACGGGTGTGGATTCGCATCCACACCCTTGATGTTATGCGGCCAGACCCGGGGAAGACAAGCGAATATTGCCGTCGCCAAGCCGGGCAGACCCGCATCAACACTGGGCTGGCGGCCGGTTTTGCCCTGGCGCGTGAGCGCTGGCGTGCCGGTTGGCGGTGCGATGCACCGCAAACAGTGCTTCGGGAAATAAAAGAGTGTTGATTTTCAAGAAAAAAACAGGAAGTTTGTGCCCACTTGTATTTTCTCGCCCAAGAGGGGGGTGGGAGGTGTATCGGCGGTGGCGCCGGAAAACGGATTTTTACGCTGCTCACACAAATAACCGGATTTTTTTCGAGAGATCACGGTGGCCAGGAACACCGGGAGGCCGGGGCGGCAGCTAACGTGCTGCCATCAGTCGGGCTGCTGGAGGTCCTGGCTGTCCGGGCGCTGTGCCTCGCCCGCATCGTTGCGCCAGCGGCCCATGGCCAGTCGCATGGTGAGCAGCTGGTTTTCAAATTGCGGGCAGGCCTTGCAGGCCAGCAGGTGCAGGCGCAAGGCAACGGTATCGGACAGGCGCAATGTTCGGTCCTCCCGTGCCACCAGTAAGGCCGCGGCCTGCCTGCAGGTGCGCATCAGGGGAAGGGACTGGATGTTCATGACGGCCATTCAGTGAGTGTGTTGGTCAAACCAGTGAATGGCCAGGCATTCGCGCAAACGCAGGCGGGCACGGTGAAGCTGGACATATAAATTGGTCGGTGTGAGCGAGAGTTCCTTACAGACTTCTTCGCAGGACAGTTCCAGCCATTCGCGCATCAGGAACAGACGGCCGAGCGCCGGGGGCAGCCGCTCGACGCAGGCATCCAGGACCTTGAAAAACTGGCTTTGCGCCAGGGTTTGCTGCGGATCACCCCAATCACCGGGCGGGCTGGCGAAGTGGCCGTCGGCCTGGAAGGCGAGCTTGTCGAGTTCATCGGCTTCGTCGTCGGCCCCATGGTCGGGAAGCGAGACCTCCCGGGCGTGGCTGCGGATCAGATCGATGACCTTGTGCTTGAGAATGCCGACCAGCCAGGTCTTGAGCTGCGACCGGTTGCCAAACGATTGCGGCTTGGACAGCGCCGCCAACAGGGTTTCCGAGACAGCGTCTTCCGCCCAAGCCTCGTTGCGCAGCTGCAGCCTCGCAAAACGCATGAGGTAGACCCGGTGTTCAACCAGTTGCTCTTCAAAGGTGGCCATGGATGGCAAGTCTAGCCGCACCGCACCGCAGTGTGGGCGTGCAGAAAAAAATGCGGACAGGACCGCTGGCTGGCGCCGAGCCTGCCGCGGGTTTGCCGGACTTCATACGTCAAATCGGCCGCCAGCCCAACAGGAACGGGCGCAAATCGCTATAAATTAAGGAGCAAACAATGGCGGCCAGCCATCGTGGCCATCACCAGTTGACCTCGCGGTCGGGGGTGGCGCCGATGCGGTGTATCGACAGGTCGGCGCCCTCGTATTCTTCTTCCTGGCTCAGGCGCAGGCCCATGGTGGCCTTGATCAGGCCGTAGACCGCGAAGCCCGCCAGCAGCGCCCAGCCCACACCCATCGCCGTGCCGATCAATTGTGCGCCGAGGTGCACGCCGCCCAAGCCGCCCAGGGCCTTGCTGCCGAAAATGCCGGCGGCGATGCCGCCCCAGGCGCCGCACAGGCCGTGCAGCGGCCAGACGCCCAGCACGTCGTCGATCTTCCAGCGATTCTGCGTCAGCGTGAACATCAGCACAAACACCGCGCCGGCGATGCCGCCGGTGACCAGCGCGCCCAGCGGGTGCATCAGGTCGGACCCGGCGCAGACCGCCACCAGGCCGGCCAGCGGGCCGTTGTGCACAAAACCCGGGTCGTTTTTGCCGAGGGCCAGCGCGGCCAGCGTGCCGCCGACCATGGCCATCAGCGAGTTGACGGCCACCAAGCCCGAGATCTTGTCAATGGTCTGTGCACTCATGACGTTGAAGCCGAACCAGCCGACCGTCAGGATCCAGGCGCCCAGCGCGAGAAAAGGAATGCTGGAGGGCGGATGCGCCGAGATCCCGCCGTCCTTGCGGTAGCGGTTGCTGCGTGCGCCCAGCAGAATCACGGCCGGCAGGGCCAGCCAGCCGCCAACTGCATGAACCACGATGGAGCCGGCAAAGTCATGGAACTCGGACCCGGTCAGGGTCCTGATCCAGGCCTGCACGCCGAAGTGCTGGTTCCAGACAATGCCCTCAAAAAACGGATAGACAAAACCGACGATCACGGCAGTGGCCAGCAACTGCGGGTAAAACCGTGCCCGCTCTGCAATGCCGCCGGAGATGATGGCGGGGATGGCCGCGGCAAAGGTCAGCAAAAAGAAAAACTTGACGAGTTCGTAGCCGTTCTTCGCGGCCAGCACTTCCGCGCCCACGAAAAAGCTGGTGCCGTAGGCCACGCCGTAGCCAACGACGAAGTACACGACGGTAGACACCGAGAAGTCCACCAGGATCTTGACCAGTGCATTGACCTGGTTCTTTTTGCGAACCGTCCCCAGTTCGAGAAATGCGAATCCGGCATGCATGGCCAAAACCATGATGCCGCCCAGCAGGATGAACAAGGCATCCGAGCCCTGTTTTAGTGCGTCCATAAGCCCCTCTTTGAATGTTTGAGCAGTTTTAGTGCGAAAGCAGGTTGTAAAAAGCAACAGCACCAAAATCAAGCAAAAACTGCGCCAGAGAGGTGCGCACCAAGTTGGACGACATCGCCGCTCCATGGCGGGAAGGAACGCCCGCTACAATGGTGGCCTGTCATTGGGGAGTAGCCTCCCTCCCTCCTGCCGTCACGGCGGGGGCGAGAGGGGTTTGCGTCAACAGACTTGTCCGTCCCTGCCACAGGGACGACATGGCGCAAACGGTTCAGACTTGGCGAGACCTTTGACTGCACAGCCTCCGTTCAGGCCGGGGATGTCGTGCAGTCATGGGTTTTTTCCGGCCGGAGTCATTCATGGAAGCCTTTCTTATTTCCACCGGCATCGTCGCCCTCGCCGAAATGGGCGACAAGACACAACTTCTTGCGCTGGTGCTGGCCGCGCGCTTTCGCAAACCCTGGCCCATCGTGGCGGGCATCTTCGTCGCCACCATCGCCAACCATGCCATGGCCGGTGCCTTGGGGGCCTGGTTGACCACCGTGATCAGTCCGCAAACCCTGCGCTGGATCCTGGGTGTGTCCTTCATCGCCATGGCGGGGTGGATGCTGATTCCGGACAAGCTCGACGACGACGCGGCCGACGGGCGCCTGCCGCGTTTCGGCGTGTTCGGCACCACCGCGATGCTGTTTTTCCTGGCCGAGATGGGCGACAAGACGCAGATTGCGACCGTGATGCTGGCCGCCCGTTACGACGCCTGGTTCGGCGTGGTCGCCGGCACCACCCTGGGCATGATGCTGGCCAATGCCCCCGTGGTCTGGCTGGGCGCCAAGGTCACGAAGAAAGTGCCGCTCCGGGTGGTGCACCTGGTGTCGGCCTTGATTTTTGCGTTGCTGGGCGCAGCCGCCTTGTTCGGCTGGGGCTGAGGGCGCTCATGGTGCCTTCGGGCCGCGCCGGTAGATCAGGTGGTAGGTCAGGCCGACCAGGACGCTGCCACCCATCAGGTTGCCGGCAATGACAACGGCCAGGTTCAGGGCCATGCCGCCCCAGGTGAGCATGGTTTCGCCCGCAGGCACGCCACCCGACTGCTGAAGCAGCATGGCCAGTGGCATCAGGTACATGTTGGCGATGCTGTGTTCAAAACCTGCGGCAACAAAAGCACTGATGGGAAAAACAATGGCGACCGCCTTGTCCACGACGCTGCGCCCTGCCATCGCCATCCACACCGCCATGCACACCAGAACGTTGCACAGCACGCCGCGGAAAAACGCCTCCCAGACAGGCAAGTCCTGTTTGACCTGCGCGATTTTCACCACCGTACGGCCAATGGCGCCGCCGTTCATATCGGTGTGACCGCTGGCGAAGACCAGCAGCGCGAGCCCGGCCGCACCGGCAAAATTGGCCGCGCAGACCAGTACCCAGTTCCGCAGCACATCGGCGCTCGTGATCTTGCCGTCAGCCCAGGCCATGGCCAGCAGGTTGTTGCCGGTAAACAGCTCCGCCCCGGCCACCACCACCAGCACGAGGCCCAGGGAGAAGACCAGCCCGCCAACCAGCTGGGCCGCGGCAAAACCCAGGCCGGCATCGGACTTCACGATCACAAAAAAGAGGCTGCCCAGACCGATAAACGCCCCGGCCAGTACACCCAGCATCAGCAGCGGCAAGGTCGCCATTCGCGCCTTGGCCACACCCACGGTTTCAATGCGTTCGGCAATTTCCCGTGGGGCGTAAGCATCGGAGCCAAACAGTTCTGACATGGAATTTCCTGAATTGAGGGTGGTTGAGGGCCTGGTCGGACGCCTTGCATTTATACTAGCCTCCAGCGCCGATTTGCTCAGCTTGCGGGCGCTTAAAAAGTACGGCTAAAGACGAACATCCATGAACCCGGACTCGCTTTTAGCGATGCCGGGTTTTCTTTTTGTTCACTGTTTCTGTTGGGGCCTTCTGTTTTGCTAGTTGCCACACCACAGTCCATGCATTTCGCCGACGTTTTGCCTTTGCAAAGCGGCGCGTCCATCCGTGCCTACGACCTGAGCTACGAGACCTACGGCACGCTCAATGCCGACCGGTCCAACGCCGTGCTGATCTGCCACGCACTGAATGCCTCGCACCATGTGGCCGGCGTCTACCTCGATGCGCAGGGTGCCGTGGTGCCGAAATCCGAAGGCTGGTGGGACACCATGATAGGCCCCGGCAAACCGGTGGACACCAATGTGTTTTTCGTCATTGGCGTGAACAACCTGGGCTCCTGCTTCGGGTCGACCGGGCCCATGCAGCGCAACCCCGACAGCGGCGAGATCTACGGCGCCGACTTTCCGGTGGTCACGGTGCAGGACTGGGTGCAGGCGCAGGCGCGACTGCTCGACGCGCTGGGCATCGCCACCCTGGCCGCAGTCATGGGTGGCAGCCTGGGCGGCATGCAGGCGCTGAGCTGGACGCTGCAGTACCCCGACCGCGTGCGCCACGCGGTGGTGGTAGCCAGCGCGCCCAACCTGACCGCCGAAAACATCGCTTTCAACGAAGTGGCGCGGCGCGCCATCGTGACCGACCCGGACTTTCACGGCGGGCATTACGGCCGGCATGGTGTGTTGCCGCAGCGCGGCCTGCGCATCGCCCGCATGATCGGCCACATCACCTACCTCAGCGACGACGTGATGAACGAGAAATTTGGGCGCCAGCTCCGTGAAGTCGCCATTGGCCATGCGAGCGGCTACAAATTTTCGACCCAGGACGTCGAGTTCCAGATCGAAAGTTACCTGCGTTACCAGGGCGACAAGTTCAGCGAGTACTTTGACGCCAACACCTATTTGCTGATCACGCGGGCGCTCGATTATTTCGATCCGGCTGCAGAACACGGCGGCAAACTCACGCCCGCGCTGGCGCGAGCCCGGGCCAAATTCCTGCTCGTGAGCTTCAAGACCGACTGGCGGTTTTCGCCTGCGCGCAGCCGCGAAATCGTCAAGGCCCTGCTCGACAACCAGCGTGACGTGAGTTACGCCGAGATCGACGCGCCCCACGGTCATGATGCCTTTTTGCTCGACGACCCCCGCTACATGGGCGTGGTGCGCTCCTATTTCGAGAGCAAGGTGACGCCATGCTGAAGACCGCTCCCCGGCTGTCCGCCGACCAGCGGGTGATTGCCCGGCTGGTACCGCCCGGCGCACGCGTGCTGGACCTCGGTTGCGGCGACGGCGCCCTGCTCGACCACCTGATCCGCGAACGCGGCTGCACCGGTTATGGCGTGGAGATAGACGACGCCAACATCCAGGCCTGCGTGGCGCGCGGCGTCAACGTGATCCAGCTCAACCTCGACGAAGGCCTGGCCATGTTCGGCGACGCGAGCTTTGACGTGGTGCTGCAGATCGACACCCTGCAGCACCTGCGCAATGCCGAGGTCATGCTGCGCGAGACGGCGCGTGTGGGCCGCATCGGCATCGTCGCCTTTCCCAACTTTGGCCACTGGCCAAACCGGCTGGCGGTGCTGCGCGGCCGCATGCCGGTCACCAAGGTGCTGCCCTACCAGTGGTATGACACACCGAACATCCGGGTCGGTACCCTGCGGGATTTTGCGGCACTGGCGCTGAAAAACCGGCTCCACATCCTGGACGCCTTTGGCCTGCAGGATGGCCGGGAAGTCCGCTTATGGCCGAACGCCCGCGCCAGCCGCGCGGTGTTCAAGTTCCAGCACGGCTGAAAATCCGGGCCCTCTCATGACCCCTGACGCCGCTGCCCCGGTTGCACAGCCCGCCAACGTCCCGTTTGCCGAAGCCTTCCGGTTCTGGCTCAAGCTCGGTTTCATCAGTTTCGGCGGGCCGGCCGGGCAGATTGCCATCATGCACCGTGAGCTGGTTGAGCAAAAACGCTGGATCTCGGAAAAGCGTTTTCTGCACGCGCTCAACTACTGCATGCTGCTGCCGGGGCCGGAGGCGCAGCAGCTGGCCACCTACATCGGCTGGCTGATGCATCGGACCTGGGGCGGTGTCGTGGCGGGTGCGTTGTTCGTGCTGCCGTCGCTGTTCATCCTGATCGCGCTGAGCTGGATGTATGTGGCGTTTGGCGACCTGCCGCTGGTCGCCGGGATGTTCTACGGCATCAAGCCAGCGGTCGCGGCAATCGTGCTGCAGGCGGTACACCGCATCGGCGGCAAGGCATTGAAAAATCCGGCCAAAGCCCCCGTCCCCTGGGTGGTGGCGGCGCTCAGTTTCATAGCGATTGCGTTTTTGCACGTGCCCTTTCCCTGGGTGGTGCTGGGCGCAGCGCTGACCGGCTGGCTGTGCGCGCGTTTTGCGCCCGGGCAGTTTGCCGCTGGTGGGGGACATGGCGGCACGGTGGTGGTGCCTGTGCCCGCGCTGATCGACGACCACACACCGACACCCGACCACGCGCGCTTCAGCACATGGCGGCTGGCCCGGGTGCTGACGGTGGGTGCCGTGCTGTGGCTGTTGCCCATGGGTGGACTGGTCGCCTGGCAGGGCTGGCACGGCGCCTTGACGCAGATGAGCTGGTTTTTCACCAAGGCGGCGCTGCTGACCTTTGGCGGCGCCTATGCGGTGCTGCCCTATGTGTACCAGGGCGCGGTCGAACAGTTCGGCTGGCTCAGCGGGCCGCAGATGATCGACGGGCTGGCCCTGGGCGAAACCACGCCGGGCCCGCTCATCATGGTGGTGGCTTTTGTGGCTTTTGTCGGCGGCTGGACCAAGGAGGTGCTGGGGCCGGACGCGCTGTTCCAGGGCGCGGCGCTGGCGGCCTTGCTGGTGACCTGGTTCACCTTTTTGCCGTCGTTCATCTTTATCCTGGCGGGCGGACCGCTGGTGGAGTCCACCCACGGCAAGCTGCATTTCACCGCGCCGCTGGCGGCCATCACCGCCGCGGTGGTGGGCGTGATTGCCAGTCTCGCTCTGTTTTTTATAGCGCATGTCGCTTTGCCGACGGGCGCTACAGGCGGTTTTCCTTTGAATGTGGCGTGGCCGGCATTGGCCATCATGGCCGCCGCCAGCCTGGCGTTGCTGCGCTACAAGGTGGGCGTGATTCCGGTCATCGCCGCCAGCGCGCTGGCCGGCCTGCTGTTGCGCCTGGGCGGCCTGGCGTGAGGCCGGGCCGCCCAGGCGCACACGCCGCGGTATGCTCCAGCCCATGCAAGGCCCTCCGGAAGAAAAACACGTTGCCCCGGCGCTGACGCTGCTCGAACGGCTGTTCGGCCACTGGGTGCACCAGGTGACGCGGGCGAGCCTGCGCGCCGACCTGATGGCGGGCCTGCTGGGGGCGGTGCTGGTGTTGCCGCAGGGCATTGCCTTTGCCACGCTGGCCGGCCTGCCGCCGGAATATGGCCTGTACACCGCCATCATTCCCTGCATCATTGCCGCGCTGTTCGGCTCCAGCTGGCATGTGATGTCGGGCCCGACCAATGCCAACTCGCTGGCGCTGTTTGCCATGCTGTCGCCGCTGGCGCTGGCCTTCAGCCCGGGCTACATCCAGATGGCGCTGGCGGTCACGGTGATGGTGGGCGTCATGCAGTGGCTGATTGGGGCGCTGCGGCTGGGCTCGCTGGCCAACTTCATCTCGCCTGCGGCGCTGTTCGGCTTCACCTCGGGCGCGGCGGTGTTGATTGCGGTGTACGCCCTGCCCGATCTGCTGGGCCTGCCGGCGGCGGTCGACCACGGCGCCGCCGCGGTGCTGCTGCATGTGGCCGCGATGGCCCGCTCGGTGCAGCCGGCGGCGCTGGCCGTGGCCGGCGTGACCGTGATCGTGGCCCTGCTGGTGCGGCGGCTGCGCCCCAGCTGGCCGTCCATGCTGGCCGGGCTGGTGGCGGCAACGGCGCTGGCCTGGGTCTGGACAACGCACCTCAGCGCGACGCCGTTGCCGCTGCGCACGGTCGGCCAGATCACCACGCCGTGGCCGAAATTTGCCATCCCGAGCGTGAACTGGTCGGCGCTGTCCGAGCTGCTGGGGTTGGCGTTTGCGCTGACCATTGTGGCGCTGGGCCAGTCGATCTCGATTGCCAAGGCGGTCGCCGCGCGCTCCGGCCAGCGCATCGACGCCAACCGCGAGTTCCGCGGCCAGGGCCTGTCCAACATCATCGGCGGCTTCTTTTCGTCGTATGTGTCCTGCGGCTCGCTGAACCGGTCCATGCCGAATCTGGAGGCCGGGGCGCGCACGCCGCTGGCGGCGGTGTTCTCAGCCCTGCTGTTACTGGGCCTGGTCGCCGTCAGTGCGGCACTGCTGGCGCAGATCCCGATGGCGGCGCTGGCGGCCCTGCTGGTGCTGGTGGCGGTGTCGCTGCTGGACCTCGGGCGCTGGCGCCAGTTGTTCAGCCTGAGTCGCACCGAATTCGGCGTCGCGCTGGCCACGCTGGTGGCGACCGTCAGCATCCGGCTGGAGATCGCCATCCTGCTCGGCACGCTGCTGTCGCTGATGTCCTTTTTGTACCGCACCTCGAAACCGGCGATGCGCACCATGGGCTTCGACAGCCGGGCGCCGGACCGGCAGTTTGTGGTGCTGGCCGATGCCGAAAACCCCTTGCCCGAGTGCCCGCAGCTCAAGCTGCTGCGCATGGAGGGCGAGGTCTATTTCGGCGCGACCCAGCATGTGGCCGACACGCTGCATGCGCTGCGTCATGCGCGCCATCCGCAAAAACACCTGCTGGTGATGGGCAAAAGCATGAACTTCATCGACCTGGCCGGTGCCCAGCTGTGGGAGGCCGAACTCAACGCGCGCCGGTCGATGGGAGGCGATTTGTACTTTCACCGACCGCGACCCGAAGTCATCCAGATGTGGAAGACCACCGGTTTCACGCGGCTGCTCGGCCCCGAGCACCAGTTCCCCGACAAGCGCAGCGCGATCGCGACGATTTTCACGCGCCTGGACCCGGCCATCTGCCGCATATGCACGGCGCGTATTTTCGAGGAATGCCGCAGCGTGCCCGGGCCTGATCCAGTGGGCGATACCGTTCCTAAGCCGGGGGCTTGAAACCCAGCCGCTGCAACAGGCCGGTCGCGGCTGCCGGCGTTTTTTCCTTGGCGCCGTTGATGAAAAACACAAACACGTCCCTGGGGGCACCCTGGTCTTTCGCGGCCTCCAGCCGCGGCAGGTCCGACGGCTCGCCGCCCCCGGCCCAGGTCTGGGCCGCCGCGGCCCAGGCGTCCAGGGCCCGGGGTGCATAACCGCTCTTGAGCCTGGCGTCACTGCGCATCAGCCGGGCATACACGAAATCAGACGTCAGGTCGGCAAAGGACGGAAAGTCGGGCGAATCGGTGAACACCGTCGCGCACTGGTGCTTGCGCGCCAGTTTCAGGTAATCCGGCACCATGAAGCTGGGATGGCGCACATCCAGCACGTGGCGCAGCTGGCGGCCGTCCACGGCCCGGGGCAGCAGCGCCAGGAAAGCCCCGAAGTCCTCCGCATCAAACACCTTGGTCGGCATGAACTGCCAGACGACGGGACCGAGCTTGGCACCCAGTTCGCTGATGCCGCTGCCGACAAACCGTTTGATGGACTCGCCGGCTTCGGCCAGCACCCGGCGGTTCGTGGTGAAGCGGCTGGCCTTGAGCGAGAACACAAAGCCGTCGGGTGTTTCGTCGCGCCATTTGGCAAAGGTCGGCGGCTTGATGCTGCGGTAGTAGGTGCCATTGACCTCGATGGCGGTCAGCTGGCGGCTGGCGTAGCCCAGCTCCTGGCTGTGCGGCAGCTTGGCCGGGTAAAAATGGTCGCGCCAGGGCGCGTAGGTCCAGCCGCCTACGCCGACGCGAATGGCGGGGAGAGAACTTGCGGATGTGTTCAAGGCATTACTCCCGCAAACAGGGGATGACGTTTTCACCAGGGTCCCGGACAATGCCCCGGCATGCAACGTCCCCCGAAGCACCGCCCGGCACGATGTGCGCGGCACGGTTACAGTGACAGCTCAGCCGGACCGTCCCGCTGAACCCCTTCTTCTGGAGTTTATTCATGAACGCCCCCCTGCATCGAGAAATTCCCGCCAGCGTGCTGGACGCCGCCCAGGCCCTGTCCCAGGTCAGCGCCCAGTGGGACGGCGACATCGTCAGGCAGATCACCGACTACATCACCATCCCCGCCAAGTCGCCGTCCTTTGATGCCGACTGGGCCGGCCACGGCCACATCGAGACCGTGATGCGCAATGCCGCAGCCTGGGTCGAGGCGCAAAAGGTGGAAGGCCTCCAGCTCGAGATCGTGCGCCTCGAAGGCCGCACGCCGGTGCTGTTTTTCGAGGTGCCGGCGACCAAAACGGGTTCTACCGAAACCGTGCTGATGTACGGCCACCTCGACAAGCAGCCCGAGTTCACCGGCTGGCGCAACGACCTCGGCCCCTGGACGCCCAAGTACGAAGACGGCAAGCTGTTCGGCCGCGGCGGTGCCGACGACGGTTATGCGGTGTATGCCAGCATCGCCGCGATCCAGGCCCTCAAGGCGCAAAACGTGCCGCACCCGCGCATCGTCGGCCTGGTCGAAACCTGCGAGGAAAGCGGCTCCTACGACCTGCTGCCGTATGTCGATGCCTTGCGCACGCGGCTGGGTGACGTAGGCCTGGTGATCTGCCTGGACTCGGGCGCCGGCAACTACGACCAGCTCTGGCTGACGACCTCGCTGCGCGGCATGGCCAGCGGCGTGCTGAAAGTCGAGATCCTCACCGAAGGTGTGCATTCGGGCGATGCCAGCGGCCTGGTGCCCTCGAGCTTTCGCATCATGCGCCAGGTGCTGGACCGGCTCGAGGACAGCAAGACCGGCACCCTGCTGCCGCAAAGTTTTCACTGCGAGATTCCGGCCGAACGGCTGGCGCAGGCGCAGGCCACCGCGCACATCCTCGGCGACCAGATCTACAAACGTTTCCCGTGGGCGCATTACGACTGCGGCGGCGCGACCACGTTTGCGCTGCCGACCACCACCGACCCGGTGGAGGCCCTGCTCAACCGCACCTGGAAACCCACGCTGAGCGTGACCGGTGCCGACGGTTTCCCGGAGATGGGCAACGCCGGCAACGTGCTGCGGCCCTACACCGCTTTCAAGCTGTCGCTGCGCCTGCCGCCGCTGGTGGATGCCGCGGGCGCGGTGCAGGAGCTCAAGGCCCTGCTCGAAGACAACGCGCCCTACCAGGCCAAAGTCACGTTTGAAAGCGCCGGCGGCGCCACCGGCTGGAATGCGCCGACCACCTCGCCCTGGTTCGAGCAGGCGCTCAACGAGGCGTCGCAGGCCTATTACGGCGCGCCCTGCGGCACCATCGGCCAGGGCGGCACGATTCCGCTGATGAACATGCTAAGCCGGGGTTTTCCGAAGGCGCAGATGATGGTCTGCGGCGTGCTGGGTCCGAAAAGCAATGCGCACGGCCCGAACGAATTCCTGCATGTGCCATATGCCAAAAAAATCACCGCCGCCGTGGCGTCCGTCATCGCCCGCATGCCTTGAGCCGGCCAGCCGTGACTCCCCCCCTGCTGGCGCCATTCACGGCCCGTGACGGTGAGAACCTGGCGATCTACGACTGGTCGATGGAAGCCTGCCAGGGCGACGACACCCTGCCGCCGCGCGCAGTCGTGCTGTTGGTTCACGGCCTCGGTGAACACGCGATTCGCTACGACCATGTGGCGCGTCGCTTGCTGGACTGGGGTTTTGCCGTGCGGGCCTACGACCAGCGCGGTCACGGTGAATCGGGCGGCGAGCGTGGCGGCCTGTCCAGCGAGACCCTGTTGCTCGAGGATCTGGCCGAGGTGGTCGATGACACCCGCCAACAGTCGCTGCGTCTGCCATGTGCGGACGGCGCGGCGGCGTCCGATCCCCTGCCGCTGATTCTGCTGGGCCACAGCCTGGGTGGCCTCGTGGCGGGCCGTTTTGTGTCGCTCGGGCTGCGTCCGGTCGATGGCCTGGTGATGTCCTCGCCGGCGCTGGATCCGGGGCTCAATGCGATCCAGAAACTTTTGCTGGCCACCCTGCCGGCGATTGCCCCCAATCTGCGCGTCAACAACGGCCTCAAGCCCGAGTTCATCTCGCATGACCCGCAGGTGGTCAGCAACTACCTGGCCGACCCGCTGGTACATGCCAAGATTTCAGCGCGGCTGGCCAGATTCATTGCGACCGCCGGGCCGGCGACGGTGGCTGCCGCCGCCACCTGGACCCTGCCGACGCTGCTGATGTATGCCGGCGCCGACAAGCTGGTCAACCCGGCCGGCAGCCGCGCTTTTGCCGAAGCGGCCGCCAGCAATGGCGGCGCCAGGGTCGTGACCACGCGTTGTTTTGACGAGCTGTACCACGAGATCTTCAACGAGCTGGAGGCCGCGCCGGTGTTTGCCAGCCTCAAGGCCTGGCTGGACGCCCGGTTTTAAGAAAAACAGGCCTGCGGCCCTTGTCCATGCTGCGCAAGCAGCTCCTGAATCAATAGCGTATCAGGCGGCGGTGCGGCCCCGCCGCTGCAGCGCCAGCCAGGCCAGCGCGGCACCAGTCAGGCCCAGCGGCAACAGGGAACCGAGGTTCAGCAGCGTCCAGCCCTGCGTGGTGACCAGCACGCCGGAGGCCAGCGAGGACAGCGCCAGCACCGCGAACACGCAAAAATTGAGCGCGCCCTGCGCCTTGTCTTTTTCCTCGGGGCGGTAGGCGCTCAAGGCCAGCGTGGTGCTGCCGGTGAACAGGAAGTTCCAGCCCACCCCGAGCAGAAACAGCGCGATCAGGAACTGGTGCAGGTTCACGCCCGACAGCGCCACCAGCACACAGGCCACGTTGAGCGCCAGCCCCGCCGCCATGATGGGCAGCGTGCCAAAACGCTTGATCAGGTGGCCGGTGAAAAAGCCGGGCGCAAACATGCCGATCACATGCCACTCGAGCACCAGTGCCGCGTCGGAAAACGGCAGGCCGCAGACCTGCATGGCGATCGGCGTGGCGGCCATCAGGAGGTTCATCACGCCGAAGCCCAACGCGCCGGCGGCGGCCGCGACGATGAACACCGGCTGGCGCATGATCTCGCCCAGCGGTCGGCCGCCGCTGGCCGCGTGCTGGGCCGGCGGCGGCGGAAACTGCACGAAGGCCAGCAGCCCCATGGCCAGCAGGGCCACGCCAGCCAGCGCCAGGTAAGCCCCGGCAAAAGGCACGTCGGTCAGGCTGCGTGTGCCCGCCGCGAGGTTGGGGCCGGCAATGGCACCGATCAGGCCGCCGGCCATCACCAGCGAGACGGCTTTTTCGCGAAAGGCCGGCAGCGCCAGTTCGGCCGCGGCAAAACGGTAGAGCTGGGCATTGGCGTTGTAATAACCGGCCACCACGGTGGCGGTCACCAGCAGCCAGAAGTTCCGGCTGTAGGCCGCGTAACAGCACAGCAGCGCCGACAGCACCGCCACCACCAGCCCGAGCTGGAACGAGGTCTTGCGGCCGAATCGCTTCTGGGTGCGTGCGACGATGCCGGTCGACAACGCCCCGCCCACGACATAACCCATGACCGGCAGGGTCGCCATCCAGCCGAGCGGCGCCAGGTTCAGCCCGACCAGGCCGTTGATGGCGATGAAGGTGACGTTGTTGGTGAGAAACAGACCCTGGCAGACCGCCAGCAGCCAGAGGTTGCGGTTCATCGTTCAGGCATCCAATGTGAGCAGCGCCAAGCAGGCCAGCGGCGCGGTTTCGGCGCGCAGCACGCGCGGGCCCAGGGTTACCGGCAGAAAGCCGTGGGCCAGCGCCGCCTCTTCTTCGGCCAGGCTCAGGCCGCCTTCGGGGCCGCTGAGCAGGGTCACGGGGGTCGCGCTGTCACAGGCGGCCAGGGCTTGCGTCAGCGGCTGCGTGCCAGCGCGCAGCGACAGCAGCAGCCTGGGCATGGCCGGCGAGGCGGCCGGCAGCGCGGCCAGCCAGTCGCTGAGCGTGTCGATCGCATGCACCGGCGGCAGCCGGTTGCGTCCGCACTGTTCACAGGCGGCGATGGCCACGCCCTGCCAGTGCGCGACCTTTTTGTCGGCGCGTTCACCCTTGAGGCGCAGCACCGAACGTTCGGCCATCAGCGGCGTGATGCTGGCGGCACCGAGTTCGCTGGCCTTTTCGACCAGCCAGTCCATGCGCTCGTTGGCCGGCATGCCCACGGCCAGGTGCACGGCGCGGCGGGTTTCGCGCTCCACGTCGCTGTGGGCGTTGACCTGCACCTGCACGTCGCTGCGGCCCATGCGTTCAATCGTCGCCTGGAACTCGCCGCCCTGGCTGTTGAACAGCGTGATCACGTCGCCGGGCTGCAAGCGCAGCACCTGCACGTGGCGCGCGGCGCGCTCGGGCAGGGCCAGCGAGTCGCCGGTGCGCAGCGGCAGGTCGGTGTAGAAGCGGGCCGTCATGGCCGGCGCTCCAGCGCTTGCATGCTGCCATGAAATAGATAGCTTTTAGCACTTATAAACAAAGGGCCAGGACCGGATTTGGCATTGAACGAAAGACTCAAAACGTGTAGCCCACCCGGGTTTCGTTGCCTTCAATCTCGTCGAGCAACACCATCAGCGGCCCGAGCTGGCGGTAGCGGGCACAGGTGGCGCGGGCGTAAGTGATGAAGCGTGGCGTGTCGGCCAGGTATTTCGGTTTGCCGTCACGCAGGGTCAGGCGCGCAAAAATGCCAAGAATCTTCAGGTGGCGCTGCAGCCCCATCCATTCCACCGCCCGGTAAAACTCGCCGAAATCCTCGCCCACGGGCAGGCCGGCCTTGCGCGCCTGCTCCCAGTAACGCACGGTGATCTCGAGCACAAAGTCTTCCGGCCAGCTGATGAAGGCGTCGCGCATCAGGCTGGCGATGTCGTAGGTGATGGGCCCGTAAACCGCGTCCTGGAAGTCGAGCACGCCTAACCGTGGCTCGCCGCTTTCCGGAACCATCAGGTTGCGCGGCATGAAGTCGCGGTGCACAAACACGCGCGCGCCGCCCAGCGACTGCAGGTTGCTGGCCTTGATCTGCGCAAACAGGCCGTCGAGCTTGGCGCGCAGCGTGTCGTCGACTGCGATGCCGCGGTGCTGCGCCACATACCAGTCGGGAAACAGCGCCAGCTCACGCTTCAGCAGGGCGTCATCGTAGGGCGGCAGGACGTCGGGCTTGGACGCCAGCTGCCAGCGGACCAGCGCATCGATCGCCTCCCGGTACAGGTCGTAGGCGCGCTGGGCTTTGTTGGCTTCGGGTTGCTGCTCGATCACCTCGAGCATGGTCCGGGCGCCCAGGTCGCTCAGCAGCATGAAGCCCTGGGCCTGGTCCCAGGCCAGCACGCGCGGCGCATTCAGTCCGGCGCCGGCCATCAGGTCGGCGACCTTCACAAAAGGCGCGCAGTCCTCCTGCGCCGGCGGGGCATCCATGATGATGCAGCTGCCGCCGTCGGCGGTGCGCACCCGGAAATAGCGGCGAAAACTGGCGTCGGCCGAGGCGGGCTGCACCGTCTCAGCCAGCAGGCCGTAGGCGGGCGCATGGGCCTGCAGCCAGGCGGAAAAAGCGCCGGCGCGGGTGGCATCAGGCCAGACAAGGGGGGATTCGGTCATGCGGTCTTTCGGCCTGCCTTAAATGGATACATCAAAAGATGGGGAAAGGGTCGGGTGGGCATAGGATAATCGGGCCAGCTTTCACAAACGGGTTTATCTCATACTTCCGATGCATCGCGCATCCCGCTCGCGTTTTATTCATTCTCCGGTCGCCCATGCCGTCCTCAGCCTTGTGTCCTGCACCATGCTGGGCTTGGGGCATGGCGGGCCGGCTTACGCCCAAAGCCCTGCGGCGGCTTCCGGGCCGGCGCAGGAACTGCCGGGGGTAAAAACCAGTGATGGCGCACCGGTGCTGCTCAGGAGCTCGTCCATGCTGGCCGAGCAGCCGCCGGGCGGCCCGGGCATCGAACTGCCGACCTTTGTTTTTGGCAACCGCGTGTCGGGCCGGCCGGATCTCGAAACCGTGGTTGACGGGGAGGCTGAGTTGCGCCGCGGCGGCTCGGCGATACGCGCCGACCGGATCGAGTACGACCAGCCGACCGACGTCGTCAAGGCCCGGGGCAATGTGCGCGTCAACAGCTCGGGCAACCTGTACAACGGGCCGGAGCTGGAAATCAAGCTCGACACCTTCGAGGGTTTTTTCCTGACGCCGGACTACCGGTTTTTGCAGAACGACGGTTATGGCGCAGCCGACCGCATCGATTTTCTGGACGACAAGCGCCTGGTGGCGCACAACGCCACCTTCACCACCTGCCAGCGCGGCGAGGGTCCGAGCTGGATGCCGGCGTGGATCGTCAACGCCACGACACTCAAGCTCGACAGGGAAGCGGACGTCGGCGAGGCCTCGGGCGGAGTCTTGCGCTTCATGAATGTGCCGATTCTGGCGGCGCCCACCTTCAGCTTTCCGCTCAGCGACAAGCGCAAGTCGGGCGTGCTGCCGCCGACACTGGCGATCGACAGTCTCAGTGGCACGGCCGTGACCGTGCCCTACTATTTTGATATTGCGCCGAATCGAGATGCCACCTTCTCGCCGACCTTGATGAGCAAGCGCGGCGTGGACCTGGCCGGCGAGTTTCGTTATCTGGAGCGCGGCTACAAGGGTGAATTGCGCGCCAGCCTGTTGCCCAATGACCAGCTGCGCAACCGCAACCGCTGGTCTTACAACTACCTGCACAGTGGTGGATTCAACACTGGGATACCGGCAATTGGCGGTGTAGGCCTCAACCTCAACTTGAACCGGGTCAGCGACGACAATTACTGGCGTGATTTTTCAGGGTTTGGCAGTGCGGGCGCGAGTACCTTGTTGACGCAACGGCTGCTGCCCAGCGACGCCAGCCTCAGCTGGGGGCGCGGCTATTTTTCGACCACGTTGCGGACGCTCAAGTGGCAAACCCTGCAGGATGTGAACTCGCCCATCGTGCCGCCTTATGACCGCATGCCGCAGCTCACCGCCGCCTACAACCGCTTCAATGTGCCTGTGGGCGGGCTGGCGGGGCTTGATTATTCCATCAGCACGGACTACACCCGTTTTGAGTCGGACCGACGGCTGACCGGGCAGCCCAATGCCAATCGCGCGTTTGCTCTGGCACAGATCAGCCGGCCCTGGATCCTCCCTGGCGGATACATTACACCCAAGCTGATGCTCAATGCCACCACTTACCAGTTTGACGACCCATTGGTCAACGGTTCACGCACAGCCTCCCGGACGGTGCCGACCTTCAGCCTGGACAGCGGGCTGACCTTCGAGCGCGAGACCAGTTTTTTCGGGCAGGCCTACACCCAGACCCTGGAGCCACGCGCGTTTTATGTGAACACGCCCTATCGCGACCAGCGTTTTCTGCCCAACTACGACTCGGGTGCCAACGACTTCAATTTCGCGACGGTGTTCACTGAAAATGCGTTTGTTGGCAACGACCGTATCTCGGATTCCAACCTGCTGACACTGGGCCTGACCTCGCGCCTGCTGGACCCCGATACCGGTGCCGAGGCCTTGCGTGTGGGCGTGGCCCAGCGCCTGCGGTTCAAGGACCAGCTGGTCACCTTGCCTGGGGGCGTACCAGTGACGGATCGTTTCAGCGACCTGTTGTTCGGCGGCTCCGTGAACTTGACAAAAGCCTGGTCGCTGGACAGCACGGTCCAGTACAACCCGAAGACCAGTATTTCCCAGCGTTCGACGGTGGGCGCCCGCTACAACCCCGGCAATTACCGCGTGATCAGTGCGGCCTACCGTCGCCAGCGCAATGTCAGTGAGCAGTTTGATGTGGGCTGGCAATGGCCGATCAATGATCTGTGGGGCGACAAAGGCAAGGACCTGGGTGCCGGGCGTGGCCAGGGCGCCGGGCGCTGGTACAGCGTTGGTCGCCTGAACTACAGCGTGCCCGACAAGAAATTTGTGGACATGGTGCTGGGCATTGAATACGACGGCTGCTGCTGGATAGGCCGCGTTGTGCTGGAGCGGACCCAGCTTGGTACTGCTCTGGCGGCTTCTTCATCCAAGGCCAACAACACGCGTATCCTGTTCCAGCTGGAGTTCGTCGGTTTCTCGCGCATTGGCTCCAATCCCCTGAAAACCCTCAAAGCCAACATCCCGCGTTACCAGTACCTGCGTGAGCAGGGCACGACACCCAGCCGTTTTACCAACTATGACTAAATCCAGTTTTTTCCCCCGTCCTGGCTTTCGCGCCGCCGCCGCGCTGGCGCTGGTGCTTGGCTTGCCCGCCTTTTCCGCGCAGGCCCAGGCCTTGAGGCCGCCCGGCCAGTTGCGGGTGCCCGGTCTGGGAACCCTGGGTACGGCCGCGGGTGTGCAACGGCAGGCCGACTACATCGTGGCCGTGGTCAACTCCGAGCCGATTACCAACAACGAGGTGCGCGCGCGCATGCTGCGCACTGAGCAGCAGATGGCGCAGCAAGGCACGGCGCTGCCGCCCAAAAACGAGCTGGCACGGCTGCTGCTCGAACGCATCATCGTGGAGCGCACCCAACTGCAGCTGGCCAAGGAGCTGGGGGTGCAGGTCAGCGACGCCATGGTGGACGAGGCGGTGCTCAATGTCGCCCGGCAAAACCAGGTGTCCGTCGAGGAGCTGCGCCAGCGCGTGACCGCCCAGGGGCTGGTTTTTGCCCAGTTCCGCGCCGACCTTCGCAATGAAATCCTGCTGACCCGGATCCGGGAGCGCGAACTCGAGTCCCAGGCCAAGGTCAGTGACCAGGAAGTGGAGCAGTTCATTCGCGAGCAGGCAGCCGGGGCTGACCCCGCCGCGCAGGAGATCAACCTCGCGCAGATCCTGGTGACCGTTCCCGAAAACGCCACCCCGGCCCAGGTCGCCAGCCTGCAGGCCAGGGCACAGCTGGCGGCAGAGCGTGCGCGCAGCGGGACGGACTTTACCGCGCTGGTGAGCGAGTTCTCCACCGCGCCGGGGCGCAGCGCCGACGGCCAGATGGGCTTGCGCCCTGCCGACCGCTACCCGGAGCTTTTTGTCGACACGACGAAAAATGTACCGGTCGGGGGTATCGCCGGCCCAGTGCGCAGTGGTGCCGGTTTTCACGTGCTCAAGGTGCTGGAGCGAAAACGCGCCGGCATGCCGGCAACCACGGTGGCGGAAACCCGCGCCCGTCATATCCTGCTGCGCCCCACGGCCCAGCTTGGCGAGGCGGCCGCCGTCGCGCGGCTGGCCGATTTCCGGAAACGCATTGCCGCCGGACAAGCCGACTTTGCCGCGCTGGCCCGCGAGCACAGCCAGGATGCCTCGGCCAAGGACGGCGGTGACCTCGGCTGGGCCGGCCCCGGCCAGTTTGTGCCCGAGTTCGAGGAGCACATGAACAGCCTCGCGCCCGGCCAGGTCGGGGATCCCGTCGTGTCGCGTTTCGGCGTTCACCTGATCCAGGTGCTGGAGCGGCGCAACACCAAGCTGTCCCCGCGCGAGCAGCGTGACATCGTGCGTGCCTCGCTGCGCGAGAAAAAGTTCGAAGAGGCCTACAGTGCCTGGGCGCAGGAGGTACGTGGCCGCGCCTATGTGGAATACCGGGACCCGCCTCAATGATGTGGCCCCCACGGTCGCGCACTGCGTGTCGCTCCCTGCCCCCCGGGGGCCGCTGCGCCTGCGGGTCGGCAAAGCCGGACCCGCGGCCCCTGCTTGAAAGAGACGTCGGGGACCATCCAACTTCCGCCTCCGGGCTAGCGTGAAACACACCCCCCGCAAACGATTCGGCCAGCATTTCCTGACCGACCGCGCCATCATCGATGACATCGTGCAGGCGATTGCGCCCCGGCCTGGCCAGGCCATGGTGGAAATCGGCCCCGGTCTGGCGGCCCTGACCCAACCCCTGGCCGAACGCCTCGGGCACTTGACGGTGATCGAGCTGGACCGCGATCTTGCGCAGCAGTTGCGCGCGCATCCACAACTGACGGTGGTCGAATCCGATGTGCTCAGGGTGGATTTCAGGCAGCTGGCCCGGCAGGTGCAGACCGACGCCTCGTCCAGGGGCGGCGCCGCAACCGAGGCGGCAGGGGGAGCAACCGGCAAGCTCAGGGTGGTGGGCAACCTGCCGTACAACATTTCCACGCCCATCCTGTTCCACCTGCTCGACGCGGTGGAGGTCATTGAAGACCAGCATTTCATGCTGCAAAAAGAAGTGATCGACCGCATGGTGGCCCACCCCGCGACCAGCGACTACGGCCGGCTCAGCGTGATGCTGCAGTGGCGTTATGCGATGGAGAATGTGCTGTTTGTGCCACCTCAGAGTTTTGACCCACCGCCGCGGGTGGACAGCGCGGTGGTCCGCATGGTGCCCCGGGCTGTGCCGGAGAAGGTGGACATCAAGCTGCTGAGCGAGGTGGTGCGTGTGGCGTTCAGCCAGCGCCGCAAGCTGCTCCGCCACTCCCTGGGCCAATGGCTGGAGCAGCGGCCGCACAGCCCGCCTTTCAATGTGCAGCGCCGCGCCGAGGAAGTGCCGGTGGCCGAATACGTGGCGCTGGCCCAGGCGCTGGAAAGCGGGCCGGGCGCCTGAGCCGCTGGCTGGCCGCCATCGTTGCTTCTGAATTGATCGCGACTCGGGTCCATCCGGCGGGCGCTGCCTGCCGTTTTCTCCTGATTCCGGTGGTGATCGACGAGGCGCCGGTTCACCATGAAAAAAGCCCGTCGAACAACGGGCTTTTTTGCAGCGTATTTGCAAGCGTCAGGCTGCGGCCAACCAGTATCCCGCGTTGAACGGGCTGCTCATGCGCAGCGCCAGCGGCGACACGTCGAGCAGTTTGTCGGTTGGCATCGGCTCTTCGCCGTCTGCGCTGTTTGCTTGCTGGGCCTCATTCGCCCGATCCCCTTGGCCAATGTCTGGGGAGCGGGCTACAGAAAAGAATAGAAACATCTGAACGGGATCTTTCGATCCGCCCAGTAGTCCGCAGCATCCCTGAAGATGTCCAGCAGCTGTTCGCGTGCTTCCTTGTCGAATTTTGCATTCGCAGGGATCTGCTCCAGCAGGACGATAAAGCCGGGCTGCGGGCCGGACTTGTGAACCAGGTCCGTCATGCAGTCGTACAGCGCGTCAAAGTTTTTGCCAAAATGCGCCGGGAAGGTGTACTGTGCCGCGATCATGTCCAGCACTTCCTGCTTGCTCTGGGCGTTGCCCAGGTTGGCATAGAGGAAGTGGTGGCCAAGCTGGGTGGCTGCATCCTGCAAGTCCTGCACGCGGAAGGCGCGTATGGACTGCACGATATTGGGTCTAACAGTACGAAGTGGTGTTTCCATCTCCGCGTCTCTTTCTTAAGTCAATAATTCAAAGTTGACGATCACTGTTGAACCTTATTGAGCGATTCTGCGAAAACTCGCGTAGTGATCATCGGTGTAATAACAAGCATCGGGCGTGGTGGGTACAAAACCACCACAAACGATGCGCCGGGCGCCCCGACTGCGCTCCCCTGGGGTTCTGACGGTGTATTCACGGTAGTAACCGCGATTCTTGGCAGGAAGCATTCTTTCCCGATTGCCAAACACCGAACCGTCCTTGTCGTACCTGAACGGGCCCCCCTGGTAAATCAACCGGACCATGTGGCGCCCCTGCTCCGGCAGGGCCGCAACTGAAATCGTGCTGACTTCGGCCGCGGGGACTGGCCCTTTGGCCTCTACGCCGGACGGGCTGAACCCCGTGCTCAAAGCAGCCAGAACGACTGCTGCGGCTAGCCGCCAACCGGCCCCACTTTTTCGCAACATGGAAAAATCCGTCTTTCTTGAACCAGAGCCAACCGTCAATCGTTGAGCAGTTGCCGGGTTAACCCTTAAATTTCAAGAGGTAGAGTTTGACGCATCCCGCAGAAAAACGCAAGGGCCTGCCCAAAATTCAGGCAGTCAGCTACCCACTCAGGACAATGGTAAGTTAGTGCTAGCTGTCTAAAAAAGCCTATCGGGATGCGTTGGCATCTGCCACGGTCAGGGCGGTCATGTTGACAATCCGGCGCACTGTGGTGCTGGCGGTCAGGATGTGCATGGGTTTGGCGGCACCCAGCAGTACCGGGCCGATGGCGATGTTGCCGCCCGCTGCCGTCTTGAGCAGGTTGTAGGCAATGTTGGCCGCATCGATGTTGGGCAGGACCAGCAAATTGGCCTCGCCGGACAGGGTGCTGTTGGGCATGACCGCTGTGCGCGCCGCAGGGTCCAGTGCCACATCGCCGTGCATTTCCCCGTCAACTTCCAGCCACGGGGCTTCGTCGCGCAGCAATTGCAGCGTGTGGCGCATTTTCAGGGCGCTCGGGAGATTGGAGGAGCCAAAGTTCGAGTGTGACAGCAGCGCAGCCTTGGGCTTGATGCCAAAGCGCATCATTTCCTCTGCCGCCATGGTCGTGATCTCGGCCAACTGTTCGGCCGTGGGATCGTAGTTCACATGGGTGTCGACCAGAAACACCTGGCGGTCCGGCAGCATCAGGCCATTCATGCAGGCGTAGGTGCAGACGCCCGGGCGCTTGCCGATCACCTGGTCCAGGTAGTTCAGATGGTGCGCGGTGGTGCCCCAGGTGCCGCAGATCAGGCCGTCCACATCGCCTTTGTGCAGCAGCATGCCGGCAATCAGCGTCAGGCGGCGGCGCATCTCAATCTTGGCCATCTGCACGGTCACGCCCTGGCGCTCCATGAGGCGATGGTAGGTTTGCCAGAAGTCGCGGTAGCGGTGATCCTGCTCGACATTGACAACATCGTAGTCCAGCTCTTCCCTGAGCCGCAGGCCGAATTTTCCGATGCGCTGGGCAATGATGGCGGGCCGGCCGATCAGCGTCGGGCGGGCCAGGCCCTCGTCCACGACGATCTGGCAGGCCCGCAGCACGCGCTCTTCCTCTCCCTCGGCATAGGCCACGCGTTTTTTGGCGGCTTTTTTGGCTGCCGCAAAAATCGGCTTCATGGTCGTGCCCGAGGCGTAGACAAAGCTCTGGAGCTTCTCGCGGTAAGCGTCCATGTCGGTGATCGGTCGCAGCGCCACACCGCTGTCGGCAGCCGCCTGCGCCACGGCTGGCGCGATCTTTATCATCAGGCGCGGGTCAAACGGCTTGGGAATCAGGTATTCCGGCCCGAATGCCAGCTGCTCGCCGGTGTAAGCCGCTGCCACCACCTCGCTCTGCTCGGCCTGCGCCAGCTCGGCAATCGCATGCACCGCGGCAATTTCCATCTCGACCGTGATGGTGGAGGCGCCGGCGTCCAGCGCGCCGCGGAAGATGTAGGGGAAACACAGGACGTTGTTGACCTGGTTCGGGTAGTCGGTGCGGCCGGTGGCCATGATGGCGTCATCACGCACCGACTTGACATCTTCGGGCGTGATTTCAGGGTTGGGGTTGGCCAGCGCAAAAATGATGGGCCTGGCGGCCATTTTGCTGACCATGTCCTTCTTGAGCACACCGCCCGCCGACAGGCCCAGGAAAATGTCCGCGCCTTCAATGATCTCACTCAAGGTCCGCGCTGACGTCTTCTGCGCAAACTGGATCTTGTCTTCGTCCATCAGCTCGGTGCGTCCTTCGTAGACCACACCGGCCAGATCCGTCACGAAAATGTTGCTGCGCGGGATGCCCAGCTTGAGCAGCAGTCCCAGGCAGGCCAGCGCCGCAGCACCCGCGCCCGAGGTCACCAGCTTGACCTGCGTGGGAAGCTTGCCGACCACCTTCAGGGCATTCAGGATGGCGGCGCCGACCGTGATGGCCGTGCCATGCTGGTCATCATGAAACACCGGGATCTTCATCCGCTTGCGCAGTTCGCGTTCGATGTAGAAACAGTCCGGCGCCTTGATGTCCTCGAGGTTGATGGCGCCGAAGGTGGGCTCCAGCGAGGCGATGATGTCGACCAGCTTCGCCGGGTCTTTTTCGTCGATTTCGATGTCGAAGACGTCAATGCCGGCGAACTTCTTGAACAGCACGCCCTTGCCTTCCATGACCGGCTTGGAGGCCAGCGGACCGATGTCGCCCAGGCCCAGCACGGCTGTGCCGTTGGTCACCACCGCCACCAGGTTGCCGCGGCTGGTGTATTTGAAGGCCGCATTCGGGTCCTTGACGATTTCCTCGCAGGGGGCTGCGACGCCGGGTGAGTAGGCGAGCGCCAGATCGCGCTGGTTGACCAGCTGCTTGGTGGCCGCGATCGCGATCTTGCCGGGAGTCGGAAACTCGTGGTATTCCAGTGCGGCACGGCGCAGCTCGTTGCGTTTTTCCTGGCTGTCTGGGGTGGCTGGCACGGCGGGCATGAAGTTGTCTCCTGAGCGACGGCCCCGGCAGGGCCGTCAATTATTTTTTGTAAGGTCTGCGATTGTAGGGCGTTCAAGGGGAAAACCCTAGTACGTGGATCTACGCAAACCAGTGCAGCGCTTTTGACTTTTTCACATAGATCAGGGGCGCTTGGCGGTGTAGGGATCCATGGCTATTGTCACTCTGGTGTTGAATTTTGCCGAAATCTGACCCGGTCAGAGCACTAATTTCCATCCAAACCTGATCCACGTGGCGACATGGAATGTCATCAGGCGTTGGGCACGGCGAGATCAGATGTCCATCGGCGAGATTGCAAGGCGTACAGGCCGGGCTCGCAACACGGTTAAAAAGTATCTGCGGTCAGATGAGACTGAGCCCAGCTACCCCAGACGGGTCGGCGCCAGCAAGCGCTATCCCTGCGCCGAGAAGCTGGCCACCTGGCCAGGAATCGAGGCAACAAAATCGCGGAAACAGCGGCGCACTTTGAGGCAGATCCACACAGGTAAGGTGGAAGAGGCCATGGGCCAGACTGGCAATAACCCAGCCATGCGCCGCTGCGCCTGTTGCAACTTTGTCCTGTATGGCGCAAAATGCGCCATACAGGAGTTATTCATGGCCGCGCCCAGCAACTTTGCCTCCGTCAAACTTCCCACCGCCCTGGTCGAACAGGCGCGCGAGGCAGCGCAGCCTTTGCGGCGTTCAGCCGCGGGCCAGATTGAATACTGGGCCACCCTGGGCCGTGTCATCGAGCATGCCGGCCTGACGGTGCAAGAGGCGCGCGCCGCCATCGAGGCTTATGAGGCCGCCACGCGCCAGGCGCGCGCGCCGGCACCGGATTCGCTGGACGCCCTGAAACAGCGCGTCCTGGCCGCCAGCACCGACGGCAGCCTGCAAGCCCGGATTCGCACCATTGTTGAGGAAAATCGGCAGCAGGCGGTGCAGCGGGCCGCCACTTGAGTCCACCGGTTTTCCATCTTCTGGCCGGCCCCAACGGCGCCGGAAAATCGACGCTTTACCGCGCCCTGGTGGCCAGCGGCACGCTCGATGGTGCGCTGGAGTTTGTCAACGCGGACCTGTACGAGCGCAGCCATCTGCAGCACATCGCCGACCCCCAACAACGCTCCGAGGCAGCGCGGGACTGGGCCGACGGGCGGCGGCAGGCCCTGCTTCAGGCCGGCATCGGTTTTGTCAGCGAAACCGTCTTTTCGCACGCGTCCAAGCTGCAGCTGGTCAGCCGGGCGCAGGCGCTGGGTTACCAGGTGGTTCTGTATGTCGTGTCGGTGGGGGACCGTCGGCGCCTGCTGGCCCGGGTCAGCCAGCGCGTCCAGGAAGGCGGCCACCCGGTGCCGGCCAAACGCATCCTGGAGCGCTACCCGCGCAGCATGGCCCACCTGCACAAGGCGGTACGGCTCGCCGACCTGGCGTTTGTCTACGATGCCGCCGAGGTGGAGCGGGGCGGCCCTGTGCTGGTGGCGCTGTGTGAAAAAGAGCAGACCACCTGGCTGGTGAAAAAACCGCCGGCCTGGGTCACCGCCTTGCTGGCCAGCGACTAGGGCGGCTGCGCGGCGCCCCATCAGCCCCGGCCGCTCAACCCCGCATCAACGCTTCAATCTCGTCGGCCTCCACCGGCACGCCACGCGTCAGCAGTTCGCAGCCTTTGGCCGTGACCAGCGCGTCGTCCTCGATGCGGATGCCGATGTTCCAGAACTCCTTGGGCACGCCCTTGGCGGGCCGCACATAAATACCGGGCTCGACGGTGGTCACCATGCCGGGGCGCAGGATGCGCGAGGGCTTGCGCATCACGGTCTGGCCCAGCGCGTCTTTTTCCTCGCGCGGTTTGCTGCCCGGTTCGGTGTAGTCGCCGCAGTCGTGCACGTCCATGCCCATCCAGTGGCCGGTGCGGTGCATGTAGAACTGGCGGTAGGCGCCCGAGGCCAGCACATCGTCGACCTTGCCGTGTTTGGCCTTGGACAGCAGGCCGGTGTCGAGCATGCCCTGGGCCAGCACACGCGTGGCCGCGTCGTGCGGGTCCGTGAAGCGCTTGCCGGGTTGGGTCACCTTGACCGCGGCGTTTTGCGCTTCCAGAACGATTTCATACAACACGCGCTGGGCCGGCGTGAACTTGCCGCCGGCCGGAAAGGTGCGGGTGATGTCGCTGGCGTAGCCGTCGAGCTCGCAGCCGGCGTCGATCAGGCACAGCTCGCCGGGCAGCAGCGGCGCATTGCCCGCGCGGTAATGCAGCACGCAGGCATTGGCGCCGGCGGCGACGATGCTGGTGTAGGCCGGGGCCTGCGAGCCGTGGCGGCGAAACTCGTGCAGCAGTTCGGCTTCCAGGTGGTACTCACGCAGCCCGCCCGGGATGCCCTTGCGCAGCATGGCCGCCGACGTCTGCATCGCGCGCACATGGGCGCCGGCCGAGATGGCGCCGGCACGCCGCAGGATGGCCACCTCATGCGCATCCTTGGTCAGGCGCATCTCGTCAAGCAGCTTGCACAGGTCATGCTGGCTTTGCGGGCATTCGGCGCCGAAGCGGATGCGCGCGCGCACCTTGGCCAGCCAGCCGTCGACCTGGGTTTCCAGGCCCTTGTGCGTGGCAAACGGAAACCACACGGCCTGCTGGTTGGTCAGCAACGAGGGCATCTTGTCTTCGAGGGTGTCGACGCTGAAAGCAGCATTCACACCGAGCGCGGCCGGGGCGGCCTTGGGGCCCAGGCGGATGCCGTCCCAGATCTCGCGCTCCAGGTCCTTGGGCTGGCAAAACAGCGTGCTGTGGCCGTTGGCCTCGATGGCCAGCCAGGCACCCGGTTCGTCAAAACCGGTCAGGTAATAGAAGTAGCTGTCGTGCCGGTAGGGAAAGCCACTGTCGCGGTTGCGCGCCACCTCGGGGGCGGTGGGCAGCAGGGCGAGGCCGCCACCGGCGGCCTTGAGGGCACGTGCCACGGCGGCGCGGCGTTTCTGGTAAATCGTGGTCATGGGTCAGGCGCCTTTTCAGCGTGGGATGTTCAATTCGGCCAGGCGTTCGGGGGTGCCCACGTCGGTCCATGCGCCTGAATATAGCGCTGCGGTGACTGCGCCGCTTTGCATGGCCTGGCGCAACAGCGGCGCCAGTGCGGCTTTCTGTCCGGCCGGCGTGTCCCTGAACAGGGCCGGGCGGTACAGGCCCGCCGTACTGTAGGTGAACTGTTGATCGGCACGCGTCAGCGCCAGGCCGTCGGCGGCAATGCCAAAGTCGCCCCTGGGGTTGTGCGGCGGGTTGGGCACCAGATAGATGTGGGCCAGCGCGCTGGAGGCGGCAAAACGCTGCGCATCGGCCGCCGGGAAATCAAAGCCCGGCATGAACACATCGCCAGCCACCAGCCAGAAGGGCGCGTCTTCCAGCAGCGGCAGCGCGGTGGCGATGCCGCCCGCGGTTTCCAGCGCACCGCCAAAACGGGCACCTTCGTGCGAGTAACGAAGGTGCAGGCCGAAAGCGCTGCCGTCGCCCAGCGCCGCGGGAAACTGCTCCTCCAGCCAGGCGGTGTTGATCACCACGTCCGTGACACCCGCACGCGCCAGGCGCTCCAGGTGCCACACAATCAGTGGCTTGCCCTGCACCTGCAGCAGGGGTTTGGGGTGGTGGTCGGTCAGCGGACGCATGCGTTCGCCGCGGCCGGCGGCCAGAATCAGGGCTTGGGTGCTCATGGTCAGTGGATTATCACCTTAGTGCATCAAATCGGCTCCTACCCCATGTAAGGTGGGTGGAGTCAGCTATTGAATTCATAGCAATCTGCGGGCTGGAACCTTCGCGGCGGTGGAAGTGTCCACCCGGCCGACCCGCCTCCTAACGGATGCGTAAAGTCCCCTAGCCTCTATTGCTTTATTTCGTATACGATATCTGAAATACTTAGTAATTATGTTTCCTTGGCAATCCAACACCCTTGTTCCCGGCCAGTTTGCAGCGGTACGCGATACCTCGCTCTCCAAATTGGTGAGGGACGAAGTTCTCGATCTGATTCTGCGCGGCGACCTCGTGCCCGGAGCGCGCATCAATGAGCCCGACATTGCGCAGCGCCTAGGCATTTCCCGCGTGCCAGTGCGGGAGGCCTTGCGCGAACTGGAAAGCTCGGGCCTCGTGGTGGCGCGCAAACATGCGGGCGTGTTTGTACGGGACCTCGACGCCACCGAGGTAGGTAGCCTGTACGCGCTGCGTGCATTGATTGATGGGTATGTGGGCCGACGTGCCGCACAACTGGACATGGCTGCGCGCACCGCGCTGGCTGACTCCCTGGATGCATCCATCGCATTGATGCAGGAAGCTGCTGACGCGCTCCACGTGGAGCGCTACTACGCCGAAAACCTGCGCTTTCATTGGCTTATGGTGGAAGCCGCCGACAACCTGCCTCTCGCCGAGGTCTACCGGGGTGTCGTGCAGCAGTTGCACTTGGCCCGCCTGAAGAACCTCTCCAAGGACTTGGGCATGCAGGCGTCCATTGCAGAGCATCGCGAGATCGCCGCTGCACAACGCTTGGGCAACTCCGCACGGTGCGAAGCCCTACTGGCAAAACATGTTGAAGACGCCCATGTACGACTGGCGGACTCCACCACCACGGGGTCGGCTGGCGCCGCCCGCTGATTTTTCCACTCCCAACCCGAGAAAACCCATGCAACGATCAACTTTCCAGCGCCTTCTTTCTTCTGTCCCATCGCGTGTCCCGGCCTATCGCGCCGAACGCCGCGCCTTCGATTGGAAGCTCCGAGCCTTTGCTTGCGCCGCGGCGGCAGGGTCGGCGTTGGCATTGGTCTCATTGCCGGCCAGCGCACAGGAAAACATTACGCGGATGGTGGTTCCGTTTGCTGCCGGTGGCCCCAATGACGTCGTCGCGCGCATTGCGGCCCGTGCCATGGCGGAACCCCTGGGAACGACGTTCGTCGTAGAGAACAAACCGGGCGCGACGGGTGCCATTGCCAGCCAGTACGTGGCGGACTCAAAACCAGACGGCAAGACCATGCTGCTGGCCAGCAGCAGCACCATGCTGTCGCCCCTGCTGCTCAAGTCCGCCCGATTTAACCCACTGAAGGATTTCATTCCCATTGGAGTGATGGCCACCGACGACAACATTCTGGTCGTTCATCCATCGGTCAAGGCCAACAACGTGCAGGAGCTGATTGCGCTGGCCAAGGCCAAGCCCAACGAACTCAATTACTCGACCTCTGGCAACGGGAGCAGCTATCACTTGGGCACCGAATTATTCAGCTCGTTGCTGAAAATCAAGATGACCCATGTGCCCTACAAAGGCACGGCGCCTGCGGTGGCCGACCTGCTTGCGGGCCATGTGCAAGTGCAGTTCCAGGCCGTCTCGCAAGCGACTGGCAACATCGCCTCTGGCCGTGTTCGCCCGCTGGGTATCGCCAGCCTGACGCCTCACCCTGCCTACCCGCAAATTCCTCCGCTGGCCGGCGCTGCGCAGATTCCCGGCTTCGAGTTCTCCACCTGGATGGGCATCTTTGTCGCCGCCAACACGCCCGATGCCGAGGTCGCCAAGCTGCGCGCCGCGCTGGTCAAGGCGTTCGCACAGCCCAGTGTCCGCAAGCAGCTGACCGACCTGGGCATGCGTCCGATCAGCATGACCCCCGAGGCCGTCATGGCGCGCATTAAGGGCGACCTGGACAAATGGGGCCCCTTCATCAAGGAAAACGGCATCTCCGCCGACTGACCTGCGCAGCGAAAACCACTGATAAAGACTCCCATGCGATGGCTGTCAACCCTTGTGCCATTCCGAGATGCCGTTGCGCAGTTCCGGACCGGCGATCTGTCCCCTCGAGACTATCTTGAGCAGGCCATCGAGCAAATCATGCGGGCGGAGCCCGCGTTAAATGTGTTTGCTCATCTGGACCTGGCGAATGCGCGCAGACTGGCAGATGCGTCTGCCCAGCGCTACCGTGCAGGAACATCCCTGTCTCCCATTGACGGCATGCCCATCGGCATCAAGGACATCATCGAAACGGCTGACATGCCTACCGCGATGGGCAGTGAGATCTACCTCGGCTGGCAGCCGCGCGCTGATGCCGCCTGTGTGCAGGCGGTGCGGCAAGGAGGCGGCGTGCCACTGGGCAAGACGCGGTCCACCGAGTTCGCCATCGGGCGTGCCACCACGACATGCAACCCCCACGACGGCGACCGCACGCCCGGCGGCTCGTCATCCGGCACTGCGGCGGGTGTTGCCAGCGGTATGTTCAGCGCTGGGCTCGGCACACAAACACAGGGCTCCATCGTGAGGCCCGCCAGCTTCTGCGGCGTGGTGGGCTACAAGCCAACCTGGGGTGCGTTGTCCCTGCATGGCGTGCACCCGGTGTCGGCAAGCCACGACCATCTGGGCGTGATCGCCGACAGCCTGGACAGCTGCTGGCGGCTCGCGTGGTGGATTGCTCAACAAGCGTCCAACCCCTTGCGAGCGGGCTTGTCGGGCAGGCCGGGTACGGCATTGCAGCCGCGGCCTGTGCATCGGCTTGCCGTCTTGCGCACCTGCGGCTATGCAGAGCTGGACGATGCAGAGCTCGCCGTGTTCGAGTCGAAACTCGAAGCCTGGCGTGCGTCAGGCGTTGATGTCGTCGAGCCATCACAAGACGCAGCGTTGGCAATTTTTTGTGCGGAGGCAGAGAAGATGGGCGAGGCCTCTATGGATATGGTGGCGCACGAGATGCGTTGGCCTTATCGGTCTTACGTGGAGCGCAGCGGTCCTCTGGTTAGCGAAAAGATCCATAGCCTGCTTCGCCGGGGAGAGGCCGTTGACCGCCACCGCTACGCACAGCTGCTGCAGACTCGTCTCGCCTTGCGCGAGCGGGCGCAAGCCCTTGGCGAAACCTACGACGCGTTCGTGCTGCCCGCTGCATCGGGTGTTGCGCCGCAGGGCCTCGACAACACGGGCTCCCGCACGCTGCTGGTTTACAGCTCGTTTCTGGGCTTGCCCGCGTGCAGCCTCCCGCTGCTGCAGATCAACTCCCTGCCGCTTGGCATGCAACTAATGGGGTTCCACAACGCAGACTACCGGCTCTTGTGCCACGCCCAATGGTTGATGCATGGCGCTGACGCGCACCGCAAACCGCCCGGCGATAGACACGGTTTCGTCAACTGAATCGCGAGTACAGGCGCAGCTTCTTGCCGTCGTCTGTCGCCAATCCAGAGAAATCGCAGGGCGCAAGACGTGCCCACGCCTTCATCGTTCTCCCGATCATCTTTTGAACCTTACTTTCACTCCTTCTATTGCACGTAATACCTAGGTCCAAGCCGACCACAACGCCCCTCCCATTACCCGCATCCTCGCCGAATATGTCGCGAACCACCCATCGCGTGGCTGGGACGCCGCCGTCGATCATGAAAGCCATCGAACCTTCCTCAACTGGCTGGGTTGCGCCGTCGGTGTCGCGCACCATGAGGCGGGCAACGCTGCGCTGGCGGCAGTGAATGTGCTGCAGCCCTCCGCGCAGGCCACGATCCTTGGCCGCGCACAAAAGGTGGACATTGGCAGCGCGGCGCTGGTCAACGGCATCACGTCGCACACGTTTGACTTTGACGACACCCACCTCAAAACCATCATCTACCCGGCAGGCCCTGTAGCGTCGGCGCTTTTCACGCTGGCCGAGCACACAGGCGCTACGGGGCGACAAGTGATTGACGCGTTGGTGCTCGGCATCGATGTAGCTTGCCGAATGGGCAACACCGTGTATCCAGAGCACTACGCAAAGGCTGGCATATCACGGGCACCACGGGTGTACTGGGAGCCGCCGCAGGGTGCGCGCGCCTGCTGGGCGTGGATACTGATCAGACGCAGATGGCATTGGGTATCGCTGCGTCCTAGCCCGTTGGCCTGCGCGAGCAGTTTGGCACCATGACCAAGCCCTTCCACCCTGGGGCCGCTACCCGCGCAGGGATGATGTCCGCATTGTTAGCGCAACAGGGCTTCACCGCCAGCCAGCACGCACTGGAAGGACCCCGCGGATTTGCCCGTCTACCAAGTACGCTTGGAATGAAGTCACCGATGCACTTGGCGAGCGGTTCGAGATTTCGTTCAACAGCTACAAGCCATTCGGTTGCGGAATCGTGATCCACCCCAGCATCGACGCGTGCGTGCAACTGCGCGACCAAGGCGTCTAGGCCGATCAGATCGAGCGCATTGAACTGCGGGTGCATTCTCTGGTGCTGGAACTCACCTGCAAGCAAGAGCCGGCAGATGGCCTAGCGGCCAAGTTCAGCGTGTACCACGGATGCGCGGCGGGACTCATCTTTGGCATGGCGACGGAAGACGAGTACGCCGACGATATCGTCAACCGTGCCGACATGCTGGCGCTGCGCAGCAAGGTCGTTGCAACGATGAACGAGGTCATTGACGAGGCGAGCGCCGATGTGACGGCCGTATTGACGGACGGGAGCCGCGTGCATGTGTACGTGGAGCACGCCATCGATTCATTGCAGCGCCCGATGAGCGAGGCCAATCTGGAGGCCAAGTTCAGTGGCATGTCCCACCCGGTACTGGGCGAGGCAAGAACTGCCGAGCTGATCGCCGCATGCTGGGCACTGGGTAACGCTCCTAACGTGGGAAGCCTCACCGCACTTGCAAGACCGGCCTGAGCGGCGCACCTGTGCGACAACGATGTAAATGCGACGTACCGTTGGCGACATAGACGGTGGGCCACCGGCCAGCATGGCCGGATTCACCACCACTGTGAACCCGCACGCGCCAGGCTTTCAAGGTGCCAGGCGATCAAGGGCTTGCCCTGGACGGACAACAAGGGTTTCGGCGTTTGGTCGGTCAGCGGACGCATGCGTTCGCCGCGGCCGGCGGCCAGAATCAGGGCTTGGGTGCTCATGTGGCCTGAATTATGACGGCTTATAGGTAAAAACAGCCCTTTGCCCATATGTTTCGGGCGCCACCAGCTACCAAATCAATAGCATTCGAGGCTGGCGGCATGCCGTCAAACCGCGCGGGGTGGCATCCCGTAAAATCAGGGGTTTTCCCGAGTGCCCGGTTTTTGCCGGTGGCCGAGCCGGCACCGGGCGCTGCGACCTTCACACACCCTGGACTTCACGCAATGGCTGACACCCCCACCTCCCTCATGGCCAACTCCATCCGTGCTCTGGCCATGGATGCCGTGCAGCAGGCCAACTCGGGCCACCCCGGCGCGCCCATGGGCATGGCCGACATGGCGGTGGCACTCTGGGGCCGCCATCTGAAGCACAGCCCGCACAACCCGCACTGGTTCGACCGCGACCGTTTTGTGCTGTCCAACGGCCACGGCTCCATGCTGATTTATGCGCTGCTGCACCTGACCGGCTACGACCTGCCGATCAAGGAACTGAAAAACTTCCGCCAGCTGCACAGCAAGACGCCGGGCCATCCCGAGTTCGGCTACACCCCCGGCATTGAAACCACCACCGGCCCGCTGGGCCAGGGCCTGAGCAATGCCGTCGGCATGGCGTTGGCCGAGAAGCTGATGGCCGCTGAATTCAACCAGGCCGACCACAGCATCGTCGACCACCACACCTATGTCTTCATGGGCGACGGCTGCCTGATGGAAGGCATCAGCCACGAGGCCTGCGCCCTGGCCGGCGCCTGGAAACTCAACAAGCTGATCGCGCTGTACGACGACAACGGCATCTCCATCGACGGCCAGGTCACGCCCTGGTTTGTCGACAACACGCCGCTGCGTTTTGCCGCCTACGGCTGGAACGTGATCGGTCCGATCGACGGGCACGACGTGGAGGCCGTCACGCGCGCCCTCACCGACGCCAAAAACAGTGCCGACAAACCCACGTTGATCGTCTGCAAGACCCACATCGGCAAGGGCTCCCCGAACCGCGCCAACACCGCCAAGGCCCACGGCGAGCCGCTGGGCGCGGAAGAAATCAAACTCACGCGCGAGGCGCTGGGCTGGACGCACGCCCCGTTCGAGCTGCCCAAAGAAGCCTACGACGCCTGGGACGCCAAGGCCAAAGGCCTGGCGCTGGAAGCCGCCTGGGACGCGAAATTCACCGCCTACAAGGTGGCCCACCCCGAGCTGGCGGCGGAATTCACGCGCCGCATGAAGGGCGAGCTGCCGCGCGCCTTCGCGCAGATCGCGGTGGACACCGTGGTTGGTGCCCACACCAAGGCCGAGACCGTGGCGTCGCGCAAGGCCTCGCAGCTCGCCCTCGAAGCCTTCACCGCCGGCCTGCCGGAAATGCTGGGCGGCTCGGCCGACCTGACCGGCTCCAACCTGACCAACACCAAGAGCACGCCGGCCCTGCGTTTTGACCTGGCGGGCGATGTCGTCAAGACGGAAGCAGCCGACGGTGGCAAGGTCATCGGCCGCCACATCAACTACGGCGTGCGTGAATTTGGCATGGCCGCCATCATGAACGGCATCGCGCTGCATGGCGGCTACATCCCTTACGGCGGCACCTTCCTGACCTTCAGCGACTACAGCCGCAACGCGATCCGCATGGCGGCGCTCATGAAAATCCGCGTGGTGCACGTGTTCACGCACGACTCCATCGGCCTCGGTGAAGACGGCCCGACCCACCAGTCGATCGAACACGCCGCCAGCCTGCGCCTGATCCCCAACCTCGACGTCTGGCGTCCGGGCGACACCGCCGAAACCGCCGTGGCCTGGGCCGTGGCCTTGCAGAACAAGGCCAAGCCGACCGCCCTGCTGCTGAGCCGCCAGAACCTGCCCTATGCACCGAAAGACGACCTCGGGCAGATCAGCAAGGGGGCGTATGTGCTCTCCGAGCCCACCGAAGTCGGCCTGAACAAAAAAGCCCAGGCCGTGATCATTGCCACCGGCTCCGAAGTGCAACTGGCACTGAAGGCGCAGGAGTTGCTGGCCACTTACAAGATCGCCGTGCGTGTGGTCTCCATGCCCAGCACCACCACGTTTGACAAGCAAAAGCCCGCCTACAAGTCGGAAGTGCTGCCCGAAGGCATTCCGCGCATCGCGGTCGAGATGGGCGTCACCGACGGCTGGTGGAAATACGGCTGCGCCGCAGTGGTCGGCATCGACAGCTACGGCGAGTCGGCCCCGGCCCCGGTGCTGTTCAAGCATTTCGGCTTCACGCCCGAGAACGTGGCCGATACCGTGCGCAAGGTTTTGTCGAAAAAATGAGCACCGCGCCGGCCTGAAGGCCGCACGGGGACCCCGGTTTTTAACTTCCAGGAGCAAAAGCAGATGGCCATCAAACTAGGTATCAACGGCTTCGGCCGCATCGGGCGCAACGTGTTGCGTGCTGCCGTGCAGAACTTCAGCGACATCGAGGTCGTCGGCATCAACGACCTGCTTGAGCCGGAGTACCTCAAGTACATGCTGCAGTACGACTCGGTGCACGGCCGCTTCAAGGGCGAGGTCTCCGTCGAAGGCAACACCCTCATCGTCAACGGCAAGAAAATCCGCCTGACGCAGGAGCGCGACCCCGCCAATCTGAAGTGGTCGGAAGTCGGCGCCGACATCGTGCTCGAAGCCACCGGCCTCTTCCTGGACAAGGCCTCCGGTGAAAAACACCTGGCCGCCGGCGCCAAAAAAGTCATCTTCTCGGCGCCATCGAAAGACGATACGCCGATGTTTGTCTACGGCGTCAATGAAAAGACCTACGCCGGCCAGGCCATCATTTCCAACGCCAGCTGCACCACCAACTGCCTGGCCCCCGTGGCCAAGGTGCTCAACGACAAGTGGGGCATCAAGCGCGGCCTGATGACCACCGTGCATGCAGCGACGGCCACCCAGAAAACCGTGGACGGCCCGAGCAACAAAGACTGGCGCGGCGGCCGCGGTATCCTGGAAAACATCATCCCCTCCAGCACCGGAGCCGCCAAGGCCGTCGGCGTGGTGATTCCCGAGCTCAACAAAAAGCTCACCGGCATGAGCTTCCGCGTGCCGACCTCCGACGTCTCGGTGGTGGACCTGACCTGCGAGCTGAACAAGGAAGCCACGCTGAAGGAAATCTGCGCCGAGATGAAGGCGCAAAGCGAAGGCGCGCTGAAGGGCATCCTGGGTTACACCGAAGACAAGGTGGTGGCCACCGACTTCCGCGGCGAGACCTGCACCAGCGTGTTTGACGCCGACGCCAGCATTGCGCTGGACAGCACCTTCGTCAAGATCGTCGCCTGGTACGACAACGAATGGGGCTACTCGAACAAGTGCCTGGAGATGGTGCGCGTGGTCGCGAAATAATTCGCCGCCGCCTGCAACAAAAAACGCGCCCGAGGGCGCGTTTTTTGTTGCTGCTACTTCAGCCGCCGACGATCTCTGGCGTTTCTGTTGGCCGCTCCTCGTGCCCGCCGGGGTGTATTGCAAACCGCGCCGGGTCGCGCCCGTGCACGGGCGCATCGCTGTCAAACGACCAGCCACCGAACTGGGTGCGCTGGTAGTCGGCCATGGTCTGCGCAATTTCGGCCTGGGTGTTCATCACGAAGGGGCCGTACTGCGCCACCGGCTCGCCGATCGGCCTGCCTTGCAGCAGCAAAAACTCGCCCACTTCGCCACCGTTGACGATCTCCACCGCCATGTCGGCACGCACCTCAATGGCGGCCGGGCTGCGGATGTCCTTGCCGCTGATGCTGACGGACTGGCCCTTGAAGAAGTACAGATTGCGCCGCGTGCCCTGGCCGGCGGCTGCAGGCAAGGTCCAGCGCGCACCGGGCGCCATGCGGATCGTCCAGATCGCCACGTCAGCATCGGCCTGCGCAGCCCAGGAGTCGGGCGGCGGTGCCAGTGGCTTGCCGGCGTCCTGCAACCGTCCCGCAATCACGGCCACCTCGGTGTCGCGGCCTTCGGCGTCTTTGGTGCTCAGGCGCGGAATCTCCTGCGACCAGAACATGGTGAAGTGCGGATCGCTCATCTTGCTGCGCGCCGGCAGGTTCAGCCAGATCTGGAACAGCTCCAGCGGGTTGTCGTTTTTTTCGTCCAGCAGCGGGAACATCTCGGCGTGCACGATACCCTTGCCGGCTGTCAGCCACTGCACGTCGCCGCGCCCGAAACGCGCGGTGGCACCCAGCGAATCCGAATGGTCGATCAGGCCCTTGCGCACGATGGTGACGGTTTCAAAACCGCGATGCGGGTGCGGCGGAAAACCTGGCACTTTCTCGCCGTGGTACATGCTCCAGCCGTCCTTGCGGCTGAAGTCCTGGCCGATGGCACGGCCCGCCAGCGAGACCGCCGGCCCCATGTCGGCGTTGGCCTTGGGGTAGGCGTCGTCGTGGTAGGCGCAGAACAAAAAGGGGTCCATCGTCTCCCACGGAAAACCGAGAGGCTTGGTCTGAACAATGGGACTGGGCGTATGGGAAGAAGTGGACATGGCGTTGCTTTCAGGAGTCACCGCCGAGCTTACCGGCATCTGTTTTCCCGTGCTTGGCGCCGCTCCGCGTGCACCCACGCGAGTTGGGGATTGAGGCCACACCGGCCAATTCGGGACACGCCATCGTGGGTTCGTCCTACAGGACCTGGCCCGCACCGCAGGTAAATTTATGGTTCGTCCTGTTGAATCTACCCAGAAATTATTTTAGGCAGTACAAGGCCGAGGCAGGAAAAACTGTCTGCGCACAATTTCGCGCGCATTTTTCGCTCAAATTCCGAAAGACTTCCATGAAATATTCCATATTGCTGGCCGCCCTGGTTGCTACTCTTGGCCTGACCGCTTGTGACCGTACGGTTGTCACGCCTCCTCCTGCCGTGGTGACCGTTCCCGGTCCTGCCGGTCCTGCTGGCGAAGCTGGTTCCACCGGCGCTACTGGTTCGACCGGGTCCACCGGTTCGACGGGTTATACCGGCGCAACAGGTTCGACCGGCTCCACCGGCCCTAGCGGTGGTGCTACCGGCGCTACTGGCGCCACCGGCGCAACGGGCGCTACCGGTTCCACCGGCGCGACTGGCGCTACCGGCGACACCGTGATCGTTGTCCCGCAAAAGTAAGCTTTCATCGCTTGGCCAGCCCTTTCGGGGTTGGCTGGCGTGATGGCCGGCAGGCATGGCGCAGGCGCCGGGCTCACCCCTTGATCAGGCCTTCATCAGGCCTTCAATTTCCAGCCGGTGCGAAAGATCCACCACACGGCGCCCAGGCACAGCGCCAGGAAGCCCAGGATGGCGGCGACGCTGATGCCGACGTTGACATCCGCCACGCCGTAAAAGCTCCAGCGGAAGCCGCTGATCAGGTAGACCACGGGATTGAACAAGGCGATCTTCTGCCACAGCGGCGGCAGCATGTTGATGGAATAAAACGCGCCGCCCAGAAAGGTCAGCGGCGTCACCACCATCAGCGGCACGATCTGCAGCTTCTGGAAGTTGTCTGCCCAGAGACCGATGATGAAACCGAACAGGCTGAAGGTCAGCGCGGTCAGCAGCAAAAAGCACAGCATCCAGAAAGGATGCGCAATCTCATACGGCACAAACAGGCGCGCGGTCACCAGGATCAGCAGACCCAGCATCACAGACTTGCTGGCCGCCGCGCCCACGTAGCCCATGACCACCTCCATGGACGACACCGGTGCCGACAGCAGCTCGTAAATCGTGCCCGACCATTTCGGCATGTAGATGCCGAACGCGGAATTGGAGATGCTCTCGTTGAGCAGCGACAGCATGATGAGGCCGGGAATGATGAAGGCGCCGTAGCTGATGCCGTCGATGTCGCCCATGCGCGAACCAATCGCCGCACCGAACACCACGAAGTACAGCGAGGTCGAGATCACCGGCGAGGCGATGGACTGGGTCAGCGTGCGGAAGGTGCGCGCCATCTCGAAACGGTAGATGGCGCGGACAGCGTGCCAGTTCATGCGGCCTCCTTCAGGGCGGCCGGTTTGTCGGCATGCACCAGGCTCACGAAGATGTCTTCCAGCGAACTCTCGCTCGAGTGCAGGTCCTTGAAGTCGATGCCCAGTTCGGCCAGCTGTTTGAGCAGTGCCGCAATGCCGGTCTCCTCGCTCTGGGTGTCGAAGGTGTAGACCAGGGTGTGGCCCTCCCCTTCCAGCGCCAGCGGCAACCCGGCCAGCGCCTGCGGTATGTGCTGCAGCGGTGCCTGCAGCTGCAGGCGCAGCTGCTTCTTGCCGAGCTTGCGCATCAGCACCGCCTTGTCCTCGACCAGAATCAGCTCGCCCTTGCTGATCACGCCGATGCGGTCGGCCATTTCCTCGGCCTCCTCAATGTAGTGCGTGGTCAAAATGATGGTGACGCCCTTGCTGCGCAGATCGCGCACCATTTGCCACATGTCGCGCCGCAGCTCCACGTCCACGCCGGCCGTGGGTTCGTCAAGGAAAAGAATGGTCGGTTCGTGCGACAGGGCCTTGGCGATCAGCACGCGGCGTTTCATGCCGCCCGACAGCGCCATGATCTTGCTGTCCTTCTTGTCCCACAGCGACAGGTCGCGCAGCACCTTCTCGATGTAGGCCGGATTCGGCGGCTTGCCAAACAGGCCCCGGCTGAAGTTCACGGTCGCCCACACGGTTTCAAAAGCGTCGGTAGACAGCTCCTGCGGCACCAGCCCGATCTTGGCGCGCGCGGCGCGGTAGTCGTGCACGATGTCATGCCCGTCGGCCGTGACGCTGCCCGAACTGGGCCGGACGATGCCGCAGACAATGCTGATCAGTGTTGTCTTGCCGGCACCGTTGGGGCCGAGCAGGGCAAAAATTTCCCCGCGCTGGATGTCCAGATCCACCGACTTGAGCGCGTGGAAGCCGGAGGCATAGGTTTTGGTGAGTTGCTGGATGGAAATGATGGGTGGCACGCGGCATCCTGAGGTCGTTGTCATGCCGGAACAGGCTGGGCCGATTCTATTGATGTTTGGTGACACACGCTCACCGCCCGGGCTCAGCCAGGCTCAGGACGAACGGTGGCGCGGCATCAACCAGCTGCGCAGCGCGCGCGGCGGCAGGTGGCCGCCGTGGAACGCTTCCAGCGGCCGTGGACCTGAATCACCTGCGAGCCCCGTTCGTACGCGTCGGTGATGATGTGCTGGCAACGCGCCGGCGCAGGGCGCTTGTTCGGTACCTGACATGACAACAGACTTTTCAGGGCATGGGCAGCGGGTTGATGACCATCCAGCCGACGCCGAAGCGGTCGGTCACCATGCCGAAGGACGAGGCGTAAAAGGTTTTGCCCAGCGGCATCTGCACCTGCCCGCCGTCGCTCAGCGCCTGGAACAGGCGCGCCGCCTCCGCGTCGGTGGGCGCGGTGATCGTCAGCGAAAATCCCTTGAACTCCGGCTTGCCGCCGAAAGTCATGCCGTCGGAGGCCATCACCTGCGTCTCGCCGATGCGCAGGTTGGCGTGCATGATCTTCTCGTCGAAACCCGGCCCGCACATGCCCGGCTGGGGCTCGGGGTTCTCCTTGAAGCGCATCATTGCCGTCACCTCGGCGCCCAGCGCGGTCTTGTAAAACGCCAGGGCCTCCTCGCAGCGGCCGTCAAAAAACAGATAGGGTTGGACAAGCATGGTGATCTCCTTGGTTCAGTGGTTCAGTGGTCCAGTGGGTGAAGGGGTGTTCGTGATCGGGTCTGGCGCCATGCAGTTTCCCTTGCCGGGCATGGCTCAGGCCTCGGCGTAGGCCTGCTCCAGGCGCTGCACGTCGATCTTGTGCATCTGCAGCATGGCCTGCATGGCGGCCTTCGATTTGCGGGCATTGCTGTCCTGCAGCATGTCGCCCAAGGTGCGGGGGATGATCTGCCAGGACAGGCCGAACTTGTCGGTCACCCAGCCGCAGGGCTGGGGCTGCCCACCTTCAGAGAGTTTGTCCCAGAGCTCATCGACTTCTTCCTGCGTCTTGCAGTCGACGAACAGCGAGATGGCCGGCGTGAAGCTGAAATGCGGCCCGCCGTTGAACGCGATCAGCTCCTGCCCCTCGATCTGGAAACTGGCGGACATCACCGCGCCCTTGGGCGCGGGCCCGCCTTCGGCATACCGCCTGATGTCCCCCGCCTTCGAGTTCCTGAAGATGGAGGTGTAGAAGTTCATGGCTTCCTCGGCCTGGTCGTTGAACCACAGGAAGGGGGTGATTTTTTGCATGGGAGTGCTCCTTGGAATCGCTGGCCAACCATTGCTTGCGTCGTCAAACAGGGGTATCGTGAAGGTATTGTGTGCGCCGTCCACAAAAGAATAACAAAGATAATGGACGGCGTCCACATAAAAAGTAACAAACCATGACAGCCCTGTCCATCACGCCGCCGCTCTCGCCGCCGGCCCGCAGCACCTACCGCCACGGCGACCTGCGCCGCGCGCTGCTGGAAGCCGGCATCGAGCTGGCGCGCGCGGGCGGGCCCGAGGCCGTGGTGCTGCGCGAGGCCACACGCCGCGCGGGGGTGGCGCCCAACGCCGCCTACCGGCATTTCGCCAGCCGCCAGGCCTTGCTGCAGGCGGTGCGGGCGGCCGCGCTGTCGGCCGTCGCCCAGGCCATGGAGGCCGAACTGGCCGCCGTGCCCGCTGGCCTGGGCCCGGCCGACTTCGCCCGCGCCAGCGTGCGCGCCGTCGGCACCGGCTACCTGCGTTTTGCCCAAGCCGAGACCGGGCTGTTCCGCACCGCCTTTGCCGCGTCCGACGACATGAAGGGCGAAGCCCCGCGCGACCCCGACAAGGCCGGCCCGGGCGGCCTGAACCCGTTTGAACTGCTGGGCGCCGCGCTCGACAAGCTGGTGCAGGCCGGCGTGATGCCGCCCGAGCGCCGCCCCGGCGCCGAGTTCCTGGCTTGGTCTGCCGTGCACGGCCTGGCCATGCTGGTCATCGACGGGCCGCTGGGCCCGGTGATCGGCCCGCAAATGCAGCTGGTCGGCCAGCGCCTGCTCGACATGGTCGAAAAGGGGCTGTGAGCCGCCCCTTTCTTTCAAACCCTGTGGGAAATACGGCGACACGCGAACAGGAGTCACCCCCATGCCCCAGTCCATGCCGCAACACATCGGAATTGTCGGCTGCTCCGCGGAAGGTGCGGCGCTGTGTTACCGCACCATTTGCGCCGAAGGGGCGCAACTGCTCGGACCCCACGCGCACCCCGAAATTTCCATGCACACGCCCTCGCTCGCCGCGTACGTGAACTGCCTGGAGCGCGGCGACGTGAACGGCGTGGGCGAGCTGATGCTGGACTCTGCCTACAAACTCACGGCCATTGGCGCCGACTTCCTGATCTGCCCCGACAACACCATCCACCAGGCCTTTGACTATGTCGCGCCGTGCTCGCCGCTGCCCTGGCTGCACATTGCCGAGGTGGTGGCGCAAGAGGCCGTGCAGCGCGGTTTTCGCCGCATCGGCATCACCGGCACCCGCTGGCTGGTGGACAGCGCGGTCTATCCGGACAAGCTGGGCGCGCGCGGGCTGCAGTACCTGCGGCCGAACGATGCCGAGCGCGACGAGCTGGGCCGCATCATCATGGACGAACTGGTGTACGGCATTATCCGGCCCGAGGCCGTGGCCAGTTTCCAGCGCGTGCTGGAAAGAATGAAAAGCGAAGGCTGCGACGCGGTGGTGCTGGGCTGCACCGAGATCCCGCTCATCATCAACGACGGCAACGCGCCGCTGCCCACGCTGGACTCCACGCGCCTGCTGGCGCGGGCAGCGTTGCAGCGCGCGGTGCACGGCACCCTTTAGGCATTAAATAGGCCCGCAGCCCAATCAGTACCTACGCGAGCTGTTATCAAAAGAGAAGTGTCGGGCGATGTGGCCCAGGCTGCGTACGGCAGCGGCCGCAGGCTCACAGCATTTTCTTGGGCACCAGGGCAATCGTCAGCCCCTTGGCCGTCACCGTGATGCTGCCGGGCTCCAGCCCCAGGCCATCGGTCAGCATCAGGTCTTGCGGCTTGAGCTTGTGCAGCACCACTTCTTTCAGCGCCTGGCTGGCCAGGGTGGGGGCGTACGCCTGCAGCAGCGCCGCCGGGCCGGGCGCCATGTCGTCCAGGCGCAGGGCGTTGAGCCGTATCTGGTGCGCGCGCAGGGTCTGGTCGCTGGCCTCGTAACGCAGCGAAAAATCCACGTCGAAGGTACCGGTCGAGGTGTGTGCCAGCGCCGGGCCGGCCGCGTCCACCACCATCTCGGTGCCCAGGCGGTTCAGCTCGGGCAGCAGGCGCACGCGCGGCGCCTGCACATTCAGGTTCAGCAGGCTGCCCATTTCATAACGCCGCGGGAAGCGTTGCGCCACGGCCTGCTGCAGCTGCTCGAGCGTCACCTTGTAGCCCGTCCCGCCGGGTGCGGCCGGCGTGGCGGCGCGCGCGCCACCGGCCAAGGCGATCCAGCCGGGCAAGGTCAACAACAGTCTGCGTTTCATCGGGCCTTCATGAAAAAGCGCATGCAGGCATGCAATCGGTCATTGTGCGCCGCGCCGGTGCTGTCGCAGCGCATACCCGCCCCGCGAATGCGGTTGTCCGGCACATCCCGTTACGTGCAGACATCTGCTGCGTACAAGCCCACACACACACGACACTTTCTGCGCGTTCAATGCATCAACCCGGCTGCTTATGGACGGGTGTCAGGACAGCTCATGAAAACGACTCTTTTGGTTTTGGCCGTGGCCGGCCTGTCCGGCTGCGCCGTCTATCCGGTGCCGGCTTACCCGACCTATGGCGGTGGCCCGCCCATGGTGGTGGAGCAGCCGGTGTACATCGAAGGCGTGTACCAGCGCCGCGGCTACAGCCACGACTACCCGCGGGGCTACAGCCGGCCCGCGCCTGTGGTGGTGGTGCCGGCTCCGGTGCCGCGCGCCTTTCCGCTCGGACCGCTGCCACATGCGCCGCGCCACGACCGTGGTCATGGTCATGGCCACGGTGACCGGGATCATGACCGTGATGGCGACGGCGCGCGCGACCGCTCAGACCGCTGGCCCAACGACCCGCGCCGCAGGTAAGCCGGCCCTACCAGCCGAGGTTCGCGGACAGACGGGCCAGGGTGGCGTCGTCGGGCACGCCGGAAGCCGGCAGCCCGGCACGCTGCTGGTACCTGACCAGCGCCTTCTGCGTGGCCTCCCCGTACCACCCATCCACAAACCGCGCGCCGCCATAACCGAGCAGCATCAGCGCCAGCTGCACGTTGCGCACCGTCAGATCGGGCAAAGGCCCGAGTTGGTAACGTTTGTGGGCCAGCGCCAGCTTCTCGTCGTAGCGGTTCTTCTGGAAATCCTGCCCGTTGTAGCTGAAGGCAAACTGCACCCAGTCGGCGTTGCGCAGATGCCGCGCAAGATGGCCCTGCTCGATGAACCCCGCCATGGCGTCAAGCTGCGCATCTTCTGAGGCCTGGCTGGTGCTCACCAGTGCATCCACACTGGCAAAGCCGACCTTGCTGGCGTTGAACCCCATGACCTGGCCCAGACCCCAGGACGTGCTGTTCAGCGCCGCCTCACGGTCAAGTGCCATGGCCCGGGTGAGCCGCGCATACTGAAACGCGCCGCCGTCCCCGTAGCCCCCCGCGCTGCGGTTGCTGATGTCGGGCGCCTGGCCATCGAAGCGGCCATGCGTGAGCCGGCTGAAGCAATGGCGTTCGAACAGGATTTTGGGTCGCCGATCCGGCAGGAAGCCGCAGCCACTGGTTTCCACCGTCAGCACAGCCCAGAGCGCGGGGGCGTCCACCTCCAGCCTGCCGAGCACCGTTTCGATTCCCTGTTGCGACAGCGGTGACGCCTTGCCTGTAAACATGAGCCGGTTTCCTTTCTGCCACCGGCGATGCAGGAACGATGCGGTCCTGAAAGGGCGGGCGTGCTTTTGAGAGTTGTTATGCTCCCGTTTGTAGCGGCCCGGCGGCGATTTGGCATCCCCCAAATGGAGGACACAATGCGCGGTGCAGCGGCAGCAGAACCCATGGGGCCGTGATGTTTTTTCCGCCACGCCACCCGTCCCACCACGCGCGGCGTTCGGTCGTGGGTGAAAGATGAAGCCGGCCGCCAGCCCAATGAACACGGGCGAAAGCAGCTATAACAACAGGAGTGTCAGCGCGCCGTTGCGGGAACCGGTCGACTGGCCCACCATTGGCAGCAAAGAGGCAAGCGCATGTTTTTCAGCCATTCCAACGAGATCTGGAGCCAGTGCCCCGAGCTGGTACCGGGCGCCATGTTTGTCCGGGGCATCAGCAGCAAGGCGGCGGTGGGCCCGCAGGTGGCGCGCTTCAGCGGCATCGCCGCGGCGCGGCTGGCCAGCGGCGGCGGCGAAGGCGAGTTGCCCGAGATCAAGGCCTGGCGCCAGGTGTTCTCCAAGATGGGGCTCAAGCCCACCAAGTACCGCTGCGCGGCCGAGGCCTTGCTGCGTCGCCTGCGCAAGGAAGGTGCCCTGCCGCGGCTGCACCCGCTGGTGGACCTGTGCAACGCGGTCTCGGCGGCCTTTGCCATTCCGGTGGCCGTGTTCGACCTGGCCAAAGTGGTGGGCGACCTGCAAGTGCGTTACGCCACCGGCCTTGAGCATTACCAGACTTTCTCCGGCGAGCTTGAGCACCCCGACGCGCAGGAAGTGATTTTTGTTGACGAGGCCGACAATGCCCACGCGCGCCGCTGGACCAACCGGCAAAGCAGCCTGTCGGCCGTCAGCGCCGACACCAGCACGGTGCTGATCGTCGCCGAAGCCCTGCACGAGTCGGCCTGGGAAGACATGCGCACACTGCTCGCCGCACTCATGCATGAAGTGCCGGCGGCCTGGCCCGCTGCCACCGCCAAGGCCCGCGTGCTGACCCGGTCTGCACCACGCTTCGAGCTGCTGCCGGCACCGGCAGCGCGCTGACAACCCGGTTGACGTCACGGCGGGCCTGCCCGCCCTCCATGACCGCGTCTTCCTCCAGCAACGCCATGTAAAGCGCCCGTGCTGTGTTGAAACAGCATGTGTTTTGCGTCGTCAGGATGGCCGCGCCACACGTTGTACACGGGATCATCATGACTTCATCTGGTCACAACTCGCTCACTCAAAGGACTCTCATGAACAAATTACTCGCCACCCTGATCGCTACCCTGGTGACCGGCGCTGCATTTGCGCAAGCTGCCGCGCCCGCTACCCCAGCCGTGCCTGCGACGCCTGCGGTGGTCAAGGCAGAAGCCAAGGCCGACAAGTCTGTGGCAGCTGCTGTGAAAAGCGAAGCCAAGGTTGACGTCAAGGCCGACACCAAGGTTGAAAAGGCAGAAGTCAACGCTGCTGAAAAGAAAACCAAGGCCGTGACCAAGTCCGCCACGACCAAAGCCAAGGCACAAGCCAAAGCCGCCAAGGCCGACGCAGATGACAAAGCCAAGGCCACCGCCAAAGCTGAAAAAGCCGGCGTGAATGCCGACGCCAAAGCCGACAAGACCATCATCAAGGCCGACGCCAAAGTGGAAACCGTCAAGGCCAACGCCACGGCTGACAAGGCCGCCGCCAAGGTCGAAACCGGCGCTGTCAAGGCAGAAGCCAAGGCCGACGTGAAAGCCGCCGGCAGCAAGTAAACAGCGACGCAGCGGCTGCCAGCAGCCGCGCAAGCCAAAACAAAAAAGACAGGCTTGGCCTGTCTTTTTTTATGGGCGCTTGAAGGTTGGCAGGCTATGTCCGATGCGGTTCATTGAAGCGCCACCATCCCCGTTCGGGCTGAGGCTGTCGAAAGCCGGTCCTGAGTTTGACGACAAATCCTAAGCGAATGGCATTAAGCCAAATCGGCCGCCAGCCCTTGTGTTGCCTGCGCAAGCAGCTATTAAAACAGGAGTATGCGGCGCGCCTAGCGACCCACCACCGACCAGCCCGCCTTCAGGTTGGCCTTGTCGTTCTCGTACTCCCAGGCCGTGCCGCAACGGTCACAGCGGTACTTGGTGACGGTGACCAGCGCGCCGCCGCGCCGTTCCTGGCGGTTGGCGCCCTGCACCAGCTCCGGGTGCCCCGGGGCCTTGCGCCAGTTGCGCTGGATGCCGGCGCACGAGTCGCACAGCTCCATCTTCTTCAATTCGGTCTTGCGGTTCAGGTCGTCGGTCATGGTGGGGCTCTTGAAGTGGGGGTGACGCCTGGCCAAGGCCGGGCGTGATGGGCTCCATTGTCGCGCCTCGGCCGTCTGCCGCAAACCTTCAAGCCAAATCGGCCTCTGGCCCTTTAGGGGAGGGCGCAAGCAGCTATCAAAAAAAGAGTACTACAGGTTTGACAAAGCCAGCAAGCGCTGGTGCGCCGCGTCTTCCATGTCCACCGGCAACTGCTGCTTGGCGCGCAGGTAGTGGTTGGTGAACACGTCCAGGTAAGCCTCCAGCGTCTGCGCCGCCTGGGTGTCACCGGCCAGCTCCAGGCACAGCGCGCCCACCTCCGAGGTGCAGAAGTGCGCGTCGCGCTGCGAGCGGCGCAGGCGGTAGCGTGACAGCTGCTCGCTCTGCAGGCTCAGCACCGGCAACTTGTCGAGGTAAGGGCTTTTGCGAAACATCTTGCGCGCCTCGGGCCAAGTCGCGTCAAGCAGCACAAACAGCGGGCGCCTGGCCGGCGTGCCGCCCAAAGCCTCGGCGGGCAACAGCGCCGTCACCACCCGCTCCTGCGCCACAAACTCCCCCGGAAACACCAGGTAGGGCTGCCACTGCGGATCGGCCAGCAGGGCCAGCAGCGCCGGGTCGACCTCGGTGCGCGCCCAGCCAAAGGCAAAGGTGTCGGCCACCACATCGGCAATCAGCCAGCCGGTGTTGCTGGGCTTGAGCGGCTCGATGTCGGCCATGATCAGGCACACGCCCGCCCGCACCGGCAGCACCGGGCGCAAGGCACACAGGCAGTGGCTGGGAATCAGCCGGCAACCGGCGCAGCGTTCCCCGCGCGGGCCGCCGCGGGCCAGAAAAGGCTTGGAACTGCGCGCCAGGCGCGCGCAGCGCAGACGGCTGACCGCATGAGGGAGGGCGTGGGGGGCTTGGGGCACGTGATTCATTCAGCGGCAGCCCGGCCGGCCCACCCGGCTTGACGGATCAGGCAGCCGGCCGGTGAATCACGCACAGCTTGTTGCCGTCCGGGTCGCGCAGGTAAGCCAGGTAGGGCTTGCCCGGGTGCGTTTCGCGAACGCCCGGTGGGTCTTCACAGGTGGTGCCGCCGTTCGCCACCCCGGCCGCATGGAAGGCGTCGCCCTGTTCCGCAGACTCCAGCTTGAAGCCGATGGTGCTGCCGTTGCCATGGCAGGCCGGTTCGCCATTGATGGGCGTGGTGATGCCGAAGGTGCCGCCCGGGCTGCGGTAGAAATAGCGGTTCTTGTTGGCGACGCCGGGGGCGATGCCCAAGGTGCCCAGCACCGCGTCATAAAACTTCTTCGAGGCTTCCAGGTCGCTGACGCCGACCATGACATGACTGAACATTGATTTTGTCTCCGTGGGGAACCCGCAAGCGGGCAAAAAAAGGCTCTGCGTATGGTACTTGAGCGGACTTGCGGCGGCGGTCGGGATTTGAGCCTGGGTACCTGAACGCGCTCAGCGGCTGTCCGCGCACTCAAGTTCAAACAGCGGCACATCGAGCTGGCGGCTCAGCCACACGCCGCCGCCCAGTTCGGTCAAGCCCTCGCGCAGGCCGCGCCGATACAGCTGCGCCGGGTGGCGATGCAGGCGCGGGTCGGCAAGTTCATCGTCGATGATGTCGCGCTCATGGTCTTCGCGCGTCGCCGCCTCCACATACAGCGCGCCCCGGCACAAGCGGCCCAGGTTGTGCAGGGCCAGCTTCAGGTCCGCCGGGCTCAGGTAGGACAGCACGGCCTGGCAGATCACCAGGTCGAACGGCTCGGCAGCGGCGTAGTCCACCACGGACCCACGCTCCCAGCCAAACCGTTCGCACAGGTAGGCGCTGTACTCCACGCCCTGGTAACTCGCATCGGGAAAGTGCGTGGCCACAATCTCGCGCCACACGCCAATGCCGCAGCCCATGTCCAGCACCCGCTTCACGGGCACGCGCAGGTACTTGAGGTAGCTGCACACAAAGGTTCCCAGGCGCTCGACATGCGCCGGGTCCACCACGCCGGTCTTCTCGTCAAAGTAATAGCGCTGGTAGTACGCTTCGTCGAACCATAAATCACTTGCAGATTTCATGCGCTTTTCTTTCTTCTGCAGGCCGGGAGCAGGCTGCGCGACGGCCACAGCGCATAAGGCGTGCGGCGGCGTGTATGGGAAATGGGGCGAGGCCCCGGGTCAGTGCGCATGGTACTTGAGTCGATTTTTTGGCCTTATTCACCGCACATGATGCGGTGAATAGACTGCACAACCATCGCATGCGCGCGCAACGGCGTGCTCGACTTCGCCCAAATGCAGCATGATTTGATCAGCTGTGCATCTTGGGATTGGCCTCACGCATTAATCATTGGCATGAGCAATTGCTTAAGTGCTCCTGCAGAAGGCCCGTTCAAGCATGCAGTGGAAAAATAATCAGAAATATCTTGTCTTACTCGGTCGTGGTTCTTTAACGTCAGGTCAGAAATCTCATCAACTAATTTACGAACAAGCGATTTGGCTAACTTCCTTGAGGGGCCTCCCGTCAACTGAGACGTGGCTGCAAAATCAATGTCAGCCAAGGTAATCCGCGCATCGTCAAAAAAGCTTCTGATATTCTTTTCGTGCAAGCTAATATCAGAACCTAGCAGTTCGCAGATTCCTACCTCTGGTGTCCAAGGAAGAAATTTAAGCTTTCCCTGTACGATCTGAACCTTAGAAAGTTCGACATGATTGCCTGCTTTTTTTAGTGGCAGGACATATTCGTCATACGCATCTTTATCTAGAAGAGCAAACTGATGAACTGTCTGAGGGAGGAGGGTCGTAGCCCGTCCAAGAAAAGCAATCACCGATGAAAATGTTCCGATCGGTACTACAACAATCGTAGGTTTTGATTTGTTGGCAAGTTCGGTTTTCATCAAGGACTTTATCATCGTGTCAACAATGAACTGCGCTTGCTCATCTTCTACGTAAATAACAATATCTGGAGAGCGTTCTTCTTTTAGCGCAAGATGGCCCAACGCATACGTTGGATAGCATTCATGGATGACCCGAGTCTTTCCATCGCTCCTCTCAATAAAAAAGAAATTCTCTCTTTTTGCCGACTTAATAAGATTTGTTGAATGCGTTGAAAAAATGACAGTTAACGTCTTTTCCTCAGAAATATCTTCCAAATATCTAAGCAGGCCAATTTGTGCCCTTGGATGTAGCGCGAGCTCAAGCTCATCTATCAGCACTAGTGAGTTGTGAGGACATGTATCTAGTTGACGTAGTAATTTGAGAACACATATTTCTCCGAGGGAGAAGTTCTTTTCCGAGTAGTAAACATTCTTTTTGGGCTTAGTGCTTGCGTCGGGCATAAGGTAGGCTTCAGCCCCCACACCTCGACGCACATTTACTACTTTGAGATTTTCGAACTTCGAATCCCCAAGTATGCTTTTACCAGCCTTGCGAATTGCGGCAGGGGCATCCCGTACGTTTCTCGGCTTGAAGTCCTCGGCTCGTGGCTCAATACGCTCGGCGTTTGCGGCGGCATAGATCACGCTGGCAAATCCGAAGCTCTGAACGAGTTTGCTATTTCTTTTCGGAATCGGGGACCAACGTTCTCCGCTATACGCGTATGTGACCGAACTGTTATTTACGTGGTATGTAACCTTCGCGTTGGCAAACGGGTCCAAAGCATCGGACATCTTCGAAGTCAAAAATGCGTTCTGAAACGCGTTGGGTCTACCTATTCGTAACAGGCAGGTCAGCAGGCAACTCTTGCCCGCTCCATTGCTACCTGAAAGAATATGAACCCCTGGGGGAGGGATGTCGAACGTAAGGCTGTCAATTTGCTTCACGTTCTCAATCACTATTTGCTTAGTCATCTCATGGTCCAAGTTTTGGTTTAAGTACAGAGGTTTCTTGGCGATGTCGCCAGGTCAATTCGGAAGCCGAGTGCTAAAAAGGGAGGATCTGCTCATGGTGATTATTAATTTCTGCGTGGCTCTAGTCGCCGCCACATAAAACACCCGCGCAGCCTCTTGCTCGTCTTCGCCCTTGGCGGGCATGTGCCCCACGCCGGGCAGTGCCACCACGGGGAACTCCAGACCCTTGCTGACCTTCATGGTCATGATCTGGATGGCGTTTGCGCCTGGGTTGTAGTCGCCTGAATACTTGCGCACATTGAAGGGCAGCTTGCGCTGGTGCAGGGCGTCGGCGCACAGGTCCATGGTTTTCCAGTCCGCGCACAAAATGGCCATGTCGCCCCAGGCGTGGCCTTCCTTGTGCGCGTGGCTCAGCTGGTCGGCAATGGCAAAGGCCTCGTCGCGCAGGCTGGGCAGCTTGAGGATGATGGGCGCCTGCCCTTCGCGACCGCAGCTGATGGGTTTGACCAGCGGTATGCCGTCGTCGTCTTTGTCGTCCGCCGTCAGCAGGTCGGCCGCAATCAGGTTGGCGGTTTGCAGGATTTGTTTGGTGTTGCGGTAGTTGATTTTCAAAATGGTGGTGCGGCCCTGGGCCTGCACGCCCACGCTTTTGAAACTGAACTGTTTGCTGCGACTGCGTTCGTAAATGCTTTGCGCATCGTCATACAGCAGCAGCAGGCTGTTCGTGGTCGGGTCCACCATTTGCGTCACCAGCTTGAGCCACTCGGGCGCGAAGTCGTGGCCCTCGTCAATCAGCACGGCCTGGTACTGCCCGCTGGGGATGTGCTTGCGGTCGACGGCGGCAATGACGCGCTGCACCAGCTCGTCCACAAACTGCTGGCTGCCCATCTGGCCCGGCAGGGTTTGCCCAAAAGCCACCAGCTGATCGCGGCACCATTTATGAAAGTGCCGCACATGCACCTTGCCGCTCAAGCCCTTGGCGTCCATCACGCTGTGCAGCTTCACGCCCAGTGGTTCGTTAAAACACAGGATGAGGATGGGCTTGCTGCTGGCGGTGCTGGCCTTCGCCAGGTATTCCGCGCGGTAGCCAAGAATCATGGTTTTGCCCGAGCCCGCCACGCCGTGAATCACCCGGTGCCCGTCGCCCAGGCTGCGCGCCAGCTGTTCCTGCTGGATGTCCATGACGCGCATGATGCTGGGCAGTTCCGCGTCGGCATCGCTGTCGTCAAACAGCGCGCCCTGCGGCTGCACGCGCACTTGCGGAAACATGATCCAGCGCACCCGGTCCAGTTGCGGCAGCGACATGACGCCGCTCATCATGAAGGGGAACATGCCCCACATGCGGCTCTGCAAGTCTTCAGCATCAACCTTCTCCAGCATTTCATCGCTGCAAATCACGTAATGCGGTTCAATGACCTCATCCAGCAGGCCTTGGGTGAATTGCCTGCGCGTCATGTTGGGGAACACCACGCCATAGCTCCACGGAAAGCTCAAGCTGCCTTGGTACTTGCCCTCTGCATGTACAAGTTGCGGGTCGCGCTTGAGTGCATCAACGACCGCGTGTGCATATTGCCGGGCCTGTTCGGCGGGATTGGGCTGGGTTTTGAGCATCCCGTCGACAAAGACTCGCCAGCTTTGCTTGTCCGCGTGCTGGATCGTCTTGGGGCTCCAGTCCTTGACCTCCAGAATCAGAATGCCGCGCCGTGGATGCATCACCACAAAGTCAGGGTGCAAATGACGAGGCCCCACTGGCACGTCGTACCAGAGCAGGTAGTCGTCGTCGAGCTTCTGTTCCAGCCGCTCGGCCAGCCTGCGCTCGCCGCTGGTCATGCGGGAAACGCAGCTGCTGATTGCCGGGATAAGGGTTGCCATTCTGTCGTCTACCTGGTTTATCCCGGCCGGCGATGGCCGCTCTTACTTGACGACAGGTTTTCGGTAGGGTCCGTCAGGCAGGGGGTTCACCCCCATGACAAACACCTGGTGATTGGCTTGCTGAGTCAGGGGCATGTAGTTGGGCGCGGCTCGTGTCAAAGCGGCGCTGATGGCTGCGGAGATGAGCATTGCCAGCGGCGAACCAGCGTTGTTGTTGTTCTGTGGCGAGTACTGCATCCGCTTGTTTTCATTCCAGATCTCGGTACCGTCCTTGCTCACAAGGCGGTAGTCAAAATCCACCGTGACGGTGGTGGCAATAAATGCGTACTGCGCATCCCACCGGTTGATCGAAACATACAATACGGCGTCGGCGCCAAAAAGTTTGGCAAGGCTTTCCGTCGGCTGCTGGTGAATGCGTTCACCTTCGTAGTAGCCCTCTTGCTCGAGAACATATTTGGTGGTGTTCACCGGAAAGACGTAGTACCCCTTTTCCGCAACGGGTACCGGCAGCGCCGCCAGCACATAGCTGGGCGCATCCACATCCAGCGACTTGTTGATGGTCGGTACGACAAGAATGGAACGTGGCGCGGCGGCCGTGAAGGCGCTCATGTCCTTCTTCACAGGTTGGGTAACGCAGCCCGTCAGGAGGACGGCAGCCAGAAGGCAAAGAACGGCTCTCATTTTTGTACTTCTTTCTTCGACTGCTGACGTCGTTCAATGTTCTGGATCATGGCTGTCATCAAGCCGCTGCTTTCAGGCCAAGCGTTTCGCTCTTTCGAATACAGGCCAACCGCTTTCTCCGGGGAGCCGGCTTGCAGGTAAAGCGTTCCCAGCTCGGCATACAGGCCTGGGGCCACTTTTTGCTTTGACGTTTCCATTGCGGCGATGTGGGTCTCCAGCTTCAGCTGCAAGGCTTCCGTCTTGGTGGGATCTTTATAGCTGGCGTATAGCGCCTGGTCATAACCGCCCCACTGATAAAGGGTAGGCGCGGCGCAACCTACAAGAGAAAGCGCAATCGGCAGAGTCAGTAGAAATCGCATATCCATTTCCTTATTTCGCAACGAAGGTGCGGCTGACGCCGTCGCCTACATAAAACTTCTCCTCAAGGAGGACCTGCCCCCCGAGGGAGACAATGAGAACGTGCGTTCCGGGAAGCACGCGAAGAGCGGAAGAGCCTTCGACATAGTTGCCAACCGGCCCCATGTCGAGCCCGTCAACAATGACTCTTGCATTGCGTACGCGCTCGTCGGGCGCCTTGAAGGAAATCTGGGGGCGCATGTCCGAGATGCTTTGCTTTTCTGTTGGCATCTGGGTACACGCGCCAAGGGCCAGGGTTGCGGCGATGCTGGCGGCAAACAACAGGGTTGTGAGTGTCTTTTTCATTATTTGGCTCCGTCGTATCGAATCAACAACTGGTCTGGCCTGTAAGCACCGAGGGAGCCGGAAGACATGGAGGCAACGGAGCCTTCGTTGAGTTCGCTGTCGCCAAACAGCGCGTCGACCCGCAATTGGGCAATCATCTGGCCGGGCAGTGTCACCAAGGCGCCGGTTTGCGGCGACTTGATCTGCTCGCCCTGCGTGTGAACGGAAAATTGCATGCCTGGCTTGATTCCTTGACTTTTTCCGCCACCCAGGAAGACCCGATTGCCCTCAGCCTTCAGGATGTAGGTTTGCCAGGGCCGCGAACTCATTTCGACGGAAAGGCGGCTCACCGCTTCTGCAACCGCCTGCCGCACGGCTGCGTCGTTCAGTGTGCCGTCGTAGCCGGCTTGCGAGCCAAAGCCAAAGGTGGATGCGGTCTCGTTGGACGCTTCGCCGGCGCCCGACGTCGCAAAGAAAACATGGCCAGTATTGACGTCTACGGCACGGACATCCACTTTGGCAAACGCAACCTGGCGTTTGCTGGAAGAGACAAATCCCGAGGCGCCCACCGTCTTGCGACCGAACTCGGTAAGCGAACCAATGATCAGCGCGTCAACGCCGACGAGGTTCAACTTGGTGTCGGTCAGGCGGCCTTCTGCCTGAATGCGTCCGATGTCTGGCCGCTCGAACACCAGGTAGGCGCCAGACTCGGTGAGTGCCTTGCTCATCAGGTCTGCAACCTGTTTGCCGAGGGGGTCGCCGCTACGCTCCCGTAGAAGGGACTGTCCGTAGTTGGTTTCATTGGTGATGCGGCCCAGCGCAATTTTTCGCTTGAGCGTGGGCGCTGCGGGGGCTTGGGAAATGACGGCTTGTTGAGCGGCCTTCTGCGTAGCCACGGATTGCGGCGCTTCCATCTGTGCAATGGGCGGCGTTTGTACCGCACATCCTGACAGGCCGGCGGCCAAAGCCATAATCGCCAGCAGGCCCAACCGGCCAAGTCTCTCTCCCGTGATTTCTGCAATCATGCAACTCCCCTTCCCTTGTTTAAATATGCTCGACTGCTTGGGGCTCCGAGCCGCTTACAGTTTGTGACAGGGGATCATGCCCCGAAAAGTGATGGCCAGGCCAGCGCTACTGTTGCAAAGGCAGCATTTAGGCAAACTACAGATGTGAATATTTCACAGGAATAATTTGATGTCTTTGTTGAATTTGGTTTTTTGGCTTCTGACCTTCCAAAATGAAAAGCCAGGGAGTTGCCTTGTTCAACGACGTTGCCCCTCATGTATCGTCGTTTCTCTTTCTTAACTTTCAGAGACTCCCTTGCCAGACGCCATCCACTTCTACGAACCCCGCCACGGTCACGGCCTGCCGCATGACCCGTTCAACGCCATCGTCGGGCCGCGGCCGATTGGCTGGATCTCGTCGCACAACGCGGCCGGTGCGCTGAACCTGGCGCCTTACAGCTTTTTCAACGCTTTCAACTACGTGCCGCCCATCGTGGGGTTTGCCAGCATTGGCTACAAGGACACGGTGCGCAACATCGAGGCCACCGGCGAATTCGTGTGGAACCTCACCACGCGCGCGCTGGCCGAGCAGATGAACCAGACCTGCGCCGCGGTGCCGCCCGAGGTCAATGAGTTCGCGCTCGCCGGCCTCACGCCCGCGCCCTCGCGCGTGGTGGCGGTGCCGCGGGTGCTGGAGAGCCCGGTGTCGTTCGAGTGCCGCCGCACGCAGGTGCTGCAGCTCGAAGGGGTGGATGGCAGCAAGATTGACACCTGGCTGGTGCTGGGCGAGGTGGTGGCGGTGCACATTGCGAAAGTGCTGCTGAAAGACGGCGTGTACGACACGGCCAACGCCGGCCATGTGCTGCGCGGCGGCGGGCCGGGCGACTACTTCACCGTGGGGCCCGAGCAGTTGTTCCGCATGTACCGGCCGCGCTAGGAGCCTGTCGGGCTTGGGGCGTCGAAAGCGAAAATCGGCCCCAGCGAGGACAGTTTTTGCCGGATTTGCAAGCCCATAGCCCAGCTTTGGGACAAAAAGACGGTGAAAAATGGACCGCTGCGGTCGATTTGCAGCCGACGATTCCCAAGTCCGACTGGCTCCTCGGCGCGCCTGGCCAGGCGTTCACCGTTCGGGCGCACCGGCAAAGCGCCTAATCCGGTTTGATATTCCCGTCCCTGATCACCTTGGTCCACTTGGCGCTTTCGTTGCGCAGTGCCACGGCGGCTTCCTGCGGCGTGCTGTAGGTTGCGATCACGCCCTGGGCCAGCAGCGACTCCTTCACGTCTGGCAGGGTCAGGATGGACTTCAGCGCGTCGTTGAGCCGGGCGACGATGGCGGCAGGGGTGCCGGCCGGCGCGGCAATGCCGAACATCGAGCTGACCTCAAAACCTTTCAGGCCGGCTTCGGTGGCAGTCGGCACCTCCGGCAGGGTGGCTATGCGCTGGGCGGACGCGGCGGCAATCGCGCGCAGTTTGCCGGCCTTGATGTGGCTTTGCGCGGCCGGCGCGGTCTCGATCATGCTGTCAACCTGGCCGCCCATGAGGTCGGTCATGGCGGGGCCGCTTCCCTTGTAGGGCACGTGCAGCATCTGCACGCCGGCGGCGCGCTGGAACATTTCGCCGGCCAGGTGCTGCGGCGAGCCATTGCCGGCGGACGCAAAGCTCAGCGGCGCGGGCCGGGATTTGGCCAGGGCAATGAATTCAGCCAGGGTGCTGGCCTTGATCGATGGGTTGACCACAAACACCAGCGGCACGGTGCCGACGATGGCGACGGGCGCGAAACTCTTGTCCATGTCAAAGGTGGCTACCTTCGGGTTCAGTGCTGCGCTGATCGAGTGGCTGGTCATGGCGCCCATGAGCAGGGTGTAGCCGTCGGGCGGCGCCGCTGCCACGGCCGCTGCGCCTATGCTGCCGGCCGCGCCGGCGCGGTTGTCCACAATGACCTGTTGCCCCAGGGCGACCGACAGCTTTTGCGCCATCACCCGTCCAATCACGTCGGTTGCGCCGCCGGGCGGATAGGGCACCACCAGCTTGATCACCTTGTTCGGGTAGTCCTGGGCCAGGACCGGGCCGGTCATGCCAAGCACGGCAGCGGCTGCCATGCCGGCCAGCAGGGCGCGCCGGGCAAGGGATTTTTCAAGAGGAAAAGGGCGCAATTTCAAGGGGGTCTCCTGGTGGTTTCAAACCGGTGCGTCGTGAAAAAAAAGCCGCCTGATATTTTTGATTTTTGATCAGGCACGCCTATCGACGCTTGCATCTTATGATCTATCACTTTACCGCACTGCCTGTCGCGGGCCACTGAACAACATGACCACCCCTACCTCCTCCAACAGCGCTGCGAGTCATTCCACCACGCCTGAAGATGCCGAATTCGGCATATCGCGGGGCTTGACCAATTACGGCGACAAGGGTTTCTCGCTGTTTCTGCGCAAGGCCTTCATCAAGGGCGCGGGTTATACCGACAGCGCGCTCGAGCGCCCGGTGATCGGCATCGCCAACACCGGCAGCGCCTACAACCCGTGCCACGGCAACGCGCCGCAACTGATCGAGGCGGTCAAGCGCGGCATCATGCTGGCCGGCGGATTGCCGATGGATTTCCCGACGATCTCGGTGCATGAAAGCTTCTCGCAGCCCACCAGCATGTACCTGCGCAACCTCATGTCGATGGACACCGAGGAAATGATTCGCGCGCAGCCGATGGACGCGGTGGTGCTGATCGGCGGCTGCGACAAGACGGTGCCGGCGCAGCTGATGGGCGCGGCCTCGGCGGGCATTCCCGCGATCCAGCTGGTGACCGGCTCCATGCTGACCGGCTCGCACCGCTCCGAACGCGTTGGCGCCTGCACCGATTGCCGCCGCTACTGGGGCAAGTTCCGCGCGGACGAAATCGACGCCGAGGAAATTGGCGCGGTCAACAACCAGCTGGTGGCCAGCGTGGGCACCTGCTCGGTCATGGGAACCGCCAGCACCATGGCATGCATTGCCGAAGCCCTGGGCATCATGGTGCCGGGCGGCGCGTCGGCCCCGGCCGTGACCGCCGACCGGATCCGCATTGCCGAGGAAACCGGCACGCTGGCGGTGCAGATGGCCAAAACCGGCATGACGATTGACCGCATCCTGACGGCCAAGGCGTTTGAAAACGCCATGCGCGTGCTGCTGGCGATTGGCGGATCGACCAACGGCATTGTTCACCTGACGGCGATTGCCGGCCGCCTCGGCTTTGAGGTGGACCTGAAGGCGCTGGATCAAATGAGCCGGGAAACGCCGGTGCTGGTCGACCTGAAGCCCTCGGGCCAGCATTACATGGAGGATTTCCACAAGGCCGGCGGCATGGCGTCGCTGCTGCGCGAACTCAAGCCGCTGCTGCACCTCGATGCCCTGACCGTGACCGGCCGAACGCTGGGCGAAGAGCTTGAGCGCGCCGGCCCCGGCTTTGCGCAGGACGTGGTGCGGCCTTTCTCCAACCCGATCTACCCGCAGGGCGGCATCGCGGTGCTGCAGGGCAACCTCGCGCCCGGCGGCGCCATCATCAAGCAGTCGGCGGCGGCGCCGGCGCTGATGGAGCATGAGGGCCGCGTGGTGGCGTTCGAGAACGCGCACGACATGGCGCAGCGCATTGACGCGCCCGACCTCGACGTCAACGCGGACGATATCCTGGTGCTGAAAAACATCGGCCCGACCGGCGCGCCGGGCATGCCCGAAGCCGGCTACCTGCCGATTCCCATGAAGCTGGCGCGCGCCGGCGTCAAGGACATGGTGCGCATTTCCGATGGCCGCATGAGCGGTACCGCGGCCGGCACCATCGTGCTGCACGTCACGCCCGAAGCCGCCATCGGCGGACCGCTGGCGCATGTGCGCAGCGGTGACCGCATCCGCCTCAGCGTGGCCAGGCGCGAACTGAGCCTGCTGGTATCGGACGAGGAGCTGGCCGCGCGCGCAGCGGCCTGCCCGGTCACGCGGCCGAGCGCCGAACGCGGCTACCGCAAGCTTTTCCTCCAGACCGTGACACAGGCCGACCAGGGCGTGGATTTTGACTTCCTGCGTGCAACGACCATTCGCCAGACCATCCCCGGGGCCAAGTAGGCCGCCGGACGAGAACTGGTGCCACTGCTCGAGTCATCCCCCGCGGTTTGTTTGACTGGCGCTCGTCTTCAGTCTTCAGTCTTCAGTCGTCAGTCTTCAATCTGCGGCAGTTCCGCCTTCAGCAGGCGCAGGCCCGCCCTCAGCAGATCGTCATAACGCTTGCGTTCGGCGGCGATGGCCTCTGGGGTCCACGGGAAAAAACCTTCGCCGGTTTTCATGCCCAGCCTGCCGCTGGCCACGCGCTCGGACAAGGCCCGGGCCGGCTCGGTCGTGGCGGCCAGCGACGGGTACATCGTTGCCGCGGCCGCGCAGTGCACGTCGATCCCGGCATGGTCGCGTTGCAGCACCGGGCCGGCCGCCAGAAAGCGGAAGCCGAAGCCAAAGCGCACGGCCGCATCGACATCTTCCGGCGTGGCCACGCCGGCATCGATCATGGCAAACGCTTCGCGCGCCAGCGCATGTTGCAGCCGGTTGGCGAGAAACCCCGGCAGGTCCTTGCGCACCAGCACCGGCACCATGCCGCAGCCGCGCATGAAGGCCGACAAGGCATCCGCCAGGGGGGCGGCCGATGCCTTGCCGAGCACGACTTCCACCAGCGGCACGAGATGCGCCGGCATGAAAAAATGCAGGCCGAGCATGCGCTGCGCGGTCGCCAGGCCTTCGGCAATGGCGGAGATCGGAAAGCTCGAGCTGTTGCTGCACAGCAGCGCATCCGGCCGGGCGCGCTGGACCAGCTCGGCGAACAGCGCCTGCTTGGGCGCCAATTTCTCGGGGATGCATTCAATGACGAGGTCGATCGAGGGCCAGTCCACCTCGTCCAGCGAGGCGCAGGCGGAGAGCCGCTCGCGCCTGTGGCCGGCTTCCAGCGCAAGCAGTCCGTTGGTGAAATAGGCGTCGAGCCTCTGCCGGCGGGCATCACCGGGTTCCACGACGATGCAGCGGCAGCCGGCGCGCGCCAGCACCAGGGCGACGTCGGCGCCCATGGTTCCGCCGCCGACGACAAGCGCGCATGCGCGGGAAGGTTTGGGCAGGCCGGTTGACGGGGCGGCAAGCGATGAGGCGTTGTTGTTGGCGTTGAGGGTATTCATGAGTGGCAAGGTAAAAAAGAAAAAACAGGCTGGCGAAACGGCCACGGCGGACAGGCGTGCCGGTCAAGCCGCATGGGCTCAAGGCATGCATTACACCGCGCTGATGCCTCCATCCACGGCGATGCTTTGACCGGTGATGTGGCGCGACGCTTCGGACGCAAGAAACACCACCACGCCCTTGAGGTCGTCGTCGCCGCCGATGCGGTGCAGGGGGGCGCGCGCAATCACCGTTTCCGCGACCTTTTCCAGCAGCCCGGCGGACATCCTGGAAGGAAAGAACCCCGGGCAAATGGCGTTCACGTTGATGTTGTACTTGCCCCATTCGGAAGCCAGCGCGCGCGTGAAATTGACGGCGGCGCCTTTGGAGGTGTGATAGGCGATGGTGCTGACGTTGGTGGCGCTGCCGCGCAGGCCGGCGACGGAGGCGATGTTGATGATCTTGCCGGCGCTGTGCGGAATCATGCAGCGGCGCGCCACTTCCCGCGACAGGAAAAAGAGGGCGTCCACATTCAGGCCCAGCACCTTGTGCCAGGCCTCGTCCGGGTAGTCTTCCGCGGGAGCGCTCCAGGTGGCGCCGGCGTTGTTGACGAGAATGTCGATGGTGCCGAAGCGTTGCAGCACCTGATCGACCATGGCGGGGATCTGCTCGGTTTTTGACAGGTCATTGACAAGGGTCAGGACCTCGATGTTCATTTTTTCGAGATGTGTCTTCGCCTCGGCCAGCTCCTCGGCCTTTCGCGCCGTGATCGCCAGCCTGCAACCCATTTCACCCAAAGCCTGCGCCATCTGCAGGCCCAGCCCGCGCGAACCGCCGGTGAGCAGTGCAACTTTTCCATCCAGCTTGAACAATTCTTTCACGTTCATCTTGCCGTCTCCTTATCCAAGAATGACCGAATCGCCGGCTCGCCAGTCAATGCGACCCCACCCTTTTCAAATCCTTGTGCGCCCGAGCACAGCGCACAGCGCACAGGACATCGGGCCAGCAGGCTCAGCCGCGCTGATTGTGGGCAGAAACGCAAAAGCGTCCGCACGCCCGGGCGCGAAAAATCAGTTGGTGGATTTACAGGCCTGGCATGAAGGGCTACGATGGCCCGAGTTTTCGTGACGCACCGTATGTGTACATATTAACGACAAATACAGGAGACCTCGCCCATGCCAAGCCAGTCACTCAAGTCACTCCCGCGGATGGCCGCCTTCCTGGGCGTGCTGCTCAGCCTGCTGCTGCCCCCGGCCCAGGCCCAGACCCAGACCGGCGCCTGGCCCACCATGCCCGTCAAGATTGTGGTGACCTTTCCGCCGGGCGGCGCGCCGGATACGCTGGCGCGCATACTGGCCGACAAATGGGGGCAATCGCTGGGGCAGGTGTTCACGGTGGACAACAAGTCCGGCGCGGGCGGCAACATCGGCTCTGACTTTGTGGCCAAAAGCGCCGGCGATGGCAACACCCTGCTGATTGCCACGGTGGGCACCCACGCCATCAACCCCGCGCTGTACGCCAGCATGCCGTACAACCACATCAAGGATTTCACGCCCATCAGCTTCCTGGCGGCCACGCCCAATCTGCTGGTGGTCAACAACGCGGTGCCGGCCAAAAACGTCAAGGAGCTGATCGCGCTGGCCGGCAAGACGCCGCTGACCTTTGGTTCCTCGGGCAGCGGCACCTCGATCCACCTCTCGGGCGAGCTGTTCAACACGCTGGCCGGGGTCAAGATGCAGCACATCCCCTACAAGGGACGCGCGCAGGCCGTGCCCGACCTGCTGGGCGGGCGCATCACCATGATTTTCGACAACATGCCGTCGGCCCTGCCGCTGGTCAAGTCGGGCGATGTGCGTGCCCTGGCCGTGACCAGCGCCACCCGCTCGGCGGCCGCGCCGAACATCCCCACGATTGCCGAGTCGGGCCTGCCGGGCTTTGAAGCCTCGTCTTGGTTCGCGCTGATGGCGCCGGCCGGTCTGCCCAAGAATGTGCTGGCCCGCATCAACGCGGAGACCCTGCGGGTGATGGCCATGCCCGATGTGAAGGAAAAACTCGCGCTGCTGGGCCTGGACCTGGCCCCGGGCAGCCCGGAGGCGCTGGCCAGCCACATCCAGAGCGAAACCATCAAGTGGGCCAAGGTGGTCAAGGACTCCGGCGCCAAGCTCGATTAAAGTCAGCTCACAGTCACCTCACCCACTTTTTGAAACCGCCCCATGAACATGAACATTGCCTCCCTCAAAGAAGTTGTCAGCGCCGAAGAATGGCAGCTGCGCGTGGACCTGGCCGCCTGCTACCGGCTGGTGGCGCTCTACGGCTGGAGCGACCTGGTCTTTACCCACATCAGCGCGCGGGTGCCGGGGCCGGAGCACCACTTCCTGATCAACCCCTACGGCCTGATGTTTGACGAGATCACCGCGTCGTCGCTGGTCAAGGTGGACCAGGCATGCAACAAGGTGATTGACTCGCCCTACCCGGTGAACCCGGCCGGCTTTGTGATTCACAGCGCGGTGCACGAGGCGCGGCACGACATGCAGTGTGTGCTGCACACGCACACCCGCGCGGGCGTCGCCGTCAGCGCGCAGAAGTGCGGCATCTTGCCGATCTCGCAGCAGTCGGCCTTTGTGCTGGCCTCGCTCGGTTACCACGACTACGAAGGTGTGGCCTTCCGCGACGACGAGAAGCCGCGCCTGCAGAAAGACCTGGGCACCGCGCGGCACCTGGTGCTGCGCAACCATGGCCTGCTGACGGTGGGCGAAACGATTGCCGACGCCTTCATGAACATGTACCGCTTTGAAAGCACCTGCCAGATCCAGCTCAGCGCGCAGGCCGGTGGCGAGCTGATTCATTTCCCCGAGCAAATCTACACCGGCGACGACCGCGCGGCCACGTATGTGCGCGGCGGCGGCATGGGCGGCCCCTTTGTCTGGCCGGCGCTGCTGCGCAAGCTGGACCGCCTTGACACCGGCTACCAGGACTGAGCGGGGCTGCCCGCTGGCATTCTTTCCAACAAAAAAGGGCCTTGACGGCCCTTTTTCCTGTACAGCGATATCGCTCAGGCCGAAACAATCCGGTTTTCTTCGGCTGTCAGCAATGGGCCGTCCAGCGTTACGCGGGAGTCGTCGTTGCGGAATCGCTGGATGACGGGTTTGAGTTCTTCCTTCACGTAAGCTTCACTGTAGCCGTTGAACAAGGTGCCGAGAAAGCTGCGCTTTACGTCGCTGGTGCCCATGACCCAGTCGGCGATGGGGAAGGTCAGATTCATGTTGTACTTCATCATGATGCCTTGGTTGTGGTGGGCGGTGTGATGGCGGCGGATGGTGTTGACGAAGGGCATGTTGCGCACAAACCAGTTGTCATGCACGTGGCAGCAATAGTGGAAAGTCTCGTACACAACGTACTGACCGACCATGGTCATGAAGACGATGTAGCCGGCGTTGGGGTTGAACACCAATGTGGCCAGATAGCCAAGGATGGTGCCGGCCACGCCAAGCGTGATCAGTACTCGCCAGGGGAAGAAGACGATGCGGAACTCGCGTGTGGTGTCGATGGTGATGTCATTGTCGGTGAAGTACTGGTGGTGCTCGCGCGTGTGGCGCTCATAAATGGCGCGCAGGGCAAACAGGTCAATCCTGCGGTGCATCACAAAGCGGTGCATCCCCCATTCGACAAAATTGCCCGCCAGAAAAACCGGCACCGCCAGCCACCATTCCCACGTGGCTGACTGCAAATGCGTGAGGCAGTAATAGACGGCCCCAAGGCCAGCGGCATACATCACCGCAATATGCAATAGCCCGTTGTAAAGCGGGCTGATGTTGGACTTGTAGTTTTCGCGGAATTTTCGCTGGCGTTCAGACATCATGGGGACTCTCCTTGGGCAATTTGCAGCTGATATATTAGTGGTATTCATATTGGCTGTCAATCGCCGGCCTGGTGGCGGGTCTGCGCGTCGGCCGTTAGCCCCAACCCATGGCGGCTGTATATTCGGGCACTTATTCATACAGTCCTTCATCGAAAGACAAACAAACAATGGCTCTCAAACGAGTCCCCGCCAGTACCAGGAAGACAGAACGCGCTGTGCCTGAAATCAAATTGCGCAATTCGATTACGCAAGACAAGTTGCTGCCGCCCAATGCCAAGCTGCCGGACCTTGCATACGAGCAGATTGAAGAGGCTATCGTTACTCTTAGGATCCCGCCCGGCACATCGGTGTCAGAGCTGGCGCTGAGCAAGGCGACCGGCATAGGGCGGACACCAATCCGAGAGGCCATCCAGAGACTGGCGCGTGAAAACCTGATCTTCATCCTGCCCCAGCGCGGTCTCCTCGTACCGCAAATCGACGTGAGCAAGCAGTTGCGTCTGCTCGAGATGCGCCGCGAGATCGAGCGCCTGGTGTGCCGCAGCGCGGCCAAGCGCGCATCACCCGCACAGCGCGAAAGCTTTGCCAGACTAGCGACCGAGTTCACGGAAGCGGGTGAGGTGAATGACGACGTGAGTTTTATCCGCTCGGACCGCGAGTTCAACGAGCTGTGCCTGCAGTCAGCGCACAACGAGTTCACCGAAGGCGCAATGCGGCTGATGAATGGCCTGTCGCGCCGTTTCTGGTACTACCACTACAAGCAGGCGGCCGACCTGCCGGAGATCGCGAAGCTGCACGCCGCCTTGTCCAGCGCGATTGCCGATGCCGACGTGGCGGGCGCGGCAACCGCCTGCGACCGGCTGATCGACAACATAGAGGCGTTCACACGTTCGACGGTGATGACAAATATCTGAGCGTCGCGGGGGAGGGCCGGAGGGTGGGTCAACTACAACCCACCGGCAAAGGTGGCCCCCGATTGACTGCGTCGACTGTTGCAGCTTTTTGAGAAACAGAGGCCGCAATCCAACAGGAATTTTTCGACTTTAGCCGTCAATTGCATTCGGCATTCGGCAACATTCGCGACATGCGTCATCCCGGCGCAGTGTTGCACGCTATCTGGAACATCACAACGCGCCTTTTTGCGCCATGGCGACGTTGCAAATCCGCGCGATACCGCCTATCGCTGTGGTTTGTTCCCTGCCTTGGGCACGAATCCATCGCTTTCCTCGTGTTCCGATACCTCTGTGCCGAAGCACTGGTCATTCCAGGTCGGCCCGAAACCCTGCTTGATCGACCTTGGGTCACATATTGGCCATGCGTTCCCTGAGGGGCGGCAGCCTAGGGTTTCCACGAATTAAAACGTACGTTTATTGATGCTCGTCAAAGTTTTGTTCTGATATATTAGTTGTGCATCTCAGAAGAAGCTGGTAGGCCAGCAGGCATCAGAACCGGGTTGCCCACACTGCAATCCGGTCATGAGACAGGTCTCACGACCCGTCACCGGGAACGACGAAAACTCACTGGATGGAGACAAGATGAACAATTCGACCACTAAACTTGCTACCCGCCGCGACTTGCTGAAGGTGGCTGGCGGCCTGGGCATCGCCTCGACAGGCGTCCTGTCGTTTCCCGCGATTGCGCAGAACAAGCCGATCCGCATTGGCATCATCGCGCCCAAGGCCGGCATTGCCGGCACGATCGGTGAATGCGGCCTGCGCGGCACGCAGTTCGCCGCCGACAAGATAAACGCCGCCGGCGGCATTGCCGGCCGCAAAGTTGAGCTGATCGTCGAGGAAGAAACCAACGCCAAGGATTCGATCGAACGCCTGCGAAAACTGGTGCTGCAGGATAAGGTCGATTGCGTCCAGGGCATCGTGTCATCGGGCGTCAGCCTGGCGATGGGCCCGTCGGCCGAAGAGCTGAAAACCGTCACCATCTACTGGGACGGCACGACTCAGGACGGTGTTCGCGAAACGATTGCCAAGCCGCGCTACCTGTTTCGCTCGACCGACAATGAATGCGAAGCCGTCATGGCGTCGCTGCTGGCCATCAAGCATTTCAAAGGCAAGTTCGTCACCATTGCCGGCATCAATCCCGACTATTCTTATGGCCGCAACAACTGGGCTGCCTTCCAGGCGCTACTCAAGCGATTCAACATTCAGGCCAAGGTGGTGGCCGAGCAATGGCCGAAAGTAGGCACGCTCGATTTGTCGGCTCACGTTGGTGCGCTCAAGGCAGCCAAGCCTGATCTGATCTTCACGTCGCTGCTGTTCGCCGATCTGCCGGTCTTCATGCAAACCGCGTTTGGTGCCGGTCTGATGCAGGGCGACACCAAATTTGTGGTGCCGGCGGCGGGCTTTCAGCACACTTTGCTGAAGAAGTCGTTCACCCCCGAAAACATGATCTTTGGTCATAACACGCTCTACTTCGATCTCCCGAACGCGTCGCCGATTCAGAAGGAGTTCGTGTCAATGTACTTGGACCGCTACAAGGACTTCCCGCACTGGGAGGCCGATCGCGCCTATTTTGCGATGCAGGTGTACAAGTCTGGCGTTGAGAAAGCCGTCAAGGCAAAGGGCGGCGCTTGGCCAACCATGGAAGAGGTGGCGGCGTCGATGGAGGGCATCAAGGTCGAATCGCTGGGCGGACCGGGCGAAATGCGCGCCGACCACATCGCCGAGCAGACCTTCTATCAGGGCCTTTCCGTACACAAGAACAAATACGACTTTCCCACCTTGGGCGTGGTTGACAAGATGTATTCGAAGCAACTCCAAAAGCCGCCGGGCATGGACTTCTGGAAATGGCTGGAAACCGCCGACATCAAGCTTTAAAGCCATCCGGCAACGGCTGAGTACACCTTCGGGCGGCGTCTTTACAGCGTCGCCCGCGCCGCCATCTCAAGTGGGGACACCTTGTCAATCTTTCTCGATATCCTTCTAAGCGGACTGTTTCATGCCGCAGTGTTGTTCCTGGTGGCCGGCGGGCTGCAACTGGTGTTTGGCGTGCAGAAAATCGTCAACCTGGCCTGCGGCTCGTTCTATGCTCTGGGCGCCTATGTCGGCGTGACGGTCATGACATTTGCGCTGGCCAAAGGGGTGCCCGAATATTACGTACTGCCGTTGCTGCTGGTCTCTGGCCTGGCGCTGGGCATCGTCGGACCGTTCGTTGAACGCATCCTGCGCTTTATCTACAACCGCGAGGAAGGCTTCCAGCTGCTGCTGACCTTTGCGCTGCTGCTACTGTCACAGGATATCTACCGCTTCATTTGGGGCGCTACACCGAAGACGCTCGGCAATCTGTCGCTGGCGTACGGTCAGACCATGATTGGCCCCACGTCAATCCCCACTTACAAAGTGCTGGTGATCATTGCCAGCATTGTCATTGCGCTGGCACTGGGCTGGCTTTTGCAGAAGTCAAGCTTTGGCCGCATCGTGCGCGCCACGGCAGAAAACCGCGGCATGGGCGAAGCGCTTGGCATTAACAGCGCAAAGATTACTGTTGTTGTCTTCACGCTGGGTACCATCCTCGGCACCGTGGGCGGCGCACTGGTGGTGCCCACGGCAGCTGCCTCGCTCGACATGATGGTTGAGCTGGTGGTGGAAGCGTTTGCCGTGGTGGTGATCGGCGGCCTGGGCAGCATGCGAGGCGCACTGATCGGGGCATTGGTGGTGGGCCTTGTTCGCTCGCTCGCCGTATTCTTTTATGCCGAGTTGGAGATCCTGTCGATCTACTTGATCGTCATCACCGTATTGATATTCCGGCCAACCGGACTTTTCGGAAAGCCGATTGAATGACTCGCTCTCGATTCCTTTTGGCAGCACTGCTGCTGATACTCATCGCTATCCCCTTTGTGGTGCCAGCCTATTACGTCACGTTGATTTTGCCGGCGCTGGCCTACGGGGTCATCCTGCTGGGCTTTAACCTGCTGTTTGGCTACACCGGCCTGATGTCGTTTGGGCACGCGCTGTTTGTAGCGCTGGGGGCATATTCAGTGGCTTACGCGACCGGCCGCTATGGCATGCGCAGCATGGAAGGCGCCATCGGTCTTGCCGTGTTGGTCAGCCTGGTGGTGGGCATTCCGGTGGGCATGCTGTGCGTGCGCTATGTGCGCATCTTTTTCGGCATGCTGACCCTGGCCTTTGGCATGCTCTTCCATTCCTTTCTGTTCAAGTTTTACGATTTGACAGGCGGTGACTCGGGTATTCCGATCACGCGGCCCTTTTTGCTGGGCATGGAGTTTCCCGACCTTGACAAGACGGCCTATCTGGTCGGGCCGTTCTACTTCTACAGTCTGGGCATTCTGCTAATTCTGGGATTCGTGATGTGGCGCATCGTGCATTCGCCGTTCGGCCTGCACCTGCGTGCCATCCGCGACAACCCGCGCAAGGCCGAGTATGTGGGTGCGCGCGTGTACTTGTTCCGCCTGGCCGCATATGTCATCTCTGCCATATATGGAGCAATTGGTGGCGCATTGCTGTCGATTCCAGTGGGCCTGGCGGATCCTGAACTGGCCTACTGGACGCATTCGGGTAACCTGGTGTTCATGACGATCCTGGGCGGCTTTGGCAATTTCTTTGGGCCGATTCTGGGCGCCTTTGTGTTCGTCGGCCTGCAAAGTGAACTGCAGTCGCTGACGCAGTACTGGCGATTTGCATTGGGCGTCATCCTGATCCTGATCGTGATTTGCCTACCGCGGGGCCTGATGGGCCTGGTCTACAAACGCGGCAAGCCGCTTGATGCCCACGACGCAGGTCGGCTGAATGGGGAGAGCAAGGTATGAACGTCATTCTGGAAGCCCAAAACGTTTCCAAACATTATGGAAGCTATCGTGCGCTGCAGGAGGTCAACCTCAGAATCCATGAAGATGAGATGATTGCTATCGTCGGCCCGAATGGTGCTGGTAAGACCACGCTGGTCAACGTGCTGACTGGCCTGCTCAAGCCGACGCACGGTGATGTGATGTTTCGTGGCGCGTCTATCGCCGGCGTTGGCCCGGTGAAACTGGCCAAGCTCGGTATGTCGCGCGCTTTCCAGTTGGTGCACATCTTTCCCGAACTCACCGTGTTTGAGGCGATTGCCTCGGCCGTAGTGTCGCAGCAGGGCCGCAATTTCGATTTCTGGAGCCGTGTCAAGTCCATCGGTGCCGTGCGTGAACGGGTGGAAGAAGTCGCGACCATTTTTGGCCTGCAGGACCGTCTTGAATGGCTGGCGTCCTACCTGTCACAGGGTGAGAAGAAACTGCTCGACATCGCCACCGCATTTGCACTCAATCCGCAGGTCATTTTGCTGGATGAGCCGACCAGCGGTATTTCATCCTCAGACAAGCGCGGCCTGATGGACACGCTGATGGAGGCCGCGCGCAAGGCCGGCATCAAGACGCTGCTGCTGGTGGAGCACGACATGGACCTGATCGCTGAATACTCCACGCGCATTGTTGCATTGACAGAAGGGCGCGTTTTGGCGGACATGCCTCCCAAGGAGTTTTTTGCGAACCCCGATCTGGCCGCAGCCATTGTGGGCAAGCCCCCTACCCACGCCGAGGCCTGAACACCATGCTAACCCTTCGCTCCGTAAACGTCGAAATCCAGAACAGCGCCATCTTGCGCGGCATCAGCCTGACGGTTGCGCCTGGTGAATTGGTGTGCCTGGTGGGCCGCAATGGTGCCGGCAAGACCACAACCTTCAAGAGCATCATGGGCTATATCAAGCCCAGTGCAGGCACGATTGACTGGATGGGCCAGTCGATTGTCGGATTGAAGACGCACCAGATCGCGCGTCGCGGCATAGCTTTTTCACCGGAAGAAAGTGAAGTGTTTGGCGACCTGACCGTTGCCGAAAACATTGCACTTCCGACGGAAACCCTCAAGACCGACAAGTCTGCGCGGGAGCGGATTGACCTGGCGTACAAAATCTTCCCAAAGCTTGAGCGCTACCGAGAACGTGGTGGCATGCATCTTTCAGGCGGCGAGCGAAAGATGTTGTCGATTGCCCGCGCCGTGGCGATGGACCCGCAACTTCTGCTTCTGGATGAACCGTTTGAAGGCCTCTCCCCTGCCATCATTCCGACCATCAGCGAAGGCATCGCGTCTATCCGCAAGCTCGGCCGTGCCGTCCTGATGGCCGAATCGAACGGGTATCACATCCCCGACTATGCCGACAAGGTGTATGTGATCGAACGTGGTGAAATCGTCTTCGGTGGCACCGTCGCCGAAGCCCGCGCGAATGCCATGGTCAGCAAGATCATCGGCAGCTGATGCCCGGCTTGGGTTGACATGCCGTCACGGTGCAACAGAGCGTTGCAAAAGTGGAAGCTGACGCGGCCTCTGCGCGACCCGGTTTCAAAACTCAACCACTGAACGGATTTCGAGCCCATTTTTGAGGCGCTCAAGCCCGATGTTGATGTCTTCCAGCCTGATTCGGCTCGTGACGTATTCGTCCAGCAGCAACTTGCCCTTCAGGTAGGCATTGACCAGGTAGGGAAAGTCCTTTGCCGGATCGGTGCCGCCATAGCTTGAACGGATGATTTTTTTCTCGCCCATCATCGAACCCCAGCGAAAGGCGACGTCCTGGAACACCGGCACTTTGCCCAACCAGACAACTTGCCCGCCTGGCCGCGCAAGCTCCATGCTGGCACGAAAGCCCGCTTGGTTGCCCGCCGCTTCAAACACATAGTCAGCGCCACGTCCGGACGTCAACGCGGCATGCTCACTGATAAGTGCGTCGTCGGCCAATAGCGTGTGGGTAGCGCCAAAGATGCGTGCAGTGGTCAGTTTGGCTGGATCACGGTCGATGGCGATGATGGTTTCCGCGCCTGCAAGCTTGGCTCCCTGGATCGCGGACAGGCCGACGGCGCCGCAGCCAATGACGCTGGCGCTGCTGCCTGGCTCGACCTTGGCGATGTTGATGGCGGCGCCGACGCCCGTCATGACGCCACAGCCGATCAGGCAGGCCACGTCGAGCGGCATCTCCTTGGAGATTTTCACAGCGCATGCATCGGTGACGACGATCATTTCAGAAAAAGTGCCGGCGTACATAAGCTGGTGCACAGGTTCGCCCGACGCAAAGAAACGCGACCGGCCATCGAAGTGCATGGACAGCGCGGCGTTGTCGCGGTATTGCTGGCAGAGGATGGGCTGGTGCTTCTCGCAATAAAAGCAGTGATTGCAGTGCGGATTCCAGGAAACCACGACGTGATCTCCCACGCTCTTGCCTCTTACGGTCTTGCCCACCCACTCCACGACGCCCGATGCTTCATGGCCGGGCACCAAAGGGAGCGGCGTGCCTAGCTGCCCCTCGACCGCTTCAAGGTCGGTGTGGCACAGGCTAGTCGCCTTGATGCGCACCAAGACATCGCTGTCGCCCAAGTTTCGAATTTCCAGTTTTTCGATTCCCAGCGGTGCACCTGCCGCCCTCAGGACTGCTGCATTGAAAGTCACGACGCCTGCGTCCCCTGCAACTGCTTTGTACTATCGTTATAGCTTTTCACGCCCGTGCCCTTGTATAGAATCTGCGCGCTGCGTTCGGCAATGGCCTGGTGCATTGACACAAACGCCGGATCAAAGTCGCTGGTGGGCCGTGGCTCGTGCTCGAAGGTGTTGAAAGTGTCGACACCGCGCACCAGCGTGGCGCTGTCGTCGCCTTCGATCTGCCGCACATAGGTCGGGATATAGCGGATGGCAAAGCCGATGCGCCGCTGGCTCGAAGCGTTGGGTGGCGAGCCATGGATGATGCGTACATGGTGCAGCGACATTTCGCCGGGTTGCAGGTTGATCGATACGGCTTTGGCCGGATCAACATCTACTGCAACTTCCTGGCCTCGGGTCAGCAAGTTGTCTTTGGAGAAGGTGTCCTTGTGAGGAATCTGGTCCAACAGGTGGGTTCCTGGCACAACTTGCATGGCGCCGTTGGACTCGTTGCTCTCCGACAGGGCTACCCATGCCGTAACCACGTCTGGCTTGGATAGGCCCCAATAGGTCGAGTCCTGGTGCCACGACACGTAGGCGGGATCGCAGGCTTCCTTGATGAAGAAGTTGGTAGTCCAGCACAGGATATTGGCGCCGTACAGGTCTTCGATGGCGTCAACTATTTTTTCTTGCCGAACCAGATCGTTCAGGCCGGCGAAAAGCAGATGGGTCTTGTGCCGCAACGCACCCTTTAGGGGGCCGCCGCTTTCGCATTCGTAGGCCTCTAGCCTTTCACGGATGACGGCCGCCTGATGTTCGGACATCACGCGGATGGGCGAGACATAACCGTACTGATTGAAATGGTCGAGTTGCGCCTGCGTAAGGAGTTTGGTCATGGAGGCCTCAAGGAGGATAACTGGAAAAGCAACTAAGATATCAGTAGTACGCTAGTAATACACAATGGAATTTACGTCAGCACCGTGTCCTTGTCAACCTGCATAACCCCGGGCTACGGCCGCGCTCATCCGTCCCTTCAGGCTGGCTGGATTGATGCGCCGCACCTTCAGCGTGAGCTTGGTGATTTCACGCTTGAATCGGGCGAAGTCATCCGGGACTTTTCGGTTTCCTTTGCCGTGCATGGCGACCTCGATGACGCGACGAAGCCGGTCGCCATTGCGCTATGTGCAATTGGCAGCATCCATCACCGGCTGGATTTTTTGATCGGTCCGGGCCGCGCGCTGGATCCGGACCGTCATCGCATTCTTGCCATTGATGCCATCGGAAACGGCCTCACGACATCGCCGTCCACTTCACAGGCGCAGCCGGGCCTGCAGTTCCCCAGGTTCACGATTCGCGATATGGTGCTTAGCCAGAGATTGCTGCTTGACACTCTCGGTCTCTACGGCGAGATTGATGTTGTCGGCGCCTCCATGGGCGGCATGCAGGCACTCCAATGGGCGGTCGACTACCCCGATGCCGTTAACCATGTGGTCGCGCTCACGCCCATGGCCAAGACGGCTCCATGGGCGGGAGTTGTCAACCATGCTGCACGGCAAAGCCTGTTGGCAAAGATAGGAATGCAGCCGCGCCGGGGGGAATATCCTGCGGATGTGTGGGATGGCTGGGTACCCATCATGCAGATGCTCGCGATGCGCACGCCGATGCAGGTGGATGCCGAATTCCAGGATGCTGCCGCTGCGCAGAGGTGGATTGAAAACCGTGCAGTCTGGTGGCAGGAGCAGGGGTTTGATCCGATCGACTGGATTTACCAGTCATGGGCTTATGACGCGCATGATGTTGGCGCGGGCCCGCGCTTTGGCGGTGACACGGCGGCCGCACTCTCCACCATTCGCGCAAAGGCGCTCATCGTTACGCCGACGTTGGATCTGTACAACCCGATCAGTTGCGCGGCCAATGCTGCGGGTCACATACGCGGAGCGGAGTTTCATACGGTGGAGTCCAACTGGGGCCACTTGATGGCCAGCGCATCGGATGGGCAGGCCAGCATTTGGCTAAACCAGAAAATCCGGCAATTTCTGGAATGACAGCACGCACCAGGCTTTCTTCCCAGTTGGAAACGGGAATAGTTGCTGTGTGTCATGTCTCGGGCTTTCCCCTTAGAAAAGCGCTGGCAAACAGCATGACCCAGATGGCGCGCATGGGAACGGCGCGCGGGCCGGGCAGGCGGGCGACGCGTGTGTGGCGTGGGGTGGCGAGGGGGCGGCGGTCATGCCGGTGAGGTTACACGACCTGCCTGGCGCGCGGAACGACCTGCAGGGCCATGGTTTCCGGATCGGGTCCGGCGTGACAGCCGGGTGCGGGATAAAACGGGAAGGCGCTTCCGCTCAGTGCATCAGGCTGGTCTGGCTGGGCGGCAGCGCCAGGCCGTCGAGGCTGTCGGCATGGGCCCTGCAATAGGCCACCAGTTCTTCAATGTCGGCGGATTTGTCGAACACCCGGTCGGCGCCCAGTTGCAGGCAGCGGTCGGTGATGTTCTGGTGGCAATAACTGGTGAGCACCACCACCTTCTGGTTCGGCTTGCGGTCCTGGCAGTCGCGCAACACGCCAAAGCCGGAACCCTCGGAGAGGAACAAGTCAACAATGGCGAGCTGCCAATCGTCGTTGAAGGTGCGCAGCCATTGGCGGGCCGCAGCCTCGCTGGCGGCATGGCCGACGAATTTGAGCGGCGCCACTTCTTCCATGGCTTCGACCACAGTGTCGCGTATCTCGGGCTTGTCTTCGACCAGGAAAGTGCTGAGCAGCATGGCTCCCCTTCTTAATGAAGAGGCAACCGTACACCCTTACAGGAGATGTGTCTGTGGGCCAGGGGCGCCTTGGCCTGTAGGTGCTGTCCCACGGGTTGGCCAGCGCCTGCGGCTCAGGGCAGAAAATGGCGTTAGCCCATGCTCAACGGACGCAGGCAGCTATAAAAATAATAGCATCGAGGCGAACTACCCAATCAGCTTGGGCAGCCAGGTGGCAATCGCCGGCACCCAGAACACCGCCGCGAGCAGAATCAGGCTCATGACCACATAGGGCACGACCGCGGTGAAGATGTGGCCCATGGTGACCGAGGGTGGCGCCACGCCGCGCATGGTCATCAGCAGCAGGCCGTGCGGCGGCAGCAGCAGGCCCAGCTGCATGCAGATCAGGAACATCACGCCGAACCAGATCGGGTCGATGCCGAGCGCCTGCACGATGGGCATGAAGATGGGCAGCGTGATCATCATCATGCTGACCTGGTCGACAAAGATGCCCAGGAAAATCAGCATCAGCATCATGCCGACCACAATCATGTTGGTTGACAGGCCCTGGCCGGTGATGAACTGCACCAGGCCGCTGCTGGCGCCCGAGAACGACAGGATCTGCGCAAAGGTCGTCGCGCCCAGGATGATGAACAGAATCATGCCCGAGATGCCCGCCGTGCCCTTGAGCGCCTTGAGCACCGCGTCCCAGGTCAGGGCGCGGTAACACAGGGCCAGCAGCATGGTGGCAAAGGCGCCCAGCGCCGCGCATTCGGTCGGCGTGGCCCAGCCGGCGGCCAGCGCACCCACCACCACGCCGAAGATCGACAGCGTGGGCAGCACATAAGCAAAAAACAGGCTCCAGCGTGCCCAGCCGCGGTGTTGCACCACGTCGTCCTTGTCGGCTGGCGCGAGCTTGGGGCTGATGCTGACTCGGATGATGATCCACAGCACAAAGGCCACCGAGAGAATCACGCCCGGAATCACGCCGCCGATGAGCAGCTTGGAAATCGAGATGCCCGACAGCGACCCCAGCAGCACGGTCAGGGCCGAGGGCGGAATCAGCATGTCGACTGCACCGATGGCCATGATAGGCCCGGTGGCAATCGTCGGGTGGTAGCCGCGCGCCAGCATGATGGGCAGCATCAGCGAGCCGAGCATGGCGGTGGTGGCAATCGTCGAGCCCGAGATCGCCGAGAACACCGTGCCGGCCACCACGGCCACCACGGCCAGACGGCCGGGCACACGTTTGATCAGGCGTTCCACGCCTTCGATGACCTTGAGGGCCAGCCCGGTGTGGAACAGGATCTCGCCCATCAGCACAAACAGCGGAATCGGTGTCAGTGAAAAGGCCGTGACCGAGCTCACGCTGCTGCGCGCCAGCTGCATCAGCCCGGGTTCGCCGCCCATGTAGAGCCAGGCGCCGATGATGTTGATGGTGATGAAAGTCAGCGCCACCGGCATGCCGATGAACAGCAGCACGGTGGAGCCGCCCAGCATCAGCCAGGCGGCAATGCCCCAGCCGCTCATGCTGCGCTCACCGCGTCGTGACGCGGACCGCGCGGGCCGCGTTGCAGCCGGATCATGCGAAAAATCATTTCAATTCCAAGAAGAACAAAAACCAGTGGCAGCGGTGCCAGCGCCCACCACTCGGGGGTGACCAGGGTCTTGATGTTGACGGCGCCCGAGGTGTAGCTTGACCAGGCGGCCTGCGTGCCATACCAGGCGATCACCACGCAGCAGGCGAAACCGATCAGGTCGCCGACCCATTCGAGCGTCCAGGCCAGCTGGGGCGGCAGCGCCTGCAGCAGGATGTCGACCCGGATGTGCTGGCCCTGGCGCAGCAGCCAGGGCGCCACACACATGGTGATCAGGTAGAGCATGAGCTCGGAGATTTCATTGCTCCAGGCCAGGCCTTGCGGCAAGCCCGGAATGGGCACATTGCGCAGCGCCACGTCGGCCACGATGATCAGCATCATGGCCATCAGGATGGCGCAGCCGAGCAGGGCCAGCGCGCTGAGCGCCCTGCCGTAGTGGGACGACAGGCGGTCAATCATGAATCAAGCCACCGCAGCCAGAACCCAGGCGGGTGAGGCGGCCATGCGCCGGCTGCGGCTTCCTCTTCATTTGGAAAACAGCGCCTTGAAGCGGGCGGCGATGTCCGGGCTCTGCTTGGCTGCACCGGCCCAGCCGATGTCGTAGGCCTTCTGGCGGAAGGCCTTGGACGTGGCGGCATCAAACGTGATGGTCTGGATGCCGGCGGTCTGCTGGCGCGCGGTTTCCACGTTGGTGTAGCGTGCCCAGAAGGTGTTTTCGGCTTCGAGCGCGAGCAACTGCTTCTGCAGGTAGTTGCGCTGCGTGTCGGTGAGCTTTTTGTACGCCGGCAGGTTCATGATCAGCGAGACTTCGGCGTCGTAGAAACCGGGGTCGATGCGGAACTTGGTTTTTTCGTGCCAGTTCAAGTCAAAAATGCCGCCGATCGGCCAGCCATAACCGTCGACCACGCCGCGTTCGAGCGCGGTGTAGACCTCGCCCGGTGGTGTGGTGATGACGTTGGCATTGAGCGACTGGAAAAAGTCGCGGTATACCGGGGTGATGCGTATCTTCTGCCCGGCCAGGTCGGGCTTGTCGACCTTCTTGTTGGTGTAGATGTGAAAGGGCTGGTTCTCGACCATGCGGGCCAGGTACTGCATGTTGCCCTTCTCGTTCCAGATCTTGTTGATCGCGTCGAAGGCGCCGTTTTTGCGCTGCTCGGCCACGGGGATTTGGGTGAGCTTGAGGAAGTCGGCCTCGGGCATGACGTTGGTGTAGAACGCGCCAGTGTTCAGCGCCATGTCGACCACGCCGGTTTTCACCGCATTGCCGGCCTCAAAGGTCGGGATGGCTTTCGGGCCGCCGAGGAAGTTGATCTGCAGCACACCCTTGCCTTCGGCGTTGACTTTGTTGATCCAGGGCTGCAGGCGCTGCACGTAAATGCCGTTTTCGGCAAACGCACTGACGAGGCGCAGCGTGACTTCCTGCGCGGCGACGCCGCCCGAAAAGCTGGCGGCGACCAACACGGCCGAAACCGTCCTGAGGGTGGTTGAAAAGCTGACTTTCATGGGGTCTGTCTCCTGTTGGATTTGCTATCGATGATCCGTTCTGCACAAACACCCGTCAATGCGGGCGACTACCACTTTCACGCTGACGGCCTACACCGTGGCCAGCATCTGTTCCAGCGCCTTGCCGCTGTCGTCGGCCAGCGCGGCCTGGCTCAGTGCCTGCAATGTCCGGGCCCCATCGGGTCCGGCCTGCAGTTGCGGCAGTTTGCTCATGACGCGTTCGAAACTGCGCCAGCCGCGCACATGGGTGTCGCCATAACCTTTGACCAGCCGCTGCGAGCGCGCCACTTCGAGCGCCAGCGCCGGCTGCGTGCTCGCCAGGCTTGTGATGGTGGCCAGCCAGCCGTCGATGCGCTGCTGCTCGACCTGGAAGCGCAGCGAGCGCGGGCGCAGCGGGCGCAGCGCGGCAATCGTGTAGAGCAGCAGGTAGCCGCGTATCGAGCTGGTCTGCACGATGCGGCCCTTGCGCGTGAAGGGCTCGATGCAGGCGCGTGCCCAGGGCGTGGCCAGCAGCCAGCGTCCGAGGCCGGCCGGCAGCGTGTCGGCAATCTCCTCGACGCGCGGATGCAGAAACTCGTTGATGCCCAGGTGTTGCGTGTTGCTCAGCTTGACTTCACCACCGACGCGCGCAAAACGCGAGCGCCGGGTTTTCAGGTCGGCCACACGCACGGTGTCTTCGTACGACATCCACAGCGCCAGGTGGCGCGCGCTTTCGTCCAGCAACTCGGCAGCCAGCGCCGGGTCGGCCGGCAGGCGGGTCAGCAGCGGCTGCAGGCGGTCCAGGTAGGTCGCGGCGTAGGCCACATCCTGGTAGTCGGCTGCGCGCACAATGCCGGCGGCCAGCGTCGCGTGGCTGGTGGCCGGAAAGTTCAGCGCAATACGCTGCGCCAGCGCCGCGAGCCGCGCGCCGACCGGCGGCATGGGTGCGACGTCAGGCATGGCTGCGGCGGCGACAGGCGGGGCCAGCGCTTGCTGCGCCACGGCAAAACCCGCGGCAAAGGCCTTGAGGCTGGAGGTGACGCCGACGCCGCCGCGCGAGATGGTGGCTTCGAACTGTTCGCGGCTAAAGGGCAGGCGGCCGGTGGCGGCCAGCGCGCCATACAGCGTGGGGCTGATCAGGCTGCCGGTGTCTTCGGCGAGCCGGGCAAAGTCGGCGCGGATGAAATGCCGGGCCGCGGCGCGCCCACCTTCGAGCAGCTTGTCCGAACTGACGCGGCCGTCGCCCATGGCGGTGCGTTCGGTCATGGAATACACGCGGTGCGTCGAGGCCACAAAGGTGGTGCGGTTGGCCGTGACCAGGCCGCGCTGCAGGGCGCGGCCGGCTTCCATCAGTTCCGAGGCAATCACGATGTCGACCTCGCCGGGCACCGGACTCAGCGCCATGACCGGCCTGCGGCCGGCAGGCACGGCGGCTTCGGGAAACATCTCGAGGTAATACACGGTGGCGCCGGTGCGCTGCGCCACGCCGGGCACCGAGGTGGTCTGCGCGAAGTAACCGTTCTGTTCGGCCAGGTCCACCAGCCAGTCGGCCAGCACGCCGCCGCCTTCGCCGCCCATGGCGAGGATGGCAATCGTGATGGCGCGTTCGTTGTTCATGCGGCAATCCCTTCGAGCCGGCGCTCGATGCGGTTTTGCAGCCAGCCAATCACCGCGGTGCGCAGCTTCAGCTTGAAGCCGTCCCAGGCGCTCGGGTTGTTGATGATTTCGGCGCGGTAAAACGACGGGCACAGCACCGCGGCGTGCGCCACTTCGCCGCACAGGCCGCAGCCCACGCAGCTGTCGATCACGGTGGCGATCGGGTCGCGCCGCAGCGGGTCGGGGTTGGGCTTGATGGTCAGCGAGGGGCAGCCCGACAGCCGGATGCAGGAGTGGTCGCCGGTGCAGGTGTCGGGGTCGATGCCGAAACGTTCGCGCACCACACGCTCGCCGCCGGCAATCATCTGGCGGATCTGCGGCTTGACGCGGCGCTGGCGGTTCAGCATGCATTCGCTTTGCGCAATGATGACCTTGGGGCCTTTTTCTTTCGTGGTCAGTGCTTCGCGCAGCGTGTCGCGCATCTGTGCCAGGCTGTAGGTGTTGGTCACCGTTCTGGCCCATTTCACGCCGACGCCGCGCACGGCTTTCTCGATCGGGTTGTTGGTGCTGCGCAGCGGGTTGACGGCCTTGGACGACAGCACGTCCTGCCCGCCGGTGGCGGCCGAGTAGCCGTTGTCCACGACCAGCAGCACGTTGTCGGTCTGGTTGAACACGGCATTGCCGACGCCGCTGGTCAGGCCGTTGTGCCAGAAGCCGCCGTCGCCCATCATGGCGATCGTGCGTTTGGAGGTTTCGCTGGTGTTGAAGGCCGAGGCGCCGGCCCAGCCCAGGCCGTAACCCATGGTGGTGGCGCCGATATTGAAGGGCGGCAGGATGGAAAACAGGTGGCAGCCGATGTCGCAGCTCACATGGTGCTGGCCGAGCTCGCGCTCGAGCAGCTTCATCGCGGTGAAGATGGGGCGCTCGGGGCAGCCGGTGCAAAACGAGGGCGGCCGGGCCTGTACTTCGGCGGACGCCGCCTGGATTGCAAAGGCCTTGGGGTTGTCGCCCAGCAGCGCCAGGCCGGTGGCCGCGGGCCGCGCTGCCAGCGGCAGCTCCCGGCCTTCCAGCAGCTCGGGCGCGTAGAGGGCGATGAAGCGGGCCAGGCCCTTGAGCACCACGCCGCCGGTATATTCGCCGGCCATGGGCAACATGTCCTTGCCGTGTACGCGGGTCTGCATGTCGGCCCGGCGCAGGATGGTGTTGACGTTTTGTTCGATGAAGTCGGGCTGGCCTTCCTCGACCAGCAAGATGCCGCGCTTGCCGGCGCAAAAACGCTTGAACTCGTCGTCGATCAGCGGGTAGGTCAGGTTCAGCACATACAGCGGCACCTGCGACTGCCCGAAGGCATCGGCCAGACCGAGCAGCTCGAGTGAGCGCAGCACGCTGTTGTACAGGCCGCCCTGCATGACGATGCCGAAGTCTTTCGCATCTTCGGCAAAAAATTCGTTGAGCTGGTGCTGCTGGATGAACTTCACCGCAGCCGGCCAGCGCTCGGTGATTTTTTCCTGTTCCTGCGCGTAGCTGGCTGGCGGCAGCACGATGCGGCTGGCGTCGCGCTGCGGGTTTTCCATCGCGTCCTTCAGCGTGAAGGCCGACCGCTTGTTGTCCTTGGTGGGAAAGCGCCCGTGCACATGGCAGGCGCGTATGCGCAGCTCCAGCATCACCGGTGTGCGGCTGGCTTCGGAGAGTTCAAACCCCATTTCCACGGCCTGCACAATACTTTCCAGATTGGGGCGCGGGTCCATCAGCCAGACCTGCGACTTCATGGCAAAGGCGTGCGAGCGCTCCTGCATGATGCTCGAGCCCTCGCCGTAGTCTTCGCCGACGATCAGCAGCGCGCCGCCGGTCACACCGCCCGAGGCGAGGTTGGCCAGCGCGTCGGAGGCCACGTTGGTGCCGACGGTGGACTTGAAGGTCACGGCGCCGCGCAGCGGGTAGTTGACGGACGCGGCCAGCGTGGCGGTGGCGGTGGCTTCGGAGGCGCTGTGCTCGAAACGCACGCCGAGCTCCTGCAGGATGTCGTTGGCGTCGGCCAGCACGTCCATCAGGTGCGAAATCGGCGCACCCTGGTAGCCGGCGACATACGCCACGCCCGACTGCAGCAGGGCCTTGGTGACGGCCAGGATGCCTTCGCCGCGAAACTCCTCCCCCGCGCCCAGGCGCAGTTTTTCGACCTCGGCGGCAAATGAACGTTCAGCCATGCGCCACTCCGTCGGCCTGAGCGGCGCCGTTTGCCTGGGAAATCTGTCCTGGGTGCATCAATCCGCCTGTGTTTGCAGCGCAATTTACGCAGCTTGAAGGCATCATGCAAATGGATTGTATGAATGAAGCACATCCGTTTGATCAATAATCCGGGACAACCCTGAGAACCCTGCAGAGAATCTTTCGCGAAAGGCGCGGCGATGAATTTCCGTCAACTCGACCTCAACTTGCTGCGGGTGCTGGCGGCCATTCACCGCACCGGATCGGTCACGCTGGCCGGCAAGACCCTGGCGCTGTCGCAGCCGGCCACCAGCAATGCCCTGGCCCGGCTGCGCGACTTTTTCGGGGACGAGCTGTTTGTGCGCGCGCCGTCCGGCCTGAAGCCGACGCGCCTGTGCGAGCAACTGGCACCCGCGGTGCTGGCCCAGCTGCTGGCGCTGGAGACTCTGGTCACCGGCCACGAGGAGTTCGATCCGGCCAGCAGCGACATGCACTGGCGGCTGTCGCTGTCCGACCTGGGCGAAATGCTGTTCCTGCCGGAACTGGCCGGCGCCATGCGCAGCCAGGCGCCGGGCGCGCGGCTGTCCAACATCTCGGTGGCCTCCAGCGACGTGGCGGCCGCGCTGGAGGCGCGCGAGATCGATCTGGCCATCGGCATCCTGCAGCCGCGCCACCGCGGCATACGCACCGAGCTGCTGTTTCGCGAGCGTTATGTGGCGATCGCCGCACCGCAGTGGCGGCCCGCCTCCGGCCGCAGCGGCCGCGCCCTGACCCCGCAGCAGCTGGCCGAGGCGTCTTTTGTGGTGGCGGCGCCGACGGCGACCTTTCACGGCAGCGTCGAGCAGATGCTGGCGCGCATGAAGCTGGAAGACCGCATTGTGCTGCGGGCCCGCCACTTCGGCGCGCTGCCCGAGCTTGCGCTGACCTCGGACCTGCTGTCCATCGTGCCGGAAATGTATGCGCGCAACCTGCGCCAGCGTTACGACTGCCGGGTCTGGGGCATTCCCGGCGTGCCGGCCTACGAGGTCCGCCTGGTCTGGCACAGCAGCACCGACAAGGACCCGGCGCACCAGTGGATGCGCGCGCTGGTGCACAAGCTGTTCAAGCGGCCGGTGCGTGCAGAGGCCCGCTGAGCCGACGGGTTTTGAAGCCGGATGGGCCGCCAGGCCAGGTAAATCAGACGTGAGCAGCTATTGAATGTGTAGCGATCCGGGCGCGTGCCGATTCAAAGACAGGGCCGCAGCGGCTTGCCTTCGAGCTGCGGCTTGAGGGCGTCGAGCTGTGCGCGCAGCGCGGCATCCACCGCGGCGAGCTTGAGGAGCTGGCCGCGTGCCTCGGCGCGCTCCTGCACCACGCGGGCGGTGCGCACGCCCTTGCTGGCAACACGCGCGAGCTCCTTGTCGGCGTCGGCCTGCAGCGCAAAGCTGGCCAGTGCCAGCCCGGGGGCCAGCGCTTCGTTGTTGACCAAGCGGAAGGCCACGCCACGCTGGCGCAACTCGTCGCGCTTCTTGGCCAGCACTTCCTCGCTGGAGTATTTGCCCATGTAGACAATCCAGCGCGCCGGCTCGGCGCTGCTTTCGAATTGCCAGCTGCCGGCGGGCAGTGCTTTTTCCAGGCTGGCCCGCAGCGCCGTGGTCTGTTGCTCGTTGAACAGGCCGGCCTGCAGGCATTCGGGGGCGGCGGCTTCGGCCGTGGCGCTGGCGCCATTGGCCGGGCGGGCGGCGCTGCCGCTGGTCTCCAGTTGCCGGGCTTCGTCGGCCGTCAGCAGGCGGATGGCTTCGGGCCGGATCTGCGTGGCCAGGCGCTGGGGCTCGGTCTGCACGCTGGGCGCCATGCCCAGCGGTGCCAGCGCACCCTGCGACCAGGCGAAGTAGGCGACGTTGGCCAGCGCCAGCAGCAACACCAGCAGCCTCAGCATGGGCGCGCGCTGCCTGCGGTGGGGGGCGTCACGGGCCGGACGCTGACTTCGGAGCTGGTGATTTCTTGCATGCCAGCCGCAGTATGCACCAGCAGCGCGCCGTTTTCACCGACCCCGTGGGCCACGCCTTGGGTGCCGTCGGACAGCTGCACGGCGCGTCCGGCCAGCGCGTCACGCGCCGCAAACCGGGCCTGAAACGGCGCAAAACCAAACAGGCCGAAGGCCTGCACTGCCTGCACCAGCGGCGCCGCCACGCGCAGCAGCGTTTGCGCCACGTCGATGCCGGGCAGCAGTGTCTGCAGGGCGCCGGGCGGCATGGCGGCCGGCTGGCCGGCGCCCGCAGGGGCCAGCGGCTGCGCCATCGGGCGGACATTGATGCCGACGCCGATGACCACATACCGCTGCTCGCCCCAGCTGGCGGTTTCGACCAGGATGCCGGCCAGCTTGGCTTCGCCGCTGGCATCGCTGAGCCACAGGTCGTTGGGCCACTTGAGGCGGATGGCGGGTGCGGCGGGGTTGCCGGGCTCCAGGCTTTCGGCAACGCTGATGCCGACCGCCAGCGACAGGCCCGACCAGTCGGCCGGCTGCAGCGGCAGGCCCAGTGAAAAGGTCAGGCTGTCGCCGACGCTGCTTTGCCAGCTGCGGCCCATGCGGCCACGGCCGGCGGTCTGCTGCTCGGCCACCAGCAGCACGGGCCCGCACGCGTCCGGCCCGGCCGCCCGAAAGCGCCGCATCAGCTCGGTGTTGGTCGAATCCAGCTGCGGCAGCACCTCGACCGTGAAACCGGGCAGCACCGGCGCCACGGCCTCCCAGATGGCCTCGGCGGGCCAGCGGATGGGGGCAGTGGGCGGCGTGTTCATGGGGGGATGGCGTAGGGGATGTTTTCGTCATCCCGGATTCGATCCGGGATCCATGACCGCGAACTGTTTGCGTCGTTCGAGCCGGGGCCATGGATGGCGGGACAGGCCCGCCATGACAAGTCAGGGTTTGCTGCCTTTGGCCGGTTTGCCGGCTTTATCGGCCTTGCCGGCCTTCTTCAGGACTTTCTTGAGTTCCTTGTTGAGCTCTTTCTTGAGCTGCTTGCCCTTCACAGGCTTGTCGGCACCCGAGCCTTTTTCAGGCTTTTTCTTTTTGTCCTTCTTGCCCGGCTTGTCGTCCTTGGGGGCCAGCAGGGTGCCGCGGCAGTTTTTGGCGCCGCACCAGCAGGGGTACTCGGCCAGCAGTTTCTTCGTGTAGGGCGCGTCGATGATCAGGCCGTAGTCGTAAAACAGCTCGTCGCCGGCCGGGATGTTGCGCAGCGCCTTGATGAAGACACGGCCGTCCTGCTCGTCGGCCTCGCAGTTGGGCTTGCAGCTGTGGTTGATCCAGCGTGAGGAGTTGCCGCCGTACTTGGCGTCGATCACATGCTTTTCATCGATATGAAAGTAGAAGGTGTGGTTCGGGTCCTTCGGGTCGTGCGGATGCCGGCGCAGGGCTTCTTTCCAGGTGATCACTTCGCCCACGTATTCGATCAGCGTTTCGCCTTCGGCGAGGTCCTGCACGGCAAACACCCCCTTGCCATGGACGTTGGAGACGCGGGTTTGAATCCGGCGGCCGGCGTCAGGCGCGGGCCTGGCGGGCGGGCTGGAAAGGGGGGCAGAGACCTGAGTTTTTGACACGGCGTATTTTTTTGGTATGGTTAATTCATGCATGTGCGCGCACATGCGGGTGCGCGCGTGCGTACGCGCGAAGCCGCTATTGTAGTGAAGCACGCAAGGAACAAGCCATGTTGAACCGCCGCCAGGCCCTCGAATCCGTCGCCGCGCTGGCCGCCGCGGGCTGCGGGCTGCCCACGTGGGCCAGGGGCTCGGACAGCCCCCTGCCCCAGGTCGGCAGCACCCTGGCGTTGCCGGCCTTGAGCCTGCTGGATGGACGCCCCTGGACGCCCGAGCTGGTGCAGGGAAAGGTGCTTGTGGTGTACTGGTGGGCCAGCTGGTGCCCTTTTTGTGCGGTTCAGTCGCCCCACATCGAGGCTTTATGGCGGGCGCAGAAGGCGCGCGGCCTGGAGGTTCTGGCGCTGTCGGTGGATAAGGAGGCCGCTGCGGCGGTCAACTATATGAAGGCCCGGGGCTACAGCTTTCCCGCCGGGATGCTGACCCCCGACGTGGCCAAAGTGCTGCCCAAACCGGACGGTCTGCCGGTGGTGGTGGTTGTGAAAGTCAGTGGCAAGCGTGGAAAAGTCCTGTTTGCCGAAGCCGGGGAAATGTTCCCCGCAGATGTAGAAGGTTTGAAGAAGTACTTATGAAAACGCTGGTGATTGCAGAAAAACCCTCGGTCGCACAGGACATTGTGCGGGCGATGACGCCGACCGCGGGCAAGTTTGAAAAGCACGACGAGTACTTTGAAAGCGATGACTGGCTGGTCACCTCGGCCGTGGGTCACCTGGTGGAAATCCAGGCGCCGGAGGAGTTTGATGTCAAGCGCGGCAAGTGGAGTTTTGCCAACCTGCCGGTGATCCCGCCCTACTTTGACTTGAAGCCGATGGACAAGACGAAGACGCGGCTCAATGCCATCGTCAAGCTGACCAAACGCAAGGACGTGGGCGCCCTCGTCAACGCCTGCGACGCGGGCCGCGAGGGTGAGCTGATCTTCCGCCTGATCCAGCAGTACGCCAAGAGCGCGCACCCGGTCAAACGGCTGTGGCTGCAGTCCATGACGCCGGCTGCGATCCGCGAAGGGTTTGACAGCCTGCGCACCGATGCGCAGATGCTGCCGCTGGCCGATGCGGCGCGTTGCCGCTCGGAGGCCGACTGGATGGTCGGCATCAACGGCACGCGCGCCATGACGGCCTTCAACTCGCGCGACGGCGGCTTCTTCCTGACGACCGTGGGACGCGTGCAGACGCCGACGCTCTCGGTGGTGGTTGAGCGTGAGGAAAAAATCCGCAAGTTCGTCTCCCGGGACTACTGGGAAATCCACGCGAGTTTTCTGGCCGAAGCCGGCGAGTACCCGGCCAAGTGGTTTGACCCGAAGTGGAAGAAGGCCGCCGCGAATGCAGACAACGCCGAGCCCGATGCCGAGCTGAAAGCCGACCGCGTCTGGTCCGAGCGCGAGGCGCTGGCGATTGCCGACGCCGTGCGCGGCAAGGCCGCCACCGTGACGGAGGAAAGCAAGCCGACCACGCAGGCCGCGGGGCTGCTGTTTGACCTGACCTCGCTGCAGCGCGAGGCCAACGGCAAATTCGGCTTTTCCGCCAAGACCACGCTGTCGATTGCACAGAGCCTGTACGAACGCCACAAGGCGCTGACCTACCCGCGTACCGATTCGCGCGCGTTGCCGGAAGACTATGTGCCGGTGGTCAAGCAGACCTTTGAAATGCTGGCTGCCAGTTCCATGAAACACCTGGCCCCGCACGCGGCCACGGCGCTCAAGGGCAACTACATCAAGCCGAGCAAGCGCATTTTCGACAACAGCAAGGTGAGTGATCACTTTGCGATCATCCCCACGCTGCAGGCGCCCAGCGGCCTGAGCGACGCCGAACAAAAGCTGTACGACCTGGTGGTGCGCCGCTTCATGGCGGTGTTTTTCCCGAGCGCCGAATACCTGGTGACCACGCGGATTTCGCAGGCGGTGGGCCACAGCTTCAAGACCGAGGGCAAGGTGCTGGTCAAGCCAGGCTGGCTGGCAATTTACGGCAAGGAAGCGGCCGATGAAGTGGCCGACGCCAAGGAAGGCGACAAGGGCCAGAGCCTGGTGCCGGTCAAACCCGGCGAGATGGTGCGCGCCGAGGTGGTGGAAGCCAAAGGGCTCAAGACGCGGCCGCCGGCAAGGTATTCGGAAGCCACGCTGCTGGGCGCGATGGAAGGCGCCGGCAAGACGATTGACGACGACGAGCTGCGTGAAGCCATGCAGGAAAAAGGCCTGGGCACGCCGGCCACGCGCGCGGCCACCATCGAGGGCCTGATCAACGAGAAATACATGCTGCGCGAAGGCCGCGAGCTGATCCCGACGGCCAAGGCCTTTCAGCTCATGACCTTGCTGCGCGGCCTGGGCGTGGAAGAACTTTCGCGCGCCGACCTGACCGGCGAGTGGGAATACAAACTCGCGCAGATGGAACACGGCAAGCTGAGCCGCGAGACCTTCATGGCCGAGATTGCCGCCATGACCAAGAACCTCGTCGACAAGGCCAAGGGTTACGACAAGGACACGATTCCCGGCGACTACGCCACGCTGAGCGCGCCCTGCCCCAACTGCGGCGGCGTGATCAAGGAAAACTACCGGCGCTACACCTGTGTGGGCAAGAAAGGCGACGATGGTTGCGGCTTCTCGTTCGGCAAGACGCCGGCCGGGCGCACCTTCGAGGTGGCCGAGGTCGAGCAGTTCCTGCGCGACAAGCGGATCGGGCCGCTGGACGGCTTCCGCTCCAAGGCCGGCTGGCCTTTCACGGCCGAGATGGTCATCAAGTTCGACGAAGAGACGAAGAACTACAAGCTCGAGTTTGATTTCGGCGACGACAAGGCCGGCGAAACCGGCGAGATCGTCGATTTCAGCGCCCAGCAGTCGCTGGGCGCCTGCCCCAAGTGCGGCGCGGGCGTGTTCGAACACGGCAAGAATTACGTCTGTGAAAAGTCGGTGCCGACCAACGCGCAGCCAACGCCGAGCTGCGACTTCAAGACCGGCCAGATGATCCTGCAGCAGCCGGTTGAGCGCGAGCAGATGGTCAAGCTGCTCACGACCGGCAAGACCGACCTGCTCGACAAGTTCGTCTCCATGCGCACGCGCCGTCCCTTCAAGGCCATGCTGGCCTGGGACGCAGAAGCCGGCAAGGTCAACTTCGAGTTTGCGCCGTCCAAGTTTCCGCCGCGCAAAACCGCCGGCCCGCCGCGCACCGGCACGGTGAAAACGCCGTTCGGGAAAACCGTGGCCGCCAAAAAAGCGGCCGGACCCGCCGTCAAAAAGGTGGTGGCCAAGAAAGTCGCGGCCAAAAAGGCCCCCGCAGCCAAAACCGCCAAGCCGAAAGTGCCACGCGTGGCCAAGCCCGGCAGCGGCCTGAAACCCAGCGATGCCCTGGCCGCGGTGATAGGCGCCGAGCCGGTGGCCCGCACCCAGGTCATCAAGAAGCTGTGGGACTACATCAAGGCCGAAGGCCTGCAGGACGCGGCGAACAAACGCGCCATCAACGCCGATGCCAAGCTACTGGCCGTGTTCGGCAAGCCGCAGGTGACGATGTTTGAGTTGGCGGGAATTGTCGGGAAGCACCTGAGCTGACGCGCAGGTTCTCCGCTGCCCGAGGGCCGACCGTGGATGGCCGGTGGGCAGCGGAAAGGTGTCAGAGGGCCATCAGTTGGCGGTCATGCGCAGTTTCTGGTCGAGGAACTCGTTGGTGAACATGGCTGCCGGCTCGAACGGCTTGTCGATGCCAATCAGGTCTTTCACCAAGTCATAGTCGGCCTTCACGCGAGCGTTGTCAAAGCTGCCCAGGGCAACCTTGGTCGTGGCGTCGTCCCGCATCAGTTGCTTGATGCGTTCCCACTGGTCGCGCTGGTTGTCCGGGCTCAAGCCGCTGACATCGGCGGTCAGTGCCTGCAGGCAGGGGGAAAAATCCTTGACGCATTCCGCATAGGCGCGTTGCGTCACGGCGACAAATTTCTTGATGCGTTCCGTATTGGCGGCCAGATAGGCGCCGTTGACCACAAACGCATTGCCATACACATTGACACCGATCGAGCGCCAAGCCACAAAGCCCAGGTCGGCGCCGAATTCGCGAACCTTCAGGTCATGTTCGTTGTAGAAGTCGCTGATGATGTCGACCGACTTGCTTTTCAGCGCGGCGACCTTGGCCGGAGGGCTGATATTCACAAAGGTCACGGCGGTCGGCGCCAAGCCGGTTTTTTTGGCGAAGGCGGGCCACATCAGGCGCGAGGCATCGCCGGGTGGGTTGCCGATCTTGCGTCCGGCAAAGTCCTTGGGGCCATTGATTCCGGACGATTTGAGCCAGTAAAAGCCTTGCGGGGAATTGGCGTAAATCACCATGACTGCCTTGAGGTCTGCGCCTTTGCCTTTGGCCTGCATGGCTGTGGGAAGGTCGGCAATACCGACGTCGGCGCCGCCCGAGCCCACGCGTTGTGCTGCCACGCCAGAGCCCCTGCCGGCCTCGATCTTGAGGTCGATCCCGGCGTCGCTGTACCAGCCTTTGGATTTTGCGTAGTAGATCGGCGAATGATCAGCCGTGGGGGTCCAGTTCAACATCAGGCTCATGGGGTCTGCCGCCATGGCAAAGGAGGCGCTTGTCGCCAACAATACGGTGGCCGCGGATTTCACTAGACTTCGCATGGGTTCAACTCCAGAAATGAATGATTGATCGGATTGGGCGCTTTCCAGTTTATATTACCAACTGTTTGGTTGAGAAGCAAATATGGCCACTTTATTGAAAACTCCTGAGCCTGCACTGCAGACGCCCAGGCGCGATGCCTCGGTCGCCAGGGCAGCCCTCATCGCGGCTGCCGTGGCGGAGTTCTCGCGCAAGGGCTTTGCCGGAGCGCGTGTGGACGAGATCGCGGCGGCGGCAGGTGTCAACAAGCAGCTGGTCTACCACTATTTCGACAGCAAGCAGGGGCTTTACCTTGTGGCGCTGGAGTCGGTTTACGCCGAAATACGGGAAAAGGAGCAGAAGCTGTCACTGGGGGCGCTGGAGCCCATGGAGGCCATGGCCCAGCTCGTGGGATTCTCATTTGACTACCTCGCTGAGCATCCGGAATTCATCGCGCTGCTGACCGACGAGAACCGCAACCAGGGCAGTCACATCCTGGCGTCCGAGCGCCTGCAGAAGATGCACTCGCCCTTCATCGAGATGCTGGAAGCCACGCTCGAGCGTGGCGTGGCCGCGGGGGTATTCCGTTCTGACTTTGACGCGATCAACCTCTATATCTCCGTCGCCGGCATTTCGTATTTCTTCTTTTCGAACAACCATACGCTTTCGGCCATCTTCGGCAAGCCGCTGGGCTCGCGCGGTGCCTTGGTGCAACGCCGTCGCCATGTGATCGAGTTTGCGCTCAATGCCCTGAGGCCCTGACGCCCCATGGACCCTTGTAGCGTGGATCTGGCCTGTCGATGACCCTCAGCGTTCTGGATGTCTTCAAAATTGGTATCGGCCCGTCGAGTTCGCACACGGTAGGCCCCATGCGCGCTGCTGCCCGTTTTGTGCGCTGGCTGGCGCAGGGCGGGCTGCTCGAGCAAACCGCCGCAGTGCGAACCGAGCTTTATGGCTCGCTGGGCGCTACCGGCAAGGGCCATGGCAGTGGAAAAGCCGTGATTCTGGGTCTGCTGGGCGAGGAGCCGGACCGCGTGGACACGTCAACGATGGATGCGCGGCTGGCGCAGATTCGCAGCGACCAGAGCCTGCGCCTGCAGGGCGCCCACACCGTGCGTTTTGTCGAAGCTGAACATCTGCTGTACTACCGCAAAAGCCTGCCGTTTCATCCCAACGGCATGCGTTTTGTCGCCCTGTCTGCCGACGGTGCCGTGCTGTGCACGCGCGACTATTACTCGGTGGGCGGCGGCTTTGTGGTGGATGACGGCGCCCAGGCGCTGGTGGAGCTTGGCGCGCCTGTGCCTTACCCTTTCACCACAGGTGACCAGCTCCTGGGCCTGTGCCATACGCGGGGCCTGTCCGTCAGCGCGCTGATGCGCGCCAATGAAGCGGCGTTGCGGCCGGATAGCGATACCTCGGCTGGTCTGGCGCGTATCTGGACCGTGATGCAGGAATGTGTGCGCAGCGGGTGCGCCCTGGAGGGTGTGTTGCCCGGGCCCATGCGTCTCAAGCGCCGCGCCCCCGACCTGCTGCGTCAGCTGCACAGCCAGCCCCAGGCCGGGCTGACCGATCCCCTGGTGGTGCTTGACTGGGTGAGCCTTTATGCCTTGGCCGTCAACGAGGAAAACGCCGGCGGCGGGCGCGTGGTGACAGCGCCGACCAACGGCGCGGCCGGCATCATCCCGGCGGTGCTGCATTACTACACCCGCTTCATCCCTGGGGCGAATGCCGAAGGTGTGGAGCGGTTTTTGCTGACGGCTGCAGCGATCGCCCTCCTGTATAAGGAAAACGCTTCGCTCTCAGGCGCCGAAGTGGGCTGCCAGGGCGAGGTTGGCGTGGCTTGTTCGATGGCTGCGGGTGCGCTGGCCGAGGTGCTGGGCGGCACACCGGCACAGGTGGAGAACGCCGCGGAGATCGGCATGGAGCACAACCTGGGCCTGACCTGCGATCCGGTGGGTGGCCTGGTGCAGGTTCCCTGCATAGAGCGCAACGCCATGGGGGCGACCAAAGCCATCAATGCCGCGCGCATAGCGCTGCGCGGTGACGGCAGCCATTCGGTGTCGCTGGACCAGGTCATCAAGACCATGCGTGAGACAGGCGCCGACATGAAGACCAAGTACAAGGAGACTTCGCGCGGTGGCCTGGCGGTCAACGTGATCGAGTGTTAGTCCCGCGCGCTGCCGGTTGCGCCTGTTGAGTTGAAATTAATTCAACTAGTTGGTTGACAGCAAGTCGAGGCAAATCTATTATTCGCGAATGACTGTTTGCGCGAAGGAATTCACATGAAGGCTCTCCTCGATGGTGTGGCGTTGGCTGTTGCACCGGAGTCGGACGGCAGCGGGCCACCCTGGCGGCGCTGGGGAATCATTGTGGGCATCCATCTGGCCGGCGTGTTGCTCTGGGAAGCCGTGGTGCGCATTTTCGCCATCCAGTCCTTCATCCTTCCGGCGCCCTCGCGTGTGCTGGCGACCCTGGGCAATACCAACCTGAGCTGGCTCAGCAACACCACGGTCACGGCGATCGAGATTTTCGGTGGCTATGCCTTGGGGCTGGTGCTGGGCATCCTGTGCGCCCTGCTGTTCATCACCAGCCGCCGGCTCACGCTGCTGGTGTTTCCGGTGCTGGTCACGCTGAACATGATTCCCAAGGTGGCGCTCGGGCCGCTGGTCATCGTCTGGTTCAGCTACGGCATAGGCACCAATATCCTGATTACCTTCAGCCTTTGCTTCTTCCCCATCCTGCTGACCACCATTCGCGGCCTCAATGAGACCGAGCCCGAGCTGCTTGACCTGGTGCGCGCCCTCAAAGGCTCACGCTGGCAGCTGTTTCGCTACATCCAGCTGCCGGGCTCCCTGCCCTATGTGTTTTCCGGGATGAAAGTCGCCACCATCCTGGCGGTGGCCGGCGCTGTTGTCGGCGAGTTCATCGCTTCCGACAAGGGCCTGGGTTACCTGATGATCCAGCTGCAGGCCTCGCTCGACACCCCTGCCGTTTTCATGGCCGTGCTGCTCATCACCGGGCTGGGCGTGCTGCTTTACCTGCTGGTCCTCCTGCTGGAGCGGCTCTTCATCACTCAAGACGCAAGAATTCAATGACCCACCTGTCAAATCCCTCCCCCACCGTGCTGGAGGACCTGCCCTTTCCCGAAAGTTTTGCCGACGAGCAGGCGCTGGAGGACTACCTGGCCACGCCCTCGCTTGATCTGGTCCGGGATCTGGCGCGCCTCGACGGCGACCTGATGATTCTGGGTGCGGGCGGAAAAATGGGACCCACCCTGGCGCGCCTGGCACGCAATGCCATGCCCGGGCGCCGTGTGATCGCCGTGGCCCGCTTCAGCGAACCCGGTGTGCGGGAGATGCTGGAAAAACACGGCATCGACACCATCAGCTGCGACCTGCTGGACCGCGCTGCCATGGCCGCCTTGCCGCAGTGCGCCAATGTGGTGTTCATGGCCGGACGCAAGTTCGGCGCCGACGCCAACAACCCGCTGACCTGGGCCATGAACGCCCACGTGCCGGCCCTGGTCGCCGAGACCTTCAAAACGGCGCGCATCGTGGCTTTTTCCACCGCCTGTGTCTATCCCTTTGTGCCGGTCATCAGCCAGGGTTCCGCCGAAGACTCGTCCCTGAGCCCCCCCGGCGAATACGCCAACTCCTGTGTCGGGCGTGAGCGCATGTTCGAATATTTTTCTCAGCTTCATGGCACGCCGGGCCGCCTGTTCCGCCTGAGCTACGCGATTGACCTGCGTTATGGCGTGCTGGCGGATGTGGCCACCAAGGTGTGGCAAGGCGAGCAGATTGACGTGACCATGGGCCATGTCAACGTGATCTGGCAAGGCGACGCCAACGCGCAGGCCCTGCGCTGCCTGGCCGCCGCGACCGTGCCGACCTCGCCCCTGAACGTGAGCGGGCCCGAGACCACCTCCATCCGCTGGCTGGCGCAGGAGTTTGCGCGCCACTTCGGCAAGCCCGCCCACATCGTCGGCGAGGAAGCGCCCACCGCCTGGCTCATGAACACCGGGGAGGCCGAGCGCCTGTTCGGCTACCCGCGTGTATCGCTGTCGCGCCAGATCGGCTGGGTGGCGGACTGGATTTCCCGCGAGCAGCGCCTGTACGGCAAACCGACCAAGTTCGAATCACGCGATGGCAAATACTGACGCGGCCGTCGTTGTCGAAACGCTGGGGCCGCTGACACCCGCCGTGCAGGCCGGGCTGGACGCCCTGGTGCTGCAAAGCGGCTGGAACCAGACGCCGCAGGACTGGGCGATTTTTTCGCGCGAAGGCACGGTCTGCGTCGTGCGCGATGCGCAGGGTCGCATCATAGCCAGTGGCGCGGTGTTGCCCCATGGCCCGCAAGTCGCCTGGATCAGCATGATCCTGGTGGCGCCCGATCTTCGCGGCCGGGGCCTGGGCCGCGCGGTGTTTTTGCACTGCCTGGCCCTGGTGAAAGACGGCGGGCGCACCGCCTGCCTGGACGCCACACCCGACGGCCAGCGCATCTACAGCCACTTCGGCTTTGCGCCGGTGTACGGGTTGACACGCTGGCAGCGCGCAGCCCGGCCGCAGGCCGTGCCGGCCGCGCGCAGCCAACAGCTTCCCGACGCGCAGGCGCTCGCCGCGCTGGATGCGCAGGCGCTGGGCGCGCCACGCCATGCACTGTTGGCGGATTTCCTGGCGCGGCCGGCCGCTGCCTGTGTGCGCAGCAGCGAGGGTTTTGCCATCGTGCGCCGCGGGCGCATCGCGCACCAGATCGGCCCCTTGCTGGCGCTCAATGAAGCCAGCGCCGCCGAACTGATGACACGCGCCGTGCAGGGCTTGGCGGGCCCGGTTTTCATCGATGTGCCCGATGAACGCGCCTTGCTGGCCCGCCAGCTTCACGACGCTGGCTTCACGCCGCAGCGCAGTTTCATGCGCATGGTGCTGGGCGACCAGCCGCTGCAGGGACAGACCCATTTCATTCACGCGATTGCGGGTCCGGAATTCGGATAAGCCGCTGCACCACAGATACAGGAGTTCCCATGCCATTGAAACGATCCGACCTGCCTGAAGACGTGCTGGCGCTGCTGGCGCAAGGCACGGTGATTCCCGCGCACCCGCTGGCACTCGATGCCGGGCGCCAGTTCGATCGCCAGCGCCAGCGCGCGTTGACGCGTTATTACGTGGATGCCGGCGCCGGCGGCCTCGCCGTGGGCGTCCACACCACGCAGTTCAGCATCCGCGAGCGTGGCCTGTACGAGCCGGTGTTGCGCGCCGCCATGGAAGACCGGCTGACCTGGTCCAGCCGTCCCATGGTCATGATTGCCGGCCTGTGCGGCAGCACGGCCCAGGCGCGCACCGAGGCGCAAACCGCAGTGGGGCTGGGTTACCACGCCGGGCTGCTGAGCCTGGCGGCGCTGGCCCATTCTTCCGAGGAAGAGCTGATTGCGCACTGCGAAGCCGTGGCGCAAGAGATCCCGCTGATTGGTTTTTACCTGCAGACGGTGGTGGGCGGACCGGTGTTGTCCAGCGATTTCTGGCGCCGTTTTTCCCTGATCCCGAACGCCCTGGCCATCAAGGTCGCTCCCTTCAACCGCTACCGCAGCATCGACGTGGTGCGCGGCTTGGTCGATGCACGTGCCGAGGAGCGCGTTTTCCTCTACACCGGCAACGATGACCATATCGTGCTCGACCTGGCCCTGCCGTTTGTCGTCATGCGCGACGGCCAGCCCGTGACCGTGCGTTTTCGCGGCGGCTTGCTGGGCCACTGGTCGGTGTGGACGGCCAGCGCCGTCAGCCAGCTGGCACAGATCAAGGCCGAACTGGCGGCCAACGGCGGCGTGTTGAGTCCGCACCTGCTGGCGCTCGATTCGCGGGTGACCGACTGCAACAGCGCCTTCTTCGACGTGGCCAACAACTTCCATGGCTGTATTGCCGGGTGCCACGAGGTGTTGCGGCGCCAGGGCCTGCTTGAAGGCATCTGGTGCCTGGACCCGGCCGAAGGCCTGGGCCCGGGCCAGGTCGGTGAGATCGATCGCGTCTACCAGGCCCACGGCGACCTTGGCGACGACGCCTTTGTGCGCAGGAACCTGCAGCGGTGGTTGGCATGAGCGCGGCTTTCAGCCTTCCTGTGCGGGGCGAGGCTCTGATCAGCATAAACCAGTTGCGTAAGGTCTACCGCAAGGGCGCACAGGAGTTCCTCGCGATCTCCGACGTCACCCTGGACATCCACGAGGGCGACATGGTGTCGCTGGTCGGTCCCTCGGGTTGCGGCAAGTCCACGCTGCTGAAGATACTCGCCGGCCTGCATGGCCACGACGGCGGCACCCTGCAGATAGGCGGCCCCGGCGGCGCGGCCTTCAACCCGGGGCGCGACGTAGGCATGGTGTTCCAGCAGCCGCTGCTGCTGAAGTGGCGCAACATCCTGGACAACGTGTTGCTGCCCGCCGACATCCTCGGGCTGCCGCGCAAGGCGGCAGTGGAACGCGCACATGGGCTGCTCGAGATGGTGGGCCTGACCGGTTTTGCCGACAAGCACCCGTACGAGCTGTCGGGTGGCATGCAGCAGCGCGCCTCCATTGCCAGGGCCCTGATTCACGACCCCAAGCTGGTGCTGATGGACGAGCCCTTCGGCGCACTGGATGCGCTGACCCGCGAAAAAATGAATCTGGAGATGCTGCGCATCTGGGAGCAAAGCCGCAAGACCTTTGTGGTGGTGACCCACAGCATCCAGGAGGCGGTGTTTCTCGGTTCGCACTGCGCGGTGTTGACCGCCGGACCGGCGCGCATGGCCGACTTTTTTGCCATCGACCTGCCCGAGCCGCGCAAGCTGCACCTCAAAACGACGCCCGCCTTTGGCGCCTACGTGACGCGGATTTACGACCTGCTGGGTGTGGAATAAAACGGCACCGCGGCCGCCTGGTAGTCGCTCCGGGCGTCGATTGCTATAAAAGTAATAGCAAGCTACGCAATTCGTGTAGTGGTTGCAGCCATTTTGTATGAAATTCGGGCCTCAGTCCTGCTGCACGGGCCGGTCCATCATGCCGGCGCCGTGGGCCTTGCTTTCGCCTCTGTCACTGCAGAAAGAAAATCTTCCAGCACCGCCGCATCGTCAATCGTGTCCGACCCCGGCTGGTGGAACTCGGGGTGCCACTGCAGCGCCGCAATGTAGCTTTTCGACTTGTCCTTGCGGCGTATGGCTTCCACCATGCCGTCGGGCACGCTGAAGGCCTCGGCCTCGAACTCGGGCGCCAGGTCCTTGATGCCCTGGTGGTGAATGCTGTTGACGCGGGCGCGTTCCACGCCGGGGTACAGGCGCGACAGCTGCGTGCCCTGCACAAACTCCACGCTGTGGAAGTTCTGGTCGTAACTCACCGCGTCGCGATGCAGGAAGGATTCGGGCACCTGGGTGGCAATGTCCTGGTACAGCGTGCCGCCGAAGGCCACGTTGAGCAGCTGCAGGCCGCGGCAGATGCCGAACACCGGCTTGCCGGCTTTTTCGAAGGAGGCGACCATGGCCTTGTCGTAGTCGTCGCGCACGCGGTCGCCGGACCAGCGTTCTTCGAGCGGCTCTTCGCCGTAGCTGCCGGGCCAGACATCGGCGCCGCCGTGCAGCACCAGGCCGTCGAGCCACTGGGCATAGTCGTCAAAGCCCACATCGCCGCGCTGCGTGGCGCCGGTCGGGCAGGGCACCATCACCACCATCGCGCCGGAGGACATGATCCAGTGGGCGACCGACTGCTCGACGTACTGCAGGGTTTTGCCGGTGAACAGCGAGCGTGTCGGGTCGGCGTGTGAAAAGCAGGCCGAGAGGCCGATCTTGAGCCGGGTGCGCATGTGGCGCTGGCTGTTCATGGCTGTCGTTTTGCGCATCGCGGATCCAGTGGCAGGTCGTCGGTTCGGGGGCCGTGCCCAGTGTAGTGACGTGCCGGCTTTTATTCCCGCGGCAGGTCGGCAAACCCCATGAACCGGACGGTGATGCGTGTCCCCGGGGGCGTGTGTCCGGGCAGGGCGTCATCGACCGCGACCGTGGCGCCATGCTGTTTGGCGATTTCCTCCACGATGGCCAGCCCCAGCCCCGAACCGTCGACATTGGTGCCGAGTGCGCGGTAAAACGGCTGCAGCACCAGCTCGCGCTCGACGGCCGGGATGCCCGGGCCCGAGTCCTCGACCTGCAGCACCACCACGCCGCTGAAGCGATCGGTCAGCAGCCGCACCGTGACCTGCCCGCCCTCGGGTGTGTAGTTGAGCGCGTTGTCGAGCAGGTTGCGCGCCAGCTCTTTGAGCAGGGTGGGGTTGGCTTCCAGCATGTTGGCGGCCTCGCCGGCCGGCGGGCCTTCGTAGCCGAGGTCGATGCGTTTTTCCAGTGCCCGCGGCACCGAGTCCTGGATGGCCTCGGCCAGGATGTGCACCAGGTCCAGCCGCTGCTTGGCCAGGCTGCGGCCCGTGGTTTCGGCGCGGGCCAGGGCCAGCAACTGGTTCACGGTGTGGGTGGCGCGGATGCTGGCACGGCCAATCTGTTTGAGGGATTTTTTCAGTTCGTCGGCGTCGGTCTCGCGCTGCGCCAGGTCGGCCTGCATGCGCAGCCCGGCCAGCGGGGTCTTGAGCTGGTGGGCGGCATCGGCCAGGAAACGTTTTTGCGTGCTCAGCAGCACCTTGAGCCGGCCCAGCAGGTCGTTGATGGACGACACCAGTGGCGCGACTTCTTCGGGCACGATGCTTTCGTCGAGCGGGCTCATGTCGTCTGACTTGCGTGCGCGTATGCGTTTTTCCAGCTGGTCCAGCGGCTTGATGCCGCGCACCAGCGCCAGCCAGACCAGCAACACGGCCAGCGGCAGCGTGACAAACTGCGGCACCATCACGCCCTTGACGATCTCGGTGGCCAGCGTCTTGCGCTTTTCCAGTGTCTCGGCCACCTGCACCAGGACCGGGTGGCCGCCCGGCACGTCGGTCTTGATCCAGGTGTAGGCCACACGAACGTCCTGCCCCTGCATGATGTCCTCGCGCAGCCGCACTTCGCCGTCAAAGGTCATCTCCTCGTCCGTCGGCAGCGGCAGATCGTGTTCGCCGCTGATGTATTCACCGCGCGCGCCCAGCACCTGGTAGAACACCAGGTCGGTGTCATCGGCACGCAGGATTTCGCGCGCCGGCGCGGTCAGGTTGAACTGCACCTGCTGGTTCTTGACCACGATCAGCTTGGACAGCGCCTGCACGTTGTATTCGAGCGCGCGGTCAAACGGCTTGCCGGCAATGTTCTGCGCCACCAGCCAGGTCAGCGCCAGGCTGATCGGCCACAGCAGCAGCAGCGGCGTGAGCATCCAGTCGAGGATCTCGCCGAACAGGCTGCGCCGTTCGCGCTGGAAGAGCCTCAAAGCCATAAAGGTGTTGGCCCCCACGCTCCCCACTGCGTGTGGTTCGCTGCCCCCCGAGGGGGCGCTACGCCTGCGGCCCGGCCCTTCGGCAGGCTCAGGACAGGCCAAGGCCGGTTCCGCGGCCCCTGCTGGTAAAGGCGGAGGCCAGCCACGGAGCTACACGCAGTGAGCGAGCGTGGAGGCTCCATCTAGCCTGGGATCTTCTCTAGGCAGTAGCCCAAGCCGCGCACCGTCGCAATCCGCACCGGGCCCTTTTCAATCTTCTTGCGCAGCCGGTGGATGTAGACCTCGATCGCGTTGTTGCTGACTTCCTCGCCCCACTCACACAGGCGCTCAACCAGCTGGTCCTTGCTGACGAGGCGGCCGGCGCGCTGCAGCAGCACCTCCAGCAGGCCGAGTTCGCGTGCCGACAGTTCCAGCATCTGGCCGTCAATCGTCGCCACGCGTCCGGCCTGGTCGTACACCAGCGGGCCGTGCTTGATGGTGCTGCTGGCGCCGCCCATGCCGCGCCGGATCAGCGCGCGCACGCGGGCTTCGAGTTCCTGCAGGGAAAAAGGCTTGGCCATGTAGTCGTCGGCACCGTAGTCCAGGCCCTTGACGCGCTCCTCGACGCTGTCGGCGGCGGTGAGGATCAGCACCGGCATGGCCGAGCCGCGTGCGCGCAGTCGCTTGAGCACTTCCAGCCCATGCATGCGCGGCAGGCCCAGGTCCAGGATCAAGAGGTCGAACTCGGTGTTGGTCATCAGCGCGGCATCGGCTTCGGTGCCGCTGGCCACGTGGTCGGCCGCCGCGCCAGAGGCTCGCAGCGTACGCAGCAAGCCATCGGCCAGGACCTGGTCATCTTCGGCAATCAATATGCGCATGTTTGTCTCCTGACGGGGGTGCCCCCGCGCGGTCCGGCGGAACGCTCAGGGCGAAACGGCTCTGTGGCCTGTTTTTCAAATTCTAGGCTTTTATCCCCTCTGGTTTGCTGACTGGCTGAGTCCCCACGCTTTTCACGTGTAATGCGCTGTGCCAATGCCTGCCCTGTCTTGCCGCGCAGGGGTTGTGCATAGTGAGCGACCGTGGGGGCTCTTCTACCCGGCATAGGCTTCCAGGCCCAGCGCCACCACGGTGGCGACGTCGGTGCCTACGGCCTGGCGGAACTCGGTTTCCGCTTGCGCGACTGCCGTGCGAAACGCCTGCAGCCAGAGCAGGCCCGATTCGGTGAACATCACGATGCGTGCACGTTTGTCGTAGGGGTCGGGCTCGCGCGTGACCAGGCCCCAGGCTTCGCACTGGTCCACCAGGTCGCCCATGGCCTGCTTGCTCATGCCGGCGCTGTGCGCCAGGGCGGTCAGGCGCGAACCACCGACCGCCAGGTGCCGCGTGATGTGGATGTGTGCCGCACCCACCTGCGCGCGTGCCGCCAGATTCGACAGCGCCAGCGGCACGTCCACGTTGCGCGCCATCAGCACCAGCACCCGCTCGTCGAAGCGCCGCAGGGCGTGGCCCAGCAGGCGGCCCAGGTGGGTGAGACGCCAGTTTTCCTCGTCAGCGGGGGCGCTGACGGATGCGGGAATGGGACTTGAATCCATGTGGAAATGATAGGCCTGATTGATCAGGCAAACTGACTAAAAACAGGGTTTACTTATTTATATGGCGGCCATAAAGTACTGGTCATGCATCCAGCGCTGTGATTAAAAGCAGATTCTGGCTCCAGAGCAAAAGTTTCACACCACTGATTTTTCAAGGAGTTTTTCATGGACCTGCCGAACAAGACCAACCCTGCCCTGAACACCGAAAAAGCCAAGGCCCTGCAAGCCGCCCTGGCCCAGATCGAGAAGCAGTTCGGCAAAGGCACCATCATGAAACTGGGCGCCGGCGAGGTGATTGAGGACATCCAGGTGGTCTCCACCGGCTCGCTGGGCCTGGACATCGCGCTCGGCGTCGGCGGCCTGCCACGCGGCCGTGTCGTGGAAATTTACGGCCCGGAATCGTCCGGCAAAACCACGCTGACCCTGCAGGTGATTGCCGAAATGCAGAAGCTCGGCGGCACCTGCGCCTTTGTCGATGCTGAACACGCGCTGGACATCCAGTACGCGCAAAAACTCGGCGTGAACCTGCAGGAGCTGCTGATTTCCCAGCCCGACACCGGCGAACAGGCGCTGGAAATCGTTGATTCGCTGACCCGCTCCGGCGCGGTGGACCTGATCGTGGTCGACTCGGTGGCGGCGCTCACGCCCAAGGCCGAGCTCGAAGGCGAAATGGGCGACTCCCTGCCCGGCCTGCAGGCCCGGCTGATGAGCCAGGCGCTGCGCAAGCTGACGGCCCACATCAAGAAGGCCAACTGCATGGTCATCTTCATCAACCAGATCCGCATGAAGATCGGCGTGATGTTCGGTAGCCCCGAAACCACCACCGGCGGCAATGCGCTGAAGTTTTACGCCTCGGTGCGCCTGGACATCCGCCGCATCGGCTCGATCAAAAAGGGCGAGGAGGTGGTCGGCAACGAAACCCGCGTCAAGGTGGTCAAGAACAAGGTGGCCTCACCGTTCAAGATGGCGGAGTTCGACATCCTCTACGGCGAGGGCATCAGCCGCCTGGGCGAGGTGCTGGACTTGGGCGTGGCCGGCCATATCGTCGAGAAAGCCGGTGCCTGGTACGCCTTCAACGGCGAAAAAATCGGCCAGGGCCGCGACAACTCGCGTGAATTCCTGAAAGAAAACCCGGAACTGGCGATGGAAATCGAAAACAAGGTGCGCGAGTCGCTGGGCATCCCCTTGATCCAGGAGGCGGTCGGCAACAAGCCGGAAAAGGCGGAGAAGGCCGAAAAAGCACCCAAAGTCGCTGCAGCTTGAGCGGGTGGGGCTGGTGCCGATGACATGTCAAATCAGGCCTCAGCCATTGTCTGCTCTACGCAAACAGCTATCAAAACTGTAGTGATCAAGGGCGAGGTTTTGGCATGACACCGGACAAGACTCCCGCGGCACCGGGTTTCGGCCTGTCCCTCAAAGGCCGGGCCTTGCGCTGTCTCGCTCAACGCGAACACTCGCGCAGCGAGCTGGAGCGCAAGCTGGCTGCACATGCCGAATCGCCCGCGCAGCTGGCCCAGGTGCTGGACGACCTGCAGGCCAAGGACTTCATCAGCGAGGCGCGGGTGGTGGAATCAGTCATCAACCGGCGCGCCGCGCGTTTTGGCGCTGCGCGCATCCGCCATGAGTTGCAGGGCAAGGGGCTGGCGGCCGAGGCGGTGGCCGAGGCGGTCAGCAGCCTGAAAGCCAGTGAAGTCGAACGCGCCCGCGAGGTCTGGCGCAAGAAGTTCGGCGAGCCGGCGGCAGATGCCGCGGCGCGCGGCAAACAGATGCGTTTTCTGGCGGCACGGGGTTTTGGCGCGGAGGCGATCCGCCGTGTGGTGTCGCAGGCCGAAGACGAGTAGCAAGTCACCCGCGTCTCATGCCAGCAGGGGCCGCGGGACTGGCTCTGCCAGACCGCAGGCGCAGCGCCCCCTCGGGGGGTAGGAAGCTACATGCAGTGAGCGACCGTGGGGGCTTATAAGCCCAGCATCAGCTCGAGGTTTTGCACGGCAGCGCCGGAAGCGCCCTTGCCCAGGTTGTCCAGCCTGGCGATCAGCACGGCATGGCGGAACTCCTCGTTGCCGAACACCCGCAATTCCATCTTGTTGGTGTCGTTCAGCGCGATCGCGTCGATGGACGTGCTGTCACCCACCGGCTCGACTGTGACCCATTGGCTGCCCGCGTAGTGGCGCGCCAGCGCGTCCTGCAGTTGTGCCGCCGTCGGCTGGCCAGGCAGCAGGTCCAGGTGCAGCGGCAGTTGCACCAACATGCCCTGCTTGAAGTTGCCGACCGAAGGTGTGAACACCGGGCGGCGTGTCAAGCCGGTGTATTTCATGATTTCCGGCAGGTGTTTGTGCTTGAGGTTCAGGCCATAGATCTGGTATGGCGGCGCCTTGCCGGCTTCGTAGTCTTCAATCATGGTGCGGCCACCGCCGGAGTAACCGCTGACTGCGGGAAGCGCCAGCGGGTAGTCCCGGGGCAGCAGGCCGGCATCGACCAGCGGGCGAATCAGGGCGATCGCGCCGGTGGAATAACAGCCGGGGTTGGCCACGCGGTCGGCCTGGGCCACGGCTTCGCGCTGGCCGGCGGCGAGTTCGGGAAAACCAAAAACCCAGCCTGCTGCGGTACGGTGCGCCGTCGAGGCGTCGATGATCTTCGGGCCTTTTTTGCCGCTGCTGCGCGCCAGGTCGTCGATCATGGCCACCGATTCACGTGCGGCGTCATCGTGCAGGCACAGCACCACCAGATCGACCGTGCCCATCAGCGCGCGCTTGGCGGCGGCATCCTTGCGCAACTCGGGCGCGATGCTGACCAGCTCGATGGCGGGCATGGCCTGCAGGCGTTCCCGGATCTGCAAACCCGTGGTTCCTGCTTCGCCGTCGATAAAGACCTTGGCCATGTGACTTTTCCTCTGGAGGGTGCTGATAGAGCGGTGTAAGCCGCGCACAAGAATTGTGCATCGCAACATGATACAGTTCTGCGCTGCTGCGTGCAGTGACCGAAGGCGTTACATTTTGCCGAATTCTGCGCAAATGTGGCAGATTGACATCACTCCGGCGAACGCCCCTTTTTACCGACTCCTGGAAGTAATTTCATGAAAATTCACGAGTACCAAGGCAAGGAAATCTTGCGCAACTTTGGTGTCCCCACCCCACGCGGCATTCCTGCGTTCACCGTGCAAGAGGCCGTCGAAGCCGCCCAGAAACTGGGCGGACCAGTGTGGGTGGTGAAAGCCCAGATCCACGCCGGCGGACGTGGCAAGGGCGGCGGCGTCAAGCTGGCGCGCAGCATCGAAGACGTGAAAAAACTCGCCGGCGAGATCCTCGGCATGCAGCTGGTCACGCACCAGACTGGCCCGGAAGGCCAGAAGGTTCGCCGCCTGTACATCGAAGACGGCGCCGACATCCAGAAGGAATACTACGTCTCCATCGTGACCGACCGCGCCACCCAGAAGGTGGCCTTCATCGCCTCGAGCGAAGGCGGCATGGACATCGAGGAAGTGGCGCACGCCACCCCCGAGAAGATCATCACCGAATACATCGATCCGCTGACCGGACTGAGCGATGCGCAGGCCACGAAGATCGCCAACGGCATCGGGCTGCCGGCAGAGTCCACCGCCCAGGCCGTGGATGTGTTCCAGAAGCTCTACAAGTGCTACATGGACACCGACGCATCGCTGGTGGAAATCAATCCCCTGAACCGCGACAGCAAGAACAAGCTCATCGCGCTGGACGCCAAGTTCAACTTTGACCCGAACGCGTTGTTCCGCCACCCGGAAATCGTGGCCCTGCGTGATCTGGACGAAGAAGACCCGGCTGAAGTCGAGGCGTCCAAGTTCGACCTCGCCTACATCTCCCTGGACGGCAACATCGGCTGCCTGGTCAACGGCGCCGGTCTGGCCATGGCGACCATGGACACCATCAAGCTGTTCGGCGGCGAGCCGGCCAACTTCCTGGACGTCGGCGGCGGCGCCACGGCCGAAAAAGTCACCGAAGCCTTCAAGATCATGCTGAAGAACCCCGATGTCAAAGGCATCCTGGTCAACATCTTCGGCGGCATCATGAAGTGCGACACGATTGCCGACGGTGTGATCACCGCCTGCAAGGTCGTGAACCTCTCGGTTCCGCTGGTGGTGCGCATGAAGGGCACCAACGAAGACCTGGGCAAGAAAATGCTGGCGGACTCCGGTCTGCCCATCATTGCCGCAGACACCATGGCGGAAGCTGCGACCAAAATCGTGGCCGCCGTCAAGTAAGCCAGGAGAACCAACATGTCGATCTACATCAACAAAAACACCAAAGTCATCACGCAGGGCATCACCGGCAAGACCGGTCAGTTCCACACGCGCATGTGCCGCGACTATGCCAATGGCAAAGAGTGCTTTGTCGCTGGCGTGAACCCGAAGAAAGCCGGCGAAGACTTCGAAGGCATCCCGATTTTTGCCAATGTGACCGAGGCCGCCCAGGCCACCGGTGCCACGGTGTCGGTGATTTATGTGCCGCCAGCCGGCGCCGCCGCCGCGATCTGGGAAGCCGTGGAAGCCAATCTCGATCTGGCGATCTGCATCACCGAAGGCATCCCCGTGCGCGACATGCTGGAAGTGCGCAACCGCATGAAGGCCAAGGAAGCGGCCGGCGGCAAGAAAACCCTGCTGCTGGGCCCCAACTGCCCGGGCCTGATCACGCCCGAAGAGATCAAGATCGGCATCATGCCCGGCCACATTCACCGCAAGGGCCGTATCGGCGTGGTCAGCCGCTCCGGCACGCTGACTTATGAAGCGGTGGCCCAGCTGACCGAAATTGGCCTGGGCCAGTCCAGCGCCGTCGGCATTGGTGGCGACCCGATCAATGGCCTCAAGCACATCGACGTGATGCGTGCCTTCAATGACGACCCGGACACCGATGCCGTCATCATGATCGGCGAAATCGGCGGACCGGACGAGGCTGAAGCGGCCATCTGGTGCAAGGCCAACATGAAAAAGCCGATCGTCGGCTTCATCGCTGGCGTCACGGCCCCTGCCGGCAAGCGCATGGGCCATGCCGGCGCGCTGATCTCGGGCGGCGCCGACACGGCGGACGCCAAACTGGCCATCATGGAAGAATGCGGCTTTACCATCACGCGCAATCCATCGGAAATGGCCAAGCTGCTCAAGGCCCTGCTCTAAATTTCCGCGTATTGCGGTTTGCCACAACAGACAGACCGGTTGTCATCGCTGACAATCGGTTTTTTTGATATTTCTGAGAGGTTTCCATGGAAGAGTTCATGACGGCTGGCTTCTGGCTCGCGGTTGGCCAGATCATCATGATCGACATCCTGCTGGGTGGCGACAACGCGGTGGTGATCGCCCTGGCATGCCGGAACCTGCCTCCCAAGCAGCGCACCCAAGGCATTATTTACGGCACCATGGGTGCGATTGTCCTGCGCGTGATCCTGATCGCCTTTGCGCTTGCCCTGCTGGCCGTGCCCTACCTCAAGATCGTGGGCGCGGTGCTGCTGCTCTGGATTGGCGTGAAGTTGCTGCAACCGGAAGACGAGGGCGACCACAACATCAGTTCCAGCGACAAGCTCTGGGGGGCTGTCAAAACCGTGATCATTGCCGACCTGGTGATGAGCGTCGACAACGTCCTGGCCATTGCTGGCGCTGCGCAGGGTGCCGGTCAGCAGCACCAGTTGCCGCTGGTTATTTTTGGCTTGCTGGTGAGCATTCCCATCATTGTCTGGGGCAGCCAGTTGGTTCTCAAGCTGATGGGGCGCTTTCCAATCGTGATCACCCTGGGCGCCATGCTGCTGGGCTGGATTGCCGGCCAGATGGCTTACACCGACCCGGCGATCAAGGCCTACCTGCCTGACTCAGCAGTCTGGAGCTATGCGGCGGCCGCGGCCGGCGCCTTGTTGGTGCTTGCAGCAGGCAAGATCCTGCAGGCGCGTCAAAAGCCAAGCGACGCGGCCTGAGTCCCGGCCACCGCCGGGCTCTGGTACGCAGCCCCGGTGGCCAGCGGCACCAATTTGCAACACAAGCCGCTGGCCGTGTGCAAAAGTCCCTTGTCCGCGTTCTTGGCCTCTGTTAATGTCCAAAGGCGGTAAATTTGTAACCGGCTTGTAACGCTGGCCGGGTCACAAGTGCGCAAAAAAGAGGCCGGCGCGGCTGGCGCACGGTCTGGCGAACCAGGACAAAAGGCGGGACCGACGTGGCCACATCATCAAGCAAGCGCGGGCAATTCTGGCGAGCCGACTGGTTTGGGGGCGTGCTGGTGGTGCCGGCCGTGCTGGCGCTGCACAGCGCGACCGACTTCGGCATTGCGCGCATCACCGACTCCAGCAGGACAAAAACCGGTCTGGTGCTCGGCACCCCGAGTTTCATGTCGCCCGAGCCGATTGCCGGCAAGAAGGTTGATGGACGCTCGGAACTGTATTCGCTGGGCGTGATGCTGTTCCAGATGCTGGCGGGCGTCTTGCCTTTTCGCGGCGACGCCATGGCCGAGTTGAGCCCCGCAGTGTTCACGGCCGGCGACAATCCTTCGTTTGCACGGACAATTGCAGCCCGCTCCCTGCCGGATCCTCTGGCCGGCATGGATGCTACCGATTTGAAGCCATAACAAAAACACGATGATCTACGAGATTTGCACCCAGACAGACCCCGGTTTAACCCGGGACAACAACGAAGACTCCGTCACGTTTGATGCCCCGACCCGCCTTTGCATTCTGGCTGACGGCATGGGTGGCTACAACGCGGGGGAAATCGCCAGCGGCATGGCGACGGCTTTTATCAAGTCCGAATTGGGGCGCTGGCTGGCGCAGGCTGGTAAGCATGCCAATGGCAAGGAGGTGCGCCGGGCGATGGAGATCTGTGTTGAAAACGCCAATCATTCGATTTTCAACGCGGCCAACTCCAACCCGCAGTACTCGGGCATGGGCACTACGCTGGTAGTCGGTGTGTTCCAGAACACCCGCCTGATGCTGGGCCACATTGGCGATTCGCGCTGTTACCGCTTGCGGGGCGGCCAGCTGGAGCAGATCACCAAGGACCACTCCCTGCTTCAGGAGCAGATCGACGCGGGGCTGATCACGCCGGAGCAGGCGCTGACTTCGGTGAACAAAAATCTGGTGACGCGGGCTTTGGGTGTGGAGGACGCGGTGTTGCTGGAAGTCAACGAACACCGCGTGGAGCTGGGTGATATTTACCTGATGTGCTCCGATGGCCTGTCCGACATGATCAGTGACAAGGCGATTGCGGCTATTCTATCGGGATCGAAGTCGCTGGAGCAGAGCGCCAGGCAGCTTGTTGCTGCGGCCAACGACAGCGGCGGTCGGGATAATATTTCCGTATTGCTGGCTCAAGCCAAGGAGGTCTCGGTCAAACGCGGCCTGCTGTCCAGAATGCTGGGGAAATAGTCCGATTGAGTGACTTATTAAAAAATAGACAGGAGTCGGCCATGCCGAAAATGATCGTCTCTATTGACGGCGTTGTGATCAAAGAGGTTCAGTTGACCAAGGACCGCACGTCCCTCGGGCGCCGTCCTTACAACGACATCGTCATTGACAACCTGGCTGTCAGTGGGGAGCACGCCGTTCTGCAGATGTCCGGCAACGAGGTTTTTGTTGAGGACCTGAACAGCACCAATGGCACGTATCTCAACGGCAAGGCGGTCAAGAAGCAGCAGCTCAACAACGGCGACACCGTCGAAATCGGCAAGTACAAGATCAAGTATGTCAACGAAGCTGCGAGTGCGGGCTTTGAGAAAACGATGATCATCAAGGCCGGCTCGGCCGGGCTGGTCGCGCCTGCCGCGGCCGCAGCGGCCCCGGCGACGTCGGCACCCGTCGATGCGGCGGGCGCCAGCGCGGCCATCAAGGTCATGTCTGGCGCCGCCGCTGGCCGGGAAGTCGCCCTGGTCAAGGTGGTCACCACCATCGGCAAGCCCGGGGTGGCGGTGGCGGCCATCACCAGGCGACCGCATGGCTTTGTTGTGGCGCATGTGGAGGGCGACAACAAACCCACGCTGAACGGAACACACATTGGCGTTGAGCCTGTGCCGCTGAAAAACGGCGATGTACTTGAGTTGGCGGGCACGCAAATGCAATTCGTCCAGCGCTGACCAGGCGCTTTCCCCGCGTTCGGCCGGAAAACCACTTCAAATCGCGGCTCCTCACGAGGCCTCATGCGACTTTTTTCCCGGCATTGGCCGCGCATTGCCGTCACGCTGATTCCGCTGGTTTTTGCCTTGCTCCATGCCGGCGGCGCGTTACGCCTGGAGGTCCTGCAGCGGCTGGATGACATTCTTTATGACGCGCGCCTGCGGGCGACCATGCCGAGGACGCTGGATGAGCGCATTGTCATCGTGGACATCGATGAAAAAAGCCTGGCGGAAGCCGGCCGCTGGCCATGGGGCCGCAACAAGCTGGCCACGCTCGTGGACGAGTTGCTGGGGCGGCAACAGGCCGCCCTGCTGGGATTCGATGTGGTTTTTGCAGAGGCTGACGACAGCTCCGGCCTGAAAAGGCTGCAGCAATTGGCCCGCAACGAATTGAAGGACCAGCCCGCCTTTACCGACAAGCTCGGCCAGATCCAGGCCAGCCTTGATTACGATGCTGTCTTTGCAAAATCGCTGGAGAACAGACCCGTCGTGCTGGGGTATTACTTCACCAGCGACCGGGACGGCCGCGTCAACGGTGTTTTGCCCGTTCCCGTCATGGCGCGGGAGGCCCTCCAGGGGCGGCCGATCCGGTTCACCAGCTGGAACGGCTTCGGTGCCAACATCGATACCATCGCCAAGGCAGCGCCCCTCGCGGGATTTTTCAACTCCATCACGGAAGGCGACGGGGTTGTTCGATCGATTCCCCTGCTGGCTGAATACAAAGGCCAGTACTACGAGTCGCTGTCCCTGGCGATGTTCCGCATGCTGGTGGGCCAGCCCGGCGTTGCGCCTGGATTTCCGCAGGAAAAATCCCTGACCCGCAACTACCAGGGGCTGGAAAGCATTTTGCTCAAGCAGGGCGGTAAAGCGCTCGCCATTCCGGTGGATGACCGGGTGGCGACCCTGGTGCCTTTTCGCGGGCCTGGCGGTGCGAGCGGCGGCTCTTACCGGTATGTCTCCGCGTCCGATGTGCTGGCCGGAAAGATGCCGCCGGGCCAGTTGAAGGACAAGATTGTCTTGCTCGGCACCACCGCGCCTGGCTTGCTGGACCTGAGGGTCACCCCGGTGGGGGAAACCTATCCCGGCGTCGAGACCCATGCCAATGTGATTTCGGGGTTTCTCGACGGCAAGGTCTTGGTCAAACCGGACTATGCGGTTGGTTTTGAGCTGGTGGTTCTTGTGCTATCGGGGCTGACGCTGGCCCTGGCCTTGCCGCTGCTGTCCGCCCCGCGTGCGGTGGCGACCAGTGCCGCGGTGACCGCGGCTCTGGTGGGGCTGAATTTCTGGCTTTATTCCACCTATGGCCTGGTCTTGCCTCTGGCTACCGCGTTGGTCATGGCGTTCACGGCGTTTGCACTGAACATGAGTTATGGCTATTTTGTGGAAAGCCGTTCCAAGCGGGAGTTGGCCAAGCTGTTTGGCACCTATGTGCCACCCGAGCTGGTCGATGAAATGATCAAGGACCCCGACAGCTACAGCATGAAGGCATCGGCCAAGGAGCTCACGGTGATGTTCTGCGACATGCGCGGCTTCACCCGGATGTCCGAAACCATGGAGCCGACGCAGCTGCAGGCCCTGCTCAACAGCGTCTTCAGCCGGCTCACGGACCTGATCCGTAGCAACCGCGGCACCATTGACAAGTACATGGGTGACTGCGTGATGGCGTTCTGGGGTGCGCCCGTCGAGACGCCTGAGCACGCCGCGCTGGCGGTCAAGACCTCGCTGGAGATGGTGCAGGCCATGCGCCAGCTCAATGAAGAGCATCGCAGCAAGGGTTTGCCGGAAATTGGCATAGGGATCGGGCTGAACACCGGCAGCATGTGCGTGGGCGACATGGGCTCGGATATCCGCCGCAGTTACACCGTCCTTGGCGACGCCGTCAACCTGGGGTCCCGCCTGGAAGGACTGTCCAAAATCTATGGCGTCGACACCGTGGTCAGTACGTCTACCCGCGAACTGGCCACCGGGTTTGCCTGGCAGGAGCTCGACAAGGTCCGGGTCAAGGGCAAGGACCAGGCGGTGGCCATTTTCTGCCCGGTGGCGCTTCCAGGCCAGCTCGACAAGCAGGTGGGCAGCGAACTGAGGGAGTGGGCGTTGGCGCTCAGGGCCTACCGCGACCAGGCCTGGGACGACTGCGATGTGCATTTGCTTAACTTACAGCGCATGAATGCGCAAAAGTACCTTTACCGCCTGTACGCAGAGCGTGTAGCCTCCATGAGGTTGCTGCCATTCGATCCCGAGTGGGACGGGGCAACCAACTTCGAAACCAAATGACACAGCCTGCCAGCGCCTCAAGCCGGAAAAGACCATGAAAGTACGCGTACTGGGCTGCTCGGGAGCGATTGCCAAAGGCTGCCGCACCACCTCTTTCCTGCTGGATCACGACGTGCTCGTCGACGCCGGGACGGGCGTTGGCGATCTCACGCTGGATGAGATGCGCGGCATCGATCACGTGCTGCTGACACACTCCCACCTGGACCATATCGCGGCCCTGCCGCTGATGGTGGACGCGATTGCGGCACAACGCACAACCCCGATACAGATTCATGCGCTACAGGGCACGATTGACGCGCTGAAGGCCCATATTTTCAACAACACCATCTGGCCGGATTTTTCGAGAATCCCCACGCCGGAAGCACCGTTTGTCAGCTTTCATCCGCTGGCCGTCGGCCAGACACTGTTGTTGGCGGGAAAATATGTGGAAGTGTTGCCCGCGGTTCATACCGTGCCCGCAGTGGGTTATGCGGTGGCCACCGGCGCCGGGTGCTGGGTGTTCACCGGCGACACTGAGCGCAACCCCGCGTTGTGGGCCCGGATCAACCAGCTCAATGTTGCCATGCTGGTGATCGAGACGGCCTTCAGCAACCGCGAACGCGACCTGGCCCGCCGCAGCCTGCATTTGTCGCCCCATGCGCTGGCCAGCGAGCTGGACTGCATCGACAAAGGCAGGAACTATCCGATTTACATCACCCATACCAAGCCGGCGGAGACCGACTTGATCATGGCCGAAATCCAGCGCTTTGACCAGACGGCGCCGTTTGGTCCCAACGTGACCCACGACATACGCTGGTTGCGCGCGGGTCAGGAGTTTGAGTTATGAATGCCCTGGTACAGCAAGACCCCGAAGACGCATTTTTTCACTCGCAGATGCTTCCACCGCAGGAGCGGGGTGTCACTTTTGAACTGCTTTATTTTCGCCAGTTGCAACTGGTCACCAACCGCATTCATGAAACCGAGAACATTGACCAGATCATGCTGGAGGCCAGCCAGGATATCTGCAAGCTGTTCAATGCCGATCGCCTGACCCTTTACGCTGTCAATGAAGACCGTACGTCCATCATCTCCAAAGTCAAGACGGGGCTCAACACCAGTCGCGACCTGAAGCTGCCCATCAGCGCGCAAAGCATTGCGGGCTACGTTGCGTTGTCAAAAACCATGGTGAACATCGCCGATGTGTATGACGACGAAGCACTCAAGAAAATCCATCCCAATCTGAGTTTTCTGCAGGAAGTGGACAAACGCTCCGGCTACCGTACCAAACAGATGCTGGTTGCACCGGTGATGGATGGCCGCACGCTTTATGGCGTCCTGCAGGTGATCAACAACCGCAGCGATCAGCCCTTTGCGAGGCTGGAAGAAGACGGCGCGCAGCAGCTGTGCAAGACGCTGGGCATCGCCATTCGTCAGCGCATGCAGAAGGCGGAAGACGGCCAGCGGCGCAGGGCGACCAAGTACGACGGCCTGGTGGTCGAAGGGGTGCTGAGCCAGGACGAGTTGCTCCACTGCATCCAGAAGGCGCGCGACGAGGCCCAGTCGGTCGAACATCTGCTGATGGCTGATTACCGCATTCGCATCGCGCAGATCGGCGCGTCGTTAGCCAAGTTTTTTGGTGTTCCCTACGAAGCCTTCAACGCGGGGCGCCTACGTTCGGAAATGCTGCATGGCCTGCTCAAGCGGCACTTTGTCGAGCAGCAGGGCTGGATGCCGCTGGAAGAAACGCCGGACGGTCTGGTCATCATGTGTGTTGATCCCGAGGCGGTGCGGGGAGCCCGGGTGGTTCCGCAGGTATTTCCGAAAATCAGCAAGTTCGCCTACTGCGTGACCACCCAGACCGAATTTGACGAAACCCTGAGCCAGCTTTTTGGCGCGGGCAACGAGGGCGGCTCCATTGACCAGCTGCTGGCCGACATGGACTCGCCGCTCGAAAACGATGCCAACGACGATTCGGCGCTGGAGTCGGCTGCTGCCGACAACGAACTCGTCAAGTTCGTCAACAAAGTCATCATCGATGCCTACAAGCAGAAGGCTTCCGACATCCACATCGAGCCCATGCCGGGCAAGGCCAAGACCGGCATCCGTTTTCGCATCGACGGGAGCTTGCTGCCCTACATCGAGGTGCCGGCCCAGTTTCGCCAGGCCATGGTCACGCGGCTCAAGATCATGTGTGATCTCGACATTTCCGAAAAGCGCAAGCCGCAGGACGGGAAAATCAAGTTCAAGAAATACGGCCCCCTCGACATCGAGCTGCGTGTTGCCACCATCCCGTCAGCGGGAGGTGTCGAGGACGTCGTCATGCGGATTCTGGCGGCGGGCGAACCGATTCCGCTTGAAAAGCTGGGGCTGACGGATCACAACAGGGAGCGGCTGGAGAAAACGGTCTCCAAACCCTATGGCCTGTTTTATGTGTGCGGCCCGACCGGTTCCGGCAAGACGACCACGCTGCATTCCATCCTGAAATTCCTGAACACGCCAGATACCAAGATCTGGACAGCCGAAGACCCGGTCGAGATCACGCAGAAGGGTTTGCGCCAGGTCCAGATCAACAAGAAAGCAGGCATCGACTTTGCCTTGGTGATGCGTGCTTTCCTGCGGGCTGACCCGGACATCATCATGGTCGGTGAGTCGCGCGACAAGGAAACCGTCTCGATGGGTGTGGAAGCCTCGCTCACCGGGCACATGGTTTTTTCGACCTTGCACACCAATTCGGCACCAGAATCCATCACCCGGCTGCTGGACATGGGCATGGACCCTTTCAATTTTGCCGATGCCCTGCTCGGCATCCTGGCCCAGCGCCTGGCCAAGAAGCTGTGCGATTGCAAAGAGGCTTACCCGCCGGCCGCGCAGGAAATCAAGGACTTTATCAAGGAGTACGCCGAGGAGCTGCGCAGTACGGATGCCTGGAAGGTGGATCCGGGTGGCGAGGCGCAGGCCTTGCTTGACGACTGGGTGGAGCGGTACGGCAGGGACGGCCAGCTGACCCTCTACCGGGCGGTGGGCTGCGACAAATGCAACCAGACCGGCTACAAGGGCCGTATCGGCCTGCATGAGCTGATGGTGGCCGATGACGCCGCGAAAAAGCTGATTCAGGAGCGCGGCCGGGTCGCCGAGCTGTTTGCTGCGGCTGTCAATAGCGGCATGCGCACGCTCAAGATGGACGGGATGGAGAAAGTGCTGATGGGGCTGACCGATCTCAAACAGGTTCGGTCAGTGTGCATCAAGTGACAAAATTGTCAGCGACGTCTTGAGGGTTGACGAAAAGAGTAACTTTTGTAGCCAGAAGATAGGTCAAAGTGGCTGTTCAAACCCGGTTTCGGCCTGGCACGGTATCTGCTGAATGGTCCCGCTAGTTTCTCAACCAAGGAGTTTTTATGAAGCGTTCCATGCAAAAGGGTTTTACCCTGATCGAGTTGATGATCGTCGTCGCGATCATTGGTATTTTGGCTGCGGTGGCTTTGCCGGCTTATCAGGATTACACCAAGCGTGCCAAGTTGTCTGAAGTGATTCTGGCGGCTTCTGCCTGCCGCACGTCGATTACCGAGGTATTTCAATCGAACTCCTCGGCAAGCTTGCCTGTGGCGGGCGCTTGGGGCTGCGAGAGTTCGACGCAAACATCGAAGTATGTCAAGTTGGTTGAAACTGATGCTCGCGGCGGTGTGCGGGTCACAGTTACAGGCATTGGCGACACAGCGATTGACGATAAGTTTGTAACCTTGATTCCCGTGGCTACTGGCAATGTACAAATTGACTCCACTGCTACCCCGCCGCTGAATCTTTTTGCGTGGGTGTGCGGCAACACCGCTACGGTGGGGGGTAGTGCTTTTGTGACCACCGTTCCTACAAAATTCCTGCCGGGCTCTTGCCGCGGTATTTAATTTTGAGTTTTCTGGCGCAAACTAAAAAAACGCCCCGCTCGGGGCGTTTTTCTTTTTCTGAGCTTCTGTTGCTGATGGCGGGGGCATCGCTTTTGATGTTGAGCTGGCTGGTCCCGCTCCACTTTTTGCCATGGGTTAGCTGGCATGGCGAAATGTTGTCTTTTTTTACCGTGTTTTTGCTGGCCTGGTATGGCTTGTTAAGTGCGGTTAAAAAAGATCACTTAGGCGTAATTTTTCCAGTTACGGCCATGCCTCTGATCGCTTTGGCATGCATAGCCATAATTCAGGGCGCTGCGGGCTTAGTTACTTTTTGGGGTGACGTTTTCATGTTTGGGTTCTACATGACGTTGTGCGTCATGTGCTTGGCGTTGGGGTTTGCATCAGGCCGGCAAGCGCTGGCTCCCGGAGCAAATGCCTGTGAGGGGGGCCATGAAAACCCGACGCTGACCTTGCTGGCTATTACCTTGACGGTGGGGGCTTTTGCCTCGGCGGTGGTGGCATTTGCCCAGGTGTTTGAACTGTGGGAGCACGCCGCCTGGATCAACCGCATGCCGCAACTTCGCCGTCCCGGAGGAAATTTGGGGCAACCCAATCATCTGGCGACCCTGTTGTTGATGGGGATTGTTAGCCTGTTGTTTCTGTATGAATTGCGCAAGCTCAAGGCCTTGGCGTTGGCATTGATTTTTCTGGTGTTGTGCATGGCTCTGGCCGCGACCGAGTCCCGTACCGGCGTTTTGAGCTTCTTGCTGCTATCGGGCTGGTGGGTTGCTAAAAACAAGCGAGTGGGTTTCAGGCTTGCCGCGTGGGTGATTGTGCTCGCGGGCATCGGATTTTTGGCATTTTTTTGGGCGTGGCCGTCGATTTTTTCTTTCATACAACAAAGTACAGACGTGGGTGCAGAAGTCAACACCAAGGCAGGCTTGCGCCTGGTGGTGTGGCCGCAACTGCTGGAAGCGCTGACCCAGCGGCCATGGCGGGGCTGGGGCATTGGTGAGGTTTCTGAAGCGCACAACGCAGTGGTGCATGCTTATCCGGTGAGCGAACCCTTCTCATACAGCCACAATATTCTTCTTGATCTGGCTTTGGGCATGGGTGTGCCGCTCACGGCGCTGTTGCTACTGGTAACCGGCGTCTGGTTGTGGCGGCGCGTTCGGGCTGCCAATCAGTTGCTACCCTGGTATTGCTTGGCGGTCGCATTGCCTGTAGCCGTGCATTCCATGCTGGAGTTTCCGTTTGCGTATGCGTATTTTCTGGTGCCTGTGATGTTCGCGCTAGGTGCGCTGGAAGGGATGGCTGGAGGAAAACCCGTATTACGCATCGGCGTACGCCCTATGGCGGCGTTGCTGCTCGGAGTCAGCATTCTGGGAGCTTGGTCGGTCGTCGAATATTTGAGGATTGAAGAGGATTTTCGGGTGGCACGTTTTGAGGCCTTGCGTCTGGGACAAACACCGGGTGACTATCAGAAGCCAAAAGTGATTCTTTTGACGCAGTTGGGTGCGCTACTGGATGGTGCCCGTATTTCACCCAGGCCAAGTATGAGCCCTGAAGAGTTGGCTCTTTCCAAAAAAGTGGCATTGCGTTTCCCATGGACCGCGACGCAAAATCGTTATGCGCTTTCATTGGCGTTGAATGGCAATCCCGAGGAAGCGGTGAGACAGCTGCGTGTCATGAAAGCGATGCATGGCGAAAAGACTTACCGGGAAATCAAGGCAAATTGGAACAGTTTGGCGCAAGACAAATATCCACAGTTGCGAGAGCTGACACTGCCTTGACATACGTCGGTGTTCTGCGGAATCCAGCTTTCGTATTGGTCATGGCATTGACGGCGCCATGGCTGAATCCCTTTGCGCCTGGCCCTTCACCTGCTGTCCTGTCCTTATTGTTTTCCTGGTTTTGCGCAGCCGTCCTGTTCGGCTGGGCGAGTACCCTCGGTCGGCTGGGCGCAAAGCCTTGGACGCCCGTCATTGCATGGACTTGGCTGGCGGCTGGTGTGATCAGTTCCATTCTGGGAATGGTTCAGTACTTTGGTATGGTCGGCAATCTCTCACCTTGGGTGAACCAGCCAGAACTCGGCGAAGCCTTTGCCAATTTGCGCCAACGCAACCAGTTTGCGAGTTTGACCAATATCGCTTTGGTCGCGCTGGTATGGCTGATGGTGAAGCACCGCTTTGCCGGTCGCCGGCCATGGCTGGTGTGGGCTGCGGCGGGCCTGCTGGCGGCGGGGAACGTCGCATCCTCATCGCGGACCGGGCTGTTGCAGCTGGTTTTGCTGTGCGTGCTGTGCATGTTCTGGACCGACTGGCGCCAATCACCGGTGCGCCGCGTGTTGCTGACGGCGGTGCTGGTCTATGGGCTGGCCACGCTGGCGCTGCCCTGGTTGGCCGGGCTCGACCTGCTGGGCCATGGCATGGTTGCCCGTCTGCGTGTGGGGGACCCGGCCTGTGCCAGCCGCCTGACACTCTGGTCCAACGTGTTGCATCTGATCGGGCAAAAGCCCTGGTTCGGTTGGGGCTGGGGCGAGTTGGATTATGCGCACTACATGACGCTTTATCCCGGAGCGCGTTTCTGCGACATCCTGGACAATGCCCACAACCTGCCGCTGCACCTGGCCGTGGAGTTGGGCATTCCGTTGGCCCTGGCGGTGTGCGGTGGTGCGGGCTGGGTCGTCTGGCGTGCCAAGCCATGGCAAGAAACGGACCCGACCCGGCAGATGGCATGGGCTGTGCTGGCCGTCATCATGTTGCACAGCATGCTGGAGTATCCGCTGTGGTACGGCCCCTTCCAGATGGCATTCGGGCTGTGCGTCTGGATGCTGTGGCCAGCGCCACGAGAGCCGGCGGCGGACTCACGTTCCTACGCGCGCGCGGGAGCTTCAGTTCGGCTTGTCGTGGTGACAGCATTGTTGGCCGCGGTGGCTTATGCCGCATGGGATTACCACCGCATCAGCCAGATCTACCTGGCGCCGCAGGCGCGCGACCCGGCCTACCGTGACGAGACGCTGGACAAGGTTCGGGAATCCTGGCTTTTCCGGAACCAGGTGCGATTTGCGGAGCTGACGACCACCGCGCTCGAGCGTCACAACGCGCAGTGGACTTTCGACACCGCCACGACCTTGCTGCATTATTCGCCCGAGCCACGGGTGATTGAAAAGGTGATTGAAAGCGCCGTCATGCTGGGGCGTGACGATGAAGCTTTGCTGCATCTGGTTCGTTACCGCGCGGCTTTTCCCGACGAATACACAAAGTGGCGCCATGCCAACGGTCTGACGGGCGGGCCAGCAGATTGACCCCGCACTCGGCTAGGGGGTTGCGATAAAACTTCCCGACTTGCCGCCATGTTTTTCCAGCAGCTTGATATCCGTCATGGTCATGCCCCGGTCGGCGGCCTTGCACATGTCATAAATCGTCAGCAGTGCCACTTGCACCGCTGTCAGGGCCTCCATCTCCACACCGGTCGGTCCGACGGTTTCCACCGTCGCCTGGCAAGTGATGCTGGCGCTGCCTGTGTCGGGGCTGAAATCCATCGCCACACGGGTCAGCGCCAGCGGGTGACACAGGGGAATCAGCTCGCTGGTTTTTTTGGCCGCCATGATGCCGGCGATTCGGGCGATGCCGAGCACATCGCCTTTTTTGGCCGTGCCTTCCAGGATGATGGCCAGCGTGGCCGGATTCATGGTGATGCGGCCTTGCGCCACAGCCACCCGGTGGGTGGCCGGTTTGGCGGCCACATCAACCATGTGCGCCTGCCCCTGGCCGTCGAAATGTGTCAGCGGTGAAGTCGTGGTCATACTGTTACAGAACCTTTACAAGCATCCGTCATCATAAGATGTGCAGATATATTTTTGAGCGCGTGGGAAAGCCTCGGCTCGGCAGGCGGCCCAACGGTTGCGTAGCCCTGTCAAGCCGCAACAAGTATTGGACAGTTTTGCCGGATCTCAACCTCCCTAGTTTGTACCCCTTCATGCCGTCTTCTTTTTCCAAGCCAAACAGGCATTTTTCCCTCGTTCCTATCGCGTTAATCGCTATTATTTGTATAGCATTGCCCGGCTTGGCGCAGGCCCAGACGCCCGCCCGGCCCAGCGGCGCATTGCCGGCGCTGGGCGACACCTCGGAATTGTCCGCCAGTGCCGAACGGCGGCTCGGTGACCGGATTGCCGCCAGCATTTACCGCGACCCGGATTACCTGGACGATCCGGTGCTGGGCGACTACCTGCAGGCCATCTGGCAGCCGCTGATGACGGCCGCACGCGCCCGGGGCGAATTGGGCCCCGAACTGGACGAGCGGTTTGCCTGGGACGTCATGCAGATCCGTGACCGCAGCATCAACGCCTTCGCCTTGCCGGGGGGTTATCTGGGCGTGCATCTGGGGCTGATAGGCGCCGTGGCCACCCGCGACGAACTGGCCTCGGTCCTGGCGCACGAGTTGAGCCACGTGACGCAGCGGCACATTTCGCGCCTGATGAGCAAGCAGAGCCAGCAAATGCCCTGGCTGATTGCGGCCATGATTCTCGGCGCCCTGGCCGCCAACAAAAGCCCGGACGCCGCCAATGCAGCCATTGCCGGCGGGCAGGCGCTGGCCGTGCAGAACCAGCTCAATTTTTCGCGGGACATGGAGCGCGAAGCCGACCGGGTCGGCTTTGGCGTGATGGCCGACGCCGGCTTCGAAAAGCAGGGTTTCGCCAGCATGTTCGACAAGCTGCAGCAGGCGTCGCGGCTCAATGACAACGGCGCTTTTCCCTACCTGCGCAGCCACCCGCTGACGACCGAGCGTATTGCCGAGATCAAGGGACGGCTGCAACTGGAAGGCGGCGCGAGTTCAGCGCCCAAGGGCGCCAGCGAAGAGCCGGGTGGTGCGCGCACGCTGCACGCCTTGATGGCGGCACGGGCGCGTGTGCTGGGGGACCCGGGGGTGGATGGCTTGCGGCCGCTGGTGGCTGACGCGCAGCGCGTGTCACTCGCCGGTGCGGCGAACGCGGCATGGACACCGCGCGATGCCGGTACCCTGTATGGCGGCGCCCTGGCGGCGAGCCGGCTGCGCGACCACGCCCTGGCGCGCAGCCTGGCGGGCAAGCTCAAGTCGGCCATGCCCGCGAAGACGCCGCTGGCCGATCCGGTGGCGTGGCTGGCGCTGGAGATCGAGCTGGCGGCCGGCAACACCGCGGGTTTGCCCAAGCTGGGCGACACGCGCAGCCGGGCGGCGCTGTTGCTGCAGGCCCGGGCCGATCTCGCGGCAGGTCGATCGCAGGAGGTCTCAGGCGCCCTGCAAACCTGGGTCACCACCCATCCGAAAGATGCCATCGCCTGGCAATTGCTGGCGACGGCCTGGGGACAGCAGGGGCAGACGCTGCGCGCGATCCGGGCCGATGCCGAGAGCCGGGTGGCCCAGCTCGACTACCCTGCGGCCCGCGACCGTTTCAAGGCCGCGCAGGACCTGATGCGCAGCGGCCGTGACGGCGGTGCGGCGGCCAGCAACTACGTCGATGCGTCCATCATCGACACGCGGGCGCGCGAGATCGACCAGCTACTTCGGGAGCAGGCGCTCCAGGAGAAACTCGATCGCTAGCTGCAGCACCGAGTAGATCAGCGAACCGATCAGGGCGGCGACAAACCCGGTGACATGCAGGCCGCTGAGCAGGCCGGCGGCGGCCCAGAACATCAGGGCGTTGATGACAAACAGGAACAGCCCCAGCGTCACCAGCGTCACCGGCAGGGTCAGCAACACGAGCAAAGGGCGCACCACCGTGTTGAGCGCGCCCAGCACCGCTGCTGCCAGCAGCGCCGCCGGGAAGCTGGTCACGGTCACACCGGAATACAGATACGCCACCGCCAGCAAGGCGGCAGCGCTGCAAAGCCATTTGACGATGAGTTTCATGCGCCCGAGAATACCACCGCGGTCTGCAGCTTTGTATGGATTTTTTCCAAATACACGACAGTGAATTGGACTGCTCTCACCCGCGCCCCTTGGGAGAGGGACGGGGTGAGGGGTTGAGCGTTCTGACTGTCATGAATTTTGAAACGCTCACTAATCCGCCGTCCACAGCAGGCCGGAGCCGGCCAGCATGGCGGCAAAGCCCCAGACGCCGCGCGGCTCGACGGGATTGGGTCCGGGGGTCGCCCGCAGGTCCGCTGCGGGCCGGGGCCGGCGCGCGTCCACCAGACGCCCCTCGCCATGCCGCGCCCGCAAGGCGGCGGTGAACGCATCGAGCGGGCCGCATGCCAGGTGCGTGATGACCGGGTCGCCGGAGTTCTGCAGCAGCGGGACGATTTGTTCAAAAACTTTCTCGGCCCACTTGCCGCGCCAGCTTTCGCGGGCGCTGTGCGTGACCCACTTGCTGACGCGATGGGTGATGCGCGGCGCGCAGCCCACCACGATCCAGCGCGTCGGCGTATGCGCCTGGCCGGATTGCAGCAGGGGCGCCAGCATGCCCAGCGCATGGGCGGCCTCGTCGACATAAACAATCGTGGTGTCCATCAGCTTGTTCCTGCCGGGTTCATGTCAGTTGTGCTCGGCCACGGCTGTGCCGCGCTGCAGGGCCCTGGCACGGCGCGTGACCCACCAGCCAGCGCCGAGGACACCGGCCACGGCCAGGGCGTAGGTGCCCCACTGCGCGGCGGTGTTCAGGGTGGCGGCCGCGGGCGGCGAGCCGGGGCCGCCGTAAACCGTGTCCAGCAGGGGCTCGCTCACAATCATCTTGGCGGCGGTGAAGGCCAGCACCGCAGCGCCTATGTTGATGATCATGGGAAAACGCTCGACCAGCTTGAGCACCAGGGTGCTGCCGAACACCACGATGGGGATGCTGACCAGCAAACCGATCACCACCAGATCAAACGAGCCGTGGGCCGCACCCGCCACGCCCAGCACGTTGTCCACACCCATCAGTGCATCGGCGACCACAATGGTTTTCATCGCGCCCCAGAAGGTGCTGACCACCGGGCCGTCGTGCTCCTTGTCGCCCTGGTCGGCCAGCAGCTTGTAGGCGATCCACAGCAGGCCCAGGCCGCCGACCAGCATCAGGCCGGGGATCTTCAACAGCCAGACCACGCCGACGGTCATGACAGAGCGCACGGCAATGGCCCCGACCGTGCCCCAGGCAATGGCCTTTTTCTGCAGGTGGGGTGGCAGGTTGCGCGCGGCCAACGCGATCACAATGGCGTTGTCGCCGGCCAGCACCAGATCAATGAGGATGATCGCCAGCAGGGCCGACCACCAGGGTGTTGAGAATAATTCCATTTCACACTTTCACGTCAGGTTGCAACATGGAAATCCGGCGGGCGGACTTCCGGGCTTCGTTAAAACCGGACAGGTCGGTGAGGGGCGGAGTGGATGCCGCGACGCCTCGATCAAACCTGTACAGGTTTCGATCGAAGGTCTGGCTCGACATGCAGTTTTGCTGCATGCCCAACAAGCCGGAAGTGGGAACTTCGTAATGACGACTTGCTGAACGTCTGGCGGCGGGAAAAAATTCCGGTGCAGCCAGATGAGGGAGTTACTCCCCTTCGGAACCCCGTATTTGACAACAAACCGCGCTTTTTTGCAAAGTCCGGCTGCGGTAACCCCGAAAAAGGCCCGGTGCCACAGAAGGCTGGGGCTTGGCCTATCATTCACGGCCCCGCCGGAAATAGCGGGCGCCGCTTCGAGCGGCGGCCCATTTTTAGCCTCCACTTCTCCTTTTCCGATTGCACCGCCCCCGCATGCCTGGCATCCACATCACCGACATTGAAGCGGCCATCAACTACTGGCGCGAGAAAAAGCCGTCGCCCGACGGCATCACGCTGGCGCCCGAGCTGCGTGCGCTGGCCGAGGTGTACGCCCTGCTGGTTTTCTACCGCGAGGAGGAGGCCGACGAGGCCGGTTTTCCACCCCGGGCCATGGCGGCCTGGCGCGCCTGGTACGACACCACCGCCGACACGCCCTGTATTGCCATCTGCTCGACCAGCCAGGGTGACGAGTTGTGCAAGGGCTGCGGGCGCACCTTCGAGGAGGTGCAGCGCTGGCCCGAAATGAGCCCGGCCGCCAAGCGCGGGACCTGGCGGCGCATCACGCAGGAGGACACGGCCTGGCGTTTTGGCCGTTATGCCGACCGCGCGCTGGAAAAAAGGGACAAGAAGGACGCGCCGCAGCAGTCCGACTGAACCCGGATTTCAAGCCTTTTTGGCTTCCAGCCCTTATGCAGCGGGCGCAGTAAGCTATGGATTCGGGAGTAGACTGGACGCATGCTCCGACTTGCCCGTGCCCCCAACATTGCCATCGCGGCGCTCTGGGTCGATGTGTTGCAGCAGGCGGGCTTTTCGGCCACGGTGCAGCGCTATTTTCTCGGCAGCGTGGCAGGGGAGTTGCCGCCCGACCAGTGCCAGCCCGAAGTCTGGCTGACCCACGACCACGAGAAGCCGCGCGCCGAAGCCTTGCTGCACAGCCTGCAGAACCTGCCGCAACGCCGCTGGCTTTGCCCCTGTGGTGAAACGGTGGAGGGCGGCTTCGAGCAGTGCTGGTCGTGTGGCGCCGACATGCCGGCGCTGTAAAAAACTCAGATCCGTTTGGCCAGTTCGGCGGCCTTGCCGGTGTAGCTGGCCGGGGTCATGGCCAGCAGGCGGTCTTTTTCCGCGTCCGGAATCTCCAGCGAGCGGATCAGGCCATGCAGCGCTTCGGCCGTCACGGTTTTGCCGCGCGTGACTTCCTTGAGTTTTTCGTAAGCGCCCTGCACGCCGTAACGGCGCATCACGGTCTGGATCGGCTCGGCCAGCACTTCCCAGGAGGCACCCAGGTCGTCGGCCAGGGCTTCACGGTTGAGTTCAAGCTTGCCCAGCCCGGTGCTCATCGAGCTGTAGGCCAGCACGGCGTAACCAAAGGCCACGCCCATGTTGCGCAGCACGGTGCTGTCGGTCAGGTCGCGTTGCCAGCGGCTGACAGGCAGTTTCTCGCTCATGTGGCGCAGCAGCGCATTGGCCAGGCCGAGGTTGCCTTCGGCATTCTCGAAATCAATCGGATTGACCTTGTGCGGCATGGTGCTCGAACCGATCTCACCGTCCTTGAGGCGCTGCTTGAAATAACCCACGCTGACATAGCCCCAGACATCGCGCGCGAAGTCGATCAGGATGGTGTTGGTGCGCGCCACCGCGTCGAACAGCTCGGCCATGTAGTCGTGCGGCTCGATCTGGATGCTGTAGGGCTGAAAACTCAGGCCCAGGCCCAGCGGCTCGGGCGACTCGATGACACGACGGCTCAGCGCCTCCCAGTCAAAATCGGGCCAGGCCGCGAGGTGGGCATTGAAGTTGCCGACCGCGCCGTTCATCTTGGCCATCAGCCGCACGCCGGCAACCCGTTCACGCGCCACCACCAGGCGGGCCACCACGTTGGCGATTTCCTTGCCGACGGTGGTCGGGCTGGCGGTCTGGCCGTGGGTGCGGCTGAGCATGGGTTCGTCGGCATGCAGGTGTGCCATCACGCGCAATTGCGTGATGACCTTGTCCAGGGCCGGCAGCAAGACCTGCTCGCGGCTGCTTTTGAGCTGCAGCGCATGGCTGGTGTTGTTGATGTCTTCGCTGGTGCAGGCGAAATGCACAAACTCGGCGGCAGCCTGCAGCTCCGGCCGCGCCTCGAACTTGGACTTGATCCAGTACTCGACCGCCTTCACGTCGTGGTTGGTGGTTTTTTCGATGTCCTTGATCGCGGCCGCGTCATTTTCCGAGAAATGCTTGACCAGTCCGAGCAGGTAGGTGCGTGCACCGGGGGTCAGTGGCTTGAATTCGGCAAAACCTGCGTCCGACAGCGCGATGAACCAGGCGACTTCCACCTGGACGCGGCGGTGCATGTAACCGAGCTCCGACATCAGCGGCCGCAAGGGGGCGAGTCTGGCGGCGTAACGGCCGTCCAGGGGGGACAGGGCGGTGATGGAGAAGCTGGTGGACGGGTTCATGGGCAACATTGTAGGCGGGTGGCCTGGCGCCCCGGCGGACAGGTTACCCCGTTTTTGCCGCGTGGCAGGCCGGCCCGATGCATACTCGATAGAATGCAATCGGCTGGGGCCTGCTAAGCTATTTTGCTCGAGGTATCCGACTCCCCAAGCCCCAGGGCTCACGACAAAAGATTGACTATGAAACTCATTGGATCCTACGGCAGCCCTTATGTGCGCAAAGTGCGCATCGTGATGGCCGAAAAAAAGCTCGACTACCAGTTCGTCATTGAAGACGTCTGGGCTGCGGGCACGACCATGTCCGAATCCAATCCGCTGGGCAAGGTGCCCTGCCTGGTCATGGAAGGCGCCAACGGGTCGGAAGAAGCCGTTTTCGACTCGCGTGTCATCGTTGAATACCTGGACACCCTGTCGCCGGTCGGCAAGCTGATTCCGGTGCAGGGCCGGGAACGCGCCGAGGTGAAGACCTGGGAAGCACTGGCCGACGGCCTGCTCGACGCGGCCATCCTCGCGCGGCTGGAGGCCACCTGGGCCGGCCGCGATGACAAGCAGCGTTGCCAGGCCTGGATTGACCGCCAGATGGGCAAGATCGACACGACCGTGCGGGCCATGAGCACCGGCTTGGGCGACAAGCCTTTTTGCAGCGGCATCCACCTGAGCCTGTCCGACATCGCCGTCGGCTGCGCGCTCGGTTACCTGGACTTCCGTTTTCCGCAGATCGACTGGCGCACGCCTCACCCCAACCTGACCCGGCTGTACGACAAGCTGGCACAGCGGCCGAGTTTTATCGACACCCTGCCTTCCTGAGCCGGTTCAGGCATAAAAAGGCCTCTGGCCCTTTGCTGATGGCCATAAGTTGCTATTAAAATAGTAGCTACCGCGGAAGCTCTTCAACCCAGCAGGGGCCGCGGATCTGGCTTTGCCAGTCCGCAGGCGCAGCGGCCCCTCGGGGGCATTCTTCGACAGGCTCAGGACGAACGGGAAATCACTGAGCGAACGTGGGGGCTACGTTCCAGCCCGCTTTTTGAGCCAGCGCATCAGGCTGCCCAGCAGCGGCAGCTTTTCATACAGCTCTTCGGCTGCGTCCCAGTAGTCGCGGTGGCGCGCCACCAGGCCGGCCTCGTTAAATGTCAGGTGCGAGGCGCCGCGTATGGTCTGCAACGGTTGTGGCCCGCGCCGCCTGAAATAAAACTCGAAGTTCCAGGTCAGGAAACACTGACTGCCGTCGACCACCTGCGCCGTCACCACAAAACGCGGCCGGTCCAGTGCCACGTACATGTGGCTGAAGATCTGCTGCACCTGCGCCAGGCCCTGCACCTCGTTGAACGGGTCCTTGAACCAGGTGTCGGCCGCATAAAACTCGCCCATGCGTGCAACGTCGGCCGGGCTCAGGGTTTCAAAAAAATGCACCAATGGCTCGACCTTGGCATGTGGGGTTGGGTTCATGGGGTGCTCACAGACCGGTGAATTTCCGGATCGCCGGAAAATACAGCGCATAGGGCAAGACGCGCAAGGTTTTCATCCAGAGCGTAAACCGTTTCGGAAAGTGGATCTCGAACTCGCCCCGCGCCCAGCCAGCCAGGATCTCCGTCGCCGCCTGGGCCGGGCTGATCAGGGCCGGCATACTGAACCGGTTGCCGGCGGTCAGCGGTGTTTCGACAAAACCCGGATTCACCAGGCTCACCCCCACGCCACTGGCCTGCAGGTCCAGGTACAGGGTTTCGGCCAGGTTAATCAGCGCCGCCTTGGTCGGGCCGTAGGCCAGGCTTTGCGGCAGGCCGCGGTAGCCGGCCACGCTGCCGACCAGGCTGAGGTGACCACGGCCGCGTTGCAGCATCGCCGGCAAGACCGCGTCGAGCACATACAGCGCTCCCACGTAGTTGACCTGCTGGTGCCTGAGCATGTCTGTCAGGTCAAAACCGGTGGCGCGTTGTTCCCTGTAGTAACCCGCGCAATACATCATCAGGTCCAGCGGCCCCTGGGCCAGCAGCGACTGCGCCGCGGCTTTAACGGCAGCCGCATCCGACGCATCGAGCATCAAGGCCTGCGCGCCGGGGTGAGCCGCGACAAAGGCTTCCAGCGCCGCGCGATTGCGGGCGGACACCACGACCTTGGCGCCGGCCTCGTGCAATGCATGCGCCGTGGCCTGGCCAATGCCGCTGGAGGCGCCGACCAGCCACACGGTTTTGCCGTGCCAGTCACGAAGGGGAGGGTTGTACGGCATGGTGCTGCTTTGTTATAAAAATAATAGCTAGTGGCGCGTATAAATAATGGGCTGCGGACCAATTTGGCTTGAAGCGGGAAGGTGTGGTCAGCGTTTCACGAACGACAGCGTGACCTCGCCGAGCCGGATGCCGAACTTGCTCATCACCGCCTTGTTCAGCAGCACCTTGTCGTTCATCAAATACATCCAGTCGTCGAACTGCACCTCGATCACGCGGCCGTCGACTGGCAGCTTGAGCGTGTAGCCCCAGCGGAAGGCGTTGCCTTTTTCCTCGCCGGCGGCTTCTCCGAGCACGTCGGCGGCGGTGCCGGTGTAGCGGCCGTCCGGTGTGCGTTTGAGCGTCCAGACCCGGCGGTCCGTGCTGCCGTCGGAGTAGGTGAAGGCTTCATCGAGCACACCGGTCTCCGCGCCCGGCGGGCCTTGCCAGCTGCAGGTCATGACCACGGTGAAACGTTTGACGACCTTGCCCGAGCGGTCGGTGAACACGCCGTACGCATCGACCGTGCCGTTGAAATACTGGCGCATGTCGAGCACCGGCTTTTCGGCGGCGTAGTCGCTGATCTGCGGGCCGGCGCAGCCCGCCAGACCGACCAGCAGGGGAAGGGACAGGGCCAGCGCGGCTGCGCCCCTGTGGAGAAAGTGCTTCATGATTGGACCCCGTGCGGGTGTTTGATGACAAGAAAATACAGGCAGGCGGCGGCGGCCAGCTTGAGCAGGCAGGGCAGCACGCAATACGCCACCAGCAGGGCATTGAGCGCCTGCGCGTCGCGCGCGCCCGGGGCGTAGCCGAACAGGCCGAGCAGCGGCAGGGCCAGCCCGGCTGCCAGCGCCAGGTTGAGCTTGATGGCGAAATTCCACCAGCCGAAGTAAGCCCCTTCGGCCTGGCCCGACTGGCCGTTGGCTTGGATCACGCCGGCCAGCAGCGCGCCGGGCAGCGCCAGGTCGGTGCCCAGCGCGATGCCGGACAGGGCGCAGACGATCACAAACCCGGCGGTGTCCCCGGCCACTATCTGTGTCGCCCAGCCGAAGGTGGCAATTGCCAGGAGCATGCCCAGCAGCCAGGTCGGCGCCAGCCCGATCCGTTTGACCAGCGCCAGCCACAGCGGGATGGACAGGGCCGCGCTCACGAAATAACTGCCCAGAAACAGCGGCTCCTGGCTGGCCGGCGCCTGCAGCCGGTCCTGGATGAAAAACAGCACCAGGGTCGCCGGCACCGCGCTGGCCGTGCCGTTGAGCAGGAAGACCGCGAGCAGGCGGCGAAAGCCCGGCTGGCGAAACGGCAGCCAGAGCGACGTCGCCGCGTGCGGGCCCGCAGATGCCTGCCGCGGCACCGGCCGGTCGGCGCGCGTCCAGGCCAGCCAGCCGACCGTCAGGGCCACAAAAAACAGCGCGGTGCTGGCCGGCAGACCGAAGACGACCGGCGTGATCGACGCGAGCACCACGCCGACCAGACCCAGGCCTTCGCGCCAGGCCACGATGCGGCTGCGCTGGCGCTCGTCGCCGCCCAGCATCGCGCCCCAGGACTGGTGCGACACGCTGAGCGCGCTGTAGCCGGCATAGGTCAGCATCAGCATCAGGCAGGCCCAGACCACCAGCGCCGACGGCGCGCTCACCAGCGGAAAAAACAGCAGTGCGAACCCGAGCGCCAGCACCAGCGCGGCGATGGCGCCCAGCCCCAGCACCGCCCTGGCCGAGCGTGCAAACAGGCGGTCGCTCAGCCGACCCAACAGGGGATCGATCAGGGCATCAAACAGGCGTGCGCCCAGCAGCACCGCGCCCAGTGTGGCCAGCGGCACACCGAATTCACGGGCGTAATGGTTGGGCAGGATCACGTACAGCGGCAGGGCCACAAAAGCCAGCGGCAGGCCCAGCAGTCCGTAGGCCAGGCCGTTGCGGGTGCCAAACGCGCCCGGGGCAACCACAGGGTTCACGTGCCGGCTCCGGCCAGCAGCGCATTGCGCAGGCCGGGCTCCGAGGTGCCGGGCGCCAGCCAGATGCCGAAGAAGCGTTGGGCAAACGCCGCGTCGCGGATCTCGCCCAGCGGCTTGCCATTCAACCAGAAGGCCGCGCCCACCCCGGGCCGGTGCACACCCATGATGCGGTCGCCTTTTTTGACATCGGGCAGCACCCTGCGCAGCGCGGCCAGCCACTGCTCCGCCAGGTCGTCACTGACCGGCGCGGCGCGGCGCATTTCCGTGATCGAGCGTTCAGCGATCGCCTGGCCCTCGAAAGCGCGCAGGTAGCTGAGCTCCAGCGCCAGCGCCTGGGTGGCAAAGCTGTCCACGCGGAAGCCGGGCCCAGCCCAGAGTCGCGCGTCGTAAACCTGAAAACCGAAAACACGCAGGCGGCCGCCGCCCAGCAACTTTCCCTGGGGCAGGGCATCGAGCAATTCCGGTGGCCTGGCGCCGCCCGCGGTGGCTTCGGTGCCGGTCTGCGCGGCTGCTGGCGCGGCGGCGCCGATGCCCAGCGCCAGCGCCAGCAGCAGCACGCCCGTCAGATCTTGCGCAGCGTGTACTGCACCACGTCGGTGTTGGCCTGGGCGAAGGCTGCTTCGCAATAGGCCAGATAGAACTCCCATATGCGGATAAACCTCTTGTCAAACCCGAGTTGGAGCACCCGTGACTCTTGCGCCATGAACTGTTCGCGCCACAGCCTGAGCGTGTGCGCGTAGTCCTGGCCAAACGAAAACTCGTCGATCACCTCGAGCCCGGCGGCGCGCGCCTGGGCGCGGAACTCGGTCGGGCAGGGCAGGCAGCCGCCCGGAAAGATGTATTGCTGGATGAAGTCGGTCGACGCGACATAGCGTTCAAACAGTTCGTCGGCAATCACGATGCTCTGCACGCAGGCCCGCCCGCCGGGCTTGAGCAGGCGCGCCACCGCCTGGAAATAGGTGGGCCAGTATTCCCGCCCGACGGCTTCGACCATCTCGATCGAGCAGATCGCATCAAACGGCGCTTCGTCGCTGGTTGTGCCAATGTCGCGGTAGTCCTGCAGCCTCAAATCGGCCTTGTCGGCCGCACCCACCCGCGCCATGCGTTGTTGCGCCCAGGCGAGTTGCTCGGTGCTCAGCGTCACGCCGACGACGGAGGCGTCAAATTCGGTGGCGGCCATTTCGGCCAGGGCGCCCCAGCCGCAGCCGATTTCCAGCACGCGGTCGCCGGGCTGCACACCGGCCATGCGCAGCGCGCGCCTGACCTTGGCATGTTGCGCATCCTTCATCGAAGTCTGCGGCGTCTCGAAAATCGCCGACGAATAATTCATCGTGCCGTCCAGCCATAACTCGTAAAAGGCATTGCCGAGGTCGTAATGCGCGTGGATGTTTTTCTGGCTGTTGGCCTTGGTGTTGCGGTTGAGCAGGTGCTTGACGCGGTAGACCAGGCGGCCCAGCCAGGTGCCGTAGATCACGTCCTCGACTTCCTTGCGGTTGACGATCAGCACGCGCAGCAGCTCGGTCAGGTGCGGGGTGCTCCAGTCGCCGGCGATGAAACTTTCGGCAAAACCGATGTCGCCCGAACGCAGCGCGGCGCTGCAGACCTTCCAGTTCACCAGCCGCAGGCTGGCCATGGGCGCCTCGCCCGAGCCGAAGCGCTGCATGCTGCCGTCGGGCAGCTGCAGGGTCAGCGTGCCGTGCTTGAGGCGTGACAGCAGCCTGAAGGCCGTGCGTGCTGCGGCCGGGGCCCCGCTGGGCAACGCGAATGAAGCGCCGTTGGCAGAAGAAGTCGAGGAGTTGCTGGCAGTGTTCATCGCGTCACGAATACTTCAGGAGTTTGGGGTTTGCTGACAAAGGGCACACGTTTGCGCCAGAGCTTGAAGGCTTGCCAGTGAATGCGGGCGACCACCCCCAGCGTCATCGCCGGATAGCGCCACAGGGCCTTGCGCAGCGTTGCCGCGCTCAGGGCCTGCAGCGTGCCGGCGACGCTGGTTTGCAGCAGCGGCCCCGACGCGTCGTCGTAGTCGATGCGGGCCAGCGTTTTCTCGATGCCTTCGTTGTTGACACGCATGAATCGAAAGCGGTAAAAGCCGTCCAGTGTGCAGAACGGCGACACGTGAAACACCTTGACGGCCTGCAGTTCCTGGCCATAACGCGGGTGGTCGAGCAGGTAGCAGTGGCGCTCGCCAAAGGTGTTGTTGACTTCGACGACGATGGCGCGCAACGCGCCGGCGGCATTGTGGCAATACCAGAAGCTGACCGGCTTGAAGGTGTGGCCGAACACACGCGGGTAGGTGTGCAGCCAGACCTCGCCCGCGACGTCGGTGATGCCCTCGCGCGCCAGCAGCGCATCGACCCAGGCCAGGCAGTCGTCGCCGCCCTCGCCATGGTCGCGGTCAAAAAAGCTCAGGGCCGCGCGGCGGTTGCGCGCCAGCGCGCCATTGCCGTTCTGGTGCAGGCTGCGCAGTGGCAGCATCAGGAAATAGGTCGGGTAGTTGAAGGCGTTGACCGCGGGTTTGAGGCGGGTATGCCGCACCTCGCCAAAACCGATCAGAGGTAATGAGGCCCCCACGCTCGCCACTGCGTGTGCTTCGCTGCCCCCCGCGGGGGCTGATTTTTCTTGGGGCGGTCCGGCGGAAAATTCTGCGTTCATGGTGTGGCTCCTGCGCAGTCCTGCAGCAGCCGCCGGGCGGTTTGCAGGCCGGACTTCAGGCCGTCTTCATGAAAACCATAACCGGTCCAGGCGCCGCAAAAATAGCTGTGCTGCCGGCCCTGCAGTTCGGGCAGTTCTTTCTGCGCGCGGATGGCTGCAGCGTCAAAAACCGGATGGGCATAGTCGAATTCACCCATGATGTGCGCCGGTGCGATCGGGGCAGCCGGATTCAGCGACACCACCACCGGCTGGGCAAACGGCAGCGGCTGCAGCATGTTCAGCAGGTAATGCAGGCACACCCGGGTCGACTCGCGCTGCGGATCCTGCGCACGTTCGTAGTTCCACGCGGCCCAGGCCAGCTTGTTGGCGGGCAGCACCGAGGTGTCGGTGTGCAGCACGGCGCGGTTGGGCTGGTAGCTGATGGCCCCCAGCACCGTGCGTTCGGCACTGCTGGCGTTGTGCAGCAGGGCCAGCGACTGGTCGGAGTGGGTCGCCAGCACGACTTTGTCAAAGCGTTCGTCGGCGCCATCGGTGAGCACGCGCACACTGCCACGGTCCGAGAAGGCATCGCGGACGATGCCGCGCACCGGTGTGTTCAGGCGTTTGTCGACGATGCCGGCCACGATTTTTTCAACGTAATGCCGGGCGCCGCCGGTCACCGTCCACCACTGCGGCCGGTCGGCGACCTGGATCAGGCCGTGGTTGTGGCAGAAGCGGATCATGGTGGCCACCGGGAACTGCAGCATCTGGTCGGTCGGGCAGGACCAGATGCAGCCCAGCATGGGCAGGAAATACCAGTCGCGAAACTCGGCCGAGAATTGGCCCTCGCGCAGGAACTCGCCGAGCGGCCGCATCATGGCGGCTTCTGCGCCGCTTTCGGCCAGCGCCGTGGCCGTGCGGTTGAAACGCATGATGTCGCGCAACATGCGCCAGAATTTCCAGTTCAGGAGGTTGCCGCGCTGGGCGAACACCGTGTTCAGGCTGGAGCCGCTCCATTCCAGAACGCCGCCTTTGCCGCTGCCAGGAATCTTCACGGAAAACGACATGTCCGACCGGGCGGTGGCCACGCCCAGCCCGGCAAACAGCTCGATCAGGTGGGGGTAGGTGCGTTCGTTGAAAACCAGAAAACCGGTGTCCACGCCGTGGGTCACCGGGCCTTGCGGCGTGGGCAGGGTGATGTCGACCGTGTGGGTGTGGCCACCAAAATAACTGCCGGCCTCGAACAAAGTGAGTTCGGCCTGGCCCTGCAGGACGTGGGCGACCGCCAGTCCGGCAATGCCGGAGCCGACGATGGCGACCTTGGGGCGGGCTGGAGAACTCATCTCACAGCCCGGAAGATAAAAATGTTGCGAAGCGCCCCGATGCGAACAAGGGAGGGAGGGAGGAGGAGGAGAACCGCCCCGGGATTGCAACCGGACCGCAAGGGACCGGAAGTCTTCGCAACAAAAAACAGTGACTGTCGGCGCTGCGCCCGCGCGCCAATGCCGATGAAGTTATGAGTCCCCGACCCCGAGCGCAGTTCCCTGATCGGGCCGACTGGCGGGTGTAAAAATTCGTTAACGTCGCGGAAGTCATCAATCAATGGGGGCGTAATAGGGTGTGTGGAAAAAGCAGGTTTTGTCCGACAGGTTCTAAAAAAGACTACATGGTTGAATTATGACCGATTGGTATTTATTTGCCTAGAAGTTTCTCCTCTATGTCCTTCAGAAAAGCGGGGTCTTTCGGGTCGGTGGCGGTGTTGAAGCTGGTGACACGCTGCCCATCGCGCGCCACGACATACTTGTGAAAGTTCCAGCGCGGCGGCTGGCCGGTCTTTTCGGTCAGCTGCCGGAACAGCGGGTGGGCCGCTGGGCCGGACACGCCGGATTTGACGAACATCGGAAACTTCACACCGAAGGTGTTTTCACAGAAGTCGGCGATCTCCTTGTTGCTGCCGCTCTCCTGGGAGAAGTCGTTGGACGGAAAGCCCAGCACCACCAGGCCTTGGTCGCGGTAGCGCGCATACAGCGCCTCAAGGCCCGCGTATTGGCGGGTGAAACCGCAGAAGCTGGCGGTATTGACCACCACCAGCACCTTGCCGCTGTACTGGCAGAGGGACTGGGGCTTTTCGTCCTGCAGACGCAAGAAGCTGTGTTGCAGCAAGGGCGCGCAGACCGGAGCCCCGGGGGCCACAGCAGCGCCGGGGGTGGCCGCGCGGACGGGCGTGAGGGCCGCCATCCCGGCCAGCAGCGCCAGCAGCAGCCAGGGTTTGAGAAACGGGTACTTCATGATCTTGCTCACTGTTGAATAATGGAAGGTCTTGAGGCGCGGTCTGTGCGCCACAGGATCAAACTACCGGAAAACTGCGCCTGACTGCCTAAAATACGCAGTGGGGGCCCGACCAGATTCAAGCATGCCGCCCCCCGATCCCTCCCCGCCCGGTCCGGTCATTCCCTGCCAGGCCGATGCCTCTGCCCCCGGCGTCACGATTGCCGCGGTCGAGCGTGACACCGGCCTGTCCAAGGACACCTTGCGCGTCTGGGAGCGCCGCTACCGCTTTCCCCTGCCTGACCGCGACGATCACGGTGAGCGCCGGTATTCACGCGAGCAGCTCGAGCAGCTGCGGTTAATCAAGCGCCTGCTCGACGCCGGGCACCGGCCCGGGCAGGTGGTGGGTTTGCCGCATGCGGAGCTGCAGGCCCTGGGCCGCCAGGCCGGCGGCAACAAGCAGCGTCCGCAGGGCCAGCGCGGCAAGACCGCCGTGGCGGCGGGCGAGGCGCCAGCGGGCGGCGTTGCCGCGCCGCAGATCCAGGCCTGTTTTGAACTGGTCAAGCGCCACGACGCGCCGGGCCTGCGCCGCACCCTGGCCACCGCCGCGCAGGCGTTGGGCCTGGCGTCTTTCGTCAGCACGCTGGTGGCGCCGCTCAACACCTTGATCGGGGACGCCTGGATGGAAGGCCAACTGGAAATTTTCGAGGAGCATTTCTACACCGAGGCGGTCACGACCGTGCTGCGCCAGGGCATCGGCAGCCTGGGCGTGGGCGCCGCCGCGTCGCCCCGGGTGCTGCTGACCACGTTTCCGCAAGAGTCGCACGGGCTGGGCCTGCTGATGGCCGAAACCTTTCTGACGCTGCAGGGCTGCAACTGCCTGTCGCTGGGCGTGCAGACGCCGGTGCCCGACATCGCCCGGGCGGTGCTGGCGCACGGCGCGCGTATTGTGGCGCTCAGCTTCAGCGCCAGCCTCAATTCCAAGGATGTGAGGCAGGGGCTGGGTGACCTGCGCGGTCTGTTGCCGCCGGCGGTCGAGATCTGGACCGGGGGAGCCTGTCCCGTCCTGCAGCGCCGCGGCCTGCCGGGCGTGCGGGTGCTGGACAGTTTTGCCGCCATCGAGCCGGAACTCCAGCGCTGGCGCCGGACGCAGCCCTGATCCGGCGTGGCAGCTTTCTGGCGGCTTTGGCCGCTACCCAGGGCCGGCGCAACGGTGTAGAAGAGTTGCAGAGGCGTGCAAATCACGTTATGCCCTGAGCCCTGCATGGAAGAGGGCTGAAAAGCCTGCTTGAAAAAGCTTGTCACATTCAGCCCCTAAAATCAGAGTGAATCTACTGCGGTGTGTGCCGCGTAAGGAGTGTCTATGCTTTATCCAGAACTTTTCAAACAGCTCGAATCCGTCCGCTGGGACATGGACAAGGACATTCCCTGGGCAAGTTTTGACGCGTCCAAGCTGACCGACGAGCAGGCGCAGACCATCAAGATGAATGCCATCACCGAGTGGGCCGCGCTGCCGGCCACCGAGATGTTCCTGCGCGACAACAAGGACGACAGCGACTTTTCCGCCTTCATGTCGATCTGGTTTTTTGAAGAGCAGAAACACTCGCTGGTGCTGATGGAGTACCTGCGGCGCTTCCGCCCCGACCTGGCCCCGACCGAAAAAGAGCTGCACGACGTGCGCTTCGAGTTCGAGCCGGCCCCGCCGCTGGAGACGTTGATGCTGCATTTCTGCGGCGAGATCCGGCTCAACCACTGGTACCGGCGTGCCAGCGAGTGGCACACCGAACCCGTGATCAAGCAGATCTACACCCAGCTCAGCCAGGACGAGGCGCGCCATGGCGGCGCCTACCTGCGCTACATGAAACGCGCCATCAACAACTTCGGCAACGACGCCAAGGCCGCCTTCACCAAGGTCGGCGTACTCATGGCCAGCGCCAGGCGCACCGCGCAGGCCCTGCACCCGACCAACCTGCATGTGAACAAGGCCCTGTTCCCCCGCGACACCATCCAGTCGCGCCTGCCCAACCCGGAGTGGCTGGAGCACTGGCTGGACAAGCAGATCGATTTCGACGCCGCCTGGGAAGGCAAGGTGGTCGAGCGCATCCTGCACAACATGAGCCTGCTGATGAACCAGAGTTTCAAGACCGTGCAGGAGCTCAACCGCTACCGCAAGGAACTGAGCAAGGAAATCGCGGCATCGGTCGCCCCACCACCGGTGGCCACCGGCGCCTGATGGCGGGCGGCGGCCTGCTGGCCGAGAGGGGGCGACGGTGTTCCGTTAAAGTGGCGTGATGCAAGGCGCATCATCTCCCCCTCTTTCTCCCCTTTTCACGCACAAAATTGTTTCCCGCGAGCAGGCGGCGCAGCGGGTCGCTGCACTGCCGCGGCCTGTCGTGTTCACCAACGGCGTGTTTGACGTGTTGCATCGCGGCCATGCGACTTACCTGGCCCGCGCTCGTGCATTGGGCGCCAGCCTGGTGGTGGCGCTCAACACCGATGCGTCGGCCCGGCGCCTCGGCAAGGGCCCGGAGCGCCCGCTCAACAACGAGGAAGACCGCGCCGTGTTGATGGCGGCGCTCGAATCGGTGAGCCTGGTCACCTGGTTTGACGAGGACACCCCGCTGGCGCTGATCACCGAGCTCAGGCCCGACATCCTGGTCAAGGGCGGCGACTACGACATGGACAAGCTCGCCGAGACCGCGGTGGTCCGGCGTTACGGCGGCCAGGCGCTGGCGATTCCGTTTGTCGACGGCTACTCGACCAGCGCGCTGGTGCGCAAGATCCGCCAGGTCCCCTGATTCTGCAGATGCTCGCGCGATGCTATTGATTAAATAGCCGACGGCGCCCGGAATCAAAGGGCCAGAGACCGTTTTGGCAAACATGTCAGCATCGGTCAGGGGCCGCCTCCTGCTCAGGGCGCCGGCAACTGCGCCGGCAACTGCGCCGGCTTCGCATCGGCCGTCAGCGTTGTTTGCCCAGGCTCGGGCGATGCCTTGCGGCCGCGCAGCCGGTTTGCCAGGCGCCTGAAGCCGTGTTCGATGTCGTCGATGTAGGTGAACACCGCCGGCACCACCAGCAGGCTCAGCACCGTGGAGGTGATCAGCCCGCCGATCACGGCAATCGACATCGGTGAGCGAAAGCTCGGGTCGGCCGCGCCGAAGCCGAAGGCGATCGGCATCATGCCGGCGCCCATGGCCAGCGTGGTCATGATGATGGGCCGGGCCCGCTTGTGGCAGGCGTCCAGCAGCGCGTCGCGGCGCGACATCGGCGCCACCACCGGGTGGCCGTTGCTGCCGTCGTTGCCGCGGCGTGCCACGATGGCGTACTCGACCAGCAGGATGGAGTTCTTGGTCGCGATGCCCATCAGCATGATCAGGCCGATCAGCGAGGGCATGGAAAAACTCTTCTGCGCAATCAGCAGGCCAACAAAGGCGCCACCCAGGGACAGCGGCAAGGCGGCCAGAATTGTCACCGGATGCAGGAAGTCCTTGAACAGCAACACCAGCACGATGTAGATACATAGCACGCCGGTCAGCATGGCCAGGCCGAAACTGGCAAACAGCTCGCCCATGACTTCGGCGTCGCCGATTTCCACCACCTTGACGCCGGCCGGCAGGTTTTTCACGGCAGGCAGTTCCTGAACTAGCTTGGTCACGTCGCCCAGCGGCAGGCCCGACAGCTCGATCTCGAAGTTGACATTGCGCGAGCGGTCGTAACGGTCGATGATGGCCGGCCCGCCGGCGATCTCCAGCGTCGCGACCTGGCCCAGCATCACCGGGCCTTTGGCGCCCGGCACCGAGAGGCGCTCCAGCACGCTGAGATCCTGGCGCGCCGCGTCGTCGAGCTTGACGACAATCGGCACTTGGCGTTCGGGCAGGTTCAGTTTGGGCAACGACACGTCGTAGTCGCCCAGGGTCGCAATGCGCAGCGTCTCGCCGATGGCCGCGCTCGTCACGCCGAGGTCGGCGGCGCGTGCGAAGTCGGGCCGCACGGCGATTTCGGGGCGGATCAGGCTGGCGGTGGACGCCACACTGCCGAGGCCCGGCACGGTGCGCAGGTCTTTTTCCACCGCCAGCGCGGCCGCCTGCAGCGCCACCGGGTCTTCACCGGTCAGCACCAGCACGTATTTCTCACCGGAACCGCCGAGGCCAACCTTGGTGCGTACACCGGGCAGGGCTTCCAGGGCGGCGCGCATCTGGTTTTCAATGCCCTGTTTGCGCGGCCGCTCGGTGCGTTCGGTCAGCAGCACCGTCAAGGTGGCCTTGCGTGTTTCAGCCGCACCCGACATGGCAAACGGGTCGCTGCCGGCGCTGCCACCGCCTATGGTGGTGTACACGCTGCGCACATGTTCGACCTTGCTGACCAGTTGTCGGGCCTGCTCGGCCGACGCCTTGGTTTGCGCCAGGCTGGAGCCGGGAGGCAGCTCGATATACACCTGTGTCTGCGAGTTGTCGTCGGGAGGAATGAAACCGGTGGGCAACAGCGGGATCAGCAGAATGGAGCCGAAGAAAAACAGCGTGGCCGCCACCATGGTGGTCACGCGGTGCTTCAGGCACCAGGTGGCCATGCGCATGTACGCGCGCATCCAGCCCGGGTCCTTGTGGTCGCCGACGATGGGCTTGAGGAGGTAGGCCGCCATCATGGGGGTGAGGACACGCGCCACCACCAGCGAGGCAAACACCGCCAGCGAGGCGGTCCAGCCGAACTGCTTGAAGAATTTGCCGGCCACGCCGCTCATGAAAGCGGTTGGCAGGAACACGGCGATCAGCGTGAAGGTGGTGGCCACCACCGCCAAGCCAATCTCGTCGGCCGCCTCCATGGCCGCCTGATAGGGTGTCTTGCCCATGCGCAGATGCCGCACGATGTTTTCCACCTCGACAATCGCATCGTCGACCAGGATGCCGATCACCAGCGACAGCGCCAGCAGCGTCACCACGTTGATCGAAAAACCCAGCAGGTACATGCCGATGAAGGCCGGAATCACCGACAGCGGCAGCGCCACGGCCGAGACAAAGGTGGCGCGCCAGTCGCGCAGGAACAGCCAGACCACCAGCACCGCCAGCAGCGCGCCCTCGTACAGCAGGGCCATGGAGCCATCGTATTCTTCCTCGACCGGTTTGACGAAGTTGAAGGCTTCGGTCAGCACCAGATCGGGATGCTGCAGCTTGAGTTCGGCCAGCGCCACTTGCACCGCGGCACCCACCGTGACCTCGCTTTCGCCGCGGCTGCGCGCCACTTCAAAACCGACGACGGGTTGGCCGTCGAGCAGCGCGGCCGAGCGCGGGTCGGCAACGGTGTCGCTGACGGTGGCCACCTGGTCGAGCCGGATGCGCCGGCCGTCGCTGAGCGAGAGTTCCAGCCGTGCCAGTTCGTCGGCGGATTTGACCGTGGCCAGTGTGCGCACCGGCTGTTCGCTGCCGCCCAGGTCGGTGCGGCCGCCGGCGCTTTCGGTTTGCACCTGCTTGAGCTGGCGCGAGATGTCGGCGGCGCTGACGCCCAGTGCCTGCAGTTTGGACGGATCGAGTGCCACGCGCACCTCGCGTGTCACGCCGCCCACGCGGTTGACCGCGCCCACGCCGCGCACGGCCAGCAGCTTGCGCGAGATGGTGTTGTCGACAAACCAGGACAGCGCCTCGGCATCCATGCGCGGCGAACTGATGGTGAAGGCCAGCACCGGCTGGCCGGCCAGCTCCACCTTGCTGACAATCGGGTCGCGCACATCGCCGGGCAGATCGGAACGCACGCGCGCCACCGCCGAACGCACGTCATCGACGGCTTCCTGCACCGGTTTTTCGAGGCGGAACTCGGCCGTGATGGTGACGCCGCCGTCCTGCACCTTGGTGTAGATGTGCTTGAGGCCCTGCACCGTGGCAATCGAGTTCTCGAGCTTGCGCGCGACCTCGGTTTCGAGCTGCGCCGGCGCGGCGCCCGGCAGCGAGGCCGAGATGCTGACGGTCGGCAGGTCGATGTCGGGAAAGTTCTGCACCTTCATCGCCTTGAACGACAACATGCCGGCAAAACTCAGAAGCACAAACAGCATGATCGCGGGAATCGGATTCTTGATCGACCAGGAGGAAATGTTCATGGTTACTCCTTATTTGGTAGCGGCTGAGGCGGGAGTGGCGGGGGCTTGCGCCTGTTTTGAGTCGGTCATTTCAGACACACGGACGAGGTCGCCATCGTTGAGGAAGCCGGCGCCATCGACCACAATGCGCGCGTCTGGCGCCAGGCCGGAGAGGACCTCGACCCGGTCGCCGGCGAGCCGGCCGGTTACCACCTTGACCTGGCTGACACGGTTGTCGGGTGCCAGGCGGAACACAAAGTTGAAGCCGTCGCGCACGACGATGGCGCGTTGCGGTACCGTCAGGGCATCCGAGGCGCCGAGGTTGAACTCGCCCCGCGCGAACATGCCGGCCTTGGCTGGCGAATTTTTGGCGGGCAGGACGGGCAGATCGACATAGACCAGCGCTGAGCGCGTTTGCGGGTCCACCGTGGGCGCAATCATGCGCACGCGTCCCTGGATCTCGCCACCGCTGGCGGGGCGCACGACCGCCGTGGTGCCGGCCGTAATGCGGCCGAGTTCGGCCGAGGTCACTTCGGCGCGCCACTCGAGCCGGCCCTTGCGGATCAGGCGAAACAGCTCGGTACCGGCGCTGACGACAGCACCCACGGTGGCGGTGCGCGCGGAGATCACGCCGCTGTCGGGTGCCCGCACCTGGGTTTGCCGGCCGCGCAGCTGCTGCGCGCCCAGCACGGCCTGCGCCGCCTCGGCGCGCGCCCGGGCGGTTTTTTCGGTCGTCAGGTACTGGCTGATCTGCTGGGTGCTCAGCGCGCCCGAGTTCTGCAGCATGCGCGCGCGTTCGGCATTGGCCGCCGCGTCGGCCGCGCTGGCCTGCGCTTCCAGCAGGCTGGCGCGCGCCTGTGCCACGTCGGCCTGCACGCTTTCGGTTGAAAAGGTTGCCAGCACCTGGCCGGCCTTGACCACGTCGCCGACATTGACCCGCACCTCGGTCAGGCGCAGGCCGTTCGATTCGGAGCCGATGCTGGCTTCTTGCCAGGCCACGATGTTGCCGTTGGCGGCCAGCGTGAGGGGCAGGCGTGCCGGCTGCGGCTGCGCGGCGGTCACGGTCAGGGCCGGCTTGGGCGCGGCCTTGGCGTCTGCCGCAGCGTCCCCGGATTTTCCGGAAGAAAGGAAGAAGAAGGCGCCTGCGGCCACCACGGCCACAACGATGGCGATCACGGCAACGGGTTTGAGTTTGAATTTTTTCATGGCGTTCTTGGAATCAAACAGGGACGGTCAAAAGGGGAAAAGCTCAGGGCCGGGCGGGCGCGGCCTGGGCACTCGCCGAGGCGGACGGACCGGCTTCGGGGCCGGCCATGGCCGGCGTCCAGCCGCCGCCCATGGCGCGGTACAGCGCTACCCAGGCGGACCGGCGCTCGCGCTGCAGTGTGGCCAGGGCGGTGTCGGCACCGAGTTGTGCGCGGCGCGCGTCTTCCAGCTCAAGGAGGCTGGCCAGGCCATGGCGGTAACGCGCGTCGGTGCCGGTGAAGGACGCGCGGTAACCGGTCACCGCGGTCTGGGCATCGCCTTCGCGTTCGGCGGTGCTCTGCAGCGTGACCAGGGCTTGCTCGACCTCGCGCACGGCCTGCCGCACCCGCGCGCGGTACAGCGCGGCTGCTTCCTCGTAACGCGCCTGCGCCGCATCGACGTCGGCCGCGCGACGGCCGCCATCGAACAGCGGCAGGGTCAAGGCCAGCGGCCCGATGGACCAGGTGTCGAGTGTGGTGGTGACGCCGCCGGCGCGAAGACGCGAGCTGCCGATGGCACCGCTCAGGCTCAGGCGCGGGTAACGCTCGGCCTGGGCGCTGCCGACGTCGGCGCTGGCGGCCGCGACATCGCGCTCGGCGTTGAACACGTCGGGACGTTGCGCGAGGGCGCTGGCCGGTACTTGCGCTATTGAAATCATAGCTGTTTGCGCAGGCAGATCGGGCGCTGCGGCCACTTTTTGTCTGATGTCCGGCTCGGCCAGGCCGGTCAGGGCCACCAGCGCCTTCAGATCGAACTCACACTGGGCGCGCTGCTGTGTGGCCCGGCCGCTGGCTTCGGCCGCACTGGCGCGTGCCAGCGCGTCGGTGGCCGGTGCGGTGAAACCGGCGCCGGTGCTCAGCCCCGACAGGCGCGCGGTCTCGCCGCGCGAGGTCGCATCGGCCCGGGTCACGGCCTCGAGCTGGCGGCAGGTGCGCAGGCTGTAATACTGGTTGGCCACCTCGGCCGCCACCGAGACGCGCGCGTCATGCCACTGCGCCCGGGCGCCGGCCAGGCGTTCGCCGGCGGCATCGCTGCCGGCCAGCCGGCCGCCGAACACGTCGATTTCCCAGCTCGCCTGCAGGCCGGACTGCAGGGTGGTCGTGACCGGCGCCGGGCCGGGCCCGGATGGCGGCTGCGACCGGCCTCGGCTGGCACTGGCCGTGGCGTCCAGCGACGGCAGCAGGGCCGCACCGGCGGCCACCCGCGTGGCGCGGGCCTGCTCGATGCGGGAGCGCGCCGTCGCCACGGTCGGGCTCACCGCCTGGGCGGCGGCGATCAGTTCGACCAGCAAGGGGTCGCCCTGCTGCTGCCACCACTGGCTCAGGCCGGACAGGGCGCCGTGGTGCGGCAGGCCGGCGCTGCCGCCTGGTGCCGGCAAGGGGGCAAACCATTGCGAGGGGGGGTTGGCAGACACCGCTGCTGGCGGGCTGTGCAGGGCGCAGGCGCCCAGCAGCAGCGGCACCACGGCGCCGGCGATGAAACGGGGTTTTCTCATGGCTTGTTCTTTTTCACGGGAAGGGGGGACTGGCGCCGGGCGCGTTCCACCGTGACCATGGCCTCGGCAAAATCCACCAGACGCGAAGCCCACAGGTCGATGGCTTTGGGCGTGGCAATCAGTTGCGGCCTGACCGTCACGATCAGGTCGCGGCTGATGAAGGTCTGCATGGCCAGCCCGGTGATGGAAAACGCCAGCCGGTGCACATCGTCGTCGGGTTTTGTGACGCCCAGATGGCGGCTCAGCACTTCCACCAGTGCGGCGTGCGCCGGCAGGATGTTGTTGTCGAGCTGCTCGGCCCACAGGCCGGTCGGTTCCAGCATTTCGCGAAAGTGCAGGCGGGTCAGCTGTTGCACCAGGTCGCCCAGCTTCAGGGGCTCCAGAAAGCCCCCGATAAAACCTTCGAGGGCCTGCCGCAGGGTCAGGTGCGCCGGCTGGAAGCGCGCAATGTCGTCGCAGGGCTTGCCCAGCGGTTCGGTGAAGACCGCGCGGTACAGCCCGGCCTTGTCGCCAAAGTAGTAGCTGATGGCGGCAAGGTTGGCGCCGGCCGCCTGCGCAATCTCACGCGTCGATGTTTTGGCAAAGCCCTTTTCGGCGAACAGCTTCAGGGCGCTGAGCAGCAGGTGGGCACGGGCTTCGGCACCGTCGGCGCGTTGCTTGCGGGCGTCGGGTCCGCTGGCGGGGGGGTGGGCAGGCCGGGAGGGTTTCATGGGCCCGATTGGACCACATAAATCAAACGATTGATTTAATTAAAACAATTGTTTCAATTTCCTGCGCGCCGATCAAGGGTGTTCAAGGACGGTCGTTGCGGGCCCTGCACCGCGCGTCCGTGGCCCCGAAGCGTCCGTTTCCCCCGGAGAGATCAAGTGCCGGCGTCGGGCGCGCCGGTTTCGAACACCGTGTGCCACACCGCCAGGATGGCGTCGCGTTCGGCCTGCAGCGCCGACGGCACGATCTGGGTCGGCTCTTCATTGAGACGCGCCTGGTGCTGCACCCGGCGCAGCGCGCGGTAGGCGCGGGCCGCCGCCTGGCCCTGGCCGACGGGTAGCAGGCCGGCGGCTTCGGCACGCTGCAGCAGCGCGATGTTGCCGACGTTGTCGGCCAGCTCCGGGTGGCTGCGCGACTGGGACAACACCAGAAACTGCACGACAAACTCGGCGTCCACCATGCCGCCGGGGCTGTGCTTGACGTCGAATTTTTCTCCGGTTTTTTCACCTTTGATCGGATGGGCGGCGCGCACTTTCTCGCGCATCGCGACAATCTCGCGGCTCAGGGCCGGGATGTCGCGCGCAGCGCTGATCACGGCCAGCCGCACGGCGTCAAAACGCTGGCGCAGGGAGTCACTGCCCTGGACAAAACGCGCGCGGGTGATGGCCTGGTGTTCCCAGGTCCAGGCGGTGTTGCTGCCGCGCTGCTGCTGGTAATTGGCATAGGCCTCGAAACGCGTGACCAGCAGCCCCGAGTTCCCGTTGGGCCGCAAGGCGGTGTCGATCTCGAACAGGTCGCCTTCGCCGGTCTTGATGGTCAGCCAGTTGATCAGCTTGCGCACAAAAGCGGCATAGACCTCCGAGGCCCGCTCGTCCTCGTCGTCGTAGACGAACACGATGTCCAGGTCGCTGCCGTAGCCGAGCTCCTTGCCGCCCAGCTTGCCGTAGGCAATGATGGCGAACTGCGGTGTTTCGCGGTGGCGTTTTTTCAGGCGTTGCCAGCACCAGTCCGTCGTGACCTTGAGCACGGCTTCGGCCAGGGCGCTGAGGTCGTCGGCGACCTGCTCGACCGTGAGTTGACCTTCGACGTCCCGCGCGAGTGTGCGAAACAGCTCGGCATGGTGCGCTCGGCGCAACAGGTTCAGGCAGCTTTCCTCGTCGTCCTCGCCGGTGCGGCGCAGGGCGGCCAGCCGCTGCTGCAGTTCCTGCATGAAGGCCGTGGCGTCAAAACGTTCATGCAGCATGGCGTCGCTGGCCAGCTCATCGATCACACCCGGGTGCTGCAGCAGGTAACGTGCCGGCCACTTGGCCGCGCCCAGCAGGCGCAGCAGGCGCTCATGCACGGCGGGACGTTCCACCAGCAGCGCCAGATAACTCTCCCGGCGCAGCAGCGGCTCGATCCAGTCGATGATGCGCACCGCCGCTTCCTCGCCGACCTTGCCTTCGAGCAGCCACTGGGCGGTCCGCTGCACCAGCCGCGTCAGGCGCGTTCTGGCGTCGTCGCGCAACCCCAGCACGCGCGGGTGCTCGCGCCACAATTCCAGCCGGGCGCGAAATTTGTCGGGCCACTGGTCCGCGAGTTTTTCCAGCAGCTCGTCGAGGTTTTGCGGTGTCGCCGGGGCCGACTTGCCGCAGCCCTTGCACTCGCTTTTCTGGCCCAGCAGCGTGTCGAACTCCTGGGCGACCAGCTCCCGGTGCGTGTCGAGCTCGCTCAGAAACGGGCAACAACTGCTATAGCCGAGGGTCTGGGCAATCCAGGCCAGGTCGTCATCGCGCGTCGGCAACACGTGGGTTTGCTGGTCATCGAGGTACTGGATGCGGTGTTCGACGCGGCGCAGAAAAACATAGGCACGCATCAAGGCTTCGGCCGTGGCCTGCGCCATCAGTCCGGCACTGGCCACACGCTGCAGCGCGTCGACCGTCGGGCGGGTGCGCAGCTCGGGGAACTGCCCGCCGCGCACGACCTGCAGCAGTTGCACGGTGAATTCAATCTCGCGGATGCCGCCGCGCGACATCTTCACGTCGTTGGCGCGCTCGGGGTGGCCGGCGGCCCGTTTGGCGGCGTGTTCGCGAATTTGCCGGTGCAGGATGCGCAGCGCGTCGAACACGTTGTAGTCGAGGTAGCGCCGGAAGACAAAAGGCAGGACGGACCCGCGCATGGCCTGGGCCGAGCCGTTCTGAATACATTCGAGCGGCGCCACCACCCGGCTCTTGAGCCAGGCAAAACGCTCCCACTCGCGCCCCTGGACCTGGAAGTATTCTTCCAGCGCGCCCAGCGAGACGGCAGCCGGGCCCGAATTGCCGTTGGGCCGCAGGGCCAGGTCCACCCGGAACACAAAACCGTGTTCGGTGGCCTCGCCAATCAGGTTGTAGATGGCCTTGACCTGTTGCGCAAAATATTCATGGTTGGAAATGACGCCCCGGCCATCCTCGCGGCCGGTGGTCTCGCCGTCGTGGTCATAGACGTAGATCAGGTCGATGTCGCTGGAGACATTGAGCTCCCGTGCCCCGAGTTTGCCCATGCCGATCACCCACAGCTGGGCTCGCTGCCCGGCCGGGACGCCCGGCATGTCGAGCGCCTGCGGGGCGCCATGCAGCGCGTCCAGCGGCTTGCGCGACTCGCAGATGGCGATGTCCAGCGCCAGCTCGGCCAGCTCCGTCATGGCTTTGGTGATGACCTGCAGCGGCGCCTGAGCGCCATCACCATCACAATCAAGAACCACCAGACGTTCCATGACGAGCTGGCGCAGCACCCGCAAGGCCGCGCCGGTGTCCAGTCCGCGTGCCTGCAAGGCGTCGTAGGTGATCTGCATGCCGGCCCGCTCGGGTGCGCCGGGGGGCAACAAGGCCAGCTCGTCGGCGTAACGCCGCCGGATCCGCTGGACAAACCGCGAGTAGCCCGATGCCGCCTGGGGCTGGGCCGAAAGGTCGATCGATGCCATGAACATTACAGGACTTCCCTGGGTTGCATTGAACGGACGGAAGCGCTGAAGGTCATAATTCTCATGTCCATGGATCAAACGACACCCACCCAGCCGGCGCTTGCCTCTCGACGTCTCAAAATTGCCGCGCTGGTTGCCCGCCTGGCCTTGGGCTTGGTGCTGGCTTTCTGGGTGCTTTTCGGCGCGGCCTGGGCCGTGCTGCACGGCTGGATTGTGCCGCGAATCGGTGAATTCCGCCCGCGCCTGGAAACAGCAGCCAGCCAGGCCCTGGGTGTACCGGTGCGCATCGGCCAGATCACGGCCCGGCCGGGCGGGCTGATTCCGTCCTTCGAGCTGCGCGATGTCGCGCTGCTGGACGCCCAGGGGCGCGAAGCCCTGCGCCTGCCGCGTGTGCTGGCGGCCGTCTCGCCTTCCTCCCTGTGGGGTCTGGGTTTTGAGCAGCTTTACATCGACCGGCCCGAGCTCGATATCCGGCGCACGCCCGACGGCAAGATTTATGTGGCTGGCCTGGATGTGTCGCGCGATCCCAACGACGACAGCAGTGCCATCGCCGACTGGGTTTTTTCACAAACCGAGTTTGTCGTTCGCGGCGGCACGGTGCGCTGGACCGATGACCTGCGGCAGGTCCCGTTGCTGGCCCTGACCGAGGTGGACTGGACCTTGCGCAACCCGGGCCGGCGCCACCTGATGCGGCTGGATGCGACCCCGCCGCCCGCCTGGGGTGAGCGGTTCAGCCTGCGCGGTGTGTTTCGCGAGCCGTTGTGGTCGGGCGGCGCCGGCCAATGGCGCCGCTGGGCCGGACAGATGTATGCCGAGTTCGGGCGGGTCGATGTGTCCGAGGTCAAGCGTTACGCCAACCTGGCCAGCCTGGGCATTGACCTGCGGGCCGGCAGCGGCGCATTGCGGGCCTGGGCCGATGTCAGCGACGGGCAGATCACCGGCGGCACGGCCGATGTGGCGCTGCTGGAGGTGGAGGCGCAGTTGGGCAAGGCCCTGCAGCCGCTGGCGCTGCAGGCGGTGAGCGGCCGTTTTGGCGGCCGGCAGTTTGCCAACGGCTTCGAGTTCGCCACCGAAGGGCTGCAGTTTCGCACCCGTGATGGTTTGCAGTGGCCGGGCGGCAATGTGTCGCTGGTCTACACCGGTGCCGAAGGCAAGACGGCTGCGCGCGGCGAGTTCCGGGCGGACAAGCTCGATCTGGCTGCGCTGGCGCTGATCGCCAGCCGGCTGCCGCTGGGTGATGCGGCGCATGCCATGCTGACCTCGCTGATGCCCAAGGGCCTGGTGGACGTGGTTGAAGCGCGTTGGCAGGGCGCGCTCGATGCGCCGCTTGCCTATGCCGCCAAGGGGCGGGTGACGCAGCTTGAAATTGCACCCCAGGCAGCGGCCCAGGGGACAAGCGACCGGCCCGGGGTGCGGGGCGCGGCGGTGGAGTTCGACCTGACCCAGCAGGGTGGACAGGCCAAAGTCAGGATCACCAACGGCGAGCTGCATTTGCCCGGCTTTTTCGAAGACCCGCGCCTGCCGTTCGACCAGTTGACGACGGACGCCCAATGGAAGCTGGCCGGCCCAAAAATTGAATTGCAGCTGCGCAACCTGGTGTTTGCCAACGCCGATGCCCAGGGCAGCGCGCAGGCCAGCTGGCACACCGCCGACGCCCCGGCGGCGACTGCCGGCGGCGCTGCCCATGACGCCCGCTTTCCCGGTGTGCTGGATTTGCAGGGCAGCCTGAGCCGCGGCGACGGCGGCCGGGTGCATCGCTACCTGCCCCTGATCCTGCCGGACACGGTGCGCCACTATGTGCGTGATGCGGTGACTCAGGGCGCGCTCAGCGACGTGAAATTCCGGCTCAAGGGAAATTTGAATGACATGCCCTTTGCCAACCCCAAGCTCGGCGAGTTCCGGGTGTCGGCCAGGGTGACCAAGGCCACCCTGGCCTATGTGCCGCGGTCGATACAACCGCGTGACGCCAGCGCCTGGCCGGCCCTGAGCGAGCTCAACGGCGAACTGGTGTTTGACCGCGCCTCCATGCAGGTCAATGGCGCGACGGGACGGATCGCCGGTTTTCCCGGGTTGCAGGTGGTCAAGGCCGATGCCCGGATTCCGGACCTCATGCACGCGGCCACGGTGCAGGTGGTGGGCGAGATCAAGGGCCCGCTGGCCGAGGCCGTGGCGGTCGTCAATACCTCGCCGCTGGCCGACATCACCGACAAGGCCTTGGCTAAAACCGTGGCGACCGGGGCGGCCGGCTACAAGCTTGAACTGAGCCTGCCGCTGGCCGACCTCGACAAGTCCAAGGTGAAGGGTAGCGTCAGCCTGGCGGGCAACGATGTGCAGTTCACACCGGATACGCCGCAGCTCACGCGCGCGAAGGCGCTGGTGAGCTTCACCGAAAGCGGTTTTGCCATCAGTGGCGGGCAGGCGCGCCTGCTGGGCGGCGACGTCCGCCTGGAGGGGGGTACGCGCACAGCGCCGGCCGGCGCGGCGCGGCCCGCGGAATTTCCGGATGCGACCGTGCTCATTCGGGCGCAGGGCACCCTGAGCGCCGAGGGGCTGCGGCAGGCCCAGGGACTCGACCTGGTGTCGCGCCTGGGCAGCCGCGCCAGCGGCAGCGCCGCCTACACGGCCAGCCTCGGGTTCCGGCGCGGTGCCACCGAGATCAGTGTGTCCAGCAACCTGCAGGGCATGGCCTTGAGCCTGCCGGCGCCCTTGAACAAGAGCGCCGAAACCGCCCTGTCCGTGCGTTTTGACAACACGGTCGTGCGCGGCTCGACCGGCGCAGGGCAGGCCCTGCAGGACCAGTTGTCACTGAGCGTGGGGCGGCTGGCTTCGGTGCAGTACCTGCGCGACATCAGCGGGCCGGAGCCACGGGTGTTGCGCGGCGGCATTGCCATCGGCCTGGAGCCCGGTGAAAGTGCGCCGGTGCCGGAGGCCGGGGTGGCTGCCAACATCAATCTCGCGAGTGTTGACATCGATGCCTGGGAAAAAGTGCTGGCCGCCAGCCCGGGGCCGGCGGCGCCGGGCGAGCGACTGACTCCCGCCAGCGCCGTGCTGGGCTATCTGCCGACCACCATGGCGATACGTGCCAGGGAGCTGGTGTTCGACGGGCGAAAACTCAACAACGTCGTGCTCGGTGGCTCGCGGGACGGACTGACCTGGCGTGCCAACATCGACGCGACCGAACTCAACGGGTATGTCGAGTTCCGCCAGCCCGGCGGCGCGGGTGACGGCCGGCTGTATGCGCGCCTGTCGCGCCTGAGCCTGGGCCAGAGCACGGCCAGCGAGGTCGAGGCCATCCTCAACGAGCAGCCCGCCAACGTCCCGGCGCTCGACATCGTGGTGGAAGACCTGGAGCTGCGCGGCAAAAAACTGGGCCGGGTTGAAATTGAAGCCATCAACCGCGGCGCCGGGACGGTGGCCCGCGAAGGGGGTGTGCGGGAGTGGCGGCTCAACAAGCTCAATGTCATCGTGCCGGAGGCCACGCTGACGGCCACCGGCAACTGGGTGGCCGTCAATGCGCAGCAGCCGGTGGCTGCGGGCGGGTCGCGGCTGCAAACCGAGCGGCGTCGCAGCGTGATGAATTTCCGGCTGGACATTGCCGATTCGGGTGAGTTGCTCAAGCGTTTCGGCATGAGCGATGTGATCCGTCGCGGCAAGGGCAAGCTCGAAGGCCAGATCGCCTGGGTCGGCTCGCCGCTGAGCCTGGATTACCCGAGCCTGAGCGGGCAGTTCAACGTGAATGTGGCCTCGGGCCAGTTTCTCAAGGCCGAACCGGGCATTGCCAAGCTGCTCGGGGTGCTCAGCCTGCAGGCCCTGCCGCGGCGCCTGACGCTGGATTTCCGCGACGTGTTTTCGGACGGTTTTTCCTTTGACTTCGTGCGCGGCGACGTCACCATCAACCAGGGCCTGGCGTTTACCAACAACCTGCAGATGAAGGGCGTCAATGCCGCCGTGCTGATGGAAGGCAAAGCCGACATCGCCAGGGAAACCCAGGACCTGACGGTGGTGGTGGTGCCGGAGATCAACGCCGGCACCGCGTCACTGATTGCCACCGTCATCAATCCGGCGATTGGCCTGGGGTCTTTTCTGGCCCAGTATTTCCTGCGGCGCCCGCTGACCGAGGCGGCGACCCAGGAATTCCACATTGACGGCACCTGGGCCAACCCGAAAATCACCAAGGTGGATCGCAAGGCCGCGGCCGAGGTCAAGCCCGGCGAGAAGCCCGACGAGGATACCGGAGCAAGGAAGTAGCCATGCACGTCGCCGCCCTCCAAATGGTCTCGGGGACCAGCGTCCCCGCCAACCTGGTCATGGCCAGGCAGCTGCTGGAGCGTGCTGCCGCGCAGGGCGCCGAGCTGGCGGTGCTGCCCGAGTATTTTTGCGTGATGGGCCGGAAGGACACCGACAAGCTCGCTGTGCAGGAGGCCGCCGGCGAGGGCCCGATCCAGGGTTTTCTGGCGCGGTCTGCGCGCGAGCTGGGACTCTGGATTGTGGGCGGCACCGTGCCGCTGGGCGCCAGTGACCGGCAGCATGTGCGCAACAGCTCGCTGGTGTATGCGCCATCGGGTCAGTGCGTCGCGCGTTACGACAAGATTCACCTGTTCCGCTTTGACAACGGGCTGGAGCAGTACGACGAGTCGCGCGTGATTGAACGCGGTGCTGCGCCGGTGACCTTCGAGCTGCCCTCGGTCGATGGGCACCGTTACCGGGTCGGCCTGAGCGTCTGTTACGACCTGCGCTTTCCCGAGCTGTACCGGGCCATGAAAGCGGACCTGCTGCTGGTGCCCAGCGCTTTCACGCAGACTACCGGCCGGGCGCACTGGGAAGTCCTGCTGCGGGCACGCGCGATTGAAAACCTGGCCTATGTGGTGGCTGCGGCCCAGGGGGGGGAACATGACAACGGGCGCAGCACCTGGGGCCAGAGCCTGGTGGTCGATCCCTGGGGCGACGTGCTCGGCGAGCAGGCCCAAGGCCCCGCCGTGGTCATGGCCGAGGTGAGCGCGGACCGGTTGCGGGCGGTTCGGCTGCAGTTGCCCGCTCTGGACCACGGGGTGTTGTGAGCGAGCCCGACGAAGTGGCCCGCCGCGCCGAAGAGCCGTCTTCGGGCCGGCGGCGCTGGAGCCGGCGCTGGGGCTTGTGGGCGCTGCTGGTGGCCCTGCTGCTCGGCCTGTTGTCCACCCTGGTCTGGCTTGCCGGGCGTTACGAGGCCAGCCAGGTGCAAAGCCGGCTGGAGCAGGACGCAGTGCAGACGACCACCGACATTCGCGCCGCACTGACGCGCAACGTCCAGGGCATCCAGGCCTTGCAGGCCGGCAGCCCGGACCCGGCCGCATGGCGTGTGCCGGCGTCTGCGCTGCTGCACGAACACCGGGAGATGTTGCGGCTGGAGTGGCGCGATGTGGCGCTGGCGCCGGTCTCCTATGCGGAAACGCCTTACCGACCCTCGGTGTTTGAGCGGCTCGGGCGTGCCAGCGCGCAGACCGACGTCAGTTTTGCCTGCGCGGCGGCGCGCCGCTTCAGCGGGCCGGCCTATTCGAGCAGCTACTTCCTGCCGCAGGCCGACGGGCTCGGGCTGGAGGTGCTGGACATGTGCCTGCCGGTGCTGGCCGGCGGGCAACTGGCGGGCTACCTGCTGGCGACCTATTCGCTGCAGGAGATCTTGTCCGAGCTGGTGGGCCGGCAACTCGCACGTGGTCACGGTCTGGCGTTCACCGAGGCCGACGGCACGCGCCTGGCCATGTACGGCAGCCCGGCCCGCGGCAACAGGGTCTATGTCGCGCAGCAGCTGCTCGATCTGCCGGGCAACACCATGGTTCTGCGGCTGGAGCGCCAGCTCGGAACGCCGGCCCTGTTTCCCAACCTGCTGACCGCGCTGGTGGCGGCCATGTCGCTGGCGCTGGTTGCCGTGCTGGCGCTGCTCGGGCGCGACATGCGTCGGCGCCTGAAGGTCGAGCACGACCTGGCCGACGCGCTGGCCTTTCGCAAGGCGATGGAGGACTCGTTGGTGACCGGCATGCGCGCCAGGGACCTGCAGGGTCGCGTGACCTACGTGAACCCGGCCTTTTGCCAGATGGTGGGGTTGGAGGCCGGCGAGTTGCTCAAGCACGGCACGCCGCCGCCTTACTGGCCGCCCGAGCAGGTCGAGGAGTACGAGCAGCGGCAGGCGCGGCGCCTGGCTGTTGGCGCGACCCTGCCGCGGGAAGGCTTCGAGTCCGTCTTCATGCGCCGCGATGGTTCGCGTTTTCCGGTGCTGATCATCGAGGCGCCGCTGATCAACGCCGTGGGCAAGCAAACCGGCTGGATGAGCGCCATCCTCGACGTCAGCGAACAGCGGCGCGTCGAGGAATTGTCGCGAGCCAGCCAGGACCGGCTGCAGGCCACGGCCAGGCTGGCCACGGTCGGCGAGATGGCTTCACTGCTGAGCCACGAACTGAACCAGCCGCTGGCGGCCATTTCCAGCTACGCGACCGGCTCGCTGAATTTGCTGCAAAGCGCGGTGGCCGGCGAACCGCAACCGCCCGACAACCAGGACCTGCAACTGGCGATGCGCCGTATCGCCGAGCAGGCCGAACGCGCCGGCAAGGTCATCAAGAGCGTGCATGACTTTGTGCGCCGCCGGGACCAGGTGCGCGAGCCCGTTGCGCCGCGCGCCCTGCTGGACGCGGTGCTGCCGCTGGTCAGCCTGCAGGCGCGCAAGCTGGGGGTCCGGGTGCTGATCCAGGTGGACGACAGCTGCGCGCCGGTGCTGTGCGACCGGACCATGGTCGAGCAGGTGCTGCTCAACCTGGCGCGCAACGGCATGCAGGCGATGCAGTCGCCGGACAAAAGCCGGCGCGCCGACAAGCTGCTGATCCTGCGCGTGCGGCCGGCGGCCTCCAATGCACACAGCCGCTGGGTGGAGTTTGCCGTGATCGACCATGGGGAAGGCATTTCGGAGGACGTGGCGCGCCAGCTGTTCACGCCCTTCTTCACAACCAAGGCCGAAGGCATGGGTCTGGGGCTGAGCCTGTGCCGCACGGTGATCGAGCAGCACGGCGGATTTCTGGGGTTTGAGGCGGCCCAGCCTCAGGGTACGATTTTCACCTTTACATTGCCGGCCGCGGTCACCGCCGTCGTGGCGGCCGAAGTGGCCGCCTGAAACCCCGCCTGCGGGAAGGAGTTGCCATGGAACCCATCCAGAATGCCACGGTCTACATCGTGGATGACGATGCCAGCGTGCGCGAGGCGCTGGCCTGGCTGCTGCGTTCGCGGCGCCTGACCAGCGAGACGTTTGCCAGCGCCGAGGCGTTCGACGAGCGGATCTCGGCGCCGTTCACCGTCAGCTCGCCCTCGTGTGCCCTGCTCGACGTGCGCATGGGCGGCATGAGTGGGCTGGCCATGTTCGAAAAACTGATCGGGTATGGCCTGCTGCCCACCCTGCCGGTGATTTTTCTGACCGGTCACGCCGACGTGCCGACCGCGGTCGATGCCGTCAAGCGTGGTGCTTTCGATTTTTGCGAGAAGCCCTTTTCCGACAATGCCCTGGTGGACCGCATCGAGCAGGCGCTGATGCAGTCCGCCAGGGCACTGGCCGAGCTCAGCGAGCACACCGGCCTGCGTGCGCGCCTTGACGGCCTGACCGAGCGGGAGCGCGACGTGATGGCGCTGGTGGTGGAGGGCCTGCCGAACAAGCTGGTGGCCGACCAGCTCGACATCAGCGTGCGCACGGTGGAAGTGCACCGGGCCCGGGTTTTTGACAAAATGCAGGTAAAGTCGGCGGTGGAGCTGGCGAACCTGCTCCGCAATTTATAGCGGATTTCCGGGTTTTTCCGGTGGCGCATCGCGCCGGTCGTCACTCTTGAGTTCGCCCTTGCTGCGGCCGGAGAACATTGTCCACCAGACAATGAAAACCAGAATGAGCAAGGCCCCCAGGGCTTCGAGTAAAAGTAAGGCCATGACTGTTTTCCCCCGGATAATACCGACGCTTGTCATTATCGCCGCCGTGTTGGGCTTGGTGTCCTGCGCGACGGCGCCCGTGCCTGCACCCCTGCCTTCGGCGCCCGCCGCGGCCAGCGTTCCTGCGCGTCCCGGGTCAGGCGCAGAGGCGGCCGCCATGGTGCGCGGCAAGAGCCGCTGGGTGCCGGTGGCCTGGAGCGAACTGCCGGGTTTTGAAAACGACGCCTTGTTTGAGGCCTGGAACGCCTGGCTCAAAAGCTGTGAGCGGCCCGGGCCGGTGTTTGCCCCGCTGTGTGGCGAGGTGCGCCGCCTGAGCATTGCGACAGGGGCGGAGCAGCGCGCCTGGATGGTGGGCCGGCTGCAGCCTTACCGGGTCGAAACCCTGCAAGGCTCGGCCGAAGGACTGCTGACCAGCTACTACGAACCCGTGCTCAGGGCCAGCCGGCAGCCCGGCGCCGCTTACCCGGTGCCGCTGTACCAGCCGCCGGCCGGGCTGGGCAGCCGCAAGCCCTGGTACACCCGGCAGGAAATCGAGACGCTGCCCGAGGCGCAGGCCGCGCTCCGCGGGCGGGAAATCGCCTGGCTCGCCGATCCGATTGATGCGATGTCGCTGCACATCCAGGGCTCGGGCCGGCTGGCCATTACCGACGCCGGTGGTGCGCTGCGCACCGTGCGGGTGGCGTTTGCCGGTTCCAACGACCAGCCTTTTCGCAGCATCACCCAGTGGCTGATGGAGCAGGGTCAGGGCCGGATGAACGCGCCCTGGACCGAATCCACCAAGGCCTGGGCCGCGCAAAATCCGCAGCGCATGTCGCAACTGCTGTGGAGCAACCCGCGTTATATTTTTTTCCGAGAAGAGGCCCTGAGCGAGATGGACGCGGCCTACGGCCCGCGCGGCGCCCAGGGCGTGCCGCTGACGCCTGGCCGTTCGATTGCCGTGGACCGGGACAGCATTCCCTACGGCACCCCGGTCTGGCTCGCCTCGCGCGGCGCGGCGGCGGACCTGCAAAAACTCGTGATCGCGCAGGACACGGGCAGCGCCATTGTGGGCGCCGTGCGGGCCGACTATTTTGCCGGGACCGGGCCGCAAGCCGGTGAACTCGCCAGCCGGGTGAACCAGCCCCTGCGCCTGTGGGTGTTGTGGCCCAAATAACCGAACCGGGAGGACGGGCGCTATGAGCAGAAAAACGGCATGGGTGGTCGCTGGCGTCATGGCCCTGACGGCTTGTGCCGGCGCGGGCCGGTCTTCGGGCGCGCAGCTGTACCGCTGCGAACAGGGCATTGCCTTCAAGGTGCGGTTTGTGGACGACAGCGCCCTGCTGGAAGGCTCCTCGCGCGCCGAGGGGGTGCTTTTCCGCGATGCCGGCGGCCAGGGGCTGCAACAGACGGTCTACAGCAACACGCAGATGCGGGCTGAGTTTGGCCTTGGGGCGAGTGGGCGCGAAGCGCAGCTCAAGTACCCGCTGTTACCCCTGACAGTGCGTTGTGTGCGAGACTGAAAGACCCCTTGAATTGCTATTAAAAGAGAAGCGGTTTCCCATTTTGGAATAAGGGCTGGGGCCGGATCTGGGATCTGGCATGAAAATCATGCCGCGCATGCCACTTATGCGGCCTTGCCTGTCAAGTGGCCCAGCGGCAGCACGCTGCTGGCCTTGACCTCACCGAGTGAAAAGCTGGTGTGCAGGTCTTTCACATTGGGCAGGTTCAGCAGGCTTCTCAGCGCAAACCGCGAAAAGCTGTCCAGGTCCTGCGCCACCACCTGCAACTCGAAGGTGCCGGTGCCGCTGATGTAGTGGCAGGCAATGATCTCGGGCAGTTTGCGGATGGCTTCCTCCATGGCGGTGGTGGCGTCGCCGGTGTTGCGTTCGGCATCGAGGCGGACAAAGGCCAGCACGCCCAGGCCGATCTTGTGGCGGTCGATTTCGGCCCGGTAACCCTTGATGTAGCCACTTTCTTCCAGTGCCCGCACGCGCCGCCAGCAGGGGGCGGCGCTCAGGCCGACCCGGGTGCTCAGTTCGGCATTGCTCAGGCGACCATCGTTCTGCAATTCGTGCAGGATAGCGATGTCGAACTTGTCCAGTGTTTCCATATTTTCATATTTTAAGCAAGATTCTTTCTTAAAGTGCGTTTATCAGGGCATCAAAAGCAAAGACTTACCAGCGCATCGGGCATACACTTTGCCTTATCGTAGAGGCGCCGCCCTATCCGGTTGCGCCTGCCCGTCGTCCCGCCCACAAGGCGGTAACAGCCCCACCCTGGAGACAAAAAAATGAATGCACTGCTGCCCGAACACATCCGCAAAGCCCTCGAAACGGTCACCCATCGAGTTGCAGCATGAACGCCCCGCTACCAGAGCACATCCGGAAGGCGCTCGAGACCGTCACGCTCGACGACAAATACAGCCTGGACTATGGCCAGGCTTTCATGAGCGGGGTCCAGGCCCTCGTCAAGCTGCCCATGCTGCAGCGCCAGCGCGACGCCCTGCAGGGCAAAAACACCGCCGGCTTCATCAGCGGCTACCGCGGTTCGCCGCTGGGCGGTTATGACCAGGCCTTGTGGAAGGCCTCCAGCTACCTGAAGGCGCAGAACATCGTGTTCCAGCCGGGCGTCAATGAAGAACTCGCCGCCACGGCCCTGTGGGGCACGCAGCAACTGGGCTTTTCGCCGCCCGGCACCAACAAGTACGACGGCGTGTTCGGCATCTGGTACGGCAAGGGCCCGGGCGTGGACCGCTGCTCCGATGTCTTCAAACACGCCAACATGGCGGGCACCACGGCTTGGGGCGGCGTGATTGCCGTGGCCGGTGATGACCACGTGGCCAAAAGCTCCACCGCCGCGCACCAGAGCGACCACATTTTCAAGGCCTGCGGCCTGCCGGTGTTTTTTCCGACCAATGTGCAGGAAATCCTGGACCTGGGTGTGCATGCGTTTGCCATGAGCCGCTTTTCCGGCGTCTGGGCCGGGATGAAAACCATCCAGGAAATTGTCGAGTCCAGCGCCACCGCGATGATCGACCCCGAGCGTGTGCAGATCAAGATCCCGCTTGACTTCCAGATGCCGCCGGGCGGCGTGCACATCCGCTGGCCGGATGCGGCACTCGAGCAGGAAGCGCGCCTGTTCGACTACAAGTGGTATGCCGCGCTGGCCTACATCCGCGCCAACCGGCTCAACTACAACGTGATCGAAGGTCCGAACGACCGCTTTGGCATCATTGCCAGCGGCAAGGCCTACAACGACACGCGCCAGGCCCTGATTGATCTGGGTCTGGACGACGCCACCTGCCGCCAGCTCGGCATCCGCCTGCACAAGGTGGGTGTGGTCTGGCCGCTGGAGGCGCAGGGCACGCGCGAATTTGCCACCGGCCTGCAGGAAATCCTGGTGGTCGAGGAAAAGCGCCAGGTCATCGAGTACCAGCTCAAGGAAGAGCTGTACAACTGGCGCGCCGACGTGCGGCCCAACATCTACGGCAAGTTCAACGAGGTCGAGGGTGACTTCAGCGGCGGCGAATGGTCCATGCCGAACCCGACGGCCAACACCCTGCTGCGTGCCAACGCCGACCTGTCGCCTTCACTGATCGCCCGCGCGATTGCCCAGCGCGTGCGCAAACTGGGCCTGGACAGCGACATGACGGCGCGCATCGACGCGCAGCTGGCGATTCTGGAAGCCAAGGAACGCTCGCTGCAGGTGCTGGAAGTCAAGGCCGACCGCCAGCCCTGGTTTTGCTCGGGCTGTCCGCACAACACCTCGACCAAGGTGCCTGAGGGCTCGCGTGCCATGGCTGGTATCGGTTGCCACTTCATGGCACTGTGGATGGACCGCAGCACGTCGGGCTTCACCCAGATGGGCGGCGAAGGCGTGCCCTGGGTTGGCCAGCAGCCGTTCACGACCGACCAGCATATCTTTGCCAACCTCGGTGACGGCACCTACTTTCACAGCGGCTCGCTGGCGGTGCGCCAGTCGATTGCCGCCGGCGTCAACATCACCTACAAGATTCTCTACAACGATGCGGTGGCCATGACCGGCGGCCAGCAGGTGGGCGAGCGGCCGGAAGGCCTCTCGGTGGTGCAGATTGCCCAGTCCATGCGGGCCGAAGGCGCCGCGAAAATTGTCGTGGTCACCGACGAGCCGGAAAAATACGAGGGTGTGGCACTGGCCGAGGGCGTGACGGTGCATCACCGTGATGAGCTCGACACCATCCAGCGGCAGTTCCGCGAGATCAAGGGCACCACGGTCATCATTTATGACCAGACCTGCGCCACCGAAAAGCGCCGGCGCCGCAAGCGCGGCACTATGGTCGACCCGGCGGTGCGCGTGGTGATCAACGAGCTGGTCTGTGAAGGTTGCGGCGACTGCAGCGTGCAGTCCAACTGCCTGAGCGTCGAGCCGCTGGAGACCGAGTTCGGCCGCAAGCGCCAGATCAACCAGTCCACCTGCAACAAGGACATGTCCTGCCTCAAGGGCTTCTGCCCGAGTTTCGTGACCGTCGAGGGCGGCCAGCTCAAGAAAAAGGCCAAAGGCAAGGCGGCTTCACCGTTCGAGATGGGCGCCTTGCCGGAGCCGCAGATTCCTGCGACACAAGGTGTCAACGGCGCTGTCTGGGGCATCGTGGTGGCCGGCGTTGGCGGTACCGGCGTCATCACCATCGGCCAGCTGCTGGGCATGGCCGGACACATCGAAGGCAAGGGCATCGTCACGCAGGACGCCGGTGGCCTGGCGCAAAAAGGCGGTGCGACCTGGAGCCATGTGCTGATAGGCGCCAGCCAGGACGATATCCGCACCACGCGGGTCGGCATGGCCGGCGCCGACCTGATCATCGGCTGCGACCCCATCGTGACGGCAGGCAAGGAAACGGTGTTGCGCATGCGCGAGGGCCGCACCCATGTGGCGCTTAATTCCCATAGCACGCCGACGGCGGCGTTTGTGCACAACGCGAACTGGCAGAACCCGGCCGAGGCCTGCGCCGCGGAGATCGCCAAGGCCGTGGGTGTGGCCGGTGTCGGTGCCTTCAATGCCGACGCAGCATCCATCAAGCTGATGGGCGACAGCATCTACACCAACCCGATGATGCTGGGCTACGCCTGGCAAAAGGGCTGGATCCCGCTGGAATACGCCTCGTTGATGCGTGCCATTGAGCTCAATGCGGTCGCGGTGGACAACAACAAGACGGCTTTCGAGTGGGGCCGCCGCGCGGCCCACGACTTGCCCTCGGTGGAAAAGCTGTTTGCTTCCGCGCAGGTCATCAGCATGCCGGCTCCGCGCCAGGGCCTGCCGGAGCTGGTGGCGCGCCGCGTGGCCTTTCTGACGGATTACCAGAACGCGGCCTATGCCAAGCGCTACGAAAGTTTCGTGAACCGGGTCCAGCAGGCGGAATCGGCGCTGGGAAAAACGCTGCTCACACAAGCCGTCGCGAAGTACCTGTTCAAGCTGATGGCCTACAAGGACGAGTACGAAGTCGCGCGTCTGCACACCGACCGCAGTTTTCTCGAGAAGGTCGACGCGATGTTTGAGGGCGACTTCAAGCTCAACTATCACCTCGCTCCGCCCATGCTTGCGAAGCAAAACGACAGGGGCGAACTGCAGAAGCAGAAATTCGGCCCCTGGATGCTGACCGGCTTCAAGCTGCTGGCCAGGCTCAAGGGCTTGCGCGGTACGGCGCTGGACCCGTTCGGCCGCACCGAAGAACGCCGGATGGAGCGCGCACTGATTGCCCGCTACGAAGCCAGCATCGAGGAAGTGCTGCGCACGCTGGATGCGGACAACCATGCCGCGGCCCTGGACATCGCCCGTATTCCGGAGCTCATCAAGGGGTATGGCCACGTCAAGGCGCGCCATGTCAAGGCTGCCCAGCAACCATGGAGCGCGGCGACGGCGGCATTCCGTCAGTCGGCCGCCAGCGAGCGTCAGCGGGCTGCCTGAGGACCCGCCGGGCGGGGCCGGGGGTCGCGTCCGACCTGAAAAAGCCCGGCTGGCCGCATTTGCCGGCCGGCAACGGCCCGCAAAGGGCGAAAACCGGTAGGGTTACAAGTCCTGACATCCACCCGGCCGCATACAATCGGCCTTCCGCGCCCCCGCTGTGACCAGTGGGAGCCTTACTTATTGTTGTGGAGTCTGCCGTGTTTATTTCTTCCGCGTTTGCCCAAACCGCCCCAGCCGCTGCTGCCGAAGGTGGCATGTTGTCTTCGCTCACCAGCATGCTGCCGCTGGTGCTGATGTTTGTGGTGCTGTATTTCGTGATGATCCGCCCGCAGATGAAAAAGCAGAAAGAGCATCGCGCGATGATTGACGCACTGGCCAAAGGCGACGAAGTGGTCACCGCCGGTGGCCTGCTCGGCACGGTCACCAAGCTCGGCGAGGCCTACCTGAGCCTGGAGCTTGCCACGGGCGTCGAGGTCCAGCTGCAGCGCAGTGCCATCGTCCAGGTCCTGCCCAAAGGCAGCATCAAGTCCTAGTCGTTTCTCCCGGCCGGCCGGCATGGGCCGGCTGCTTCAGCCCCTCAGTTTCCCAGGAACAGCACGCTCATGAATCGTTATCCGGTCTGGAAGTACGCGGTCATCGTCGTCGCCCTGTTGATTGCCGCGCTTTACACGCTGCCCAACTTTTTTGGCGAGGCGCCTGCGGTGCAGGTTTCCGCCGCCAGGTCCAGCGTCAAGATCGACGGGACAACCGTCGCTCGCGTTGAGAAGGCGCTCAAGGATGTCAATATCGTTGCGGAGGCGGTGACTTTCGATGTCACCTCGGTCAAGGCACGTTTCGGCGACACCGACACCCAGCTCAAGGCCAAGGACGCGATTGAAAAAGCGCTGCTGCCCGACCCGGCCACACCGTCTTACATCGTGGCCCTCAATCTGCTGTCACGCTCACCCGCCTGGCTGACCGCCCTGAACGCCCGGCCCATGTACCTCGGCCTGGACTTGCGCGGCGGTGTGCATTTCATGCTGCAGGTGGACATGCAGGCGGCACTGACCAAAAAAGCCGAGTCGCTGGCTGGAGACATCCGCCTGGTGTTGCGCGAAAAAAACATCCGCCACGGCGGCATCAACCGCAACGGCCAGGTCATTGAGGTCAGGGTCCGTGACACGGCCACGCTGGAAGCCGCCAAACGCCTGATCCAGGACCAGTTCGCGGACCTGCAGCTGGTCGATACGCCCGACGGAACCGAGTACAAGCTCAATGCCAGCATCAAGCCCGAGGCGGCGCGTCTGGTGCAGGAGCAGGCACTCAAGCAGAATATGGTGACGCTGCACAACCGCATCAACGAACTCGGTGTTGCCGAGCCGGTGATCCAGCAGCAGGGACTGGACCGCATCGTGGTGCAGTTGCCCGGCGTGCAGGACACGGCCAAGGCCAAGGATATTCTGGGGCGCACGGCCACGCTGGAAATGCGGCTGGTCGATGAAAGCGCCGAGGGCCGCGCGGCCGAAAGCGGCGCCAGTGCCGTTCCTTTTGGCTCGGAGCGCTTCCTGGAGCGCGACGGCCGACCGGTGATTGTCAAGAAACAGGTGATCCTGACCGGCGAAAGCCTGACGGACGCCCAGCCGGGGTTTGACTCGCAGAGCCAGCAGCCCAAGGTGGACTTGACCGTTGATGCCAAGGGCGGGCGCATCATGCGCGATGTGAGCCGCGAAAACGTCAAGAAACGCATGGCGATTGTGCTGTTTGAAAAAGGCAAGGGCGAGGTGCTGACGGCACCGGTGATCCAGAGTGAACTCGGCAACCGCTTCCAGATTTCCGGTTCCATGAGCGTGACGGAAGCCAACGACCTGGCGCTGCTGCTGCGTGCCGGCTCGCTCGCTGCCCCCATGGAAATCATTGAAGAACGCACCATCGGCCCCAGCCTGGGCGCGGAAAACATCGCCAAGGGCTTTCACAGCGTGGCCTGGGGCTTCCTCGTGATCGTCGCTTTCATGGCCGTTTACTACATGCTGTTCGGGCTGTTCTCCGGTCTGGCCCTGGCGGTGAACCTGCTCTTGCTGGTGGCGGTGCTGTCCATGCTGCAGGCGACCTTGACCCTGCCCGGCATGGCGGCCATGGCGCTGGCGCTCGGCATGGCGATTGACTCCAATGTCCTGATCAACGAGCGGGTGCGCGAGGAGTTGCGCAACGGCGTGGCGCCGCAGGCCGCCATCCACAGCGGCTATGAGCGTGCCTGGGCCACCATCCTGGACTCGAACATCACCACGTTGATTGCCGGCCTGGCCCTGCTGGCCTTCGGCTCCGGGCCCGTGCGCGGATTTGCCGTGGTGCACGTCATCGGCATTTTGACCAGCATGTTCTCGGCGGTGTTTTTCTCGCGCGGTCTGGTCAACCTCTGGTACGGCCGGCAGAAAAAACTCAAATCGGTGTCCATTGGTACCGTCTGGCGACCCGCCGGCAGTACCGCTGTGTCTTCCAAGCCCACAGCGTCGGCCAACTAGACCAAAGAACAACGGACAGAGAACGCCATGGAATTTTTCAAAATCCACAAAGACATCCCGTTCATGCGGCATGCCTTGATCTTCAATGTGATTTCATTCACGACCTTTGTGCTGGCCGTGTTCTTCCTGTTTTCGCGTGGCCTGCACCTGTCGGTGGAGTTCACTGGCGGCACGGTGATGGAGGTCAGCTATTCCCAGCCCGCCGATGTTGAAAAGGTCAGGGGCACGGTGGCGGGCTTGGGCTTTACCGATGTGCAGGTGCAGAATTTCGGCACGGCGCGCGAAGTGATGATCCGGTTGCCCGCGCAAAAAGGTGTGACCACCGCCCAGCAGAGCGAGAAAGTGATGACGGCGCTGAAGGCTGACGACCCCCAGATCGTTTTGCGGCGCACCGAGTTTGTTGGCCCCCAGGTGGGCGAGGAGCTGGCCCAGGATGGCCTGAAGGCGCTGGCCATGGTGGTGGTCGGCATCATGATTTACCTGGCGTTTCGTTTCGAATGGAAGTATGCGGTGGCGGCCATCATTGCCAACCTGCATGACATCGTGATCATTCTTGGCTTCTTCGCATTTTTCCAGTGGGAGTTTTCGCTCTCGGTGCTGGCGGCCGTGCTGGCCGTGCTGGGCTACTCGGTCAATGAATCGGTGGTGATTTTCGACCGGATCCGTGAAAATTTCCGCCGTTACCGCAAGATGAACACCGTGCAGATCATCGACAACGCGATCACCTCGACCATCAGCCGCACCATCATCACGCACGGTTCCACCCAGATCATGGTGTTGTCGATGCTGCTCTTTGGCGGACCGACACTGTTTTATTTCGCGCTGGCCCTCACGATTGGCATCCTGTTTGGCATCTATTCTTCGGTGTTTGTGGCCGCGGCGATTGCGATGTGGCTGGGCATCAAGCGCGAGGATCTCGTCAAGCCGACGGGGAAGAAGGAAGAGGACCCCAACGACCCGAATGCCGGGGCGACGGTTTAGGCAAACCGCAACAACACATACACGGTCGTGGCCGCAAACACCAAAAGAGACCTTCTTCTTGCCCGGCAGGCGCGCGAACGTTTTGTAAGCCACGCCGCGCGCATCCTGCCCGAGCTGGCTGGTGCCATCCGCCAGAAGCTGTCCTCCCAGACCGAGCAAAGCGGCAGTGCCCGCGACATGCAGGATCGCCGTGATGCCTGGCTGTCCTTCCAGGACTCGGAAGCGATCTGGGTCAACGCCACCATCGCCGCCTGGAAAAATGCGCTGATCCCGACGGCCGCGCAAGCCGGCATGGCGGTGGATACCGGCAAGTTCGAGCTGATGGGCAACGAGGTGATGGAGAACAGGATTTTGGCCTCCCGTCTGGCCTTGCGCCTGCTCGACAGCGCCAGCTGGGAGCTCAACGACCTGCGTCTGCGCGTCCAGAGCCTTGAAGGGGTGTCCGAACTCGCCAAGGAAGACATCCTCCGCCCCGAAGTCCTTTCGCAAAAGATGGTGGAGCAATGGACCCTGGCGCCCCTGTCGCGCGAGGTGTGGCTGACGGCGCAGGACCTGATCCAGCAGCAGTTGACCGCGCACCTGCTGGAGGCCTACCGGGCCGCCAACGAGTTCCTGATCAAGGAAAACGTGATGGTGAACATCGATCTGCGGGCACTCGTCAAACGTACGCCCTCTGCAAACAACCCGTTACCCCTGCGCGCCAAGGCCAAGCCGGCAGGAACCCGTGCTGCTGTGCCGGCCGGGCAGGCGACAGGTGCGGACTCGTCCGGCGGATACGGGATCGGCGGGGGTGACACAAATGCTGGTGCGGGTGGCGGCCGTCCCGGCTCAATCTCGGGTTCAGGTTCAGGTTCAGGTTCAGGGCGTGGCGGCGCTGGTTCTGGCGGCAGCCCGTCGGACGGCAAGGGAGGCGCCGCGAACTCTGCCGCAGCCAGAGAGGCGATTCTTGACGAGACCCGCATGCAGACCGGGACATCGCCACTGGCGCGGGCGCGCATGCGGGCGCAGGGGGTGATGGGGCATCTCCGGCGCTTGTTGTCCGACCACGCGGTTGATTTTGACCACACCCACGCCAACCAGCCCTCGCCCCAGCTGGCACAGGCTCTGGCCAGGGTGCAAACCCGCGCCGCCGCTGGCAATGCCTATGAAGGCACCCTGCTTGACGCACCCGATCAGATGTATGGTTCCGTCGATGTGGAGCAGGCGGCAGGCGCTTTGCGCCAGCGCACCAGCGATCTCAAGCAGGCGGCGAGCACGCCCAGTGAAAAGGCCACGATTGAAATCGTGGCGCTCATGTTCCAGAGCATTCTGGCGGAAGACCGCATTCCGCCTGCCGTGCGGGTGTGGTTTGCCCGGCTGCAGATGCCGGTGCTGCGGGTGGCGATTTCAGAACCCGAATTTTTTGGGTCCCTGCAGCATCCAGCGCGCCGGCTGATCGATCGCATGGGCTCCTGCGTGCTGGGTTTTGACGCGACGATCTCGGGCGGTGCGCTGGAGATTGAAATCAAGCGCATCGTGCAGGTCATCGAGCAATACCCGGAAACCGGCAGACGGGTGTTCCAGCTGGTCTACGACGAGTTCCAGAAATTCCTTTCGAAGTTCCTGTCCGGGCAAGGCAGCACTGCCCGCGTGGTGAGCGTGGCCCAGCAGATGGAGCAGAAGGAAACCATGGCCATCCAGTACACCATCGAGATGCGCAGCATGCTCAACGACATGCCGGTGCGCGAAGAGATCCGTGAATTCCTCTTCAAGATCTGGGCCGAGGTGCTGGCCATCGCGGCCATGAAAAATGGTCCGCAGCACGAGGAGACGATCACGCTCAAGCAGGCCGCCGCTGACCTGGTCTGGGCGGCCAGTGCCAAGCCCAACCGCAATGACCGCGCACGCGTCATTGCCGACCTGCCCAAGTTGCTGCACCTGCTTCGATCCGGCATGTCCATGCTGGGCATGAGCCCGCCGGTGCAGGACCAGCACCTGAAAATCATCAGCGACACGCTGGCGGACGCCTTCATGTCCAAGACCGATGCCATTTCCCCGGAGCGCATCGAGGAGATGTCCAAGCGGCTGGCGAATCTGGAAGACTACCTGTCGGACGAGGATGTCGGTGATCTGCCGCTGGACACCGAAAACCTGGTCATGATGATTGGCATCGACGCCTCGGAGATCGAGGTCATTGCCGACGGCGGCAGCCAGCCGAGCGAAGCCATGCGTTCCTGGTCACAGGAGTTGCAACTCGGGGCATGGTTCACGCTGGACCACAACGGCCAGGTCAACCATGTGCAGTTTGCCTGGCGCAGTGACCGCAAGCAGCTGAACCTGTTTGCATCGACCGACGGCCGCAACTTCCTGATCCAGGCGCGCCGCCTGGCTGCCTATTTGCAGGCAGGCCTGCTCGTGCCGACCGAAGACGAGGCACTCACGGTGCGCGCCACCCGCGACGCGCTGGCCAAGATCGACGCCAATCCGGAGCGTCTGCTGGGCTGAATACGGCCCCCACGGTCGCTCACTGCGTGTAGCTCCCGAGGCCTTGCCGGCCGCCGCTCGCCAGAGGCTTCGCTCCTGTCGCCTGTCCAAAGCTGCTCAAGCAGCTTTGGAGCCGCAGGCTCCAGCCCCTCGGGGGCCGCTGCGCCTGCGGACTGGCGAAGCCAGATCCGCGGCCCCGGCTGGTCAAGAGGCGGCCCGTCAAGCGGCCTGTGAATCAATTTTTTTCCGAATCCACGTCTGGTGCTTAAGGCTGGAAGACAATTTTCCGAAGGGCCGCGCCTAGGAAAATTAGCCCCCCGGGGGCAGCGCATGACACGAAGTGAAAAGCGTGGGGCTTAATGCGCAATGCGGAAGTCCGCGTCGTCGCAGAGTTCATCCAGGACCAGTGCATCGGGTTCTTCGCCAAAGCTCCAGTACACCATCAGCACAATGATCTTGAGGTCATCCAGCGCAAGGGGGTCTCCCGGCGCGGCCATCGCCCGGTCGATCACGATTTCCCGCATGTGTGATGGCAGCACGCCCGAGGATTCCAGGAAACAGACGAAGCCCAGGGCCTGGGCGCCAAGGTGGTCCTGTTCTGCCACCGAATAGACACGCAGGCTGCTGGCAGACTGGGCCTGGAAGCCGGGTGGTGCGCTGGCTGTCGTCGGCACAGGGGGCGCACCCGCCTGTGATCCGGCGGGCATGCCGACCTGGGTGTTCTGCGCGGCGATGTTCAGGCCGTTGAGCCAGACCAGCGCGGCCTGGATCTCGTCCGCCTCAAAACCGACTGCCGTGAGTTTGCGGCTCAGCTGGTGCAGCTCGGGGCAGGCGTCGCCTTGCCAGTAATTTTCGTAAACGTACACCAGTACTTCAAACATGCATCCAATATAGCGCAGTTGGGAACGGTGTGGCCGGTGTACGAGGCCGAAGGCCCTTGGCCCAACGTAGCCGCAGGCGTCAAACCCTTGCCATGCGCTGAAACAGCCCGCCCTGCAGCCGGGCGACCTCTCCGGCCATTTCAAGCGCCAGCAATTGGGCCTGCAATTCGGCGGTTGCCAGCCCGGTGCGCGCCTGCAGGGCGTCGAGGCTGACGGGTTCGAACCCCATCGCCGCAAACAGCGGGTCGTCTGTGGGCTGTCCATCCACATCCTCATGCGCTGCTGGCAAGGCGGCCGAAAGCTGGGGCAGGTTCAACTCTTCCAGCACGTCCTGGGCGGACTCCACCAGCTTGGCGCCCTGTTTGATGAGGGCGTGGCAGCCGCGCGACTGGGGGGAGTGGATGGAGCCGGGGATGGCGAACACCTCCTTGCCCTGCTCCGCGGCCAGGCGCGCTGTGATCAGCGAGCCTGACTTGAGCGCCGCTTCGATGACCAGCGTGCCTTGTGACAGGCCGGAGATCAGGCGGTTGCGCTTGGGAAAATTGGCGGTGAGGGGCGGTGTGCCCAGCGGGAACTCGCTGATGATCAGCCCGTGTTGGGCAATGCGGTGAGCGAGCGCGAGGTGCTGCTTCGGATACACCCGGTCCAGCCCGGTGCCGACCACGGCCATGGTGGTGCCGCCACCGAGCAGGGCGCCGTCGTGGGCGGCACCGTCCACGCCCAGTGCCAGCCCCGACACCACACAGAGACCGGCTTCACCGAACACCCTGGCAAATTGCCGGGCATTGCTTTCACCTTGCGGCGTGGGGTTGCGGCTGCCCACGATGGCGAGGCAGGGCGCTGCGTTATTGATGGCTGCCGGCGCCCATGGGTCAAGGGCTCCAACCATATAAAGCATGCAGGGCGGGTCTTCGATGTGAAGCAGCGCGGGCGGGTAGCCGGCATCGCCCAGCGTCACCACGCGCCGGTTGTCGGCGCCCTGCAACCAGGCCAGCGTGGTCTGCAACTGGTCGGCCAGGGGGGCGGGCTCGGTCAGCAGCGCATCGGCCAGGCGGTCGGAGCCGAGCTGCCGCAAGGTGCCGGCGTCCTGTTCAAAGATGGCCTGGGCTGACCCGAACGTGGCCAGCAGCTGGCGGGCTCCCGCGTTGCCGATGCCCGGGGTCAGCGACAGGCGCAACCAGGCGCGAAGTTCAGCAACGTCCATATGGAAGGGCGGCATTCCGGCGGAGGCGGCTGCCGAAGTCATGCAGACGGTCTGCACAAGCTGGCGCTGACGCTCAGTTGGGATTTTCGAAGCGGTCGCCCACTTTCACGCCTTCGCTGACCTCAAGGACAAGCGCGTAGGAGAGTTTTTCAAAAGTGCGGAAAACAATCAACAAGCCATTGCGTTCGTTGGGCAGCTTGATCACCGTTCTGGCGGAGTCCGTGCGGTCAGTGATCCGTTCTCCACTTCGCAAAATGGCCATCACATGGCCCCGCTCCAGCCCGTCGCGGATGCCGCGGTTGATCACCACCACCTGGTTGCCCGCTGCATAACGCACGGCGCTGCCGTAAATCGAGACAATCTGGCCTTCCGTCGGGAGCTGTGGCGCGCGCGGTACATAACTCAGCAGTTCGCGCGGCGGTTCCGGCACCAGCCGGTCACCAACGCGCATTTCTTCCTTCGCGACGAGGATGTCGATGGTGGCAGGGATGACCTCATCGACGAGCTTGCCGTCCTTGCCCTTCACGCTGGCGGTGGATTCGCCGCGCACCAGCTCGGCCTTGCCGAGAAACTGGGCCTCGTAGCCGAGGATTTCGCCGGTGGTGGGGTCTTTCAGCGGTGTGGCATTGCGGAAGACCCGGTAGTCCAGCGGCTCGCCTTTGCTGGTACTCAGTGGCCTGCCGGTGTCCTTGCTGCTGTAGAGGCCGCGGGCGTAGGCGCGGTCGCCACGACTGAGCAACACCCGGCCTTCCTGGGCGGCCACGATGCGTGGGGCCGTCAAAAACGCGGCTTCGTCGACGATCAGGGCTTCCGACAGAAAGGGTTCAATCGCCTGGGGTGACAGCGTCGGGATGGCGGCATCAGCCAGCGATTCGTAACGCGTGCGCGGCGATACCCGCACGGTGCCGGGCTGGCCGTCACCGCCGCCCGGACGCCGGGCCCGCAAGGTGGCGCGCCCGCCGGATTTGTCCAGGTAAAGCTGCTGACCGGGATAAATCCGGTGCGGATTGCGGATGTCGTCCAGATTCATGCCCCACAACTCGGGCCAGCGCCACGGGGTTTTCAGGAACATGCCCGAGATGGCCCACAAGGTGTCGCCGCGCTTGACGGTGTATTCGTCGGGGGCGTTGGGGGCCAGGTCGCTCAGTGGTACGCCGGTTTGGGCCACCTGGCTGGCCGTGGCCTTCTGGCCGGCGGTGATCGGGAAATTCTGCGCATGCAGGCCTGCGCTGGATGCCAGCACAGCGGCGGCTATTGAAATCTGACTGAACCGACCAAAAATATGTTGCATCTTGAGGCCCTTGGGGCTGGCGCGGCCTTGGGCATCAAGGCCGGACGCCACGTTTTTATCTTGATAAATCACTAGCGATTCTGTACTTAAGCCCTTGATTAGGCAACGAATATGCCATTTCGCGACAGCGCGGATGCTGAAAAATGGCGAAAATTAGCGAAAATAGCGACATCTGATTGCCTGCCACCATGACCCAACTGACCATTCTTCGTTACCCTGACCCGCGTCTGCACACCGTTGCCAAGCCAGTGGCGGCGGTGGACGCGCGCATTCGCACTTTGGTGGGCGACATGCTGGAAACCATGTATGCCGCCGAGGGCATCGGCCTGGCCGCCAGCCAGGTCAACGTTCACGAACGAGTCGTTGTGATCGACGTCAGTGAGGGCAGGGACAAGCCGCTGGTGCTGATCAACCCCGAAATCATCTGGTCCAGTCCTGAAACCCAGGTCAACGACGAAGGCTGCCTGTCCGTGCCCGGCGTGTATGACGGGGTGGAGCGCGCCAGCGCCATCAAGGTGCGGGCGCTGGACCTGGGCGGCGAGCCACAGACCCACAGCGCCGAGGGCCTGCTGGCGGTGTGTGTCCAGCACGAGATGGACCACCTGATGGGCAAGGTGTTTGTCGAGTACCTGTCGCCGCTCAAGCGCAACCGTATCAAGACCAAGATGATCAAGCAGAAAAAAGACGAAGAACGCGAATTGGTCCGCTGACCCTGGCGCGCCTTGCGCATGGGCGAAAATGCGTGGATGCGCGTCATATTTGCCGGTACCCCCGAATTCGCCCGTGTGGCTCTCGCGCAGCTGCATGCTGCGGGTTTTGAAATTCCCCTTGTCCTGACCCAGCCGGACCGGCCGGCCGGGCGCGGCATGAAGCTGCAGGCCTCCAGCGTCAAGCAGTTTGCGCTGGAAAAACAGATCCCGGTGCTGCAACCACGCAGCCTGCGGCTTGATGGCAAATACCCCGAAGACGCCGCGGCCGCGCGCGATGCCCTGGAGGCGGCCCGTGCCGACGTCATGGTGGTCGCCGCCTATGGCCTGATCCTGCCGCAGTGGGTGCTGGACATGATGAGCCGCGACGAACGCAGCGAAGGGCCGCCCCGAGCAAGTTCAGCCCCCTCGGGGGGCAGCGAACCACACGCAGTGGGGAGCGTGGGGGCGCCTAAACTGGGCTGCCTGAATATTCACGCATCTCTTTTGCCGCGCTGGCGCGGCGCGGCGCCGATTCACCGCGCCATCGAGGCGGGCGATAGCGAGACCGGCATCACGCTGATGCAGATGGATGCCGGGCTGGACACCGGCGACATGTTGCTGGTCGAAAAACTCCCGATTGCACCCGGGGACACCACCGGCACCCTGCACGACAAACTGGCCTCCCTGGGAGCCCGGCTCGTGGTCGAGGCGCTGGAACTCGCGGCCTGCGGCGGGCTCCGGCCCGTGCCGCAGCCGGGGCAGGGCGTCACCTACGCGCACAAAATCGAAAAACACGAGGCTGCCATTGACTGGCGGCAAAGCGCCGCCGTGATAGAGCGGCGGATACGCGCCTTCAATCCCTTTCCGGGCGCGGCGAGTGCGCTGGGCGGCGACACGGTCAAGTTCTGGCAGGCCGTGATGGTGCCCGGTGTCCAGCGTCCGCAAGCGGCCGTTGCGGGTCAGATTATTGCCGTCAGTCCGGACGGCGTGGACGTTGCGACGGGTGACGGCGTGTTGCGCGCCACCCGGCTGCAAAAGCCCGGTGGCAAGCCGCTGGATGCCGCCGAGTTCGCCCGTGGTTTTGCGTTGCAGCCCGGCATGGGTTTTCAGGCCAGTCCGGAGAAGCGCGCTTGACGGCCCCGCTGTTCCGGCATCCCGAGTTTCGCCAGGGCATGCGCGACATGGCGTCCGCCGCCGCCGGCACGGCCGCCTGGGGCCTGATGACCGGTGTGGCCATGGTCAAGTCGGGGATGAGCCTGTTTGAGGCGGTGCTGATGGGGGTGATCGTGTTTGCCGGCAGCTCGCAGCTTGCGGCCGTGCCGCTGATTCTTGGCGGCGCGCCCATGTGGGTGATTCTGGCCACCGCGGCCTGCGTCAATCTGCGTTTTGTCGTGTTCAGCGCCCATCTGCGGCCTTACCTCATGCACCAGCCACTCTGGCGGCGCCTGGCCAGCGGCTATTTCACGGCCGATCTCAGTTATGTGATGTTCACCAACCGCCACCCGCATCCGGTGCCGCCCGCCGACACGGAGGGGTTGCGTGCCCAAGAGGCCTACCTGGCCGGAAACTGCGCCCTGACCTGGCTCAGCTGGGTGGTGCCCAGCCTGCTGGGCATTGCGCTGGCCAATGCGATTCCGCTGTCCTGGGGGCTGGGTTTCGCCGGTATCCTGGCCTTGCTCGGGGTCATGTGTTCGCTGGCGAGCAGCCGCCTGCGTGTGGTGTCCGCCGGGGTGGCCGGCGCGGCGGCGGTGGCGGCCTTTGCCCTGCCGCTCAAGCTCAACATCCTGGTCGCGATTGCCGCGGCGGTGGCGGTCTGCCTGATGCTGGAAAAACCTGCAGCGCCCCCGGCGCCGTTGCCCACGACGAAGGGGGCGGCATGACCGATGCCTGGACCGTGCTCACCATCGTTGGGCTGGCGCTGGTCACGGTGATCACGCGCTCGTTTTTCTTCATGTCCAGCAAGCCCTGGACCCTGCCGCCCTGGGCGCAGCGCGGCCTGCACTATGCGCCGATCGCGGCCCTGGCGGCCGTCATTATTCCCGAGATCGTGATGACGCAGGGGCAACTCATCGACACCTGGCGGGACGCCCGCCTGTTTGCCGCACTGGCCGGCGTGGCCTGGTTTGTCTGGCGCCGCGGCGTCCTGGGTACCATCATCGCCGGCATGGCGGTCTACCTGCCCTTGCACATCGGACTGGGCTGGTGAAACTGGCCCCCACGGTCGCTCACTGCGTGTAGCTCCCTGCCCCCCCCGAGGGGGCCGCTGCGCCTGCGGCCTGGCCCCTCGACAGGCTCAGGACAGGCCAAGGCCGGTTCCGCGGCCCCGGCTTATACGGAAGCGCCCTGGTTGCACACGGTCGCCGCGGGCGCGCACCTACAATTTGAGGCTTGCGCCAACCAACCCCTACTTCCCACTGCGAGCTTTCATGAACTTCATCCGCTTCTCCGATCTGTGCGCCCAGGGCCTTGTCAAGGGCCGGCGTGTTTTCATTCGCGCCGACCTCAATGTGCCGCAGGACGACAGCGGTCACATCACCGAGGACACCCGCATCCGCGCCTCGATTCCCTGCATCCAGTTGGCGCTTGACGCCGGCGCCGCGGTGATGGTGACCTCGCATCTGGGCCGGCCGACCGAAGGGCAGTTCAAGCCGGAAGACTCGCTCGCGCCGGTGGCCAAGCGTCTGGGCGAACTGATGCAGCGCGAGGTGCCGCTGAAGTCCGGCTGGGTTGACGGCGTGGACGTGGCGCCCGGCCAGCTCGTGCTGCTGGAGAACTGCCGCGTCAACCCCGGCGAGAAAAAGAACGACGAGGCGCTGGCCCGCAAGATGGCCGCGCTCTGCGATATTTTTGTGCACGACGCCTTCGGCACGGCGCATCGCGCCGAGGCCTCGACCTACGGCATCGCCCAGTTTGCCAAAGTGGCCAGCGCCGGCCCGCTGCTGGCGGCCGAAATGGATGCGATCTCCCAGGCGCTGGCCAACCCGAAGCGCCCGCTGGTGGCCATCGTGGCCGGCAGCAAGGTATCGACCAAGCTGACCATCCTGAAGGCGCTGGCCGGCAAGGTGGACCAGCTGATCGTCGGGGGCGGCATTGCCAACACCTTCATGCTGGCCGTCGGCCTGCCCATCGGCAAAAGCCTGGCGGAACGCGAACTGCTCGACGAGGCCCGGGCGGTGATGGCGGCCATGAAGGCGCGCGGCGCCGAGGTGCCTATCCCGACCGACGTGGTGACCGCCAAGACCTTCAGTGCCGACGCGCCCGCCACCGTCAAGGCGGCCACCGAGGTGGCGGACGACGACCTGATCCTGGACATCGGCCCGCAGACCGCGAAAAAGCTGGCCGATCAGCTGATGGCCGCCGGCACCATTGTCTGGAACGGCCCGGTGGGCGTGTTCGAGTTTGCCGCCTTTGAAGGCGGCACCCAGACCATCGCCCGGGCGATTGCCGCCAGCCCCGCCTTCAGCATTGCCGGCGGCGGCGACACGCTGGCCGCCATTGCCAAATACGGGATTGAAAAAGACGTGGGCTACATCTCCACCGGCGGCGGCGCCTTTCTCGAAGTGCTGGAAGGCAAGACCCTGCCGGCTTTCGAGATTCTGCAGAAGCGGGCGGCAGGCTGACGGAATGGGATGATTGCTATTAAAGCAGTAGCTGCTTGCGCTTGTGTTTAAAGGGCTGGGGACGAATTTGATCATATTCCCTGCACGGCTGCGCCACCCGCGCCAAGCCCCCGGTTCATGCGGGCTATGTGTACCCAGTATGTAACCGGTTCCGTGTGAGAATCGAGCCCCATTACAGGAGACAGACATGCTCAGCAGCGCCACCAAAATTGTTGCAACCCTTGGCCCCGCCTCCAGCGATCCGGCGCTGCTTGAAAAAATGATTCGTGCCGGCGTGACCGTGGTGCGCCTGAATTTCAGCCACGGCACGGCGCAGGACCACATCGACCGGGCCGCCATGGTGCGCGAAGCCGCCCAGCGCGCCGGCGTCGAGGTCGCCATCATGGCTGACCTGCAGGGACCGAAAATCCGCGTTGGAAAATTTGCCGAAGGCAAGGTTTTGCTGGAGGCCGGCGCCAAGTTCGTGCTCGACGCTTCCCGCCAGGAGCCCGGTGACATCAAGGGCGTGGGGCTGGACTACAAGGAATTGCCGCGTGATGTGCGCGCCGGCGACGTGCTGCTGCTCAACGACGGTCTGATCGTGCTGACAGTGGATGCGGTGCGCGGTGAAGAGGTGTACACCACGGTCAAGGTGGGAGGCTTCCTGTCCAACAACAAGGGCATCAACAAAAAGGGCGGTGGATTGACCGCGCCGGCCCTGACCGGCAAGGACATGGAGGACATCAAGACCGCCATGAGTTTCCAGGCCGACTATGTGGCGGTGAGTTTCCCGCAGAACGCCACCGACATGGAAATGGCGCGCCAGCTCTGCAATGTGGCCGCCGCGCCCTACAAACACAAGCCAGGGCTGATTGCCAAGATCGAACGGGCCGAGGCCATTCCCAAGCTCGAGGAAATCCTGCAGGTCAGCGACGGCATCATGGTCGCGCGCGGCGACCTGGCGATTGAGGTGGGCAACGCGGCGGTGCCGGCGCTGCAAAAACGCATGATCAAGATGGCGCGCGCCATGGACAAACTCGTCATCACCGCCACGCAGATGATGGAAAGCATGATCCTCAACCCGGTGCCGACGCGCGCCGAGGTCAGCGACGTGGCCAATGCCGTGCTCGACGGGACCGACGCCGTGATGCTGAGCGCAGAAACAGCCGCCGGCAATTACCCGCTCGAGACCATCGAGGAAATGGCCAACATCTGTCTGGAAGCGGAAAAGGCCGAATACGCGGCGCTGGACGCCGACTTCAGCGGCAAGACTTTCACGCGCATTGACCAGTCGATTGCCATGGGTGCGCTGTTCACGGCGCACCATCTGGGCGCCAAGGCCATCGTGGCGCTGACCGACAGCGGGTCCACGCCGCTGTGGATGAGTCGCCACGACATCCGTGTGCCGATTTATGCGCTCACACCGCGCCTGGCGACGCAGCGCAAGATGGCGCTCTACCGCAATGTGCGCCCGCTGCTGATGGACACCAGCGCCGACCGCGACACGGCGCTGGAACAGGCCGAAGGGCACCTGCTGCGGCGCGACATCGTGCAAAGCGGCGATGTGTATGCCATCACCTGCGGCGAACCCATGGGGGCCCCTGGCGGCACCAACATGCTCAAGATCTGCCGCGTGGCCTGAGCGGGCGGGCCCTTGGGGCGGCCGGCCCAGCCGGTGCCGGTTGAATCCATGGCCGCCGGGCCTGCGTATCCCTGGTTCAATGCACACCACGGATTTCCCTTTGCCAAGACGCACGCTGTTGGCCATGCTGCCCGCGCTGCTCACTGCCTGCTCGGCAGTGGACCTGCTCAACGCCACCGTTTCCACCGACACCTACCGGCGCACCCAGGGCCTGCCCTATGGCGACCACCCGCGCCAGCGGCTGGACGTCTATCAGCCGGTGGACGCCACCGACCGGGCGCCGATGGTGGTGTTTTTTTATGGTGGCAGCTGGTCCTCGGGTGAACGTGCCGACTACCGCTTTGTCGGGGAGGCGCTGGCGGCAAGCGGCATCGTGGCGGTGATCGCGGACTACCGCCTGAGCCCCGCCTTCCCCTACCCGGCTTTTGTTCAGGACAGTGCGCGTGCCGTGGGCTGGGCGGTGGCGCATGGGGCCGCGCATGGTGCCGATCCCGACCGGATTTTTGTGATGGGACACAGCGCCGGCGCCTACAACGCGGCCATGGTGGCGCTGGATCCACGCTGGCTGGCCGCCGAGGGGCTGAAGCCCTCGCGCCTGGCGGGATGGATAGGCCTGGCCGGTCCCTACGATTTCCTGCCGATTGGCGATCGCCAGACCCAGGTGGCCTTTGACTGGCCGCGCACGCCGGTCGACAGCCAGCCGCTGTTCCATGCATCGCCGGCGTCGCCGCCGGCCTTGCTGCTGGCGCCCGCCGCCGACCGCGTGGTCAATTCCCGGCGCAGCACCGTGGCCCTGGCCCGGCGGCTCCAGAGCAGTGGTGTGTATGTGGAGTCTGCGTTGTTTGACAGCGTCAGCCACGTCACCCTGGTGGCCTCCCTGGCCTCGGTTCTCAGAGGCCGGGCGCCTGTGCTTGAGCGTGTCTCGGCTTTTGTGAAGTCAGTCGGGCAAGCCAGGTGAAGCCGAGGTCCAGCCCGGCGGCGCTGGCCCAGCAGAGCCAGGCGGTCCAGAAGGTGTGGCTCATGTAGTGGGCGCCGCGCACCTGTTGCGCCAGTCCCAGCAGCAGGCCGGCCAGCATGGAACCCAGCAACCAGCGGCGAGCCGTGGTCGGCAGGGCTTGCCGGAACGCAAAAAAGCCGCCGACAAAGGCAAAACCCGCCGAGGCGTGACCGGCCGGAAAGCAGCCGCCGTCGCCGCCGTCCCTGACGCCCCAGGCCCAGTGTGAAACATAGCTGGCCACGCCGCCGAATTCCTGCAGGCTCCAGGGGCAGCTGCTGTGGCTGTGCAGCTTGATGTTGGACACCACCAGCAAAGCCAACAGCGTGGTCAGGGCCAACTGGGCGCGGCGCGGGGCGGACAGCCGCCGCAGGGTGCCGGCAGGCCGGGCGATGCCAACCAGCAGCGCCCCTTCGAACAACCAGGGCAGCGGGCGCATGTCGTCGTGCAGCACGCCGCGCCAGAACCAGTGGTTTTCGAGGGCAAAGCCGCTGGCCGAACCAAACCAGCGCGCCAGGGTCAGGTCCAGCCCCGAAGCATCCCAGGCCAGCAAGACAAGAAAGCTGGCCAGGGACCAGAAAAAAAGACGCGACGGGCTGGAAGCGGCTGGGCTGCGGGAGGCGTTCATCTGAGGGTGGGTGGTGCAAGAGGGGCCGACGATAGCCCCGCGCGCCTTAAGTCACGCTTAATGCCGGCGCCTGGCAAGCGGTGCGCGACGGTCCGCGTCGGGCTTGTCCTACACCTTTGCCCCTTCCAGGCTGACGCAGGAAGGCCGTCCAGAGGCCGCCCAAGGGTTTCGCGGGACGACATGGCGGGTAAAATGAAAAAAGTTACCGGTCAGTTACCGAATCCGTTCAACCTTCCTGGGGATATCTCTTATGGCACTCGTTTCCATGCGCGAGCTGCTGGACCATGCGGCAGTCAACACCTACGGCATTCCAGCTTTCAACGTCAACAACCTCGAGCAGGTCCAGGCCATCATGCAGGCGGCCGACGAGGTCAATGCGCCGGTGATCATGCAGGCCAGTGCCGGCGCCCGCAAATATGCCGGCGAAGGTTTCCTCAAACACCTGATCCAGGCGGCGGTCGAGAGCTACCCGCACATCCCGGTCGTGATGCACCAGGACCACGGCCAGAGCCCGGATGTCTGCCGCGGTGCGATCAACCTGGGATTCAGCTCGGTGATGATGGACGGTTCGCTGATGGCCGACGGCAAGACCATTGCCGACTATGACTACAACATCGACGTGACGCGCAAGGTCGTGGAGATGGCGCATGCCACCGGCGTCTCGGTCGAGGGCGAACTCGGCTGCCTGGGCAGCCTGGAAACCATGCAGGGCGACAAGGAAGACGGCCATGGCACCGACGCGGTCATGACCCATGACCAGCTGCTGACCGACCCCGAGCAGGCCGCCGACTTTGTCAAGCGCACCCAGCTCGATGCGCTGGCCATTGCGATCGGCACCAGCCACGGCGCCTACAAGTTCACGCGCAAGCCCACGGGCGACATCCTGGCGATCGAACGCATCAAGGAAATCAACCGCCGCATCCCCAACACCCACCTGGTCATGCACGGTTCGTCCAGCGTGCCGCAGGACCTGCTGGCCATCATCCGCCAGTACGGCGGCGACATGAAGGAAACCTACGGTGTGCCGGTCGAGGAGATCCAGAAGGCCATCCAATTCGGTGTGCGCAAGATCAACATCGACACCGACATCCGCCTGGCGATGACCGCCGCCGTGCGCAAGTTCATGGCCGAAAACCCGAGCAAATTCGATCCGCGCGAGTGGCTCAAACCCGCCACGGCGGCGGCCAAGGCCATCTGCAAGCAGCGTTACATCGAGTTCGGCTGCGAAGGCCAGGCCAGCAAGATCAAGGGTGAAGCCCTGAGCGTGGTGGCCGCCAAATACGCCAAGGGCGAGCTGGCCCAGGTGGTGCGTTAACCCGGAAAATCCTCGCCCTGCCGAACTGGCGATAATTCAAAGCTCGCCGCTACCGGCGGGCTTTTTTTACTTTTGGCAAGCATCCATGACCTCCGCTCTCCACACCTCGGCCCTGACCTCCCTGCCCCTGCTCGCGCGCGGCAAGGTTCGCGACAACTACGCTGTCGGCAAAGACCGGCTGCTGATGGTCGCCAGCGACCGGCTCAGCGCCTTTGACGTCATCATGGGCGAGCCGATTCCGGGCAAGGGCGTGTTGCTCACGCAAATGGCCCTGTTCTGGTTCGACAAGCTGGGCCATATCTGCCCGAACCACCTGACCGGCGAGGCACCCGAAAGCGTGGTGACGCCCGCCGAAGTGCCGCAGGTCACCGGCCGTTCCATGCTGGTCAAGCGCCTGAAGCCGATTCCGGTCGAGGCCGTGGTGCGCGGCTACCTGGCCGGCAGCGGCTGGAAGGAATACCAGGACAGCCAGGCCGTCTGCGGCGTGCCGCTGCCCCTTGGTCTGAAAAACGCCAGCAAGCTGCCCGAACCGATTTTCACGCCGGCAGCCAAGGCGGCGGTGGGCGAGCATGACGAAAACATCAGCTACGAGCAGGTGGTCCAGGTCGTCGGCCCCGAACTGGCCGCGCAGATCCGCGACCTCAGCATACGCATCTACCAGGAGGCGGCGGCCTTTGCGCTGACCAAAGGCATCATCATTGCCGACACCAAGTTCGAGTTCGGCCTCGACGAAAACGGCACGCTGACCCTGATGGACGAGGTGCTGACGCCCGACTCCTCGCGTTACTGGCCGATCGAAGGTTACGAGCAGGCCTTCGCCACGGGCGCGAATCCGCCCAGCTACGACAAGCAGTTTGTGCGCGACTGGCTGGAGCAGGCCCTGGTCAACGGCAAGCCCTGGGACAAGACGCCGCCGGCGCCACGCGTGCCGCAGGACGTGGTCGAAAAAACCGCGGCCAAGTACCAGGAAGCGCTGACCCGGCTGACGGCCTGACCGGCGCCTTGGTTTAAAATAGCTGCAATCCAAGGAGCGTTGCAGCGAAACCCCGTTTCGTCAGGCTTGGGTGACAGCAGGACCCCCGCGGCCTGCCTTTGCAACGGCGCTCACCTTCGATAGCCAAGGTGAGTGAATGTCCGAAATCCAAGTTCCCCCCATGAAACTGTCCGGCCTGGAGCCGGTCGCCATAGGCGCGGGCAGCCTGTTCGTCAACATTGGCGAGCGCACCAATGTCACGGGCTCCAAGGCCTTTGCGCGCATGATCCTCAATGGCGAGTACGAACAGGCGCTGGTCGTGGCCCGCCAGCAGGTCGAAAACGGCGCGCAGATCATTGACATCAACATGGACGAGGCCATGCTGGACAGCCAGGCCGCCATGGTGCGTTTCCTGAACCTGATCGCCAGCGAGCCCGACATCGCGCGCGTGCCCATCATGATCGACAGCTCCAAGTGGAGCGTGATCGAAGCCGGCCTGCGCTGCATCCAGGGCAAGGGCATCGTCAACTCGATCTCCATGAAGGAAGGGCTGGAGCCTTTCAAGCACCAGGCCAAGCTGCTCAAGCGCTACGGCGCCGCCGCCGTGGTCATGGCCTTCGACGAGCAAGGGCAGGCCGATACCTACGAACGCAAGATCGAGATCTGTGAGCGCGCCTACCGCGTGCTGGTCGACGAGCTGGACTTTCCGCCCGAAGACATCATCTTCGACCCCAACATCTTTGCGATCGCCACCGGCATCGAGGAACACAACAATTACGCGGTGGACTTCATCAACGCGACGCGCTGGATCAAGGCCAACCTGCCCGGCGCCAAGGTGTCGGGCGGCGTGTCCAACGTGTCCTTCAGTTTTCGCGGCAACGACCCGGTGCGTGAGGCGATCCACACCGTGTTCCTGTACCACGCGATCCAGGCCGGCATGGATATGGGCATCGTCAACGCCGGCATGGTCGGCGTCTACGACGACCTCGAACCGACGCTGCGTGAACGCGTCGAGGACGTGGTCCTCAATCGCACGCCCGTCTACAAGCCGGGCGAGCCCGAACTGTCGCCCAGCGAGCGCCTGATCGAAGTGGCCGAAAGCGCGAAAAGCGGCGCCAAGGACGACAGCAAGAAAAACGAATGGCGCGCGCTGCCGGTGCGCCAGCGCCTGTCGCACGCGCTGGTGCACGGCATGAACGAACACATCGTGACCGATACCGAAGAGGTCTGGCAGGCGATCAAGGCCGAAGGCGGGCGTCCGCTGCATGTGATCGAAGGCCCGCTGATGGACGGCATGAACGTGGTCGGCGACCTGTTCGGTCAGGGCAAGATGTTCCTGCCACAGGTGGTGAAAAGTGCACGCGTGATGAAGCAGGCCGTGGCCCATCTGCTGCCCTACATCGAGGCGGAAAAACTGCTGCTGGAAGCCGCCGGCGGCGACGTCAAGACCAAGGGCAAGATCATCATCGCCACCGTCAAGGGCGATGTGCATGACATCGGCAAAAACATCGTGACCGTGGTTTTGCAATGCAACAACTTCGACGTGGTCAACATGGGCGTGATGGTGCCCTGCCACGAAATTCTGGCGCGCGCCAAGGTCGAGGGTGCGGACATCGTCGGCCTGTCCGGCCTGATCACGCCCAGCCTCGAAGAAATGCAGTATGTGGCCGGCGAGATGCAGAAGGACGACCATTTCCGCATCAAGAAGATCCCGCTGATGATTGGCGGCGCCACCACCTCCAGGGTCCACACGGCGGTGAAAATTTCGCCGCACTACGAAGGCCCGGTGGTGTATGTGCCCGACGCGTCGCGCAGTGTCAGCGTGGCGCAAAGCCTGCTTTCCGACCAGGCGGCCAAATACATAACCGAGCTCAATGCCGACTATGACAAGGTGCGCACCCAGCACGCCAACAAAAAACAGACACCGATGTGGCCGCTGGCCAAGGCCCGCGCAAATGCAACGCCGATTGACTGGGCACACTACACGCCGCCCCAGCCGAAATTCATCGGCCGTCGCGTTTTCAAGAATTTCGATCTGGCCGAACTGGCGAACTACATCGACTGGGGCCCTTTCTTCCAGACTTGGGACCTGGCCGGCCCTTTTCCGGCCATCCTGAAAGACGAGGTGGTGGGCACCGAGGCCGTGCGTGTGTATGCCGATGCGCAGCGCATGCTCAAGCGCCTGATCGAGGGCCGCTGGCTCACGGCCAGTGGTGTCATCGGTTTGTACCCGGCCAACAGCGTCGGTGACGACATCGAGATCTACACCGACGAGTCGCGCAGCGAGGTGGCCATGACCTGGTACGGCCTGCGCCAGCAGGCCGAGAAAACCGCGCTCGACGGCGTCATGCGGCCCAGCCGCTGCCTGGCCGATTTTGTGGCGCCGAAAGTACTGTCAGCCGAAGCCAAAGCCGTGCGCGCCGGCCATGCGGGCGCCGAGGGCCACAACACCTTCATGCTGCCTGACTACATTGGCCTGTTTGCGGTGACGGCCGGCCTGGGCGCCGAGAAGAAGGAAAAGTACTTCAATGACGACCACGACGACTACTCGTCCATCATGCTCAAGTCACTGGCCGACCGGCTGGCCGAGGCCTTTGCCGAGGCCATGCACAAGCGGGTGCGCGAGGATTTGTGGGGTTACGCCGCCGGTGAAACGCTGAGCACCGAGGACATGATTGCCGAGAAATACCAGGGCATACGCCCGGCGCCCGGCTACCCGGCCTGCCCGGACCACAGCGTCAAGAAGGACATGTTCGAGCTGCTGCAGGCGGGCGACATCGGTATGGCGCTGACCGAAAGCCTGGCCATGACACCGGCCGCCAGCGTCAGCGGTTTCTACCTGAGCCATCCGCAAAGCGTGTATTTCAACGTCGGCAAAATCGGCGACGACCAGTTGCAGGACCTGGCCCAACGCCGCGGCGCCAGGGCCGAGGACTTGCAGCGGCTACTGGCGCCCAACCTTTAGGCCTTCGCCGACTGAGCAGGTGCGCCGCGCAGCGTCCCGGGCAGGCCCATCGGGCGCTCGTATCGGTCGAGCTTGGGGGTATCAATTCAAGTAGGGGCCGCGGATCTGGCTTTGCCAGTCCGCAGGCGCAGCGGCCCCCTCGGGGGGCAGCGAAGTACACGCAGTGACGAGCGTGGGGGCTTTTAAGTTGCTTTGAGCGCCCGCCGGTACTGCACCGCCTCGGCCACGTGGGTGAGCTGCACCGCCTGCGCACCGGCCAGGTCGGCGATGGTGCGCGCCACCTTCAGGCAGCGGTGGATGCTGCGTCCCGACCAGCCCAGGCGCGCGGCCGCCGTGTTCAGGAATTTCGCCGCCGCGTCGTCGAGCTGGCACTGCGCATCAATGGCTTTGCCCTGCAGCGCCTGGTTGCTGCTGCCCTGCCGCGAGACGGCGCGTTCGCGTGCAGCAACCACCCGTTGCCGGATGCCGGCCGTGCTTTCGCCCGGTGCGGCGCCCAGCAATTCCTCGGCGGCCAGCGCTCCCACTTCCACATGCAGATCAATCCGGTCCAGCAGCGGGCCGCTGAGTTTGCCCTGGTAACGCGAAACCTGGTCGGGCGAGCAACGGCAGGCACGCAGACTGGAGCCGAGGTAGCCGCAGGGGCAGGGGTTCATGGCAGCGATCAGCTGGAAGCGGGCCGGAAACTCGGCGCGCTGGGCGGCGCGGGAGATCGTGATGGTGCCGGACTCCAGCGGTTCGCGCAGGGCTTCCAGCGCGGCACGCGGGAATTCGGGGAGTTCATCGAGGAATAAAACGCCGTGGTGCGCCAGTGAAATTTCACCGGGTGGGCATCACCGAAATTAGACGGAATAATCACCACAGTTATCCCTTAACTTCGGTGGATCGCCTCTGTTCACCGTAAGCAAATGACGCATTAAGACAGTTTATGCCGTCGAACTGCCTAGTTGTTTAACTGGCATTGGCTAGTCAAGCAGCATCACGCCGGCTTTGGCAAAGTTAAAACCCGGGTAAATCGACTCGATGCCACGCACTGCGGCTTTGTCCAACGCAACCGTGTCGTCAGTGGGGCGGCGCAGCGGCAGGATCAGGCTGGACATTGACGCGGCTGCGCTACGAAGGGGCCATCCCGGCCGAAAGTCTGGCCGTGCTTCTAGCGTTGGCCGATCGTCGCCATTTGGGGATCTGGCAGGACTTCGGGCGCATCTTCTGAGACGCTGGCGCGACCTGTGGGAGCGAAAACGGCGCAGCGCGCCAGGCGCGCTCGCGGCCTTACCCTCGATCAACGAAGCTCTACCTCAGTCTCGTCGTCGTCCATGTCGTCGCTGTCCATGATCGGACCGAGAAGCGAGTCGCGGCCAGGAGAGTAGCGGAAGCCGTCTGCTTTCATCTTCAGGACCTCCTCCTCGCTCCAGCCTTTTTTGACCATCTGGGCGACCACTTCGGAGGTGATCTCCACCGCGTCCATTTGGCCGATGACCGCTGCCATCTTTGACAGTGTTGACTGGGCCTTATCCAGCATTTTGCGGACCTCGTTCAAGGGATAGCCTCCAATCGCGCGGTCGCCGATCTTGGGGTTGTTCGTTTCGAGGCGAAAGAAGTCGCCAAGAAGCTCGTATGACCCATCCCAAGCCACTTCGATGCGAGAGGGATCTTCCGAGATCCCAATCTCCTCGCGTGCGCCCTGCCATACGAGACACATCGCCAACTGTTCGTCGGGCTCGAGCAGCCAAGCGTCGCCAACGCCCGTCGAGAAGAGCACGAACGCCGGACAGGCGACACCGGCCTGGGTCATCAAGATCTTTATAACGCCTCGCCGCTCCGCGGCGATGATAGCTTCGCACTCCTCGCGGATCGAGCGCATCTGGGTCGCCGCCTTGGCGTTTTCGTTGCACTGAACGGCGTGGCGCCAGTGGTCGTAGCCTGCGGCCTTGGCTACCCTGTTAAGCAAGTCGGTATGTTTGCCTCCGCCGCTTCGTTGTAACTTCTTCGCTTGCTTGCGCAAGTGCTCGACGACGGCGTCGGACGTGGGGATGTATCGCATGACAGATTCCTTCCGTATGCGAATCGCGGGTGCTCACTGCCAGTGACTCGCCTACAAAGGGAATCAGGATTGAAGATTGTGATGAAAGTCGTCCCGCGAGGGTTTGCCATGGTGAGCAGCAGGCGTCGACATGCGCCTGCCCAAATGTAGCGCTGCCGCCGTCGCCCGTCAAGTCGCGTGGCGCCGCCGCCTCAACTGAGTAGCAGCCCGTTGAAAGCCGCTAACACCTTTTCCGCCTCGTCGAGGGTCACCTTAACGGGCTCCGACTCGCATCCAAGAATCGCGGATTTCTGATGAGCCACTCGGCCGCGCGGTAATGCCCGAACTCAGGCACCTCCAGCGGCATGAGCTTGAACAGGGCCTCCGCCTGCTTGGCGATTCGGGGTGTAGCGGGATCGGCCGCTCGCCGCTTCTCGACGGCGGCCTCGTGCGATCGGGGAACCGCATAGGCGACGCCGAGGAGCTGGGCAAAGATCTCCGGATCGAACAAGTCCTCCGCGTCGGCTTCGGCTTGCCCCGCGAAGTCCGCGGCAGTGAAGAACTGACCGGCTTTCAATATCTGCTCGCGGTTGAGCTTCTCGATCTTGTTGATGTCGCCCTTGCCGCTATCGGAGAGCACCGCGACGTTGACCTTGGTGCCGCCGCGCGGCAAGCCGCAAAAAATTCCAAGTTGGTACAGAGAGCTATAGGTCCCTGAATCGATCCCCGTGGGGGACTGTGTATCCAGCATGCGACACAAGATAGCCGAGGAATTGGCCATAGATCCTGTCTACCGAAATGGATTTCGGAGACGTGATTTCGGGCGCCAAAACCACAGCCGCCGATTCGCCGATGATTCCAACCTGAATGAATGCTTCGGCAATCAGTTGCGAACAGAAGAATGAGCTCATGTTTCTGGGCTTCTTCTTGCCGCGGAAGTAGTCGTCGACTTCTTGCATGACGTCGTCTCTGTGCGCTTCCCTTCTTTCTGGTAACCGCCTCATTCCGCGCATGTCGAATGGCTTTCCATTGCAAGCTTTTGCGAAGCTTTCAAGCAAAAAGATTCTGCTCGGATCCCAAAGGCGATCATCGCGCAGGACCGCAATGTGATCGAAGGAGTCCAAAAGGTCGTTGACCGAAGAAACTTTCACGCCTCCGGAGGTTGCTTCCAAAACCCTGTGATCTAACAAGCAGATCGCAACATGAGAATACCCTCGGATTTCAATGTGTTCTTCATTCATCTGGCTGGAGTAGCAAAGCAGTACGTCGCCAGCCAATAGGTCAGAAAGAGCAAGGATGGTTGGTGATTGCATAAAGAACAAGGCTCAGTCAAATGTTAGAAGCTTTCCCAGCATTCCTGCAGGTGGGTCAATTCGGCTTTAGGAAGCCGGCAAGTAACATCTAGACGGCCAGCTAGGGATAGTCTGGCAGCTGGGAGTTTTCAAGGTAGTCGAGCAGGTCTGGGTCCGCCAGCACAGCACAATAGAAAACATGCTCCCAAGAGTTTTCACTAGGGTCCGAATAACTGTCTCTGAACGTTGCCAGATTTACTTGCACATTTTGGTCGCTCAGTCGCATCCCGCTAACGAGCCTAAGTAGCCTTCGATGTTGCCCCCGAAAGAAGTGTGCATACCTCTGCTCAATGGCGAGTTCACGGACATGGCTGCTCATGAGCGCGGTTTGCGCCGCAGTTAAGCCAGGGCGTACGGACAATGCAAACGTCGGCTTGTCGTAGGGGAGGTGGATGCTCAGTTCGAGTACACGCTGTGCTACAAAGACATCGAAATAAGGATGAACAAAGAAGCGTGGTGAATTCGCATCTCCGGTTTTCTCAAGCTTCTCCTTCTGGCATGCATCGCACATCGGGAAGAGGTTCAACGGTGTGACGCAAAAGTGCGGATAGCGCCCCTTTGGAAGATAGTGATCTAGCGTGTTGGGGCGTCCCGCCTCTCCGCAGGCAGGGCAAAGCGTGAGCTCGTGATCGTCGAGCAGGTCAAGCATCATCGCTTGCGTCGAACCGTCCTTTGGCGACAAATACAGATTGAGAAAAGACTTTTTCTTATGCGCGACTGCAGGCCATTCATGAATGAACTCAGGTGAGCCACACTGGGCGACGTAGTCTTGGGTTCTTGTTCGCCATTCGGCATGGATTGCATTGAAAAAATCTGCATTCTTGCCGTTTTGCCGTTCAGCTACGAGGGCATCAATGATATGGACACTGCTCGTGGTCGGCCGAGGGAGATGCATCACCATTGGCCACGCTCCATTGCCTTGATCTGCACAATCAATTCCTCATTTAGCTCATCACCAAGCGCTTCTATTAGTGCTTCACCGGAGCCAAGCTCCTCGATCTGCTCTGCTACCCATCGTTCGAACGGTTTTGATACGGATCGATCCCCAAAGACATAAGAGGAAATGCGTTGGACATCTCCTCCGAAGGTCTGAAAGGGTGGATGCTTTACTACGACTCTATCGTCATCGGTGCGCTCGAACACATAGACGCAGTCCGCGGGAATTTCTCGAACCGTTACCAACGAATGCGTTGCCAAAAGTGCTTTCGAGTTGAACTGCGCCAAAATCTTCTTGAGCATGTCAACGAACTGGATCTCCAACGTGGGATGGAGAAAGAGTTCGGGTTCGTCGACGAGGATTAAGCTGTTGCGTCTGATCACGCCCAAGATGTTGATAACGATGTATGCGAAGAGCCGCTGGCCAGAGCTGAGTTCGACCGGAATGCCGTTCTTAAAGAACGTCACGCCTTCTGCGGGCAAGATCCACTTACTTAAGGACTCGTCCTTCAACTTATTGACGTTATCTGAACTAATGGGGATGAATTTTCTGAGATCGTCACCGTCACCAATTTCCATACTGAGCGGGTGCACGCCATCCGTTTCGCTGTAGAAGGTCTGCGGACGCTTGTTAGGCATCACATCAACTGCAGCGAAGTCGAAGTCGAAGGCAGATCGCAGGACTCGCTCAACTGTCTTCACCTTTTGAGCCCAATCCCGGATCGCCTGGTAGCGCTTGTCGTCTGACAGACACGCCACCAAGGCTTCAGCAGCGTTGCGCTTTGGAAACTCGTGCGAAAGCCGAATTCGCCCCCGTTTGTTCAACTCGTTTGGCGCGGAGCGGCCGCGAAAGCCAAAATAACGATAGGCTAGTGAGTCTTGAACTGAGTTTGGCTGGTAATCGACCGGAAAGCGCTCGAAGGGGCTGTACGAAACCACGACCAATTGACTGAGATTGGGCTTGCTGATGAATCCTAGCTCATCTTCTTTGCTCTGGGCCATCCAGTCGTCGACCATCTGATGAAGGACCCTCGATTTGCCGGATCCATTTGGGCCGATCAAGACGTTCACGTCGTGAGGCAGGGGGCTTTCCGACTGGAACTTCAAATTTAGAGTGGCTGTCTTGTCGAAGATATCCTTATACCGAAATCCTAGATCAAGCACCGCGATGGTTTGGCGTTCGAGGATCTTCCAACCGTCTAGGTATGCCTTGGTGCTCCCACGTTCGCGCTGAAGCGAATTCTTGAAGCCCTCGGTCTCCACAAGTACCTTCGCTGTTTCGTCATCTTCGACTCGAACAAGATAGCTGGCGTCGTGCAAAGCTTTCGCCACTCGAATCGCCCGGCGATGGCCAACTGCACCCTCCAGTTGTTCATAGAACGCGATCTCTGACGGAGTAGATATGTACTCTGTTTCCGGTATTGGAAATACGCCGTCCCACCCATCGGCGAGTAGTCTATTAAGATATGCGCTCGTATCGTATTTGCCATAGACCAGCAGCCGGATGAGGCCAAGCTCTACAAGCTCTCCCTTGATACGGCAGGTGGTAGGGAAGCTTGTCTGATAGCCGTAGTCGTCCCAGTTATTTGAGAAGAGCTCGATGACATCTCCCTCCAAGCTCGGTGGTGGCATGTTCCGTCGGCTAGCGACGCCTAGATAGACTACCTTCATAACTCCCCCTGAAGCGGCACGCTGTGGCCGCATTCTCAACGGCACGCGGGGCTCAAATAATTTATATGGCTATCAGCGCAGGATATCGTATCTCGTTACGGTCGCGACCTCAGTACGAAGTCGGCGGCCGAAAGCGGGTTACCGACGCCTCTGGCTGTTCAAGACTACAAATCCTGGTGCACCCTTGGCGGTGAGAACACGCTTCTCCTGAAGTATGTTCGATTGCTTGTCCCACTCCCACTGAATTAGCTTCCGCATCGGCGCTGGTTTTTCCACGTCGGCTTTCTGGTTGACGGTACGCAGGACAACAGCTGCGGCCGGGGAGAAGTACTTCTTGTATCTTTCCAAAGCTCTTTTGGTGATCTCTTCGCTACCAGGTGCGCTTGATTGGACTGCAGCACGTGCATAGAACGCAAGACAGTCGGTGTACTGTGCTTCTTCCTTTGCAAGCTCAAACTCGGTAAGCGCATCCTCGTAGGACTGTTTGCCCTCCTCAAAGCGGCCCTGATGCAGGAGCATCATGCCTCGAGTAGCGAGAGTTTGCGAAGCCAAAACGTTGCCCCCCGCTTGAATCCCGGAAAGTTCAGATAAGGCCTCGCTAAATCTGCCCAGCGCGGCCAACGCATAGGCCTTGTTGCCCCTGAGGCTCAGATCTCTGTGATCCGCGCTCAGCCCAATCTCTGCGGCTTCCAGCGACTGCTTGTAATTCCCAAGCGCACCTTCGAAGTACGATTGCAGCAGGCGGGGCCTACTTGAGAATATTTCTTCATCGGCCCATGACCCAGTCAAAATGCTTGCGCGTTCGAAATCCGCCGCTAGAAATGCTTGCAGAGTCCTACCTTCGAATGCACCGGTTGGCGCTTTACTGATAAGTTGCTCATCAATTTCAATGCCGAGGAACTTTTGATTCGTGATCGCCTGCGCAATTACGTTGTCAGTTGGATGCTCAAGTGCCATCCGGAACAGCTTTCGCGCTTCCTTCAGCTTGCCGTTCGATAGTTCAACACCGCCGATTGCACCAGCGAGCTCAGTCAAATTGCTGTTGCTGAATGATTTCACGGCAATTGCGCGTTGCGCTTGCCTCAGCTGTGTGGACGGCGCGCCTGCCACCTCTGCGGCCGCAATTTCTGTAGCCATCAACCACGGGTCGGACGATGTGCGACCTACGCTTTTTATGAATCTGTGAGCTCGCTCATTCTCCCCAGCGTGGATCCAGAAACGCGTTATAGCTCGTATCACATGGACCGAATTTGGCGCAAGTTGATACGCCGTGGAAAGCGCTCGATAAGCTGGTTTTCGCTTGCCGTGAGACAGGTGATGCTGTGCAAGATCAACCACAGCGAGGACGTCATTAGGTGCATTGCGGAGAAGCGCTCGAAGGCCCTGTGTGCTTCGGGCTGAACGTGAGCTGTTCCAGACCGCCTCCTCGCTCTGGCCTCCGCTTACTATTTCGGATGCGACCAGCCTCAAAGCAACAGTAGTTCCGGGCATGGAGAGCGCAATCCGAGCCGGGCCTGTAAGCTGATCTCGGCGTCGCGGATCCAATCCGAACGCCAAGAGGTCAGCTAAGTCCCCAATGGAATTGGTTGCTTTCCATGTGTGAAGTGCTATGTCAACCGCCTGGTCCGCGGAATCGACCGTGGCTCGACCATTGCCACGCTGAACCAACCCGAACATGTCTGGCTGGTGCAACGCAAATTTTGCCTTTCTCCACTTCGGGATTAGGCGCCGGGTGGGTAAGAGCCAGTTCATTGAGCCGTTGAAGCAATGCGTTCAGTAACCTGAGCTTGCCGTGCTATCCGTTCCAGTTGGGAGTGAATTCGGTCCAGGCCCAAGGTGCCCGTTTTCCGCGCCCCTGGCTCACCACGGATGGCTGGATCAGGGTCTGTTAAGCCTCGAATAATCCTTGAGAGTTCGTCGCGACTTTGCTCGGGAAACGTCGGGGTGATCTGCTCCTCAAGTACAGTGTTCCAAGAATGTCGGATGATATCGATGATGTCTCGGTAATTACCGATGAAGGTCCCAGGTCGAAGAGCCGGCGGCAGCGAGCTCACGATTCTTTCGGTCATGGATGCTCCAGCAAACAAAAAGGCTGCCAGATTGCCAAGCATGTACGCATCCGCTGCGGTACTTCGATCCTGCCATTCCCGTTCTTGATAACCGTAAAGTGTCTCCAGAGGCTTGTGCCGTGGATCGCCTGCCCAAATCCAATCATCAAAGGGTCCATCACCGGACTTTGTGACGGCACGCCCTACGTCACCGAGCTTGATGTTATGGCGATCACCATCGCTCCCAAAGCGAATGACGTTTGAAGGCTTGATGTCGTTGTGTGCAAGGCTCGCCCTCTCCATCTGCACGATGGCGAGCGAAATCTCTCTGAGCACCCAGAGTTTCCAGTAAACGCTACCGTTTGGGTCGTAGTCAACGTGATTCTTAATATCTCCTTCACCGAGCTCCATGACCACGCAGATGAAGTTGTATGGTTCGCTTGCTCCGTCTTCAAGGAATGCGAGCTGGCCATGTGCGACCATTCGAACCACTTTTGACATGCGCATGCAGGCCTTGTGCATCAAGACCTCAAATTTCGCCCAATCAAGAATATCGCTCAGCTCGTCTAAGGCGTGCATTCGCTTTCGGAAGTCGACAATTTTCACAAAGCGTTGGTTGCCATCATGCAGGTCAGTCGCTACATAACCGACTCCGAAGTTACCGCCAGACTCCTGTTTGCCCAGATGAAGCCTTCGCTCTAAGCGAAAGCGCTCATTGATGGTGATACCCGCTAGGTCCTCGGCTGCGGGCCGCTTTTCGACGCGTTGTACGTCGTTGAATTCATTCTCCATTTGTCCCCTCCACTTCACGGTCGAACGTGTCAAGATACATATTGACACAAATACCCCGTTCAATTCAAAATAATTCGGGCACAGCGTCACCGGAGGAAGGTGAATATTGCCTAGGAACTAGGACTCACTTCCGTCCTCTTGCTAGCACCAGAAAACTTCTCCCTTTCGGAGCCAGAAGTGCGATTTGCAGCCATCCTTCACCCACACAGAGGGATGCAAAGTCGGACGGCTCTTTTCGTCCACTGCGATACGCCAGTTCGGTCGTGCTTCCGGAAAAACCTGAAGCTCGATTGTCCGACCGCATCCGCACGGACAACGCATGCCAACACACCAGTCTTCCCCGTCCTCTCGCGCTAAAACCAGGTTTCGGCGCGGCAAGTGAGTTGGCAAGCTATCTCCATCAACCACCACCAGCTTTCTTGCTGGCGTTAGTTTGTCCAACAGCCCTTGAAGGTGCCCGCGAAGTATTCTCAGAATATTTTTCATAGGCGGATGCGGGGTAAGTTGAGCAGCGGCTCTTGCGCTCCTCGCGCGAGCAGAGAGTTGTGGGAAACAGGGAATTGACCTTCGGGGAGGATTTCCTCCTCCTTTGCCGCAATGCTGAGTTCGCGACGCGCGAACCCAATATTGGGATCGTGGCGGAATGGATAGGCCCTGGCCAGAAACTCCATCACCAAGTCGGCCGCGGCGCGCATGTTCAACGTGATCACTGAAGGCGCTTCGTCCACAGCTCCCTTGATATAGCCTTGAGCGAGTTCATTGCGGTATTCGGCTGGGGCGGTCCGGCGCAAGTATTCCGCGCGGAGCGATGCTTGCGTATACACACCGCGATCACCAAGCGTAGGCCCGCCGGGGCGCACGTAGTCCACTCGTGCGCACACATCCGCTATCGCCCTTCGTCCATCGGGCATCGACCGGGTTGGGATCGTGACGCCGACGTCGAAAAGCGGCTGCAAAAAGGCCGAACTGATCATGTCTGCCATTTGTCGAGCATCATGTGTGTCGACACAGCTGAACAAGACATCCGCTTGGCTCGCGGCAAGAACCGCGCTCCGCTCCAGAATGGACGCGTTAATGGGTATCGCCACGCTCGCCCCTCTGTAAGAGGTAATAGCGCGGTCGAAGACCGTCACTTTCGGTCGGTGGTTCTCCGCATCGTCGATCGTAGAATTGAGGATGCGGTTGAGGTTCTTTTTTTCCACCAAGTCGAAATCGATCAGTACAACCCGTCCAAACCCCAGTCGAGCCAACTGCTCTACAACGATAGATCCGGTACCCGAAACGCCAAAGACACACGCCGTCAGGCGCGCCAGTTCTTCACGCGTCCCGCCGGTAAATGCCATCGGCCGAACCAGAAACTTACGATCCGACCACCACCACCGCAAATCATGACCAGGAACGGCCACGAGTTCCAGCTGTTGGGTCTTCATGTCCGGGGTGTAGATGCGCGCCAAGATGGCGCCATCGGGCACCATAATTGCCGACCCGTGTAGCGATCCGAAAGCCGCGAAAAGGCAGGGTATCGTGATTCGATCACTGCGGTTGTCGTAGTCGGAAAAGTCGAAGAAGCCACCCGGGTGCGAGTGCAGCAGAATAATGCTGAGATCTTCTTTCTCTGCTAGGTCAATGGCGTCTTCGATCGCGGTACCGGGCCATTTCAACTCATCGGGGTGGCGTACGCATTGATCGTGGGGGACAAGCACCACGTCGCGTACCAGTAGGCGAAGCCGCGGTCCCGGTGCCTTCGCGCACACCAAAACCGCGGCAGCCTCGAGCCCATCACCTGGAAACAGATGATGCTGCACCCGTTCATGCATCTCTGCAGTCAGAGTCAAGCTCGAGGCGGAATTCATTGTTGCACCTCCTTGAGGAGGCACGATTCGACGAGCGCCAAATGCGTGACTACGTTGTCGTGCGTCGAGCTCCACTGGTTTCCGGCTCCGCGATGGCGTGACCAGCGCTGGAATTGCAAACCGCGAATGTCCTGGCGATGCTCGGTGGCCGGGATTGACGCGCCAGTTTGCAGTGCTGCCGGCGGCAGCAGATAGAACATGTCAATCTGAACCGCAGGATAGTTGGGATGAATCTCCAGGGCCATGCACACTTTGGATGACGAATAGCCGTCCGGCAGGTCATAGTCGGACAACAGTAGCCACTGGCGCCCGCCCTCGACAACAGCTTCCCAGCTTGGATAGTGTGCATCGAGGAATGCCTCGTCCACGTCCAGCAGTCGGAAACTGCGCACCATGTTCGACGAGGCCTCACCGTTGCCGACATCCAGCGGCGACACGCGGAGCTTTTCAATCCCCGGCGTGCGAAGGTCGACGATTGAGTCCAACGTCATGGGCATCTTGGGCTGACCCTCCACCTTGAGGAAGATCTGCCATCCCTGATCAGGATTCAACCCTGCTTTGGAAAGCGCATCGCGCACAATGATCGTCGGCTCAAACAAAGTAAGCACAACTCCCTGCACGTTCAACTGCCACTTGAGCGCACGACTGGAGAGGCGTTCGACGCCTTGTTGACTCAGACTTATCACGTCCGTTTCCGACAGCAATTTGTCCGGCTCGTCCTGCCTTTCGAGAAAGATACTCTTTGTAGCCGGAATTTCGGCCAGCTTGCGGACCGCTTCCACCGAAATGGTTGGTGCGGGCCAGTCATAGCGGTCGCCATCGACCGTGAAGCGACAGTAACCATCACTTTCGACCACGATGAACCGAACACTCTCGCTCAGTTTCGCGTGCTCATTGGGACCTATGTCCTCAAGTGTCTTGAGGCCCCATTGAGCGACCGTCGCCTGCTGGTCAGGACTAAAGCCCGCCGCTGACGCGATCTGGCTACCGACGGGGGTTTTGTCGTGCAGCTGCACAACAACTGGGTTGATGAGATCCAGACCAAAAATCAGGATCGAGGAATCGGCTTGGTGGGCCGGGCGATGGGCGACAGACGCCCCAGTTTCAGTTTCAGTTTCAGTTTCAGTTTTCATTACGTTCTCTTAAAAATAGGTCAAACACGCGAAAAGAATCCGCAGTAGATGGGTGGACATCCACCTGGGCAGTTGACGTAGAGAGAGTTACGCGAGAAAATCGAAGGCTTCCACACCGGACGAGCGCTCTCGCGTTAGTTCACTCAGGGGACCAAGCCGCCAGGTTTGGTCCCTTGTTTTATTTGGGCGTCAGCATCATTTGCTCCTTATGTATGTCAGCAATATTCACATTACTATGTGACTCTTGCCCACATTTTAAGTATTTAGATGATCATGTCAACAAAAATCATCATCGCATAATGTCAACAATGTTGACATTTGGTCATTTGCAGTTTAGAGTCCGGTTTATGGTGGGAAATTACAGTGATTGACGAATCGCGTTTGTACAAGGCGATGGGCCAAAACATCCGAGAACTCCGGGCTGGCAAACAAGGCGCCAACGGATTCTTGACTCAGGCAGAACTTGCTAAATCAGTTGGCCTGGAACGGACCTCGATTACCAATTTGGAGAAGGGGTCGCAAAAAGTCCCCCTGCATGTTCTCTATGCAGTCTGTAGTGCGTTGGGTGCCGATGTAGTGGATGTCCTACCCCCGCTATCGGTAGTTGAACAAGATTCAACCTCGCAGCTGGATTTAAGCTCAGCATCGGCGCGGCAAGCATCAGCTGGTCGGCCAATACTCAGCAAAGTCCTGGAAGAAATGAATTTCGACCATAGAAGGAAAGATGATGGCAATTAGCGCTCGAGAAATTGAGAGCCGCGCGTTCGACATCATTACGCAATGTGGCTTTCAACCTAATCAATCTATTGATTTAAAGGTGGTTGCCGATGTGCTTAGGGCAAACGTTGTTGAACGGACGCTTGATGCGGAGGTGTCAGGTGTACTCATCGTCAAGGGCAATGAGAAGCACATTCTTATAAATCAAGATCACAGCACCCGGCGTAAACGCTTCACGACATCCCACGAGTTCGGGCACTTGGTTCTTCATGATATGTCCAATGATCGCGTGATTGTCGACACAGACATTCGGGTTTATCAACGCGTGGGGCAGGCCGGCTCAGCGGCGTATAACCAAGCGGGATCAACCACTACTTCTCGGGAAGAGAAAGAAGCAAATCTGTTTGCGGCAGCATTACTAATGCCTGCGCAATGGTTGCAGGATGCTGCAAAAGAGTTGAGTGACGATGACTCATTTGTTGAGCTATTGGCTAAGAAGTTTGATGTTAGCGAACAAGCATGCTTCATTCGACTTCAGCAACTAAACATCATTGAAAGCTATTTAGCTCAAGATTATGGAAAGCCGCGGCGGCAGCAAAGTATTGCGTTTTGAGTGTTGAGTGTTGAGTGTTGAGTTTCTTTAGAAGACTCATTGTTGATTCTAAAGTGCCCCGAGTTTTCATCGAATCTTGACCAATTCTCTTTGTAAGTAGAAGAAGCTCACGGTGTGGATAGGTTCTTGATTTACTCCTTTTTGGGTTGAATCTTGCGGAACTGTTATTGAGTGGATGGCTGTCGTTTCCGATCACTAGTATGCCGTGAGCCGGCTTCCGCTTGCACCTCGGTCGGGCGTGCAAAAACTTTCATGTCCCTAAGCAACTCACACGGCAAGTCGAGCATCAGCTGATTCAACCGCTTTCTAACTTGCCTCGCACTTATGGAGCTGAACCTGTCTGGAGTGGTCGGAAGGTTCTTCAGCTGGCTTTTTGCATTCTCGATTAGGAGAAGCAGGTCCGCCTGAAATTCGTGCTGTTGTTGTTGTTGGAGAGAAATCAACATGCGACAAAGGCTCAGTCTCGGAACTTCGGCAAACGAATTTATCTGAGCGCCATTCACAAGGCACAGCAGTAAGACAGCCAATTCACAGGCAAAAGAGTTTTTACTCCTTGCGTTTTGCGCCAACCGCCGCTCAGTATCAGCAATGGCATCCAAAAACTGATGCCATTCTGCGGAAGTTGCCTGAGTCCTATCTACAAAGAACTTGTCGAGACCTTTTTCGCCCTGCCAGTCCAGATGTCGCCGCAGCTCGGTTTTGGTCGGGGTTCTCTCCAGCTGCCGGGTAAGGGTAGTGATGGTTGTCTTAAGAACTGCATCGGTGACAGAGCGATTCTGTTTGGCAAGCCTGGAATTGACTACCTCGGTCATCCAGGGTGGTTGCAGGCACTCCGCTCCGTTGAAATGGGCTCTTGATATCCCTGTTTCATTTGCAAAGTCGACAAAAGAGTCCGGCCAACCTCGAATGATCTTTAACCCGGCGCTGACCAGCCGGCTTCTGCCTTCAAGCTGCAACTGTTCCACGGCTTGGGTCCGCTTGGCCTCTTCAGAGAGGCTGCTGGCCAACTGAGCCCAATGCGTGCCCGATCGTTCAATACATGTCCTCGGCCGATTCCTCAGGAATACTTGGCAAATGGCGCGAAGTGCGCCAAAAGCCTCAATACTTGGGACATTCATTTTTCCAATATTCACCCTGTCTTTGCCAAGCCAGTTAGTGCTATCGGTTCCGGTGTCCAGCTCTATTGGTGATAAGGCCGACAAATCGGAGCCGCAGTGCCAGCAATAGCGCAGGCTACGGAACTCCGGATTCACCATGCCCTGGATTCCGCAACCCGAAGGCCATGGGGCATTTCCGCATTGATGGCAATGGTCGTGTAGCCGAGTCTTGTGGAGCGGGCATGCTGTAACGAAGCCAAGACGCCAGATCAGTCGAAAGTAGGGAACGGGATCAGTCCCAAGGCAGCCGGGACAAAACATTGGGCCAAAAGTCGGAGAAGGCGTGCCGTACCTCGCTCTCAGCCACCACCGAGGTTGCGAGCGGGGTGTCAGATGAGAAATCACTCTTCCGATGTAAGCTCTCAATGTCATCCGTTCTGCAGTGTCGCGGCCGACACCATGCAAGTCAGATACCCATTGCAACTCCTCTTCGTTCTCACCCACATCAGGATCGGATCGTCGTGTCCTCTCATCCGGGACGGGGAAGAGGTGGTAACCGTTCGCCCAGGCCACACGTTGGCGCCAGGACGACAGAGACTCTCCATCGAGAGCCTTCGGTCGCTGCAGAAATTGCGAACTACGTCGCATGACCACGCTCTAACATTTTCCGTCGCCAGGCTTGGAGGTCGGCGAGCTTGATGGTTAGCTCGCTGGGACTGATTGGTGCATTTCCAAAGAAGCGGATTGGAATATGACGCTGCACAAGGGCCGCTATCAGTGGCTTCAAGAGTGCGGGAGTCTTCTTTGCAATCAGGAGAATAGCCTCGTCAATTAGTATCCTCCGATCCAAAGACACAGACCCTTTTGAGGCAGCGCTCAGCAGCTCGGCTGCTAATGCAAAAACTTCCGAGGGCGTAATCCGAAAATTCCAGGACCCCTTGCCGTAGGGCGTTGACTGAAGTACTTCGTTGCGTGCGAGGGCGCGTAAAGCACCAACATTCAGACCGATAGTCCTAGAGAGTTCTTTGACGGAACTGGTCGCATTGATCATGTCAATTGCTTTGCTGACAAACGCTTTTGGAATCCGATATTCGTTCTGCCCCTTCCTCCTCGGTGTCGTCGTGACGTCTCCCAGCCACCCTTTGGATATCCAGTGCTGAACCACGTCGTACGTGCAACCAGTGACATCCATGACAAATCGGATACCAACGTATTCCGATTGGTCGTTTGCGGAAACCTGTGCGCAGCGCTGCTTCGGCCGTAGAGCGGTGCGTCGACGCCGATCCAACTCAGCCAGTGCTTCCCTTATTTCCGGAAATGCGCTCGAACCGCGCTGAGTTTCTCCCAAAATCAAGTTTCCAATAGCTCTGCCCGATCCGGGCTGAGCGAGGAGGGTCATACGAAGAAAACTCTCTGGCCAGAATTCAAACCAGCAAAGTGCTTGCCGAATTGCTTCGAGCGGCAAATAGGCAGACTTCGCAGCAGTAACTCGAAGTGATCTAGATGTTCTATCGCTGAGCTTATTAAACCTGCGAATCAAGATATAAGCTTTCATCTCTTGCCTTCCGGCAAATGCGAAAGTTACGCCCGGCGAGGCATAAATCGTTTGAAGATCCAAAACACGCAACATCTGCGAAATGTCAATGTCGATAGCCTGCCCTCTTGCACGTTCAAACCTATATCCACAATCGCAGGTATCAACGCTTTTTCGTAGGTGGCTTATGGGCATTTGGCACGCCGGGCATGCCTCCAGCAAGAAAATCTGATGATGCAAACAAGTGAGTTGGAACGGCCTATCCCAACAAGACTTGATGTAAGGAACCTTCATCTCATTCAGGCAACGAGAACAAACCCTTGCATGTATTGATCGTCCGGCGGCATAAAGCGAAGCGCGCTTCCCCGTCCTCAACTCAATGGGACCAGCATCAACTGGCGGTTCAATTGCAAGCAGTAGCAGAATCTCACGAGGGGACGAGGCCAGTAGTGTCGCGGTCGACATGTCCAGGACTTCGGCGATACCCTTTATCCCCTCGTACCGATTTCCCGCGGACAACCGCATCAGATAGCCCGGCCATGATTCCCCGGGTATGGGTTTGTAGGAAACCAGCAGCCTCATTCTGGACCCCTGAGTGTTTCGTAAGGATCCCCAGGGTCAACCAATCTGCGCTTAACAAAGGATGGATGAAAAGGAATTTCTTCGTTGGGTCGAGGGCCGTGCACAAGGAGGTATGCTTCCTGCAGGTCTTCGAGAGACATTTCTTCCCGGCCCGCGCTGAAAGCCAGGAACCACCCATGGTCAATCAGCTTGACCAGGCGATCAAAGATGCCTTCGGTCGCGAGATAGACTCGCCACGCATTCCCCTTCTCGGAAATACACGAGGGTTTAGCCAACGGAAGCCATTCGTCTGCTTTTGTAAGTACCGTGGCAAATGTCCTTCCGCTGTCCTTCGAGCCGATGTCAAAATATCCGAGCACAGCCCTGTAAGAAATTCGCTTGATCAATTGGGTATCGCTGTTCACAACGCGAAGCGACTCTTTGGTTCCGAGGAATACCCATAGTGCAGCGGAGCTGTCAATCAGTTCGCGCAGTCTTGTTCCGACAAGTTCGATGCCTCGTGTCGCTCGGCGTGCTGGGATGTCGTGAAAGTTGTCGAGCAGTACAAGCCGTACCTCGCACTGCTTCAGCAGGAGCTCCGCTGCCTCCATAGTTTGTGCTCTGCTCTTTCTCCCGCGCGGATTGGGATCGTCCAGTGCGGTCAGAATGGCCACTGAGATTTCATAGGGTGTGCAGGGATTGGGTACAGCGAACTGAATGACAGGACAGATGGTTTTTTCTTCCTCCTGTCTACCATAGAGGTCGGTCGCAATCTGTTTCATCCTCCCGGTGAGTTTTGTCTTTCCCGACCCTGGCTCTCCGACGATCAACATCGCACTGTGAGTGTTAGCCCTCACGCAGTGCGCAAGCTTCAGGAGAAAGTCGGCGAGTATTCTTTTCGCATCTGGATGATTGATGTAGAAATCAACGGCCCACTGTTGCCTGGTGTCGGAGTCCTTATCGAGCCAGTACTGCTTCTCCGGAGGAGTGGGATGGTTTACGGTGCTCATTGGGTCTCCCAAGAGTCTTCTTCCAGCTCCAACTCCACCTCGTCCAAGCGGATAATGTCCCATTCCAGGTTGGTTATGACCTGCTCGACAAATTCCGACTTCTTCGGCTTTTTGGAAGCTGTGCTGGGGACGGCGTCATCAGCATCGGGTACAAATTCCGCCATTGGCCCGACGCGCTTGGCGAACTTCCGCCGGGCAGCTTTAACCGAAGCGACGGCCTGAAGAACCAGTTCTCGCAGGTCGACCCGAGCCTGAACCATCTGCCCCAAAGTTGGGTTCTTGTGCCCACGCTCCCGCGCCAATTTCAGAACAAGCGTCTGTTGATACTCGGTGATCCCGCTCGCGTAGCGGTGGCTCGTTGTACAGGGGACGTGGATCAGCTTCTTGGAGAAGGGGTCTGTGACCTTGATATAGGTGAGGTCGTGTCGGTCGATATGAACCATCGCCTGTGCATTGCTGCCCAGCCGCTTACGCAGCGCCTCAAGTTCGTCGGAGTCGTAGGGCAGGTTGATGCGCAAGATGCCACCACTGTCTCGAAACCGGAGCAGCCTGGGCCGCAGGCGGAAAGTTGCCAGCTGTTCACGAGTCCAACGCACCGCTGGACCGTGAGTTCTAAAATGGTTTTGCCATTTCTGTTTCCGGGTCCACCCATCGTCTCTTGCTTGGTTCAGAAGGACGCCTGTGACCCATTTCACGTAGTTCCTCTTGTAATTCACGACGGTGCACGCCGCGGAGGCCATTCCATTCTTGGAGCGCTCAGAATCTTCCTTGCTTCCGCAATAGCCGGGCTGCTGCGCGCAGAAGCCCGTCAAGGTGATGGCATTGTGATGCTCGATCGTGCATTTCTCCGTAGGGCCGAAGGGCCTTGCACCAGCAAGCAGTAGCTTTACATCTTCCTTTCGGCTGTCCATTGACTTGGACAGGTTGTAGCTTGCGTTATCGACGAGCATCAACCCCTGAATACCGAAGCCTATCCATGGCTGATCGCAGCCTGCAAATTCAGGACGTGAGTAGTCTTTAGGAAGTAAAGAATCGAGAATGGCGCCTATGGCGCTGTCATAACTTCGCGGCTCATGGCTTAAGTCGAACCCTAGGGGTACACCAGTGTTCTGACAAACTCCCTGCGTTAAGTAGGCCCGCCCGAAGGGCAGAAGATTCTGATCATCGATCAGAAAATTCTCTGTGTTCAGATCGTCGTATTCCGCGACGACGAGCGGATACTGAGCGACATCTCTCGGACTGGAATGATTGCGATATTCCTTGCTAGCGTGGCGAGTACTAATATTGCGTCTTGAAATTTCAATCGCGGGAAAGTGAATATCGATCCTGCGGCCAATCGTCGTGTCGCCTGGAACCTTAATGAGATCTTCGGGCGTAGCGAGATTGAGGGAGCTGATGGCGGTACGCACGGAATCGCATATTGCCGTTTTGACAATTTTTGCTTTCTCATCGGCTTTGATGCCATCAAGAATGCGCTTGATTTCAGCTTCCGCGCGTACGTCGATCCTGGTAATCCCAGGCCCGCCCCGATCAGAAAAGCTGGGAACGATTTGGCTCCAATCTCCACCAGTCTTGACGACAAGTCGGGCTGCCTCGGCAAGTGTGCTGATCGAAAAGCGCTGGATGTCAGCAAGCGGGCCCCTTGCAAGGTCGTTCATTGCGCTTCTCACCCACGGTTCATCAACCAGTCTGTCAATTCCTTTTCTTCTGAGACCGTCTATCCACGCTCTTTTCTCCAGCATGTGGTTGACGGCAATCGAAGACTCCTGACGTGCATTGACTCTTCCCAATTCCGAGCTTTTAAGCGCCGCCGAAGCGATCAATGACTGGTGGTTGGCCTCGGTAAAGGAAAGAATGCCGCTGAAGATTGCATCGATAAGCAGTGACTCGGCTGCTCGCTTTGTTTCATTGGTCTCGACGTTCCGGAGTATCCAGTGAACATCGCCCTCGCCTGTGACGGCATCTATTTCGCTTCTGCCTTCGACCTTTGCATCAAGGCGCAAGAGCATTCCAGAATCCACGAGGTACTGACCGATGCTCAAAGAGAAGGCTGTACTTTTGCCTGGGAAAATGTGAGAGGAGAGGTGTTTGTTCATGAATTTTCTCGGTAATGTCGAAATAGAAAGTGTCATTGGCAGCTGCCCCGATAGCGTCATCCCAGCCAAATTGGTCGAGGAGCTCCCCCAAATGGGTTGCTTGAGATGCCGCGCGTTCAATTTCTGAAAGCCGGTCATGTGTTAACGGGAGCTGGAGACCGCGGTCCAGCAATCTGACGCTTTGCGAGGTGGGACTGGAGAGCTTGTCCCGATCTGTCCAACAATGAAACTTAAATCCCCTTGGCTCCAGAAACTCTTTCTCTTCGTCGAACTTCTGTTGAACTTCAGGCGTAATGAATCGCTTTGATTTGCACTGGATGATGTGCAACGGCGGGTCTATGTCCAGCTCGACGAGGATATCGGGGACACGCCCTCTGGGGCCGCCTATCTCGTCAAGACTGAATGGTTGAGCTTTGACCCGGCGAGCCAGTCCGTTTCGAAGAAAGTGGTTTAACAAGTGAAGGGCTGTGCCCTCGTGGCCGCCTTCACCGTACATCACGGTAGACGGAAACCGAACAGGTACGCGGGTGGTTGATTTGCTGTCGTGCTCTATGTCACGGCGAGGCGGACTGCCAAAGATCTCGTTCAGCCATGCGGACGAGGGGTAAGACGGCTTCTTGGCCACGGAAAATCTCCTACTGGCGGACGGCCAGTTGTTTGTATGTAGTGCCCAAATGAGCACACGTTTTCCGTCCACGCAACGAGTGGACAAAACGGTACAAACAAGGAGTTGACCGGCGACAACGTCGCCGATACAGTGAGGGTGTGAAGTCTCTCGGTTTGTACCGATGGGATTGGGGGGCCAGGCGCTCTGGTAGGTAGCCTGGCCCCGTGGTATTGGCGGTTCGACTAGTCGAACTCAGTAGCAGGGCGTTAATGGAACTAGGTCATTTCATCCCTAGCTCCTTTGCAATTGCGTAACTCTCGCCTCGCAAGCACTTCCGTTCACCACGGAGGACTTTCCTGACCAGTTGGGCATTGAAGTTGTTTTCCCTGGCCCACTCAGCCATGGAAATTCCCGCGGCGTGGAAATCACGAACGGAAAGAAGGCGTGGTTTGCTCCGTTTAGGAGACGTAATGTTCGACTTCATGTCGGGTGTGGCTAGGGCGTTGCGCGTAAATTAAATGAAGTTCTCGAAAAAGCGTAGCGCGTACCTCTGCCCCATGTTTTATTGTCTTGATTGGGTGTGCGAACCCAGCACCGCCAGGTGCAGGCAATACGGTCCATTTCTGCTCTAGTTTCTTGAGCTATGCAATAGTTTCCAAATTCGTGGTTCGATTTCGTGTGTGGCATTCAACGCATAGTTCGACATATATCTCGGTTTGTTTTTGCCACGCAGAATTCTTATTCACATTCCCAGATTTTCCTAATGAAGCCATCCTGATTGCGCCGGTGATATTCGATATGTAAAAGCTTCCATTCGCAGGGCGCAGCGATCGCCTCTGAAACGCTGCCGCAGGGATCTTTTACTATTCATTTATTTTTCAAAATTAAAGATGGTGTATGAAATACAAAAATGCGAATCTTGAAATATTTGGTTGCAAATAAGGTATGTATTGACAAAATTAAAGTGATTTTCAGTAAGCGGATTGGTTTTTTTGCATCATTACAAAATCGGAAAAAAAGTAGTTGCATGGCACGAACATCTTGGGGTAACCTGAAAAAAAATGACCTCTCGGAAATGTTGATTCGTATAACTCCTCATAGCAGCCTTGATTCGCAAGACATGGGCTTCTTGCGCATCGCTTCGACCACGTCAGTCAAGCGCGCTGTTCTCTCCATGTCCATGCGTTTCAACTACCACGCCAACTCCTCGCTTGTCCTGCAAAAGAGTTCAGACGCGAATGAAATGAGATCCCTCGTGCATTCCCGCTCTGTCCAAACCTGCAATACCCCACGAAACCCTTTTTTGGGGAGTTCGGGCGACCACCTATCTTGTTGATCCGATAGTCAAGCAGGCCGTTCCGACTCCTCCAATCATTAGCAGGAGTCCGAGATGCGTAGCGAAGACATGGAATCGAAGCCACCAGGCTTCATCAGAATACAAAAGGTGATCAGCAGTAGCGCTCAGAGAAGCGGCAACTACCGGTTTGAGATTCTTTTGCCCGAGCGAGTGGCAGAGCGAATCGAACAGGACGAGAAGATCCGGCAGGATAAGGTCATGGAGGCCTTGCTCGAAGAAAAGCGCGAGGATGTCGCCCGACCAACAGAGGCGCCCCGCAGCGCTATGCAGCGGCCCCAGGACAAGAAGCCGGCCCCGGAAGCCGAGGTTCCGGTCAAAACGTTTGTGCCGGGCGCGGATTATGACCCCCAGCGGCAACATCTGATTCACGCACCTGACGCGCCTGCCAAAGTGCTTGAGAATGCCACGCTCTCGGCAGATGCAGAACTCAACGCTCGGGATCAGGAGGTACTGAGGCGTCTCAAAGAGAGAGGCCCATTACGTAAAATCATCAATCCGGTGCTGCTGGATCCCAGCTTGGCAACTTTTGACAAGCTGGCCGAGATGCACCCGCATTTTTGGGAAGTCATCGAATTTGTCAAGGGTCAGGTGTTGCTATCTCGAGTGAGCTCCAAGCCTTTGCGAATTGCGCCAATTCTGCTGTTTGGTGGACCGGGGCTGGGCAAGTCGCACTTCTCACGCGATCTGGCCACCGCGCTGGGAGCGGTCTGTCATCTCTGTTCGATGGACTCGTCAGTTTCCAATGCCAGCTTGCTGGGATTGGACCGCAAGTGGGGCAACTCCGCGCCCGGCATGCTGTTCGATTTGTTGTGTTTGGGGGATTGCGCCAACCCGGTGGTGCTACTTGACGAACTGGAAAAAGTGGGCCGATGCAGCAAAGATGATCCCCTGGCGCCACTTCATAGCCTGCTGGAGCCCAGCACGTCGGCGCGGGTTCGCGATGCCTCTATGAATTTCGAGTTCAATGCCAGTCTGGTGACGTGGATTGCCACGGCCAACCATGTGATGTTCTTGCCGACGTCCTTGCGGTCCCGGTTTCGAGAGTTCCACATCGACCACCCAAGCGCAGCGCAGGCGATCACCCTGGCGTATTCAGTAGTGACCAGTGTGATTGAGAAAACCGCTCCTGTGGATTTTTCTATTCCGAAGCGGGCGATCATCCTGAAGTTAGCGCACCTGACGGCCAGGGAGATCTACCAGTTGGTGGAGCAAGCGGTTGGGAAGGCGGTCCTCAATAAGCGAACGATGATTGAACTGCGTGACTTGCCGGCAGAGTTGATTGAGCTGGACGCCGACGCGGACTCGAAAAATCCGGGAGGGATGGGATATTTGCATTAACGCAAATGGGTTGCCCCTTTCTACGAGCATCTTCCACTCATGAGCGGCTTGACCCTCTTCCTCGACATAGATGGCGTGTTGCACCCGTTGAGGCGTGAGCCTGGGCTTCTCTATCGCTCGGTGCCGATCCTCGAGGAGGCCCTGCGCGCGCATCCACAAATTGAAGTCGTGATCTCGAGCGACCGACGGATCCACGAATCTCTTGGGGAGCTGCGCAAACCGTTCTCGCTGGATATCAGATCTCGAATCATTGATGTCAATCCGTTTGCTGATGATTTCACTGAGCTCGAAGAAAGCATGTTCCCCGCAGACCTTCTCAATCATCCTCGGCAGATGGAATGTTTGACTTGGCTGGAAGATCACCGCCCTGGCAGTCGATGGGTCGCCATAGACGACACCTTCGACCACTTTCATCCCTTGCAAGCCAATATATATTTCGTTGATGGTACGAGGGGCCTGGAAGTATCAGATCTGAAGCAGTTTCGGGATTTTTTGGCACTCTACTGCTAGTGATTCGACGTAATGCAAAATCAAACGTGAAACTCCCCAGCACACTTCCCAAGCGAGGACATATGGCAACAACTTCACCATCAAGTCCTGCCGATGAGGCGGGCGACAAGGCTGGCATCAACGTGTCCGATCTTGGCTTGGAGATTGCCAAGGTACGCGCACAGGCTGCCGAGGAGTTGGGAAGCACAGAGGCCGCCGAACAGTGGTTGATGGCCCCCGCGATGGGCCTGGAGCAGCGTCGACCGATTGACCTCATGGGTTCGATGGAGGACATAGCACTGGTGACCCAACTCCTGTCACGCATACGCTACGGGGTCTACACGTGACATCGTTGTCTGGCGCATTGGAATCATAGGCTTCGCAATGGCCATGAGGAACGTCTGCTTGCCGAGCGATTCCCTTGAATTACTCTTTCAGCAAGGCCCTCATAACCGCCGATTTTCACTTCATGGCAAGAACGCCGCGGCCCGGCTGACGGCGCGCGTGAGCGGCTAAAGTCCAGCCCTGACCAGTTCAGCCTAAGGTCACCCATGAAGCAGCGCAGGAGGCTCATGGATGTGGCGCGGGTGCTGCATCTGAGTGCATATTCCGGGCTACTTGACCATCTGTGCCGGTATTCTTTGACCAGCAGCCCTAAAGGTTCTGGTCTTGACCACGTTGACTACTGACTTACACGGCAGAGCGACTTGGTTCTATCGGTCAAGCAATAAACATTTGCTTAGATGGCAGAATGCGGCCAAGACCGGACGGTCGCCGATGCCGCTCAGTTCGGGCGAAAGCAGACATCCGCGGCATGCGCATAACGGATTCAGTGCGAGTCAAGAGCGCATCGCAAGAAGCAGGTACGCACAAATCGATGAACGATAAGCTATCGAACAATGAGCGTTTCGGCCAACCCTAAACCAATTTGCAACCATGAGCACTACCTGATTCAACGCGTAGCTGAAGTTAACCTGCAGCCAACAGAAGCGTCTAAGGCTGCTGGAGCCCTTCATAATCAAGACCTGCCCCCCCGCTTTTTCGAGATACCTACCTTTCATCATGGATAAATTCTTGCTGCAGAAGCAGGTGCTGGAACGGCTCGCCGAAGACCTGCTGCAAGCCGAACAGGCAATGCGGGCGGCCCATGAAACGGCGACTCACGAAGAAAACATCGCCGAAAACAAATACGACACATTGGGACTCGAAGCCGCATACCTGGCCACCGGCCAAGCTCGGCGCGCCGAAGGCATCCGCCAGGCGATGGCCAATTGGCGCCAATTCCGCCCGCGCCCCTACGACTCCAGCAAGGGTATACAGCTCGGCGCGCTGGTCTGCCTAGTCGATTCCGACGACAAGCAGCAACAGCTCTTTCTCGGGCCGGATGGGGGCAGCATGAAGTTGGTCAGCGGCGCTCAGCTCGTTCAGGTCATCAGCAGCGAAGCCCCTTTGGGCAGGGCCATGCTGGGTAAATGCGAGGGTGATGAGGTGTGGATACAGGTCGATCCAATCCGACAGCAGTTTGAGGTGCTGCGGGTTCATTAAGCCGCAAGCAAGCCCACGCCGAATTGGCCGAGGTCAGCACACGTGCCCGGAGGCTAGACTTCTGCTATCGGCCAACACCGACCGTTCGTGTGACTCCACGCGACCGTCTACTACAGGCTGATCTGAGTCGTTCGGGGTCGACGGTCCGCACAGTGTGGACGATCGTCAGCGGTCATTTGGCACTTGACCACGCCTGCGACCGCTTCACGGTCAAAACCAGGCACTCGCCAGTGGGTGGTAGCAAGCCCCGGTGAAGGACCGGTTTCGCGCGAGGCGAGGTGGCACTCCCGACCCTTTGCTGTCGAACTTTCATCGAAGGGCAGTGGCTGTTTTTGCAGCGATAGCGGTCATCCGCGGTGCGAATCGCGCACACAGTACTAAGTTGGCCCGCCTTTACCTGACCGAACCTGGCCCCACTACAGGTCGGTCAGCAAACTTGAGGCCAGCAAACGCACCCGCGACGCGACCAGCCGCGCCCCCTCGGACAGTGGCCGCTGACGCGTCAGACTCAGTGCAATGGCCCGCCGGATACCGGGACTCGTCACCCTGCAAGCCGTAAGCACGCCTGCCGCCACTTCCTGGGCCACTGCCGTGATCGGCAAAAGCGTGAAGGCGTGACCGCTGGCCGCTACGTCCTTCATTGACGTCGCAGTGTCGACCTCCATCACGATGTCGAGTGTCACGTTGTGCCGACGCGAAAGTAGGTCCAGCGTGGTGCGCAGGCCGTTGGGCACGGCCGGCAGCACCATCGGAATTCCGCCGAGTGCGCGGAACGGCAGCGTCTTCGCCGCCAACTCTGGCTTACCCGCCTTGCCGATCAGGAACGTATCTACCTTTCCGAGCACGTCCTCACCGCGCAGCGCCGACAAGCCGTAGCGGTTGACCACGATCATGTCGAGTCGACCCGAGGCGAGCTGCTCATCCAGCGTGCCGCTAAAGCCCTCCATCATGTGCAGGCGCAAGGCCGGAGCCCGCTCGCGCACGTCAGCCAGCAACATTGGAAGCAGTTGGCGAGAGAGCGATGGCAGTACGCCGACATGGACCGTGCCTGTCAGCACGCCGGCCGCCTCGCTCGCCGAGGCGTCGAGCTGACGCATCTGGTCGACGACGTATTTGACTTCGGGGTACATCCGCTGCCCGAAGTCGGACAGGGCCATGCCGCGCCCTGTGCGGTCGAACAAGCGCCGGCCCCACTCGGCTTCCAGCATGGCGATCTGCCGGCTTACCAGTGACGGGGCAGTGTCTGACGCGATGGCCGCACGGGACAACGACTGCATGTCAGCGACCAGCAGAAACGTATTAAGTTGATTGAATCTCATGACTTAACTTTAATAGAAATCTGAATTCCACAAATTCCTATTTTTGGAAAGGTGACAAAGTCCTACTATCGCGTTGCACCCACACAAAAAAGGAGACAACTTTGAAGTTCACACACTTGGTTACCGCCGCTCTGTCCGCCACCTGCATGTTGATCGGACCCGCCCTGCATGCGCAGGAGGCCGCGTATCCTAAGCAGGCTGTCACGCTCGTCGTGCCCTTCTCCGCCGGAGGGCCGACCGATGCCATGGCCCGCGTGCTGGCACTGAAGCTCGGCGAGCGGCTTGGTCAGCCTGTGCTGATCGACAACCGCGGCGGGGCCGGCGGTGGAATCGCCGCCGAACTGGTGGCCAAGGCGCCAGCCGATGGTCATACGCTCTTCTTCGGCACTACCGGCACGATGGCAATCAATCCGAGCCTGTACAAGAAACTGCGCTACGACCCTGTGAAAGATTTCGCGCCAGTCAGCCTGATGGCCACCACGATGAACGTGCTTGTCGTTAGTCCGCAGATTCCGGCAAAGAACCTCGCCGAGCTGGTCGCGCTGGCCAAAGCCAAGCCTGGTGAACTGACGTACGGCTCCGCAGGCAACGGCAGCTCGAACCATCTTTCTGGAGAGCTGTTCCGCAGCTCCGCCGGGATACAAATCAACCACATTCCATACAAGGGATCGGCGCCCGCGATGATCGACTTGCTGGGCGGGCGTCTGTCGATGATGTTCGACACCATTGCACAGCAGACCCAGAACATTGCCGCCGGCAAGGTGCATGGGCTGGCGGTCACTGGCCCGACTCGCTCGCCGCTGCTGCCCAACGTTCCGACCGCGCAGGAGGCCGGACTCAAGGGCTTCGATGTGACCATCTGGTACGGCGTGTTGGCGCCCAAGGGGACGCCCGCGCCGGTTGTGGAGCGCCTGCAGCGCGAGATGATGGCCGTGATGAACACCGATGAGATGAAAAAGCGCATGGCGGCCGACGGCGCCGACGCCCGAACCACCACGCCCGCCGAATTCGCCGCGCTCATCAAGAGCGACACCGCCAAATGGGCACTGGTGGTGAAGAACTCCGGCGCGAGTCTCGACTGAACTGAAAACACACCATGGCTTCCTTGATTGATCCCCGCCTGCAGCGCGCCTTCGCTCCGCAACGCATCGCCGTTGTCGGCGCTACTGAAGACCGCAACAAGGTCGGCGGCCGGCCGCTACATTACCTTCAACGCTTCGGCTTCCAGGGCGCGATCTACCCGATCAATCCCAAGCGGGCCATGGTGCAGGGCTTGCCTGCCTACCCGTCGCTCGACGCAGTGCCAGAAACGCCAGACGTGGCGATCATCGCCGTCGGCCAGAACGCCGTCGCCGGCGTCATCGACCAGTGCGCCGCACGCGGCGTCGGCACAGCTATCGTCATGAGTTCAGGCTTCGGTGAAACCGGCAGTGCCGGCATCGCGCTGCAGAACGCCCTGGTCGCGCAGGCGCGGCGCCTCGGCATCCGCCTGGTCGGCCCCAATGCGCAGGGTGTGGCCAACTTCCAAACCGGCGCGGTGATGAACTTCAGCACCATGTTCATGGAAGTGGCGCCTCAGGATGGCCCAGTCGCCATCGTGAGCCAAAGCGGCGCCGCCAGCGTGATGCCCTACGCCATGCTACGCGAGCGCGGCGTGGGCGTTCGCTACCTCGTTGCTTCGGGTAACGACGCCGACGCCTCTGTCTGCGAACTCGCGCTGATCGCGGCGGCCGACCCGGAGATCCGGGTCGTGCTGATGTATATCGAGTCGCTCGGCGATCCGGCGATGCTGGCGGAGGTAGCGCGCCTGGCCGCGGCGCGCGGCGCCGCAGTGATCGCGCTGAAGTCGGGCCGCAGTGCCCATGGTGCGAAAGCCGCCGCATCCCACACTGGCGCCATCGTCAATGACGATGTGGTAGTCGGCGCGTTTTTCGAGCGTCACGGTATTTGGCGTGCCCAGGACGTCCATGGGCTTGTCAACGCCGTGGAGCTTTACCTCGCCACGCCGCCTCGACCGGCCGATCGGCTGGTCGTGATGAGCCACAGCGGCGCTGTCGGCGTGTTATGCGCGGATGCGGCCGAATCGCTGGGCCTGCCACTGGCAGAACTGAGCGAACCGGTGGTCAAGGCGCTGGCCGGCATCATGCCGAGCTTTGCCACGGCGCAGAACCCGGTTGACCTCACCGCATCGCTCATGACGCAAGGTGGCATGTACGCCGATACCCTCGGAGCACTTTCTGCTGACCCGCAGGCCGACATGTTCCTGGTCGGTATTCCCGTTGCTGGCGAAGGTTACGACGTGCCTGGCATGGCGCGCGACACGGCCTACTTCGCGGCGTCAAGCGGAAAGCCGACGGCGGTTTCGGCCCCACAGGCTTCGGTACGTCAGCAATTCCGCGACGCCGGCGTGCCGGTGTTCTCCCACGAGACGGACGCGATCGACGCGCTGCACCAGTGGAGCCGCCACGGTACGCTGCTACGACAGGCGGCTGCGCGCGGCGCATCGGCGTTGGTCGCATCGCGCATCACGAACATGCCGGTCGGCGACGCGCCGCTGTTGAGCGAAGCCGACAGCCTCGCGCTGCTGGCCGATGCAGGCATTCCGACCGTGCCCTACCGGCTGTGCCGCAGTGCCGATGAAGCCGTCGCTGCCTGGCAGGTCCTCGGCCCGGCGGTCGTGGTCAAGGCATGTTCTGCGCAGATCCCGCATAAGTCGGAACACGGGCTGGTGTTTCTTGGCGTTCAAAGCGCGCAACAGGTTGCCGACGCCTGGGCCGCTTGCACGGAACGCGTCGCCGCGATGGGCATTCCGCTCGATGGCGTGATCGTCGCGAAGCGTGTGCGAGGACGCCGTGAGTTCGCGCTCGGTGTGCGACAGGACGCACACTTCGGCACCGTCGTGATGGTTAGTGACGGCGGCAAGTACGTCGAGGCGCTGCGCGACTTCGTCGTGTTGCTCCATCCCTTCTCTGCCGCCGATGTGCTTGCCAAGCTGAAAACGCTGCGCATTGCGCCGGTCCTCGCTGGCGTGCGCGGCGAGGCACCGATTGATCTCGACGTTGTGGCGAGAACCGCCGTCGCACTCGGGGCGCTGGCAGCGGCTCACCCGCAAAGTATTGCGTCCATCGACCTCAACCCGCTGATTGTCGGCGACGCGGGCGAAGGTGGCTGTGCCGTTGATGCGGTGATTGAACGCCAGGGAGGCACGCATGCCCACGCATGACGCGGTCTTGGTCGAGCGGCTCGACCAAGTGGCTGTAGTCCGCCTGCACCGGCCCGCAGTGATGAATGCGGTCAATGCCGAGTTACGAGCGGCATTGAAGGAACAACTGTACGCACTCGATGCGGACCCCACCGTTCAAGCCATTGTGCTGACCGGCAGCGGCGAGCGCGCCTTTTGCGGCGGCCAGGATATTGATGAGTCGGCGACCATCGACACCGACACGCTGGCCGACTGGCTCAACCGCCAGCACGCCATGTACCAGGCAGTGCGCGACGTGAGCAAGCCGATCGTCGCTGCCCTCAACGGCACCGCTGTTGGCGCCGGTTTCCAGATGGCGCTGATGTGCGACCTGCGGGTCGCACACGCCACGCTGCGCATGGGCCAGCCGGAGGTAAAGGCAGGGCTGGGCAGCATCGTCGGCTCCTACCTGATGTCGCTGCAGATCGGCCACTCCCTCAATCAGCAACTATCGCTCACCGGAGAGCTCATCACCGCAGAGCGCGCCTACGCGCTGGGTCTGGTCAACGACCTGGTTTCGGCCCAGGAAGTGCTGCCACGCGCGATCGAACGCGCCCGCGCTCTGGCCGCTTTGCCCGGCGCCGCGCTACGCACCACCAAGCAGCGCTTCCGCGAGCGCACGCAAGCAGGCTTCGAGGAAGCCTGCAGTGCCGGCATTCGCTACCAACTGGAATGCTACTCCACCGGCGAGCCGCAGCGTGTGATGCGTGAATTCATTGCCCGCCGAGACGCAACCAAGACATCGACCCCACACAAGGAATGACCAATCATGGTTGATCACACCCAACTTTTTATCGACGGTGCCCTAGTGCCTGCACACGGTGGACAAGACCTACCCGTCATCGACAGCTTCTCCGAAGAGCCCTTCGACTCATACAGAACTGCCTCGCTCGCCGACATTGACGCCGCGGTGGCCGCTGCGCGACGCGCCTTTGACGGTTGGGCAGCTACGCCACCTACCGAGCGCATCGCGGCGGTGCGCCGCATTGCCGCCGCTCTGCGCGAGCAGGCCGAGCCCATGACCGTCGCCATCTCGCGCGAGGTCGGCATGCCGCGCAAGCTGGCAGCACGCATCCAGGTCGGCGCGCCTATTGCGGCTTGGGACATGTACGCCGACCTTGCGGCCGACTTCGAGTGGGAGACGCGCGTCGGCCATTCGCTGGTGCAGCAAGTGCCCACCGGGGTGGTGGCCTGTATAACCCCATGGAACTACCCGCTGCATCAGATTACCGGCAAAGTCGCGCCCGCGTTGCTGGCGGGCTGCACGGTCGTGCTCAAGCCGTCCGAGATGGCGCCCTCCAGCGCCTTCCTGCTGGCCGACGCCATCCGGCAGGCCGGCTTGCCAGCAGGCGTGTTCAATCTCGTGCATGGCTCTGGGCCGGAGGTCGGCGAGGTGCTCGTGCGACATCCCGACGTCGACATGGTGTCTTTCACCGGCTCGACCCGCGCAGGCCGGCACATCGCAGCCATCGCGGGTGGTGACATCAAGCGCGTAGCGCTCGAACTCGGCGGCAAGTCGGCATCGCTGCTCCTGCCAGAGGCCGACCTCGCCGCGGCCGTCAAGGTCACGATGGGAGGCTGCATGTTGAACTCCGGACAGACCTGCTCGGCAACGACGCGCATGCTGGTGCCCCGCGATTCGCTCGAAGCTACTGAAGCCATCGCGCTGGGCTTGCTGGCCGGCTACCGAATGGGTGACCCGGCCGATGGCGCGACGCGGCTCGGCCCGTTGATCTCGAAGGCGCAGCAAGAAAAAGTGCGAGGGCTGATCGACAGCGCGCTCGCCGCCGGTGCGCGGCGCATCGGTGCCGACGCCGAACTGCCCGCGCACGGGTTCTTCGTTCCTGCCACCGTGCTGACGGACGTCACGCCGGAGATGGCGATTGCCCAGGAAGAAGTCTTCGGTCCTGTCCTCGTGCTGATGCCTTATGACAGCGTGGAAGATGGCATTGCGCTGGCCAATGGCACAGACTACGGCTTGGCCGGCGCGGTATGGGGGCCGGCTACGCCTCAGACCCTGGCCGTGGCGCGCCGCATGCGCGCCGGGCAGGTGGACATCAATGGCGCGCCATTCAACCCCGCAGCACCTTTCGGCGGCTTCAAGAAGTCCGGCATCGGCCGCGAGAACGGGCGCTTTGGCATCGAGGAGTTCCTCGAACCGGTGTCGATCCAGTTGCCCGCCGCTTTCCTCGAAAAAACCACTCTCTAATTCGAATCTTATGACCTACGAACAAATTCTCTACAGCGTCGACGGCTTTGTGGCGACGATTACCCTGAACCGCCCGGAGCGCATGAACGCGCTCACTAAAGTCCTTGAGGCCGAACTGCGCACGGCCATCGAAAAAGCTGGCCGCGATGCGGCGGTACGTGCCATTGTGCTGACCGGTGCAGGCCGTGCCTTTTGCGCCGGCATGGACATGGAAGAACTTGAAGTTCTACCGCCCGAGGACATTCAGGCCGATCAATGGATGCGTCCCTACGACATGAACCGGCGCGCAGATTATCAGACGCGCTACTCGTATTTTCCCGCAGCACCCAAACCCATCATCAGTGCCATTAATGGTGCGGCGGCCGGCCTAGGCTTGGTAATGGCGCTCTACAGCGACTTCCGCATCGCTTCCGACAAGGCCGTCTTCGCTACCGCTTTTGCCAAGCGCGGGCTGATCGCCGAGCATGGCATCGCCTGGATGCTGACCCGTGTTGTCGGCCATGCGCATGCGACCGACCTTCTTCTCACGTCCCGCAAGATCGACGCGAAAGAGGGGCTCGCCATGGGACTGGTCCACCGCGTCGTACCAGCCGAGGAGCTCACCGCAGCGGCCCAAGCACTGGCACTCAGCCTATCGACGGAGGTGTCGCCGCGCTCGGTCAGTGTGATGAAGCGCCAGCTGTGGGAAGCTCCCTACCAGTCGCTCGGCGAAGCTGTCGCGCTGGCCAATGCCGAGATGGTCGAAAGCTTGCGTAGCGAAGACTTCAAGGAAGGCGTTCAGCACTTCGTTGATAAACGCCCGGCAAAATTCGTGGGGCGATAGCGCCGGGAGTTTCGGGATATATACGTCTCCCATCTAGTTCAGATTATGGACGGTACGACCATGATGATGAAGGCATTTAGTCATGGCTTGGCAAAATGGGATCACGGCAACAGTTTTAATGTCCTAGCTGGCGCCGGACTGCTATGGAAACATCATCGGCACGCGCATACCAGGATCGGCTTCGAACGCTGCAGCACGTGCGCGACGCGGGGATCAATGTCTGCGGCGTCGGGATCGTCGGCATGGGCTAAAGCCGCTCGCGACTTGCCGGGCTGATAGTGCTGCTGGCCAGCCTCGATCCCTATCCCCAATCGGTGCCGGTCAACAATTTGGTGGTAGTGAAGGGAAAGCCTTTCGCTGACACCGCACCGCTAGATTTTTCGAGTTTTCACACTATTACGGCCGCGCGCATCACCATGCCACGCACCATGGTTCGCCTTTCCGGCAAGACGCGAGCAGATGGAAGCCCTTCGCGGTGCGGCCAGCATTCGCCGCTACCTTCATGTTCGATCGTTGGCGCTGCTGTGGTGCCAGTAGAGGTAGGCAAGGCCAACCGGGGAAATAAATATTGCAAAAGCCCAGCAGAGACCGATGGTCAAGAGCTTGGTGAAGAGCATGATTCCTGAACTGGGATAGAAGGTATTTCCCCCCACAATAAAGCCTATAACACTCTCATATACGAACCGGGAGTACGGGTAGAGAAGCGTATTCACAACTGCGAACGCAATGAACCCGAACTCGACAGGTTCGGGGTCCGTCATGAGCGTGTAAATGGCAATTACCCCAATGACTGAGCCGAAGACGAAATTTCGGAAGTAATAAGCTAGGGAGAGACCACCGAACGTTTTCTGAATGACAGGATGCATTTTTTCTCCAGTTAGACCAGTAATAACGGTCGGCGTTCTGATTTATTGAGTGCACTTTCATGGTTTTTCAGTGGGACCGGGGATTACCTCACTGTGGTCGAACTTCCTCCCACTCTATGGTCGCAAGCATGCTCAGCGATTGCATGCGCGCTGGCACACGGCGGAGCCGTCGCAACTGGACGACGTGGCAATAGAGCTTTGCCTGCACAAGCGGTCAACTGTCGACGGCATTAATCTCCTGCGACAGGCGCAGGCGTGTACCGGCTTTTTTGCGAACAAGTCCTACCGGCCGGATTTTGAAGGACTGCATTGGGCCCAAAGCGGAACTCCACAAGTTACGGTTGAGCACCTAAAAGCTGACTTTCAGGACTCATCCACCAAGCAGGTACGATGGACAGTCGATATGAGGTGATTGCCGGCAATCGTCGCCGTGTACCGGACCATATGGGACAATTTTCAATTCACCAGAGGAACATGGATGGCTCTACCGACCGATACTGCGGGACCGTTTGACGTCAGGACCGATGACCTGATCCACATTGACGCCGACCAAGCCGTTGATCTATTCCGGCAACTTCTCGTCATCGAGGCCGTCAAGGTTGGCATTTCCATTACAAGCGTTGATGTCCCTGCTGCAATCAACGTCGCCGATGGCGGTATCGACGCCGAGGTTTCTGGACTGTCTGGGGCCGTGCTGCCAGCCGGCCTTATCTCCGAAGGTCTGACCCGCTACCAGATCAAGACCGGGAGCTTCTCTGCCTCGACGGCCTCTGACATTCGGTCGTTGCTTGTCAAGCCGATGTTCGCCGCAGGGGCCCACCAGCGTACAAAGGACGAACTCCAGCCGCGAGTGCGTAGCTGCTTCGAGAAGGGCGGGACCTTCGTTGTTGTGCTTTTCGGCTCGGATCTAGTCGGCACCGCCGACGATCACGGGGCGACCCAAATCAGCGAGTTCATGGTGGCCATCGATCCTGCATTCGCCAACGTCGCGGTGCGGATCATCCGAGCCAACCAGTTGTGCTCGGCGATCAAGGTTCTGGCACCCGGCATAGCGATGCGCCTGAACCGAGTGCAAGGCTACGACGACGCCGTCTTCCATGACATGTCGTTCATGGCCGACTCCTGCGACCTTGAGATCGCCGTCTATCAGCCGACGGAGGAACTCGACAACGCCGCCGAGCAGATCACGCGAGCAGCCGACAGCGTCAATGGGTTCCAGCACGTGCGTGTGCTTGGCGATGCGGGCGCCGGCAAGACGCACCTCATGTATCGTGCGCTGAGTGCCTCTCAACTCAGTGGGTGCGTGCTGTACTGCCGAGATCCGGAACAAGCTTCGGCGAGCGGGTCAATGATGGCTTTGAGGCTAATGGCCCCGAAAACCACCATCATCCTGGTCGCCGATGAGTGCGACCTAGCGACCGCGGAAGAGTTGACGGCGCTGTTCAAGAAGCTGGCGACCAAGATGCTGCTGATAACCGCCGATAACGTGGCCGAGCCTGCCAGTGCGCATGCGAACACGCAGATCATCGACGTGCCGCGGCTCGAACAGCCTGTGCTCGCCGATATTTTCAAGGGCTATGGCGTCCCCCCGGAGAACGCAAGCTGGCTGGCGACCTTGTGCGAGGGATCGCCTCGGGCGGCTCATCGACTTGGCCAATACATCCAGAACAATCCTGGGCAGCAGCCTGCTGAGCAACTGGCTCACCTGGACAGGCTCTGGGACCGTATCGTGTGTGCGCCCCACAGCATCGATTCCGCCGAGGGACAAGACAGGCTGGCAGTGATCCGGACGCTGGCGTTGTTCCGGCAGGTCGCTTGGGAAACTGCGGACGGGCCGGTCGTGCAGGCTTCGGTGCTGGCGGCGCTGAAACACCTGGACCAGGGCTTTTCTCAGCTTAGGCTGTCACGCTCCGTCGGGGAGTTGCGAAAACGGCGGGTGCTGCAGGGGCCAAGGACGCTGCTGATTTCTCCGAAGCTGCTCCACGTGGCCATGTGGAAGAGTTGGTTTGAGCAGTACGCCGACATGGTGGATGTCCTGCAGATGCGTGAGGGTCTCGGGGCCCGCATGCAGCAACACTTCGACGCCATGCTCATGTTTGCCCAGGAATCCAAGGCAGCGACAGCGTGGGCGGATCGGCTGATGGGTGAAGGCGGGATGTTTGCGTCGCTGGCGGGCTACAACACCGCCAGTGGCGCCAGCCTTTTTTTCGCGGTAGCGCAGGCTAAACCCAAGGCAGCCCTGCGCCGTTTTGCCGCTGCCTTGGGAGGTGAAACGGTTGAGGACCGCCACGCGTTCATGGGGGACGCACGCCGCACCGCCGTACATCGGCTCGAGCAGCTCGCCGTCCCAGCCGAGACGTTCTTCGAAGCCGCGCAATGTCTGCTGCTGCTGGCCGAGGCCGAGAACGAAAGCTGGTCCAACAACTCGACAGGCATCTTCATCTCATTGTTCGGCTTGGGCTACGGGCCGATTGCCGGGTCTGAACTGTCCCCCATCGACAAGATCGAGTACCTACGCAGGTTGCTGCGCAGCGAGGTGCCGTTCCGAAGGGAAATTGCCATTCAGGCCTTGAGCAAGAGCCTTGACCCCTTCATGAGCCGCACTGCCATCGACGAGGTGATCGGCTTGCGGCGTCTGCCAGACCGCTGGAAGCCGAAGACCTACGACGAGCTTTACAACGCGTATGCGGCCCACGTGAGCCTGCTGGAAGATGCCATCGACTTCCTGCCTGCCGCGGAAGCCAACGAGGCAGCCAAGGGAATCCTGAGCTACTTCCGCAGCCTTATCCTGATCGGCCCATTGGCCAAGACAATCCTGGCCTTCCTGCGCCGCGCCGCCGCGATGCCGGGCCTGCGCGAGCAGTGTATCGAGACCGTTGTGGCCACCCTTCACTACGAAGGTAAGGCGCTGCCTGAAGCGGTTAAGTCCGAGCTCCACACCATTCGTGCTGAACTGACGGAGACCTCATTTTCGAACAAGCTGCGCCGCCACGCGGGCATGAAGCTGATCGAGGACAACTTCGACGCTGTGGGGAAGTATTCCGATGCAGCGGGGCCGGAGCTAATTCAGCTTGCCGCCGACGCCGTGGCCGACCCGGAATTACTGGCACCCGAGCTGACATGGCTTGTCACAGACGAGGCCAAGAACGGATTCCAGTTCGGCCAGCTTCTCGGTCAGGTCGATGACCTGAACTTGTGGCCCCCCATCGTATCGGCATGGATCAATGCCGGCGATCAGCGGTCCGACTTCTTCGTTGGCGGTTATCTCTCTGCATGGCACGTCAAGAAGGTCGATTTGTGGGAAAAAATCGTCGAGAACTTGTTTGCGAGCGCAGAGACTCGCAGTTCCGTGCTTGGCCTCGTCTGGCGTTCAGGGATGAGCGATCGCATTGCTAGGGCTTTGCTGGCCATGGGGAAGCAGGGCGACATCGATCCAAAGACTTTCCGGCTGTTCGTCTATGGCAGCGTCGTCAACCAGCTGCCACTCGATGTACTCGAAGGTATCGTCGATCTACTGCTGGAAGGCAACGACCCGAATGCGCCCGATGCAGCGATGGATATTCTTGATTCACGGCTGCGAGGCCATCCCGACGAAATAGGCGTCCTGTCGGCCCGCATCGAGAGGGTATTGAATTCGGCCGTGTTCGTCGAGGGCGACGCGAACAAGCATTCGAACAACATGCTGCTGTTCCGTTGGAACACTGTCGCGAACCGCCTGCTCGACTTCGATCCCGATGCTGGGGCCAAGCTTGCAGTGCGGTGCATTGCCAATTTCGCGAACGTCGATAGCGTCACTGCGGGCTTCCACCCCGAGCCGCTGAAGTTCCTGTCCAATGCGGCGCAGGCAAAGCCTGACGTCGTCTGGCCAGCAATTGCGCGTCGGCTAGAGATGCGACGAAAAGAGATTGGGACCTGGCATCTGCTGAACTGGCTTCGAGGTGGCCGATCGATACGTGAGGACAACAAGGCTGGCCTTGGCGCGATCCCGGCGCCGGTGGTCTTTGAATGGGTAGATATCGATGCCGAAGACCGCGCGTGGCTTCTTGCCGAGCACTGCCCGCCGATCGTCTCCAGGCCGGACGGCCTCGCCACTTTCGCCCGGCAGATGCTGGAACGCTACGGCGCAATGGAGCGGGTTCGACGCAGCTTGCACGCCAACAACTTCTCTGAAGGTTGGCGCGGCCCGGCTAGCGAGCACTACGGTCGAAAGCTTGAGGCTTTAGACGCCCATTTGAAAGTCGAAACCAACGACAACGTCCGGATGTGGCTAAAGGAGCATCGGGAACAGCTCGAGCGCAGCATCGAGCGAGAGATGGAACTGGAGCTCCGCGAAAGTGAGCATTGAGGCCCGCGCGTCGTCCTCGTCTACACACGAAGCTGGTGCGAGAATGCATACGGGCGTCGTTTGACAAGATCAGGGCTCTGTCAATCATTCCGGGGATGACGGGCCGTCGCGCGGATGCAGCCTGCTTCCCTGTGCATCAGAGTCTTGGCGTTGGCACCATTAATACCTTTTCCCGGTCTACGATTGACTTCCAGATACCGGCCATTCGCCTACGACCGCAACTGGCCGGAAGCAGACGCCGATTGGGGGCGCGCAAAGATGTCGATCGCGCTGCTACCCTTCATATACTGACAACATGGCTAACGATTCCAACGCATTTCTGGACCGCTCTTTCGATGCAGCGTTCAACGCCATAAGCCTGCCGTGGTTGCCATGGGTCGGTACACGATACAGCCAGGGGGACGGGAAGACATTGATCCTCGGGGAAAGCATCTATGACTACGCCAACGGAGATGAAGCCGTTCGCAAAAGGATTCTGGGTCAGGATAGTCTCCGGCAACGGCAGGTGACACATGGAATCCTCGCCCAGCACAAGAGCACATATCTTCGCAATTTCGAGCGCGCCGTTTTCATGAAGAGACGCCCAACTGCGGCGGAAAGGCAGTCCCTCTGGAGTCAAGTGATATTTCATAACCTGGTCGGACGGCTTCTCAAGTCCGGCAAGGATCGGCCGACTGATGATGACTATGCCGCCGGCTGGCGCAGTTTCCTTGAAATCGCAGAGATTGTGAAGTTACAGAGGTGCATTGTTTACGGGCTCGAACACCAAAAGGTTGCGGCCTTGCTTAGCCTGCTTCGACCGGACGCGAATATCGAACAAACGAAGTTGCCTGCGGTAGGCAGTAATCGTCCTTTGGCGTTATCGTTCATTCTCAATGGGCGGCGGGTGAGCCTTCTTTTCATTCGCCACCCTAGCGCCTTTTTCAGATGGGGCGAATGGGGAATAGTCTTGCGCGACACTGGAATGATGCCGGTTGTGACAGAAGCAAGCGAAGTGATTACTCTCTAATCGATAACCTGCATTGGGTACAAAGTGCTCATCGACGCCGCAGACTCTCGGTAATCGAGCGTGATCGATGTCTGATTGAGCGATCTCCTAACCCGAGGCTTACCGCTCTATAGCGCTGAGCTGGGCGGCAGCTTCCTTCTTGCTCATTGGCGTCCCCCAGTTTGCCGGATGGATTGCTTAGCCCTATAGATTCTTTGGACCGGCATTGAGACGGATATTAGTAGGTCTGCTCCACAACTGTTCCCTGACGCCATCGATTTTCCCAGTGGGCCAGGTACTGCCTGGCTACCGCGGGGTTGTCCCAAACAGCCAGGACATTCTCTGAATTCGACTTCGCAGCTGCCTGGCTGTAATTGAATGAACCCGTCTGCGTGTGTCGTTCATCGACCACGATGAATTTGTCGTGATGAATGGAATAGGCAGATACCACCCGCAGGGGAATATCTGCCCCCACGATCAGATTCATAGCGGAGATGCTCGCCCGACCTCGATTGCCACGGTCGTCGACGAGCACCTTCACGTCCACACCTCGGCGCTTGGCATCCATCAGGCTGCGCACGACTGCTGGCGAGGTAAAGGAATAGGCGGCAAGCCTTATGGAATGGCGCGCACTGCCAATGACTTTGAGAATGAGCGCCTCTGCGCCGGCTTCGGGTGAAAACGCCACCTCGACTTGCGGGGCAGGCAAGCCAGGTTGCTGGACGGCGCAACCCATGGGGAGCGCCAGCGCAAGGAAAAGAAAGAAAGGTTTAAGCATCGGAGCCACACTATGCCGGATGCCGGGCTCAACAAGGCGTCTTCCGCGATAAATCTCATCAACTGGCCTTGGTGTTTCAAAAATACATGGATAGACTGGATTTGGGATGTCCCCACCACAAGGAGAAGGTATGTTGAAGAAGATCTGCCTGATCGCTGCACTTGCTTTTGCAGGCTCGGCCTTTGCCCAAGACGCCACTTGCATGGCCAACGCCACTGAAAAGAAGCTTGCCGGCGCGGCAAAAAACTCGTTCCTGAAGAAGTGTGAGAAGGACGCAGCTGCCAGTTGCGAGATCACCAGCAAGGAAAAGAAGCTTGCAGGTGCGGCCAAAGCAAGCTTCACTAAAAAGTGCATCAAGGATACGGTCGGGTCATAGGGCTCACCCTGCAACTTCACAAGCTAGTCCGGGAGCGACGTTGTTAATCTATCTCGTGATATTGGCCGCCAGCGTCGCTGCCAGCCCGGCTCAGGCCGGGCTCCCGACATACAAATGCCAAACTGGCAAAGGTGTGGAGTATTCCGATAACCCTTGCATCGGAGCCACGGTAGTGGATACCACGCCCACCAGGGGCATGGATAAAAGTTCGGGCAAGAGCGTCAAAGGCGCGGCAGTTCAAAAGGAAGAGACAAACGAGGCAATGGCCAAGGCGCTCAAGCCGCTGACTGGATGGACCCCGGATCAGCGTGAGACGGCCATCAGGCGGGTTTACTTGCCGCCCAGCGCAAAGGGGCAATGCCAAGCTTTGGACAATGCCATTCCGCGCGAAGAAGCGGCGGTTCTGGCTGCGACTCGCGGGGAGAAGGCCCGCTTTGAGCTTTCTCTGTATCAGTCGCGCAAACGGTACAAGGATCTCAAGTGTTGAGAGAAATAGAAAAATTGCCGACAGTGGCTTTTGAACAAACACCTCTAGTGCAGCAAATGCCTTTATGTTGAATTGCACTGAAGTCTGACCCGAGTTTTCCATCGAATATTGACCCACACTCTTTGTGAGCAGAAGGTGCTCACGATGTGGATAAGTTCTTGGCTTTCTCCTTGTGTGGATCTGCCTCAAAGTGCGCCGCTGTTTCCGCGATTTTGTTGCCTCGATTCCCAGCCAGGTGGCCAGCTTCTCGGCATAGGGATCGAGCTTGCTTGAGCTGCCCCGCCTTTCGTAGCGGGGCTCAGTCTCCTCCGATCGCAGGTACTTCTTTACTGTGTTGCGAGCCAGGCCTGTACGCCTTGAGATCTCGCGGATGGACATCTGATCTCGCAGTGCCCATCGCCTGATGACATTCAATGTCGCCACGTCTATCACTCCTAATTTCTCCTGCTTTTAAAACAAGCAGGGTAGTGCCTACGTGGGTCAGTTTTGGATGGAAATTACTGCGCTAAGTGGGTCAGATTTCGACGGAACTCAACAGTGATGGAGAGATTGCGCCAGCAAGCGGTGAGTCTGGGGTGAGGAACTCAGGCGCCATGGGAAACCAAAACCGCCAGCTGCCCGTGCTCGTCCCCTTGCGGTACCCCCGGGAATTCGGCGGTGCTACTTTCACTTTCGGCCAAAAAATAGCTACGGGACTCTTGCTCGGTGGCGAGGACCGCTCGGCGTTAAGGGGTTGAGCCTTCCCAGCTGTGAGGCAAAACTCGAAAAATTGTTCTATACGATGTTAAAGAGATCTGTGGCGCTGTCCTTGCGAGACGGCGGCAGCTGGGTGATCTTCATGTGACCCAACCAAGTGCATCTTCTATGTGGTGGAAATGCGCATCACAAATGAAACTCTTAACAGTTGACCGCCAAGCGGTAGGTTCCAAACCAGAATGAATTCAGGTTGGCGCTTCACCGGCCCTCAAAACGCGGGGCGCGCCGTTCAGTCATTGCTGCCACGCCTTCGCGGAAATCCTCGGTGACGAACTGGTGGTATTGCTGCGCCGACTCCCGTGCCACGGCCAGCCGCACCGCATCTACGAGACCCTCGCGTAGCACCGCGCGCAACGCGCTCACAACGTCGGGTGATGAGGTCGCGATGTCGGTCGCCTGTGCAATAGCCTGCTCCCGGACCGCCTCGCGGGGCACGAGCGTATCGACCAAACCGATGTCCAGTGCTTCCTGGCCAGCGATGCGTCGGCCGCTGTAAAACAGCGAAGCTGCACGCTGCGCGCCTATGAGGCGGGGCAAGGTGGCGGTGAGACCGAAACCGGGGGTTATGCCCAAGCGCGCAAAGTTGGCCGAGAAGCGGGCCTCGGCGCAGGTGACACGGAAGTCGGCCACCAGCGCCAGCCCCAAGCCACCGCCCACGGCGGCGCCGTGAACCGCCGCCACCATCGGCTTGCGCAGTGCGAAAAGCCGAACCGCCTGAACATAGATGGGGTTTGCCGTCTGTTCGCTCTCGGGCCGCGGCACGGCACGGGGGGCCTCCAGGTTGGCCCCCGCGCAGAAAGCGTCACCCTGAGCACACAGCACCGTGGCGCGCACCCGTGGGTCGGCGTCCAGCGACTCGAAGGCTTGCGCCAACCGCGTGAGAAAGCTGAGGTCGAAGTAATTGTGGGGCGGGCGGCGTATCTCGACGATGGCCATATGCTCCCGCACCTCGATGCCCAGTTCCGTGTCGGTGTTGCGGTCGATCATGGCTGGCATGGTAGCGCGTCGGTCGGAAAAACACCAGCTGGTAAACCCCATATGTACATTAAAAATGTATGTATGTAATATTATGACCCATGAACGATGCCACAAAAACCCTTCCCTTCAAGCCCGCCGTAAACCTCTGGCCACCTATGGCCGACAAGGAGTACACGTTATCGCTGCGCGATTTCGTGGCGCAACGGGTGATGCCGCAGGGTGACGACATCGATGCGCGCGACGTGTACCCCGTAGAGCTGGCGCGCGAACTGGCGGTAAAGGGCTTCAGCACGATCACGATGCCCATTGAGTACGGGGGAGGTGGACGCGAATTTTCTTACGCGGTGGCCCTGTTCGAAGAGGTCTCGGTGGGCTCTGCTGCGCTCGGGGTGTCGTTGCTCACCATCTTCCAGGCGCAGACCATCATCCTTTTGTTCGGCAGCGAGAGCCTCAAGCAGCGATACCTGCCACAGTTCGCAAAGGGCATGCTGTCGTCCTACGCGCTGACAGAAGCAGCACACGGCAGCGACATCCGCACGTTGGATACCAAGGCCACCCGCGACGGCGACGAATGGGTGCTGCGCGGCGAAAAGCACTTCATCACCTCCAGTTCGGCGGCGGAGTTCTTTGTCATCCTGGCCGAGACGCCGGTGGGCGTTTCGGCTTTCGCCGTGCCGCGTGATGTGCCCCACCTCACGGTATACGAAGGCCGCAACTCCGCCACCTTCGGCCTGCGCAACGGACCGCACATGAACCTTCTGTTGGAAGACGTGCGCGTTCCGCTGGACCACTTGATCGGCACCGAGGGCAAGGGCGTGCGTCAGGCCGTGACCACGCTGGATTACTCGCGCACGCTGGCCGCGGCCATAAGCGTGGGCATCGCACGCGCGGCGTTCGACGCCGCCTACGCGCACGTGGCGCAGCGCGTGGCGTTCGACCAGACGGTGCTGGGCTTTCAGGGTATCCAGTGGTACTTCGCAGACGCGCTAGCCGATATCGACGCCTCGCGGTTGCAGGTGTTTCACGCAGCTCGCGCGCTAGACACGCACGACGATATCGACCGCTACGGCAGCGAGGCCAAACTGCGCGCGGCGCAGGTGGCCACACGAACCGCCTCGATGGCTGTGCAGGTGTGCGGCGCGCACGGAACTATGATGAATTCGCCTTTTGGCCGCTATCTGCGCGACGCCAAGACCTACGAAATCGCCGGCGGATCCACCGAGATCCTCAAGAACACCATTGGCAAGTACCTGATGCGCGGGGCGAAGGCCGCAGAGAAACCATGATTACTGACCTGCTCACCCGCCAAGCCGTCGAACGTCCCCATGCGCCCTGCGTCGTCACGCTGGAGCGCGAGTACACCTACGCCGAGATCCACAGTGCTGCGCGCCGTTTTGCCACCCGCTTGGCCGGTGAAGGTGTAGGCAAAGGCGATCATGTCGCGCTAATGGCCGGCAATGGTGCGGCTTTCGTCATCGTCTGGCTGGGCATTGGCCTGTGTGGGGCGGTGGCCGTTACGCTAAACAACCAGCTCATCGCCGACGGTCTGCGGTATTCGGTGGACCAGTGCGACGCGCGCGTGCTGGTGGTGGACCGCGAGTGGGAAGACAGCCGGGCCGTCCAGCTCGACATGCGCCAGGCCGCGCTGCCGCGCCTGCTGATCGAGAACGACACCGCCTTTCTGCTCAGCCTGGCGGAGCTGGCCGAGGCGCAGCCCGTGACGGTGCCGGCCAGCGCACCCTGCACCATCATGTACACCTCGGGCACCACCGGTCTGCCAAAGGGCGTGGTGAACTGCCACACGGCGTACCTCGCCACCGGCCGCGCCACGGTGCAGGCTCTGCGCATTACGCATGAGGATCGCGTGCTCGTGTTCCTGCCGCTGTTCCACGTCAATCCGCAAATGTATGGCGTGATGTCAGTGCTCACGGCCGGTGCGGCCTTGCTCTTGCTGCCGCGATTTTCGGCTTCAAGCTTTTTCGACGATGCGATTCGCCTGCGCGCCACCGGGTGCACCTTCGTGGGCACAGTGCTGTCGATTCTGGTGGCCCGACACGCGGGCGAGCGGCGCGATCACGGCCTGCGGTTTTTCTTTGGTGGTGGCGCACCCAAGGCGGTGTGGCAAGCGGTGGAGGAACGCTTTGGTATTCCCGTGCACGAAGCCTATGGCATGACCGAAGTGGGCGGCTGGACCACCGCCAACACAGTGGACGGTCATCGCTTCGGAAGCTGCGGCAAACCCCGCCCCGATCTTGAATTGCGCATCGTCGATGCTGACGACAGGCCAGTGCCGCCAGGCCAGCCGGGCGAGATCGTGGTGCGACCGCGCGATCCCGACACCATTCTGCTGGGCTACTACAAGAAGCCCGAGCAGATGCTCGAGTCGTGTCGCAATCTGTGGTTTCACAGCGGCGACCTCGGCACCGTGGACGAGGACGGCTATATGTACTACTTGGGCCGCAAGAAGGAACTTATCCGCAAGAGCGGGGAGATGATCTCCCCGGTGGAGATCGAGACTGTGCTGCGGCGCATGGACGCCGTGGCCGACTGCGCCGTCGTGGCCGTGCCTGACCCGGTCACCGGCGACGAGATCAAGGCGGTTATCGTGGCAGACGGCGACATCGACCCAGCGTCGGTGCAGCTATTCCTCGCCGACAAGCTTGCCCGCTTCATGCTCCCGCGCTACATCGAGTTCATCGCTGCCATTCCTAAGACGGAGACAGAAAAGATCCAGCGCAACAAGCTGCAGTATCTGGATACGCGCGTGCACGATCTGAAGTCCGGCAGCCCCGTGACCGCTTCTTGATGTTGCGCACATGCCACTTATGAATCTTGCAATCCCTTCGGCGCCAGCCTGCCTGCCAGCCGGCCAAGCCTATCCCCCCCAACGCCTGCGCGTGCCCCCCGGTGCCTGGGACACGCACGCCCACGTCATCGCGGGTGACCCGTCCCACCCCTTTGTAGCAGAGCGGGCCTACACACCGCCGTCGGTGAACGCGGACGACTACGTTGCCATGCTCGACACCGTCGGGCTGGCCTACGGAATCACCATCCAAATAAGTGTGCATGGCACCGACAACGGCCCCATCCTGCAGGCGCTGCGTCGCCATCCGACGCGACTGCGCGGCGTGGGTGCCATAGACGGCACCGAGAGCGAAGCGGCATTGCTCGCCATGCGGGAGGCAGGCGTGTGCGGCGTGCGCATCAACGAGCTGTTTTCAGGAGGTTCCTGCTCCAACCAGCTGCAGGCCATCGCCCGGCGCTGCCAGCCGTTGGGATGGCATGTGGACCTGGCATTGCACGGCCGGCGGTTGCGCGAACTCGCACCCGTGCTACAGACGCTGGAGGTGCCGCTGGTAATCGACCACATGGGTTGGTGTGACGCGCGCCAAGGGACTGACCAACCAGACTTCCAGGCGGTGCTCGAACTGGCCCGGTTGCCGAACTGCTGGACCAAGCTCTCCGGTGCTTACCGTGTGTCCGTTCAAGGGGCGCCCTACGACGACGCTGCGCCGTTCACTCGCGCGCTGGCGCAGGCGGCACCTTCGCGGGTGATCTGGGGAAGCGATTGGCCACACGTGGCCCTTGGGGACCCCGCCAGCATGCCCGAGTCGGGCCGCCTGCTCGACGTGCTCGCCGACCACTTGGGCGGCGATGAATCCCTCCTGAAGGCCGTGCTTGTGGACAATCCGCTGCGGTTGTACGGTCGTCCCGGTTCCCCGATCCATGGCTGATCACGTCCAGACCGTCGTCATCGGCGCGGGTGTGCTCGGCCTGGCGATTGCGCGCCAGCTCGCGCCGAAAGGGTCGCTGCTTATCGTAGAGCGTGAAGATGCCATCGGCACCGGCACCTCTTCGCGCAACAGCGAGGTGATTCACGCCGGTATGTATTACCCAGCCGGCACACTCAAGGCAACGTCTTGTGTCGAGGGACGGCGACAGCTTTACTCCTATTGCCGTGAGCGTGGCGTGGCACATCGCCGGACCGGCAAACTGATTGTGGCCACAGCGGCCGAACAGGTGCCTGCGCTACAGGCCATTGCGGAGCGCGCTCGCGTCAATGGCCTGAACACGCCCGAGGACGCACTGCAGTGGTTGGATGCCAGTCAGGCGCAGGAAATGGAGCCCGCGCTGCGCTGTGTGGGGGCGCTGTGGTCACCGGCTACGGGCATTATCGACACGCATGCATTTATGCTGTCGCTGCAGGGTGAGGCGGAGGCGGCGGGAGCTGCGCTCGCTCCCTGCACCGAATTTATCGGTGCCGAGCGCGCCGGGCCGTTCTGGCGCGTGCGCACGCGCGGCAGCGACGGCGATGAGTTCGAAGTGGACTGCACCTGGCTGGTGAACGCCGCCGGTTTGCAGGCGCAGCACGTGGCCGAGCGCATCGTTGGGCTGGCGGTGGCGCACATTCCTGCCGCCCTCTGGCTCAAGGGCAACTATTTCTCGCTCAGTGGCTGCCGCGCACCGTTCAGCCGCCTGATCTACCCCTTACCCACGGGCGGTGGGCTAGGTGTGCACCTCACGCTGGACATGGCTGGTCAAGCCCGTTTCGGTCCCGACACCGAAACCATCGACCCGTCAGTGGTCTTGCAGGACAGCCCGGACTACAGCGTGGATCCAGGCCGCGCCGATGGTTTTTATGCAGCCATCCGCAGCTACTGGCCTCAGCTGCCCGACGGTGCATTGCAGCCGGCCTACAGCGGCATCCGGCCCAAGCTGGCGCAGCGCGGCGTGGCGCTGGACGCCAACGACTTCGAGATTAGCGGCCCCACGTGTCACGGCCTGCCCGGACTGGTGCAACTGTTTGGCATTGAAAGCCCAGGCATCACTGCCAGCTTGGCCCTGGCCGCGCAGGTCGCAGGCTCGCTGCAGCACGGTCCGGATGCCGCCGTGCGGGGCGATATGTGACAATGCGGCACCTCAGATCACAACCAGCACAGATGGCCATGGAAAACTCGGTGATCAAAACCGCAGGACGGGTGTTCGAAATTCTCGAATACTTCCGAGAGGTGAGAAAACCTCTGAGCGTTCGCGACATCGCCGAGCGGTTTGACTACCCCCTCTCCAGCACCGCTGTGCTCGTCAAGAGCATGGCCACGCTGGGCTACCTCAGCTATGACAGCCGCCTGCGCGCCTATGCACCCACCATCCTGGTTGCCATGCTGGGCGACTGGATCTACGAGTCCTCCTTCAGCAGCGCGGAGATATTGGGTCTCATGCAGTCGCTTTCCAACGCGACGCTGGAGACCGTCATCTTGGCGGTCCAGAACGACATCCAGTCTCAGTATGTGCAGGTCATCCAGAGCCAGCTGCCTATCCAGTTCTATGTGTCGCCCGGCACGCGTCGGCCGCTGTGCGCCTCGGGCACGGGCTGGGCGCTCCTCGCCCCGCAGACGGACGCTACTATTGCGCGCATTCACCAGCGCACGCTCTCGCGGCTGGGCACGGGCGGCCTGCCCGCGAAGCTGGAGCTGGAGGACGTGATGGGCCAAGTGCGCAAGGTGCGCGAGCAGGGATATGTGTATTCGCGCGGCACGAATACACCCGGCGTGGGCGTGATCGCGATGCCCTTGCCGGCCTCACCCAATGGAGCCCGGTTGGTTATTGGCGTGGGCGGACTCATCGAGCGGCTTGACGAAAGCGAGAAAAAGCTTGTCAAGCTGATGAGCGAATCCATCGACAGATACATCACCCAGGCCACACCGGCGCGGCGCCAGCGGGCCCGGGCGACCGCAGCCGGCTGACCCGCCTTCAGTCCACCCGCGCGCCTGACGCCTTCACGATTTTTTCGTATTTGCCGCGCTCGGACGCCATGAATGCGCCGAATTGCTCGGGTGTGGTCGGTACCGGCAGGGCATACAGCTTTCCAAAGCGTTCCACTACTTCGGGTGTGCGAAGCGCGGCGGTGATGGCGCTGTTGAGGCGCGCCACGACCTCCGCCGGCATCCCCGCTGGTCCGACCATGCCCCACCAAGTGTCGATTTCGAAACCCGGCAATGTGTCCGCCACCGTGGGCACGTCGGGTAGGAAGGGGCTGCGCTGGGCGCTGGTCACAGCCAGTGCCTTTAGCCTTCCCGCGCGGATGTTGGCTGAGGCTGCAGCCAAGTTGTCGATATTGAAGTGCACTTGACCGCCCAACAGCGCAAGCTGTGCCGGGTTGCCACCGTTGAAGGGTACATGCACCGCGTCGATCTGCGTCATGCCCTTGAATAGCTCGCCTGCGAGGTGGCCAGCGCTGCCATTGCCGCCACTACCGTAGGTGAGCTGGCTGGGGTTGGCGCGGCCGTACGCAATCAGGTCCGGCAGGGACCTGATTTTCAGGCGTGTAGCGGTGTCCGCGCTCACCACCACCACATTGGGGACTCGCAGGATCTGTGTGATGGGCGTGAAGTCCTTGGCGGCATCGAAAGGCATGCGCGCATACAGCGACGGGTTCACGCCGTGTGTCGGAGTGGATGCGATGCCGATGGTTAGGCCATCGGGTGCCGCACGCGCGACCTGGTGCGCGCCGATGTTGCCGCCGCCGCCGGGCCTGTTCTCGACAATGACCGTGCCCAGCGCCGCGTCGATGCGCTCGGCAATCACGCGCGCAGTGGTGTCGATGGGTCCCCCTGCGGCAAAAGGCACGACGATTCGGGTGGTCTGCCGGTTGGCCAGTACCCAGCCCGGCGCGAACGCGCCGGTGGCAAATAGGCTCAGAAAGGTCTTTCGGTTCATGTAGTCTCCTTCGTGGGTAGGGGGGGCGTGGTGCGGCTGGAGGCGCGCTCGGCCTGAAGCATCCAGGGCAACACCTTGTCGTACATGGCCTCGCCAGTGGCGCCGTCGGGCAATTGCGCGTTAGGGCCCAGCAGCTGCACCGTGCGTTCGTACCGCTCGCGCACGGCGGGCGTGACGATCAGCGTCAGGCCGAGGTTCTGCAAAGTGGATTCCACGGCTTGCATTTCGTGCAGTCGGCGTTGCGCGTGCGGCGCGTGGGTCCGGATGAACATGGCGATCAGCTCGCTCAGTGTGGAGCGGTCCAGGTCGCCGATGTTGGCCAGCAAGGTCTGCCGCAGGCCCAGCGCCTCTGCCACCAGCAGGCACTCGGTGATCACCCCGTCCATGCCCTTGGTGAGCACGCTGCGCACAAGCTTGAGTGCCGTAGCATCGCCAGGGCGGCTGTCTGGCAACACGTCCACCACGAAGCCCAGCGGCGTCAACCGCTCGGCCAGCGCCGGCGCGTGCGCGCCGCTGGCCAGCAAGGGCGTACGGTGCCCGTGGATAGACACCGCACCCATGATGGCTACGTCCACATAGCCCGCGCTGGCGAACAGCCCCTCGGCCTCGCGCAGGTCACCCGGCGCGGCGCTGGAGAGGTCGGCAAACAGCGCGCCCGGTGCTCTCAGATGTGCCGCCGCAGCCCTTGCGACCGACAGGGCTTGGGTGCCGGGGGCCACATTGAGCACCACGTCGCAGTCGGTGAAAGCATCGACCGCCGCTGTGTGCAGCACCAGTCCGAGCTGGCTGGCACGCATTCGAGCGCTCTCGCGCGGTGTTGGGTGGTACAGGCGCGGCTTAACGCCCTGCGCCAGCAGGGCCTGCGCATAGGCCTGACCGACATCGCCAAAGCCTGCAATGGTGATTTGCCAAGCGCCAGGAGAATTAAGAGGAGGGGGGGGCGAACTCATAAAAAATATCCTTGTAGATTAAAGATACAGATACATGGACATATTGGCAAGCAGAAGAACCCTGTGTTTGTCTGCAGAAGGGCGGAGCCGATGTTTGGTCAAGCAGGGCAGTTCTTCCCTTGCTTTCATAGGGAAAACAACCTCGATTCACAGGCTAGGGGTAGTTAAAAAATTGAAAATAAACTATATCCATAGATAATTAATCCATCTACATAGGGTTTACGCCATCGCCACAGGCTCGTAGATTGGCTATCGTAGGCACGTTGCCCGGTCTTTCAGCGCGGGCAGCAAGTTCAACATTTTCAAGGGGCGCGGCCAACGGTCCGCGCTGAATTCGGGCCTCGGCCCACCACCCACCAAGGGGCAACCATGTTTCTCCGTCATCCTTCTCCCTCCTCCATCGGGTTCAAGCGCACTGGCCGCGTGAGCACTCTGCTGGCCGTCATACTGTTGGCGGGTGTCACCGTGTTGCCGGCAGCGGCACAAGACACCATCACCACTGCCAAACTGGGCGCGGTGTATGCCTTCAGTGGCCCAGTCGCGATCTACTCCACGACAATCAAGAACGGTCTGGACATGGCGGTGTCTGAGCTGAATGCAAAGGGTGACCTGAAGATTGACCTCCTGCTGGAGGACGATCGCTCCACCAAGGATGATGCGATCAATGTCTACCAGAAGTTCATTCAGCGAGACCAGGCGCTTTTGATCTTCGGTCCGCTGATCGGTGGCCAGGTGTTTGCCGCTGGCCCCCTGGCGCAGCGCGCCAAGGTGCCGGTGATGCTGACCTCGGTCGCCACACCGGGTGTGACCGGCATTGGTGACTACATCTTCCGCACTTCGGTCGAGTCGGCTACCATCATTCCAGCGACCGTCAAGGCTGCCAAGGAACAGCTCAGGACCGCGCGCGTGGCGCAGATATACACCAACGATGACCAGTTCAGCGTCGGCGAATTCAAGGCCTATGAAGCCGCGCTCAAGGCCAACGGCATCCAGATCGCCGGGGCCGAGACGGTACGCACCGGTGACGTGGACTTCTCCGCGCAGCTTACCAAAATCAAGGCGATGAACGTGGACACCTTGGTGGTGTCTTCGCAGGGCCAAGAGGCCGTGGGCATCATGACGCAGGCACGCAAGCTGGGACTGGACAAGGTCCGCTTCATAGGCGGCAACGCATTCAACGCGGCGGGCGTGGTCAAGGAGGCCGGCGCAGCCATGGAAGGCGCGCTCTCGGCTACCCCGTGGTTCCTTGCCATGGAGCACCCAAAGAACGTTGAGTTCGTCAAGAAGTATCGCGAAAAGTACAAGTCCGATCCAGACTGGCTCGCCGCACAAACTTACGATGCGTTGTACCTTGTCAAGCAGGCCTTGGTTGCTGCAAAAATCGGCAAGAGCGACAGCGTGGCCGTGGCCCGGGGCAAGCTTCGCGACAGCCTAGCTGCCATCAAAACCTTCGACGGCGTACTTGGCAAGATCGAGTTTGACGACAAACGCGACCCGCGTGTCGCGGGTGCCGTGATCAAGGTCGAGGCCGGTAAGCAGGTCCTCGCGAAGTAAGGCATCCCGCGTTTAGAAAGGGCATCCATGCTCAGCCAACAAATCATAAATGCGCTCTCGCAGGGGGCCTTCTACGCGCTGTTCGCCGCTGGGCTCACGCTCATCTTTGGCGTGCTAGACCTCCTCAACATGGCGCACGGCGCGGTGTTTATGTGGGGCGCCATGCTCTCGTGGTACCTCATGAGCACGCTGGGTTTGCACTTCGGGTTCGCCCTGCTCATCACCATCGTGTTCTGCGGCCTCATGGGGCTGTTGCTGGAGCACACTGCATTTCGGCCGCTGCGAGGGCGAAGTACGGGGCACCTGCCGCCGCTTGTATCCAGCTTGGCTCTGTCCATCGTGCTGGTGCACGTAGCCGAGAAGATCTTCGGCACACGTGTGGTGCGATATCCCGACAACGCCGTGCCCTTCGCTTCCTACGTGGAAATGGGCGATGCCCAGGTCTCGATGTTGCATTTGGTGCTGATGGTAGTGGCCCTAGTGCTCATGGGCGCGCTCTGGTACATGGTGGCACGCACCAGGCTGGGCCGTTCTATCAGAGCGTTGCAGGAGAACCCCAAGGTGGCACGCCTGATGGGCGTGGACGTGGACCGCACCATCGCGTGGATGTTCGTCATTGCCTCAGTGCTGGCAGGCATCGCAGGCGTGTTCCTGGGCGTAGCCTACAACTCGGCCTCGCCGTACATGGGGCACTGGGTGGACCTGAAGGGTTTTGCCGTCATCATCCTGGGCGGCATGGGTTCAATACCGGGTGCGCTGCTCGGCGGCCTGTTGATTGCGTTTGCCGAAATAGGCACTGTGGTCTTCCTGTCATCCGACTACCGGGATGCTGCGGTGTTCGTGGTACTCATGGGCATGCTGTTACTCAAGCCATCGGGCCTGCTGGGCTCGTCGCGTGAAGTGAGGGCATGAACATGCAGACAGTGCTCGACTTCTTCGGATCCTACGGGTATCTGATCTACTTGCTTGCGCAGAACGCGGTACTGGCGCTGAGTGTTTACATCACGCTTATGGCGGGCCAGCTCTCGATTGCCAGCATCGGCTTCATGGCGATCGGTGCGTACTCGTCGGCCTTGTTGTCGATGAATGCAGGTCTGCCCTACCCGTTCTCGTTGGCATTTGCAGCGCTCATTTCGGGCAGTGTGGCGCTGCTCATTGGCGGCCCCATCCTGCGTCTAAAGGGTGTGTATCTGGCCATCACCACCGTGGGCTTTGGCGAGTTGGTGCGTTTCATCGCGCTTAACTGGGACTACACCGGCGGTGCCATGGGCCTGAGCGGCATTCCGCCCGCCACTGAGACGTGGCACGTGTTTGCCTTCCTTTTGTTGCTCATCTTCGGTTTTCACCAGTTGCGCCGCTCCCGCCACGGCCGCGCGCTGGTAGCCATTGGCCGCGACGAAATGGCCGCGCGCAGCATGGGCATACCAACCACGCGCTACAAGATCGTGGCCTTCGTCGCCGGTGCCATGATGGCCTCGGTCACCGGCAGCTTCGCCGCGCACCACACCAACTACCTCTCGCCCTCGGAATTCAGCTTCTCCACAGCCGTGCTGGTGCTCATCTACGCCGTCTTCGGCGGTTTGGGCAGCCATTGGGGACCGGTGCTCGGTGCCATCGTGCTCACCCTGCTGCCTGAAATGTTCCGCTTCCTGGATGACTGGCGAATGATCATCTATGGCATCTCGGTGCTGATCGTGGTCATCTTCCTGCCCGATGGGCTGTTGGAGGTGCGCAAACTGTTCCGTCGCAAAAAGGACCGCGCCGCGCACGCCACACCGACCATGGAAGGCCCTGAGGCATGAGCCTGCTACAACTCGAAGGACTCTCGCGCAGCTTTGGTGGCGTCAAGGCGGTCAACGGTGTGAGCTTTTCGGTCGAGCCCGGCCAGCTCTACGGCGTGATCGGCCCCAACGGTGCGGGCAAGACCACACTCTTCAACCTCATCACCGGTCTCACCCGTCCCGATGGGGGTAGCGTGCTGCTCGGCGGTGTGGAGACCACGCGCAAGTCACCCGAACAGATCGCCAAGCTGGGCATTGCGCGCACTTACCAGACCATCCGCCTGTTCGACACCATGACGGTGCGCGAGAACGTCATGGTGGGAGGCCATATTGGCCTGACCTACAGCTTGCTGGACGTGTTCACCGCGCGCCGACGCTACCGTCAGAGCGAGCTCGCCTTGCGCGAGCGCGTGGAAATCTTATTGCAGACCGTAGGCTTGGGGCATCGCGCCGACGATCCGGCCGGCGCCCTGTCCTACGGTGAGCAGCGCCGCCTCGAACTGGCGCGCGCGCTGGCTGCAAAACCCAGTCTGCTGATGCTAGACGAGCCCGCTGCCGGCATGAACACCCGAGAGGCGATTGACCTCTCCAACCTGTTGCGCCAGCTGGTTGCAGCAGGCGGGCTCACCGTGCTCATCATTGAACACAACGTGAAACTGATGATGGGGCTGTGTGACCGCATCGCGGTAATGAACTTCGGCCAGAAGCTGGCCGAGGGTCTGCCGGCCGAGGTTCGTAAGAACCCCTCCGTGGTCGAGGCTTACCTGGGGAAATCCAAATGAACACGGAAAGCAGCCAAACAGGCATGCTTGCGGTCGAAGACGTAGTCACGGCCTATGGCCAGATCGTTGCGCTAAAAGGCGTTTCCCTTGAAGTCAATGAGGGTGACGTGGTGTGCCTGCTCGGGGCCAACGGGGCCGGCAAGACAACGCTGATAAGCACCATCTCGGGTATCCTGCGGCCACGCTCGGGACGCGTTCGGTTCCAAGGGCAGGACGTGACAGGCCTTAAGGCCTCGCGCATAACCGGGATGGGCATTGTCCAGGTGCCCGAGGGGCGCGGCATTTTTACGCAGATGAGCGTACACGAAAATCTGCTGATGGGCGCGCACCTGCGCAACGACGCGGCCGCCGTGCAAAGCGAAATCGAGGCTGCCTACGCGCGCTTTCCCGTGCTGGCGGAACGACGTGCCCAGAAGGCGGGCGTGCTCAGCGGCGGTGAGCAGCAGATGCTGGCGCTGGAGCGCGCACTGCTGTCCCGGCCAAAACTGTTGCTGCTGGACGAACCCTCAATGGGCCTGTCGCCAATCATGGTCGAAAAGGTGTTCGACACCATCCGTCAGATTGCGCAGCGCGGTGTGACCATCCTACTGGTGGAGCAGAACGCCCGCTTGGCGCTGGAGATCTCCAATCGCGCGTACGTGCTGGCCAACGGCGAGATGGCTATGTCGGGTTCAGCTAGCGAGCTGCTGAAAAGCGACCTCGTGCAGGAAGCCTACCTGGGCGCGGCGTAAAGGAAGAGTCGATGAACGTTCAAGCCCAACAACTGCTCATCTTTACACAAAATATCCTGCTGGCTTGGGGCATGCCCGCTAACGACGCACAGACCACAGCCGCGCTGCTCGTGGAGACCGACTTGCGCGCCATCGACTCGCACGGCGTGTCCATGCTGCCTATGTACGAAAAAATGCGCGAGCAGGGGACGCTCAACATGACGCCCTCACGCACTTTCGTGCGCGAGACGCCGGTGCTCGCATTGATCGACGCCGATCGGGGTCTCGGTCACCCGATTGCACGCGAAGCCATGATGCTTGCCTGCGAAAAGGCCGCAGCCAGTGGCATTGGCATGGTTGGAGTCCGCAATTCCCACCATTTCGGCGCCACTGGCCTCTACGCGGAGATGGCAGCGCAGCGCGGTATGCTCGGCCTTGTCACGTCCTCTACCAGCGTCGCCGGCGTGATTCCCACGCACGGGGCCCAACCACTTCTGGGTACGAACCCGATTGCCTTTGCTGCGCCCGGGCAGCGCCACGCCCCATTTGTACTGGATATGTCCACCTCAACCGTCGCGATTAACAAGGTGAAGGTATATGCGCTCAACGAGAAACCGCTGCCGGAAGGCTGGGTGGTGGACGGGCGGGGTGAGGCGGTTCGCGACTCCTCCGAGGCCTTGGCGCTGTGCCATGCGCAGCGCGACGGTGGAATCACGCCGCTGGGAGGGAATACCGAGACCGGTGGCCACAAAGGCTATGGCCTAAGCGTGATGGTGCAGATACTCTCCAGCGCACTCACGGGCGGATCGTTTTCACCGGTGCGCAACCGGAATGCCACGGCGCCGGTGCCGCACAACATTGGCCACTTCTTCCTGGCAATCGACCCGCGCGCTTTTCGTGGCGAAGGGGAGTTTGAGCAGGACGTGGATGAATTGATCGACGTGCTCACCGGCTCACGGCCTTCCCAACCCGGACGGCCGGTGCAGGTGGGCGGAGAGCCCGAGCGAGCGGCGCGGCGCGAGCGCGAGCGCGGCGGCATACCCATGCCCGATACTCTGCTCGCCCAGCTGCGCGTCATTGCCGGGAACGCGGGCGTGCACTACACACTCGGGGGGGGCTGAACCGGTGCCTCAAGCCGTGAATTTCGGTGGAATTGGCTATCCGCAGCATGCGGGCATGCTGGCCCTGCACACTGCCATCGGCCCCGAACTCATCCTGCAGCGCGTGGACCGCGGCGACCTGTCGCTGCACGAGGTGAGCCGACTCATACTGCGTGCGCCGGTGCAATACGTCTGGCCCCACCCGTCACGTAACCTGCTTTACGTGGCTTGCAGCAACCGGCCCATCTCCCGTGCCGATGACCTGCACGTGCTCGCGACCGTTGCGGTGGACGAACACGATGGATCAATGCGTTTGTTGGCAGAAGTGCTTTTGCCCACGCGACCCATCCACCTTACCCTGGATGCACAGGCCCAGCACGCACTGGTGGTGTACAACTCGCCTTCGTTCATCACGGCTCATGCCCTCGACTCGAATGGCTTGGCTGGCGATGTGCTGCGTCAGACCTCCGAGCCGTACGTGGGCGTTTTCCCGCACCAAGTGCTCATGCTCCCTTCAGGCGAGGCCGCCGTAGTGGTGGCGCGAGGCAACCACGCGGCGCCCGATCGCGACGAGCAGCCGGGCTCGTTCGAATTTCTAACGGTTGAAAGCGGCATGCTGACGCATCGCCTCAGCGTGATGCCCGGCGGCGGCAAAGGCTTCGGTCCCCGCCACTTGGCGTTTCATTCTGGAGGACGCTGGGCCGCCGTTTCTGTGGAGCGTCACAACGAGCTGCACATCTACGCGGTGGACAACAATCGACTTTCCAGCGAACCCGCGTGGCGCATGTCTACGCTTGTCACCGCCGCCCCGGCCCCTAGCCACGACCAACTCTCAGGCACAGTGCGCTTTCATCCAACTGGCCGTTTCCTGTATGTGGTCAACCGCCACGATACAGCGGTCTACGGCGACGGCAGTGTGCCCTGCGACCCCAGTGGAAACAACATCGCGGTATTCTCCTTCGATGCTGACAATGGTCAGCCCCAACTCCTTCAGCACACGCCTACTGACAGCGTGCACGTGCGCACCATCTCCATGGACGCCAGCGGCGACTTGCTGGTGGCCGCCAGCATCTTGCCGGCGCAGGTGAGGCGCGGTGACACGGTGTGCCGCGTGCCAGCACGGCTCACCTTCTTTCGAACTGGTGTCGATGGCCGACTCACTCGTGCGCGAGTGCAGGATATGGACAACAGGCATTTGAATTTATTCTGGTCGCATCTGAATGGGAATGTGCGCGCTGACTGATGTTGGTAGGGACCCTGGCTCGGAAACCACCCCCGCGACGCTTGAATTACGCGAGAAGGTGACGCAACTCGTCCAAGACGCGGAAGCGGGTTGCTGATCCACACAGACTCAACCCAAAAAGGAGGAAACCAAGAACTTATCCACATCGTGAGCACCTTCTGCTCACAAAGAGTGTGGGTCAAAATTCGATGGAAAACTCGAGTCAGACTTCAGCGGAATTCAACAGCGTCATATCACTCATAAGAATTTATTAAAGCAGTTTGCGAAGTCAGTTCGATTCTCTCGACGGCCAACTCAATAATTTCCTTGTCGATCGACACGGCTCGCGACTCCCGCTCGTCACGTGCAGCCTCAAGCTCGCCAATCTGCTCCTGCAAGGAGCGATTCATTTCAGAGCAGAGTTGTTCAAAACCAAATGGGTTCTCCAACGGCTCGGGCGCAGCAAGAAATACATATCTTCCTCCGCCCATCAAAGCTTGGAAGAAGCTCAGCGCAACCTTCTGATTCACCTCTGCCAACGAAGTAGCCATGTCGCTGTTTTGCACTTCCCGCAATACATCTCGCGAGTGTTGACGACACTCCTCTAGAAGTTTTTCATCTGTGGGAAGAACCTCAATTTCACCACTAAGGAGACTACTACTTTTAAAAACTCTGCGCCTTTCGCTGAATCGATCTTTGATGTCCAGTCCAACCAAACCGACGGACTGAACATGTTGTGCGCCGTGCACGTGTACAGTTGATGCCCCCTCCAGCTTGAACTGGAGCCTCTTCAGGTCTATACCTAACTTGGCAACGAACTCAGCCTCTATAACACCGATGAATTCAAGGTGAGTATTGCGCGAGATGCCGAATCTATCACCAGCATCTTCTAATTGACTTTGCTGGCGGAAGGATGTGTATTTACTTTGGACCGAGAAGAATACAACTTGAAGCTGCCTCTCAACCGCAACCGAATTGACTCGGCGACTCTTGAGTTGTTCGATTTCGGCATGAAGTGACGCATTCTCGGACGCAAGCTGAACACGCTCTCTCTGCTTGTCTCTAAGACGCTCGGCGATTGCATGGACCATCTCTCCGCTGCCGTGAAGGATATGAGCGCCCCCGCGGAGCAACTCTCCTGCGCCAGCCGAAACCGGCCTAGCTGCTTCTGCAAGAGAAGTAGCAACGTCACTAGCCGATTTAAGGCCTCTATTTGCCGTGCCAGTAATTCGCCACACAATCGCGGCAACAGCCATTGCTACTATGGCAAGGGCTACGAGCCCAGCGGTAACCGGAATACTCTCCATCTTATTTTTCCTCCTACATTGAGTGTAGAACGGAGATGCACCCGGCAACATCCTTTCTTACCCTGACAATCGCGAGTAGACCAATTAGCCTACCCGATTCGCCTGAAATGGCTGCGAGGCGCCAAGGCCGTTCACCGTCACCCGCTTTGCAGTGAATAAATTGAATGACGGTTGGTTCATGTAGACACAGGACTACACGGACTCGACCGGTAACAGTCTAGGAGGGTTCCATCCAAATCATCATCGTAGGGACGGGGAAACTTGTTAGGGAGCTGCTTGGTTCTCTCACGGCAGGGGCGGCCGTCCACGTCGTTCTGGACTCAAAGATTGGACGGCTTCATTACAGCAACGCGGCAGTAAGGACTGAACTGGGCGGCGCAACCGCTATGTGCAATGGGCAATCGTATCTCTGGTGAGGGCAGGGGCCTAACTCCGGTGCCTGCGCTCTTAAGTTATTGATATATATAGATTCAAATTTGCTCTATTTATGGTGATGCCCACCGGGCCGGGGCGGCGAGCCGCCGCCGACCAGGGCCACGGCGCTGGCGGTATGGTGCGGCGCGGCGGTGGGCCGGACCGCCCAGGTGTCCAGCGAAAAGCGGCCACCGAGCGAGGCAACGGCCGCGCTTTCGAGCGCCTCGGCGGTGCTCATGGCCGGCAGCAGGCCGGCAAAACGCTGGGCCAGCATGGACTTGCCCGAACCCGGCGCGCCCACCATCAACAGGCTGTGGCCGCCGGCGGCGGCAATCTCCAGGGCGCGCTTGGCCGCCGCCTGGCCCTTGACGTCAGACAGGTCCGGGTAAGGGGTGGCGTCCTGCGGGGCGCTGGGCTGGAGCCGGACCCAGCCGCCCGTGTCTTCAGGAACCATGTCGCCCGGCAGAAATTGCCTGACCACGTCGAGCAGGTGGTGGGCCCGGTAGACCTCGGCATCCGGCACCAGCGCCGCCTCCTCGGCGCTGCCGCCCGGCAGCACCAGCCGGGGGCGGGGCTGGCCGGCGTCCCGGCCCGGCAGGGCCAGGCTCATCGCCAGGGCGCCGCGTATGGGGCGCAATTCCCCGCCCAGCGACAGCTCGCCGGCAAACTCGTAGCCTGCGAGCTTGGCGGTGTCGATCTGGCCGCTGGCCGCCAGAATGCCCAGCGCAATCGGCAGGTCGAATCGACCGGAGTCCTTGGGCAAGTCGGCTGGCGCCAGGTTCACGGTGATGCGTTTGTTGCCGGGAAACTCCAGGCCGGTATTCTGGATGGCCGACCTCACCCGCTCACGCGCTTCCTTGACCTCGGTTTCCGCCAGGCCCACCAGCGTGAAGCTCGGCAAGCCGTTGGCCAGGTGCACTTCGACGCAGACCGGGTGCGCCTGCATGCCCAGCAAAGCGCGGCTCTGCACTAAAGATAGGCTCATTTGTCGATTTCTCCCTCATGCACCAAAAACAAGCAGATATTGATGCACTTGTTCGGTGCGCATCTTGTATTTATTCCAGTTCAAGTTAACGCATCAGCCCTTCCTGACGACGACTAAGGCGCTTTCGGCTTACAAAATTTGGCACGCTCCATGCTAAGTGTTCAACGCACCAAATTCCCTTTTTCAACTATCCATGGAGCCTTCGATGAAATCAGCCGCCAAAAAATCAATGCTGGTGATGGTACTTGCCCTGGCCGGTTCGGCCTTTGCCCAGACCGCAGCCCCCGCGCCAGACTACACCCTGTCCTACAACGTCGGCGCCACCACCGACTACCGCTACCGCGGCATTTCGCAGACCGGCAAGAAACCAGCGATCAATGGCGGCATTGACTATGCCCACAAAAGCGGCTTTTACCTCGGTACCTGGGCTTCGACCATCAGCTGGCTGAAAGACACCACTGCCAATCCCAACACGACCAAAGGCCCGGTCGAGATCGACGTCTACGGCGGCTACAAAGGTGCGTTGTCCGAAAGTGTGGGTTATGACGTTGGCGGCCTTTACTACTGGTATGCCGGCAACAACATGAAAAAGACGGCCGGGCAGGTCAGCCCGAACACCTTCGAGCTGTACGGCGCCCTCACCTTTGGCATCGTCACCGCCAAATACTCGCACGCCACGACCAACCTGTTTGGCACGGCCAACAGCAAGAACAGCGGCTACCTCGACCTCAGCGCCAACTTTGACCTGGGTTCCGGCTGGTCCATCGTGCCGCACATCGGCGCGCAGAAAATCAAGAACGGCAATTCATACACGGACTACTCGGTGGCCGTTAACAAGGACATCGACGGGCTGGTCGTGAGTCTCGCGGTAGTCGGCACCAACGGCCTGGGCGCTCCCTACACCCTGCCTGGTTCGGGCACCCGTGACCTCGCCAAGGATGGCCTGGTGCTGTCCGTCAAGAAAAGTTTCTGAAATAACACAGCTTGGAAGCTGAGGCAAAGGAGAACTCATGAAACTCGTAACGGCCATTATCAAACCGTTCAAGCTGGACGAAGTGCGCGAGGCACTGTCCGGTATTGGTGTGCAAGGCATCACCGTGACTGAAGTCAAGGGCTTCGGCCGCCAGAAAGGCCACACGGAGCTGTACCGCGGCGCTGAATACGTGGTGGACTTCCTGCCCAAGGTCAAGATCGAGGCAGCGGTGTCCGATGAGCTGGTGGACCGCGTCATCGAAGCCGTCGAGGGCGCAGCCCGCACCGGCAAGATCGGCGACGGCAAGGTCTTCGTCTACAACCTCGAGCAGGTCGTGCGTATCCGCACCGGTGAAACCGGCAAGGAAGCGCTCTAAGCCTCAACCCTAAAAAGAGAAATAGACATGAAAAAACTACTTGCCTCCCTGGCTCTGGGACTGAGCCTGCTGACTTCCGGCGCCGCCGTGCTGGCACAGGCGCCGGCGGCTGCCCCTGCGGCGTCTGAAGCCGCTGCACCGGCAGCCGCGCCCGCAGCTGCTCCTGCAGCGATGGCTGCCCCGGCTGCGGCTGAAGCAGCGGCACCTGTCGCACCCGCTGCACCTGCCGCCATCCCCAACAAGGGCGACACGGCCTGGATGATGGTGTCGACCATGCTGGTGATCCTGATGACCATTCCCGGTCTGGCGCTGTTCTACGGCGGCCTGGTCCGCAGCAAGAACATGCTGTCGGTGCTCATGCAGGTCATGGTCACCTTCTCCATGATCGTCGTGTTGTGGTTCATCTACGGCTACAGTCTGGCGTTCACCGAAGGCAATGCCTTCTTCGGCGGCTTCGACCGGCTGTTCATGAAGGGTGTCTGGGACAACGCTGCCGGAACCTTTGCCAATGCCGCCACCTTCAGCAAGGGTGTTGTGATTCCTGAAATCATCTTCGCCGCCTTCCAGGCCACCTTCGCCGGCATCACCTGCGCACTGATCGTTGGCGCCTTTGCCGAACGCATGAAGTTCTCCGCCGTGCTGATGTTCATGGTCATCTGGTTCACCTTCAGCTACGCTCCCATGGCCCACATGGTCTGGTTCTGGATGGGCCCGGACGCCTACACCGCCAAGGAAGTTGTTGACGAGATGAGCGCCAAAGCCGGCTACATCTGGCAGTCGGGTGCGCTTGATTTTGCCGGCGGTACCGTCGTGCACATCAACGCCGCCGTGGCTGGCCTGGTTGGCGCCTACATGGTGGGCAAACGCATCGGTTACGGCAAGGAATCCATGGCGCCGCACAGCCTGACGCTGACCATGGTCGGTTCCGCCCTGCTGTGGGTCGGCTGGTTCGGTTTCAACGCCGGTTCCGCCCTGGAAGCCAACGGCTTCGCCGCCTTGGCCTTCATCAACACCCTGGGTGCCACGGCGGCCGCGGTGCTGGCCTGGTGTGTCGGTGAAGCGCTGATGCGCGGCAAGGCTTCGATGCTGGGTGCCGCGTCCGGTGCCGTCGCTGGCCTGGTGGCGATCACGCCGGCAGCCGGCAATGTCGGCATCGGCGGCGGCCTGATCATTGGCCTGGTGGCTGGTTTTGCCTGCCTCTGGGGTGTCAATGGCCTGAAGAAAATGCTGGGTGCGGACGACTCGCTCGACGTGTTCGGCGTGCACGGCATCGGCGGTATCCTCGGCGCGCTGCTTACCGGCGTGTTCAATTCCCCCAGCCTGGGCGGCCCCGGCTACGTGGCGGACTGGGTCACGGCCACCATGGTGACGGCGGCGGATTACTCCATCGTTGCCCAGGTCTGGATCCAGCTCAAGGCTGTGTTGGTCACGGTGGTCTGGTCCGGTGTGGTTTCCTTCATTGCCTACAAGGTGGTGGACCTGACCATCGGCCTGCGTGTCAGCGAAGAAGACGAGCGCGAAGGCCTCGACATCACGTCGCACGGCGAAACCGCCTACAGCCGCTAACCGGCACAAGCCGTGGCCGCCTCCGGGTGGCCACGGCAGCTTGAATGAATTTGGGATAACTAGCGAGAGTCTCCTTTGGATGTTGAGCCCGCAAGAACTTCGGTTCTGGCGGGCTTTTTTTTTGTCTTGAACTGTCTCCGCCGGCGCACAATGTCGGCAGGAGACCTGCCCATGACCGAGCCCATCACCTTGTCCAGCGCCAGCCTGCGTTGTGACATCAAGCCCGACCTGGGGGGCTGCATAACCGGCCTCTGGCTGGGTGACCTGCCGGTGCTGCGCTCGACGCCCGCCAGCGAGCTGATGTCGGTGCGCCTGGCCGGCAGTTATCCACTGGTGCCGTTTTCCAACCGTGTCGGGCATGCCAGGCTGAAGTGGCAGGGCACCAGCCATCCGCTGGTGCAGAACAACGGACCCGAACCGCACGCCATCCATGGCCTGGGCTGGCAGCGGCCCTGGCAGGTGCTCGAGCAGGACGAGCAGCTCCTGATGCTCGCTTTTGAACACGGCGCCGACGCCGCCTGGCCGTTTGCCTTTGACGCCTCGCAGACTTTCCGCCTCAGTGGCAACACCCTCGAACTCACGCTGAGCATGACCAACCAGTCGGCCACGCCGGCGCCGGCCGGTCTCGGCTGGCACCCCTACTTCGTCAAGCGCAGCCGCAGCCGCCTCACATTTGAGGCGGCCGGGCGCTGGGAGATGAACGAGGAAAAACTGCCGACCCACCGCCAGCCGGCGCACGGACTCGATGTGGACTGCGCCGCGCTCGATGTGGACCACTGCTTTGACGGCTGGAACGGCGTGGTGCACCTGCGTGATGAAAAAATGCACACACGCATCGCGTCCAATCTGGGCCGCCTGGTGGTGTTCACCAACCCGAAGCGGGACTTTGTGGCGATCGAGCCGGTCAGCCATGTCAACAATGCCGTCAACCTGCTGCAGGCTGGCGCGGGCCAGGCCGATGAGCTGGGCATCCAGGTGCTGGCACCGGGCGAATCGATGAGTGCGCAAATGAGTATTGCAGTGGAGCGTGTTCAATGACACGGGGGTGGGCAGAGCCAGCGTGGCCGTTCTGCCTGACTTGTCCATCTGTCTAACGCTGGCTTGCCCGGCATCAGCAGTGCAGGTCAACCACCAGAAAGATTCAGGATGATGGGTATGCGGGGAAGGCGGGCTTCTTTTTTTCGCTGGTTCAAGATCGGACTGACCTCGTTCGTGCTGATACTGCTCGTCGTGATTGGGCTGCTGGTTGTCCAGGAGATGCGCACTTCGCACTTCCAGGCGCGTTTTTTTGCCGGCCTGGCCAGCAAGGCCAGCTACACACTGGGCGCGGGGCCGAGTCCGTCCGTCCGCTTCCCCCAGGAGGGCCCGTATGACGAGCGTCTCGGCTATGCCGAGTTGCCGGTGTTTCTCGACAAGCTGCAAACCCGGGAATTCCGGATTGTTCAACAAGCACGGATCTCGGAGGGCATGGCGAAGATCGTCGACGCCGGTTATTTCGCTCCCTATGCTGAAAAGGTCCAGAGCGGCCTGAGCATCCTCGATTGTCACAACAACAGCCTGTTTCAGGAGCGCTACCCGAAACGGGTGAACGAACGTTTTGACGATATTGCACCGATTCTGGTGCAGAGCCTGCTGTTCATCGAGAACCGCCAACTGCTCGACCCGCGCCATCCCAAGCGCAACCCGGCCGTGGAGTGGGACCGGCTGGCCAATGCGGTGCTGACCAACGCCAGAAGTGCCATCACCGGCGAGGGCCGCTCTCCCGGTGGCAGCACGCTCGCGACCCAGATCGAAAAATACCGCCACTCTTCCGAGGGGCGCACGTCATCGGTCCGGGAAAAGCTGCGGCAGATGGTGTCGGCCGCCTTGCGCGCCTACCAGCAGGGCGAGGACACCAGTGCGGTGCGGCGCCAGATCGTGCTGAGCTACATGAACACGATGCCGCTGTCGGCCAAGGCCGGCTTCGGCGAGGTGCATGGCCTGGGCGATGGTTTGTGGGCTTGGTACGGGGGTGATTTCAGCAAAGCCAATCGCCTCCTGAAAACCGCCGACGCCGACGCGCAGGAGAGCGACATCGGCGAGCAGGCGCTGCTTTACAAGCAGTTGCTCAGCCTGCTGATTTCGCAGCGCCGCCCTTCGTATTATTTCGATGCCGATGAGGCCGAGCTGGAGCAGCTCACCGACAGCCACCTTCGCCTGCTGGGCAGTGCCGGTGTGATCCCGCCCGCACTGCGCGATGCGGCGCTCAAGGCGAAGCTCAATCGCCGTGCCGACCGGGTGCCAGCCGCTCCGGTTTCCTTTGTCACGCAGAAGGCGGCCAACACGGTGCGCACGCATCTGGCCGGCTTGCTCGGCGGCCGCCGCCTGTACGATCTGGATCGCCTCGACCTCACTGTCGCCAGCACGCTGGATGCGCCGGTGCAGACGGCCGTGACCGACTTGTTGCGGGAGTTGCGAAAACCGGCCAACGCCAAGGCGGCCGGCCTCAAAGGCAAACAGCTGCTGGAGCGGGGTGATCCGGCCAAGGTGGTGTACAGCTTCACGCTGTACGAGCGCGGCGCCGAGACCAATTACCTGCGGGTGCAAACCGACAACTTCGACCAGCCGCTGAACATCAACGAAGGCACCAAGCTCGACCTGGGATCGACCGCCAAACTGCGCACGCTGGTGACCTACCTCGACCTCATGGCCAACTTGCATCGGCGCTTGTCGGTGCTGGACAACGAGCAGTTGCGCGCGTTGGAAGTCGATCGGAAAGACGTCCTGACGCGCTGGGCGGCCGATTACTTTCTGACGGCGCAGGACAAGGGGTTGAGCCCGATGCTGGATGCGGCGCTGGCGCGGCGTTATTCCGCTAGCACGGGGGAGGGATTTTTTACCGGCGGCGGGCTGCACCGCTTCGACAATTTCAAGCGCGAGGACGATGGCAAGGTGATGTCGGTGCGCGATGGACTGCGCAATTCGGTCAACCTGGTGTTCATTCGGCTGATGCGCGACATCGTGCACCACTACATGTTCCTGACCCCCGGCTCCTCGGCCAGGCTGCTGCAGGATGCAAGCGATCCGCGCCGCGCTGCCTACCTGGCGCGCTTTGCCGACCGGGAAGGCCAGGTTTTCATGCGGCGCTTCCTGGTCAAATACCAGGGCAAGACCGCGCAGGAGGCGCAAGAGATGCTGCTGCAGAACCGGCGCCCGACCGCGTCGCGGCTGGCGGCCATCTTCCGGACGATTGCGCCGGACGCCTCGCTGGAGCAGTTCACGGCTTTTGTGAAGGACAACTTGCCGGACGGCCTCGATCCGGCCGAACCCCGGCTGGCCAAGCTCTACGCGCAATACGCGCCAGAAAAGATGTCGCTCGCGGATCGGGGCTATCTGGCGGGCGTGCACCCGCTCGAGTTGTGGCTGGTTGGGTATCTGCGCAATCACCCGGGGGCGAGCCAGACGCAGGTGATGCAGGCCAGCAGCACCGAGCGGCAGGCCGTGTACGCCTGGCTGTTTTCCACGCATCGCAAGCAGGCGCAGGACCAGCGGATTCTGGGCTTGCTCGAAGGTGAGGGCTTCCTGGAAATCCACCGCCAGTGGGCACGCATGGGTTACCCCTTTGATTCGCTGGTGCCGTCTTATGCGACCGCGCTCGGGGCGTCGGCCGACCGTCCCGCGGCGCTGGCGGAATTGATGGGAATTCTCGTCAACGCAGGCGAGCACAAACCGGCAACACGCATCAGGTCGCTGAACTTTGCCGCCGCCACGCCTTATGAAACCCTGCTGCAGCACCAGCCCGGCCAGGTGGAACGCGTGCTGGCGCCCGAAGTCGCGCAAGCGGCGCTGGCGGTGACCCGGCTGGTGGTGGACGAGGGCACCGCAAGGCGCGTGAAGCAGGCCTTTGTCCGGCCGGACGGCCGCACCCTTGCCGTCGGCGGCAAGACCGGCACCGGCGATCAGCGCTTCGACACCTATGGCGCAGGGGGCCGCCTCATCAAATCGCGCGTGGTGAACCGCTCGGCGACGTTTGTGTTCAACATCGATGAACGTTTCTTTGGTACCCTCATCGCCTACGTGCCGGGGGCGCAGGCCGCCGCCTACGACTTCACCAGCAGCCTGCCGGTGCAATTGCTGAAGGTGCTGGCACCCACGCTGATGCCGCTGATCAATGCCGGTACCGCTGATGCTGCAGCGCCTGGCGCTTGCGTGAATTGAATGGCGCCTCAAGGCGACCCCAGGCTGTTGGCGGGCCGACTTAAAAGAAAAGGTAGTTCATGATCTGGCAAACCCTTGTTGCACAGCCCAGCGAACTGGGCGAATCGCCGTTCTGGCACCCCGACGAGCAGCTGCTTTACTGGGTGGATATCGCGGGTAAAAAAATCAAGCGCAGCAATGTGTTCATGGGCACGGTGGAAAGCTGGGCCATGGCCGCGCCGCACGACCTGGAGCCCGGCTGCATCGCCCCGGCGCGCAGCGGCGGGCTGGTGATCGCGCTGCGCGACGGCATCTACCGGGCGCGCACCTGGGGGGGTGCGCTGGAGCAACTGGCCGGGGCCGCGCACGATCCGCGAACCACCCGCTTCAACGACGGCAAATGTGACCCGCTGGGCCGCTTCTGGGCCGGCACCATCTACGAGCCGCGTGATGCGCGCGAGGCGGCGCTGTATTGCCTGGACAGCCGGGCGGGCCACACACCGGCGCTGGTGCGCATGGCCGGCGACGCGACCGTGGGCAACGGCCTGGCCTGGTCCGCCGACAGCCGGACCCTGTACTGGGCCGACACGACCGGCCATGTCATCCATGCCTGGGACTGGGACGCCACCGGCAACACCCTGGCCCGGCAGCGCGTGTTCCGGCAATTCCCGTCCAAGCCGCCCGGCTGGCAGGCCGGCATGCCGGGGTATGGCGGCCGGCCCGATGGCGCAGCGGTGGACAGCCAGGGCAATTACTGGGTGGCCATGTACGAGGGTGGGCGCGTGCTCAAGCTGTCGCCGGGCGGCGAACTGCTGGCCGACATGCCCACCCCCGTGGTGTGCCCGACCATGGTGTGTTTTGGCGGCGACGACCTGCAAACGCTCTACCTGACCACGGCGCGTCAGGGGCGACCGGCCGCAGAGCTCGAAGCGCTGCCGCAGTCCGGCTGCGTGTTTTCCATGCGCGTCGATGTGCCCGGTCTGCCGGTCAACTTCTTCGCGGACGCGGGCTGACCCCCAAAAAAGCGAACAGCCAGCGTTCAAAAATATCAAACCCGGCCGACCGGCGCCCCCTTACCATCAGGACCATGGACTCAGCGCTTCAATTGATCATCGACCGGGTGCAGACCGCGGCAGCCAGTGGCACGCCACTGCGCATACGCGGCGGTGGCAGCAAGGACTTCTACGGCCAGACGCTGCAGGGCGAGGTGCTGGACGTCACGCCGCTGGTAGGCATCACCAGTTACGAGCCCACCGAACTGGTGGTCACTGTGCGGGCCGGCACACCGCTGGCCGAACTTGAAGCGCTGGTGGCCGAACGCGGCCAGTGCCTGCCTTTCGAGCCGCCCCGGTTCGGGCCGGGCGCCACGGTGGGGGGCATGGTCGCCGCCGGCCTGAGCGGCCCGGCGCGCGCCAGTGTGGGTGCCGTGCGCGACTATGTGCTGGGCGTCACCCTGCTCAATGGCAAGGGCGAGTTGCTGACTTTTGGCGGCCAGGTCATGAAAAACGTGGCGGGTTACGACGTCTCCCGGCTGATGGCGGGCGCCATGGGCACGCTGGGGCTGCTCACGGAACTGAGCCTCAAGGTGTTGCCGTTAGCGCCAGCCGAGGCCACGCTGAAGTTCGGAATGGGCCAGTCAGAGGCCTTGGCAAAGTTGAACCGCTGGGGCGGACAGCCCTTGCCGCTCAATGCCAGCTGCTGGGTCGACGACGCCGGCGCACCCACCCTGTACCTGCGTTTGCGCGGCGCCATCGCAGCGGTCGAGGCCGCCTGCAAAACACTGGGCGGCGAACGCCAGGACCAGGCCGCGGCCGCGCCCGACTGGACCTTGTGCCGCGACCAGCAGCTGCCCTGGTTTCTTGAGCGCGGCGAGCGCGACCTGTGGCGCCTGTCGGTGCCGCAGACCGCACCGGTGCTGGACCTGCCCGAGCCGCCGCTGGTCGAATGGCACGGGGCGCAGCGCTGGGTGCGGGCCGCCGCCGGCGAGGCGCAGCGCCTGCGCCATGCCGCTGCGGCCGTGGGCGGAACCGCTACGCTTTTTGTAGCTGATAGCGCTCGTGCGGAAAGGACTGAGGGACGATTTGACCCTTTGAAGCCGCCGCTGGACCGGATCCACCGGCAACTGAAAAAGGAATTCGATCCCGCCGGCATCTTCAACCGTGGCCGCCTCTACCCAGACTTCTGATGCAAACCCACCTCGCCCCCGAATTCAAGAACACCGCCGACGGCCAGGCGGCCGAAGCAATTTTGCGCAAATGTGTGCACTGCGGCTTTTGCACCGCGACCTGCCCGACCTACCAGCTGCTTGGTGACGAACTCGACGGACCGCGCGGGCGCATCTACCTGATCAAGCAGGTGCTCGAAGGCCAGGCGCCGACGCGCAAGACCCAGCTGCACCTGGACCGCTGCCTGACCTGCCGCAATTGCGAGACCACCTGCCCCAGCGGCGTGCAGTACGGCCACCTGGTCGACATTGGCCGCAAGCTGGTCGATGAACGCGTGCCGCGGCCCGCTTCCGAGAGCGTCGTGCGCTGGGCGCTGAAGGAAGGCCTGCCGTCACCGCTGTTTGCACCGGCCATGAAACTCGGCCAGGCCGTGCGTGGCCTGCTGCCCGCGGCGCTGAAGAACAAGGTGCCGGCGCGCCAGCCGGCGGGCCGGTGGCCGCAGCGTGAACACGCCCGCAAGATGCTGATGCTGGCCGGCTGCGTGCAGCCGGCCATGATGCCCAACATCAACACCGCGACGGCGCGTGTGCTCGACGCGGCGGGCATCCAGACCGTGGTGGCGGCCAAGGCCGGCTGCTGCGGCGCCGTCAAGTTTCACCTGAACGACCAGGACGGCGGCAAGGCCGAGATGCGCCGCAACATTGACGCCTGGTGGCCGCACGTGGAGGCTGGTGCCGAAGCCATCGTGATGAACGCCTCGGGCTGCGGCGTCACCGTCAAGGAGTACGGTTACCACTTGCAGGACGACCCGGCCTATGCGGCCAAGGCGGCGCGTATCAGCGACCTGACGCGTGACCTGAGCGAGCTGCTGCCCGAACTGGTGGAGCCGCTGCGTGCGCGCGTGACGGCCCAGGCCGGCCAGATCGCGTTTCATCCGCCCTGCACCCTGCAGCACGGCCAGCAGCTGCGCGGCGGCGTTGAGCAACATCTGGGCGCCCTGGGTTTTGACGTGAAGGTCGCCAGCTGCGAGGCCCATCTGTGCTGCGGTTCCGCCGGCACCTACTCGGTGCTGAACCCGGAGATTGCCTTCCAGCTGCGCGACCGCAAGCTGGCGAATCTGGGCGAGATGACGCCTGAAGTGATTGTGTCGGCCAACATCGGCTGCATCACGCACCTGCAAAGCGGCACGGCCACGCCGGTGCGGCACTGGGTCGAAGTGCTCGACGAGGCGCTATCAAATGAATAGCTGAGGGTGTCCGTGAATAAAGGGCGGAAGCCTGATTCTGTGATGAGTCAGGCAGCCAGCGCGGCTTCCACGTCTTTCGCCAGGTCGGCCGGCTTGTCGGTCGGTGCATAACGCCGGATCACCTGGCCGTCCTTGCCGACCAGGAACTTGGTGAAGTTCCACTTGATGGCCTTGCTGCCCAGCAGGCCGGGTGCTTCCGAGGACAGCCACTTGTACAGCGGGTGCGCGGCCGGGCCGTTGACGTCGATCTTGCCCATCATCGGAAAACTCACGCCGTAGTTGACCTGGCAGAACTCGGCAATCTCGCCGTCGGCGCCCGGCTCCTGGGCGCCGAACTGGTTGCACGGGAAACCCAGCACCACCAGGCCTTTGCCGGTGTAGGCCTTGTGCAGCTCTTCGAGGCCGCCGAACTGCGGCGTGAAGCCGCATTGGCTGGCCGTGTTCACGATCAGCATGACCTTGCCCTTGAATTGCGAAAGTGCAATGTCCTGGCCGTTGATCTGCCGGGCTGCGAAGTCGTAAATGCTGCTCATGGTGCGCTCCTGGTTGATCTGCCACTGTACGGCAGCTTGCCGAAAAACCCGAAAGCTATTTGGGGGGAGAGGGCGCAGGGGCCAGTGCTGCCAGCGCGGCGGCCAGCACAATCAGGCTGCCACCCAGCAGGGTGCGCGGGCTGAATTCCGCTGCGCCCAGCGCGGCCGCCGACAGGCTGGCAAACAGGATCTCGGTCAGCATCACCAGTGCGGTGGTGCTGGCCGCCAGGCGCGCCGCGCCATACTGCAGCGCCATGTTGCTGAGCAGGAAGGCAACGGCCAGGCCCAGCGCCACACCGGACCACGAGGTGCTCCAGACCGGCGCCGGCACGATGTGCCAGGCCATGCCCAGCAATGCGGTGGCGGTGGCCATGACGCCGCCGCCGCCAAACATGGCCATCATGCGTGATTCGCTGGGCGTGTACGCCAGCTTGCGCAGCAGCACGTTGGTGGCGGCAAAACTCAGGCCGCCCATCAGCGCGAGCCAGTCGGCGGCGCTGTGCGGCACCGGCCAGGGCGAGCCCGGCGACTTCAGCACGATCAGCACACCCGCCATCGCCAGCGCCAGGCGCAGCAGCGAAGTGCGGGTCGGTTTTTCCCCCAGCAGGCCCCAGGCCAGCAACACGGACCACGCCGGCATCAGGTAGAACAGCAGCACCACCCGCACCACGTCGCCGACGGTCACGGCCCAGTTGAACCCGACGTTGGTCAAACCCGCCGCCACGGCCAGCAGCCAGAGTTGGGGATGCCGGGCAAAGCCGCGCCAGCCCCCGCGCCAGACCAGCGCCACGCAGGCCAGAGAGAAGAAGTAGATCAGCGCGGTGGACCACAGGGGGTGCAGTCCCTGCGACTGCAGCTCGCGAAACGGCCACCAGGACACGCCCCAGATAAAGGCGTTGAAGACCAGCGCGGAGGCAGCCAGGGCGGCGCCACGGTGGTTCACGGCGTCTGACTCCCCGGGGCCGCGGCATCGCCGCCCATCCATGTCTGCCGCATCAGTGCGAGTTGTCGCTGCGCGCGATGGTCAGCAGGTGGTCCACCTGCTCTTTGTACTTGATGCAGTTGCTTTTGTGCCAGCGCTGGATCAGCCACATGAAGCCGGCCACCACCACACCAAAGGCGGTGATCGCGCCGAAGGCCGACAGGCCCATGCCGGTAGACAGGCTGTAGCCGGCGCCCAGCGCCAGAATGCAGGCCTGCTCGTTGAAGTTCTGCACGGCGATGGAGCGGCCGGCGCCCATCAGGTTGTGGCCGCGGTGCTGCAGCAGCGCGTTCATCGGCACCACCAGGAAGCCGCCCAGCCCGCCGAGCAGGATCAGGAAAGGCGCGGCCACCCAGACATTGGTGATGAAATTCATCAGGATCACCAGCACACCCATGGCGATGCCCAGTGGCATCACCAGGGTGGCGTGTTCCAGCCGCATGCGCATCGACGCCAGGATCGCACCGGCAGCGGTGCCGATGGCCACCACGCCCACCAGCGACGAAGCCTGTGTGGTGCTGTAGCCCAGGGCCGCCGCGCTCCAGGCCAGCACGATGTAACGCAGGTTGCCCGACACGCCCCAGAACAGCGTGGTGGTGGCCAGCGAAATCTGGCCCAGCTTGTCACGCCACAGCGCCGAATTGCAGTTCCAGAAGTCGGGCAGCAGCTCGAGCTTGTTGCGCGGCATCGGGCGCATTTCCACGCCGGTCAGCGGAATCCGCGTGTTGAACCAGGCCGCGATCGCATACAGAAGGATCAGCGCGCAGATGGCCGCCTCGGGCGGCGTGTCGATGCCGGTGCTGATGATGGGGAAGTCGAACGACAGCAGCAGGTGCGACACCGAATGGCCGACCAGCTGGCCGCCGAGGAGCACGCCCAGGATGATGGAGGCAATCGTCAGGCCTTCGATCCAGCCGTTGGCCTTGACCAGCTGCGAGGCCGGCAGCAACTCGGTGAGGATGCCGTATTTGGCCGGGGAATAGGCGGCAGCGCCCAGGCCGACAATCGCATAGGCCATCAGCGGGTGCGTGCCGAACAGCATCATCAGGCAGCCCACCACCTTGATGGCATTGCTGATGAACATGACCTTGCCCTTGGGCTGCGCATCGGCAAAAGCGCCGACAAAGGGCGCCAGCACCACATAAAACAGCGCAAACATCGGCACCAGCGCAGCCGGCTGCCATTTGGGCGCGCCACTGGTTCTGAGCAGCTCCACGGCGGCGACGAACAGCGCGTTATCAGCCAGCGAGCTGAAAAACTGGGCTGCCATGATGGTGTAAAAACCGCGCTTCAGCTTCATTGAACGGTGTGGGTCACTGTGGCGAATGCATCAGGCAGTCTGATGCGGCACGATATAAGTGAATGTCTCCTGACTATCAAGGTTTATAGCACGCGGCAGGATGGCAGAATCGACAAATAGGTCTTGACAAGCCTGCGTTAACCCTCGCCCCGTCCTGTTTTTCCACTACCACGAGCCGTTGCCTGACATGCCCCGCCCCATTCTTGCCACTGTTCATGCCGCCGCCCTCAGCCACAACCTGGCGCGCGCGCACGCTGCCGCGCCGGACGCCCGGGTCTGGGCTGTCGTCAAGGCCAACGCCTACGGCCACGGCATCGAGCGCGTGTTTGATGCGCTGCGCAGCGCCGACGGTTTTGCCCTGCTGGACCTGGCCGAGGCCCAGCGCCTGCGGGCGCTGGACTGGCGCGGCCCCATCCTGCTGCTGGAGGGCTGTTTTGATGCGCGCGACCTTGAGCTGTGTTCACGCCTGGGCCTGTGGCACGCCATTCACTGCGACGAGCAGATCGACATGCTGGCGGCCCACAAGACCCAGGTGCCGCATCGCGTCTTCCTCAAGATGAACTCGGGCATGAACCGCCTGGGCTTCACGCCCGAGCGTTACCGCGCGGCCTGGACGCGGCTCAACGCCCTGCCGCAGGTGGAGGAAATTTCGCTGATGACCCATTTCAGCGACGCCGACGGCGCGCGCGGGATAACCCACCAGCTGCAGGTCTTCGAGGCGGTCACCCATGACCTGCCCGGCGAACGCACGCTCAGCAACAGCGCGGCCACCCTGAGGCATGGCATTGCCATCGGCGAGAAGTCCGACTGGGTGCGGCCCGGCATCGCGGTGTATGGCAGTTCGCCCGATTTCCCCGAACACAGTGCCGCCGACTGGGGGCTGCTGCCGACCCTGACGCTGGCATCCAGAATCATTGGTGTGCAACACCTGGTGGCGGGCGACACGGTGGGTTACGGCTCCAGCTTCACGGCCGACGGCCCGCTGCGCATCGGCGTGGTGGCCTGCGGTTATGCCGACGGCTACCCGCGGCACTGCACGACGGGCACACCGGTGCTGGTTCAGGGCGTGCGCACGCGCATGGTGGGCCGCGTCAGCATGGACATGATCACGGTGGACCTGACACCGGTGCCCGATGCGGGCATGGGGTCGAGCGTGACCTTGTGGGGGCAGTCCCCGGGCGGCGCCGTCTTGTCGATTGACGAGATCGCCGCGGCTGCGGGCACGGTCGGTTATGAGTTGATGTGCGCCGTGGCACCGCGCGTGCCGTTTCAGGTGGAATAACCATCCAGCGGGTTTTCCGCTGAGCTGATACTCAACGTTTGCGCAATCCCAGCACCATCACCGCACCGACCACCAGCAGCGCGCCTGCCACCTGCACCGGCGCAATCGCCTGGCCCAGGATCAGCCAGGCCAGCACCAGCGCGAACACCGGCTCCACATTCATGATGGCCGAGTTGCCGACCACGCCGAGTTTGGGCAGCACGGTGAACATGATGGTGAACGCCGTGCCATACAGAAAGGTCAGTGCCGCCAGGCCCCACCAGCCGATGGCCGCCTGCGGCAGCTGGAAGCCACCCTGCACGGCCACACCCGCCAGCGCAAACAGGCCGACGATGCTCATGGTGGTCAGGGTGCGCACGCGGCCATCGACATCGCCGGCCTCGTGCTGGGTCAGCACCAGCGCCACGCCGAAGGTGGCCGCCGCCGCCAGCGCAAAGGCCACGCCGGTGCCGATGCGGCCCCACTGCCCGGCCGCGCCCAGCCCCGAAGCGGCGCCCAGCACGTCGAGCGCCAGCGCCAGGCCAATCAGAATCACCGGCATGGCCAGCAGCAGGGCGCGCTCGGGCGAGCGCCGGTACAGCACCCAGTCCCACAGCGCTGTCCAGATCGGGTAGGTGTTGAAGGCCAGCAGGGCCAGCGCCACCGGCAGCCGTGCGACGGCCGAATACAGGCACAGACTCTGCACCGCGATCAACAGGCCGATGACCGGCAGGATGCGTTTGTTGCGTGCGGTGAAGCGCAGGGGCACACGCTGGATGGCCAGCAAGGCCGCCACCGCCACGGCGGTGACGAGGCTGCGGAAAGCCACCGCCGTGGCGACGTCCACGCCGTTGTTGAAGGCCAGGCGCGCCGCCACGTGGTTGGCGCCCATCATCAGGGCGATCAGCAGCAGGGTGGCAAAGGCGGTGCCGCTCAGGGCCCGGCGGGTGCTCATGGGTAAAGCCCGTGCACGCGGGCGTGCAGGCGCGACAGACCGAGCAGCGCGTCGGTGAAGGGGGTGGGCACCTGCGTCAGTTCGCCCAGCTCCTTCACCACCGTGACCAGCGCGTCGAGCTCGACTGCCTTGCCGGCTTCCACATCCTGCAGCATGGAGGTCTTGAAGGCGCCGAGCTTGAGCGTCACCGCATGCCGGTCTTCCGGCTGCTGGGCGATCGGGATGCCGATGCGGGCGCCTATCTCTTTGGCTTCGAGCATGACCTTGGAGATGAAGTCGCGCACCAGCGCGTCGCCCAGGATCAGGTCGGTGGTGGCACCGGTGAAGGCGCTGATCGGGTTGACCGTCATGTTGCCCCAGAGTTTGTACCAGGCGTCTTTCTGGATCTGCGCCGACACGCTGGCCGCAAAACCGGCGCGCAACAGCAGCTCTGCCAGCGCCTGCACACGCGGGCTTTGCCCGCCCGAAGGCTCACCGATGATGAGCCCGTTGCCGAAATGGTGGCGAATCACGCCGGGTGCATCGACCGAACAGCTCGCATGCACAACGCAGCCGATGATGTTCGCCGCCGGAATGGCCGCGGCGATTTCGCCAGTCGCATCCACCGCCTTCAGCTGCGTGCCGGCGTAGGGGCCGCCAAAGCCCTGGAAGAACCACCAGGGCACGCCATTCATGGCGGTCAGGACGAGGGTGTCGGGGCCGATCAGCGGTGCGATCTGGCGTGCCACGTCGAGCAGCGCCGGCGCCTTCACCGCGATGACCACCAGGTCCTGCACGCCCAGCGCGGCCGGGTCCGCGCTGGTATGCACGGCCGCGGAGCGCGTGTCCGTTCCGCTTACCACGCGCAGGCCGTGGCTGTTCAGCGCTTCCAGCGTCGCACCGCGCGCCACCACGCTGACGTCGCAGCCCGCCGCCGCGAGTCCGGCGCCCAGCCAGCCACCGATGGCGCCGGCGCCATAAATACAGGCTTTCTGGATTTTTTTATGAGTCATTTCGGTCTTCAGCCCTTTGGTTACGGGCGCAGATTGCTCTAGTTTTGATAGCTGATGTCGATTTTATCGACTTGCCTGACGAGCGCATCGAACACGTCCTGGCCCGCACCGAACTGGGCGTCGAACTGGAAGGCGTCGCGGGTGGTTTTCCTGGCGATCGCTTCGGGCACCATGACGGCCGGCCCCATCGCCGCCTGTGCCACCTGGATGTCACAGGCGCGCTGCAGGGTCCACAGCCGCACAAAGGCCAGCGGCAGGGTTTTGGCCCAGGCCAGCAGGCCGTGGTTGCGCAGGATCACCACCGGCTTGTCGCCGATGTTTTTCAGCAGGCGCGGCGCCTCGTCGGCATGGATGGTGATGCCTTCGAAGTCGTGGTAGGCCACCAGGTCATGCAGCTGCGCCGAATAAAAATTGTTCTGCGCCAGGCCGCCCTGCGTGCAGGCCACCGCGATGCCGGCCGTGGTGTGGGTGTGCATCACGCAATGGGCGTTGGGCAGGCCGTCATGCAGGGCCGCATGCACGGTGAAACCCGCCGGGTTGACCGGGTAAGGCGAGCCGTCGAGCACCTTGCCCTGCAGGTCGATTTTCACCAGGTTCGAAGCGGTGACCTCGCTGTAGTGCAGGCCGAAGGGGTTGATCAGGAACTGCTTTTGCCCGCCGCTGGCGCTGTCCGGCAGCCGCACCGTGATGTGGTTGTAGATCATCTCGGTCCAGCCGAGCATGGCAAACACGCGGTAGCAGGCGGCCAGTTCGACGCGGGCTTTCCATTCGTCGGGATGTATGCCGGATTTTTGAAGGAGGGCGTTCATGGATGCCTCCCGTCAATAGGTTTTGCTGGCGGGCAGGGCCGCGACTCTGGTCTTGAAACGCGCGGCCAGTGCGCTGGTATGGCGCACCAGCAGGCTGGTGTCCAGGCCGACGGCCACAAAGGTGGCGCCCATGCCCAGGTGGTGGCGCGCCAATGTCTCGTCGGTGCTCAGGATGCCGGCGGCCTTGCCGGCCTTGAGGATGCGCACTATCGCTTTTTCGATAGCGGCCTGCACGTCCGGGTGGCCCGGGTTGGCGACGTGGCCCAGCGAGGCCGACAGGTCGGCCGGGCCGATGAACACGCCGTCCACGCCTTCGGTGGCGGCAATGGCGTCGAGATTGTCCAGCGCGGTTTGTGTTTCGGCCTGCACCAGCAGGCAGATCTGCGCATTCGCCTCATGCGCATAGGCCGGGTAGCGCCCCCAGCGCGAAGCGCGTGCGCCGGCCATGCCGCGTACGCCGCCGATGTCCTTGCCCTGCGCGTCGTACTGTGGATAACGTGTGGCGCGCACCAGCGCAGCGGCCTGCGCAGGCGTGTCGACCATGGGCACCAGCAGGGTTTGCACGCCGATGTCAAGGTACTGCTTGATCAGCGCTTCGCCGACATGGCCGTGGCCCATGGGCACGCGTGCGATGGGGTGCGAGCCTGGGTAGCCGGCAATCACCTGCAGCTGCGCCAGGATGCTGTTGATGTCGTTCGGTGCATGTTCACCGTCGATCAGCAGCCAGTCAAAACCGGCGCCGGCGCAGATCTCTGTGCTGTAGGGACTGGCCAGGCCCAGCCAGAGCCCGATCTGCGCGCGCTTTTCGGCGATGGCCTGTTTGAAGGGATTCAGGGGTGTTTGCATGGGTTATCTTTAAACAAAGTGAAATTCAAAACGACCGAGGGATCCGTAGTCGGCGTCGAAGCGATCGCCGGCTTTTGCAACGACCGGCCGGGTGAAGGAGCCGGCCAGCACCACCTCGCCGGCTTGCAGGCCTTCGCCCCAGGGGGCGAGTTTCATGGCCAGCCAGGCCACGCCAGTCGCCGGGTGGCCCTGCACGCCGGCGGCCAGGCCGGTTTCCTCGACCACCCCATTCTGGCGCAGGATGGCGCCGACCCATGGCAGGTCGATGCCCTGCGGCGACACCTTGCGGCCGCCCAGCACAATGCCGGCGTTGGCGGCGTTGTCGCTGATGGTGTCCTGCACCTTGCGCATGGTTTTGCTGTGGCGGTCGAACTGCTCGATGCGCGCGTCGATGATCTCGATCGCGGGTTGTACATAGTCGGTCGCGTCCAGCACATCGTCGATCGTGATGTGTGTGCCTTCCAGCTTCTTCTTCAGCACAAAGGCCAGCTCCACTTCCACGCGCGGCGCGATGAAGCGGGCCGCCGGAATGTCACTGGCTTCGAAAAACATGTCGTCCAGCAGCGTGCCATAGTCGGGCTCGTCAATCTGGCTGGAGATCTGCATCGCGCGCGAGGTCAGGCCGATCTTGTGGCCCCTGGCCACGCGCCCTCCGGCGATCTTCATCTGCACCCAGGCGCGAGAGATCGCGTAGCCGTCCGCGACGGTCATGCCGGGGTAACGTTTGGAAAAATGCTCGACCTGGACGCGGGTCTTCTCGCTGTGGTCCAGTTCGGCGGCCAGCTGGGCGATGAGTTCGGGGCTGAGCATGGTCAGGTTTTCTGAAAGAGCGGATGGAGATTGCTGTGTTTTCCGTCGTAGACCTGGCCGGGGCTTTCGTCCACCTGCAGCGTGATGCCGATCAGCCGGTCCTTCATCAAGGGGTCAAAATGGGCCGTAGCGCTCGCCATCAAAGCATCGCCAGCTTTCTTTTTGGTAGCGTCCGGGCGGCCGGCGGCCATGCGCAGGTTCAGGTAGACAAAGGCGTAGTCCTGCTTTCCGTCGGCCACCGCATAATGCGCGGCCGGGTAGGCCAGCACCCGCGTGCCGCCGGTGGGGAAGACCTGTTTGCCTTCGTCGTCCTGCACGGCGAGCATGGTGTCGGCCAGCGCGCGGCACAGCGCCGTCATGTCGGTGGCGGTCTCGAGGTTGGGGGTGTAGAGAATGACGAGGTGGGGCATGTCTTGTGTGCTCAGAGTCGGTTGACGGCCTGGTAGCCGTGCGCGGACGAGGCCTGCGCGGCGGGAATGGCGGCGCCGGTTTGCGGCGTGACCGGAAACACCGCGTTGATCTGCCCGGTGCCCGAAGCGCCGAAGTAGGGCGTGATGACCTCGGCCTGGCCATCGTAGTCTGACCAGCCGAGCGCGCCCAGCAGCATGGCGGTGTCATGCATGAAACCTTCGCCATGGCCTTTGGCGGCGTACTCGGGCAACATGGCGCAGAAGTCCTTCCAGTCGCCGCGCTGCCACATGCGCACCACCTCATGGTCCAGCGTTTCGAGGAAGGGGCTCCAGACCTTGAACGCGTAGTCGGGCGCCAGGCCGTTCTGCGCAAAGCGGTGCGACAGCGAGCCACTCGCAAAAAAGGCCACGGTGCCGTCGTACTCGTCTTCAATCGCACGGCGCATGGCCCAGCCCAGGCGCGCGCTGTCGTTCAGGTAATGCGCCTGGCACAGCGCCGAGACCGACACCACCCGGTAGTGCCGGTCGGCGTTCATGTAACGCATGGGCACCAGCGTGCCGTACTCCGGGTTCAAGGTGGTGGCGTCGTGCGCCAGGGTTTCCACGCCATGCGCATTGCAGACTCTGGCCAGCAACTGGCCCAGCGCCGGGTTGCCCGGAAACTCGAAGGCCATGTTGCTGATGAAGTGCGGCAGCTCGTTGCTGGTGTACAGGCCCTCGAAGTGCGGCGCGCAGTTGATGTGGTAATTCGCATTGACCAGCCAGTGCGTGTCGAACACCACGAGGGTGTCCACGCCCAGGGCGCGGCAGCGCCGGTCAATTTCCAGGTGCCCATCAATCGCGTCCTGCCGCGTGCCCTGGCGCGGGCCGTCCAGCTCGCTGAGGTACATCGAGGGCACATGGGTGATTTTGGCGGCGAGAGCTAGTGTTCCCATGTTCAGGCTCCCCAATGTGGAATGTGATGGCTTCCCAGTGACACCGCCACGTTCTTGGGTTCGCAGAACACCTCGTAACTCCAGGTACCGCCTTCGCGCCCGGTGCCCGAAGCCTTGGTGCCGCCAAAAGGCTGGCGCAGGTCGCGCACGTTTTGGCTGTTGACAAAACACATGCCGGCTTCGACGGCAGCGGCGACGCGGTGCGCGCGGCCGAGGTTTTCGGTCCAGACATAACTCGACAGGCCGTACTGCGTGTCATTGGCCAGGCGGATCGCGTCGGCTTCATTCTTGAAAGGGATCAGGCAGGCCACCGGGCCGAAGATTTCTTCCTGCGCGATACGCATGTGGTTGTCCACATCGGCAAACACCGTGGGCAACACGTAGTTGCCTTTTTTCACGCGCTCCGGCAGGTCCGGCGTACCCAGCCCGCCGCACAGCAGCGTCGCGCCTTCCTTGGGGCCTAGCTCGATGTAGCTGCGCACCTTGGCCAGGTGGGCCTGCGAAATCATCGGGCCGATGGTGGTGGATTCATCGAGCGGGTCGCCGACCTTGATGCGTTTGGCACGCTCCACGAACTTCGCGGCGAAGTCGGCATAAATCGACTGCTGCACCAGGATGCGGCTGCCGGCGGTGCAGCGTTCACCGTTGTTGGAGAAGATCATGAACACCGCGGCGTCGAGCGCGCGCTCGAGATTCGCGTCATCAAAAATCACGAACGGTGACTTGCCGCCCAGCTCCATGCTGAATTTTTTCAGACCCGCGGCCTGCACGATGCGGTTGCCGGTGGCGGTTGAGCCAGTGAAGGAAATCGCGCGCACGTCGGGGTGGCGGCACAGCGGTTCGCCGGCCTCCTTGCCATCACCGTGCACGATGTTGAGCACACCGGGCGGAATGCCGGCTTCGAGTGCGAGCTCACCGAGGCGCGCCGCTGTCATCGGCGACAGTTCGCTCATCTTCAGCACGGCGGTGTTGCCGAAGGCCAGGCAGGGCGCCACTTTCCAGGTGGCCGTCATGAAAGGCACGTTCCACGGCGAGATCAGGGCACAGACGCCGGTCGGGTGGTACAGCGTGTAGTTGAGGTGGGTTTCGGTCGGGTAGGTGTGGCCATCGACCCGGGTGCACATCTCGGCAAAATAATAAAAGTTGTCGGCTGCGCGCGGGATCAGCTGCTTGCTGGTTTGCGCAATCACCTGGCCGCAGTCGTTGGTCTCCATCTGCGCGATTTCGGGCACCTGGGCGGCAATCAGGTCGCCGAGCTTGCGGACCAGTTTGGCGCGCTGCGGTGCCGGCATGCCAGCCCACTTTGGGAAGGCCTCTTTTGCGGCGGCGACGGCGGCATGGACTTCGGCTTCGCCGCCAGCAGCGACTTCGGCCAGCACGTCCTGTGTGGCGGGGTTGACGGTCTCGAAATAGCTTGCGCTGGAAACCGATTTGCCGTTGATGATGTGGTCTATTTTCATGTTCATTCAATCGTGTTGATGAGTTCGCCCAGGCCTTCGATGCTGGTGACAACCACATCGCCGGGCCGGCAATCGACCACACCGTCGGGTGTGCCGGTCAGGATCAGGTCGCCGGGCTGCAGGGTCATGAAGCTGCTGAAATATTCGATTAAAAACGGTACGTTGAAAATCATGTCGCGCGTGTTGCCGGACTGCGTGAGCTGGCCGTTGACGGTGGTCTGCAGCGCCAGCGCCATCGGGTTGGCCACATTGGCCGCATCGACCAGCCAGGGCCCGAGCGGCGTGCAGCCGTCGCGGTTTTTCACGCGCAGATTCGGCCGGTACCAGTTTTCGAGGTAGTCGCGGATCGCGTAGTCGTTGGCAATGGTGTAGCCGGCGATGAAGTCGTACGCGTCGTCGCGCTTGACCTTTTTGGCCGTTTTTCCGACGACCACCGTCAGTTCACACTCGTAATGCATGAACTGCACATCGGCTGGCCGGCGTGTCTGCTGCCGGTGACCCGTCAGCGTGCCTTCGCCCTTGATAAAGACCAGGGGTTCTTCGGGCGCCTTGAATTCAAGCTCTTTCGCGTGGTCGGCATAGTTCAGGCCCAGCGCAAGAATGGTGCGCGGGCGCGGCGTGGGCGGCAGCGGCGGCAGCCAGGTGACGGCGTCTTCACTGACGAGCCGGCCGTTATCAAGCAGCAATCGGCCGTCGCGCTCGACGGCGTGGTGTGCCTTGCCCTCATACACAACGCGGGCGTGTTTCATGACGCCTCCGCCACAAGCGTGTTGCTCAGCACGCCGAAACCCGGTGCCGTGATGTCCATGCGGTCACCCACTTTGGCCAGCGGCCGGCCCGCATCGCAGCCCAGCATCAGCACATCGTCGGGGCGCAGCGTCATGAAGGCGCCGACATCGGCCAGCAGCCGGGCGGTGTCGCGCACCAGGTGGCTGAAGTCCACAGTCTGTTTGAGTTCGCCGTTGATGCGCACTTGCAGACTGAAGCCCGAAGGATTGCCGGCTTCGCTGGCAGGCACCAGGCGCTCGCCGAGGCCGAGAAAGCCATCCAGGCATTTGAACTTGACGGGCGGCCGGAAGAAGGACGCATGGGGAATCGACAGGTCGTTCACCAGCACGTAGCCGGCCACTGCGCCGGCCTCACCCATCACCATGGCGATGCTGGCGCCGACTTCGACCTCGGGGACCCGAGCCGGCACGGGGATGCTGGCGCCGCTGGCGCTCCAGGTGTTGGCCGGCTTGACATACAGCACCGGCGCCTGGGGCGGCGCCTTGTAGGGCGGCTGCTTCATCTGCGGCGCCAGTGCCTCGACCTCCGCGCGGAAGTTCAGCAGCGTGCCGTAAACCGTTCCGGACGGCATGAAGCTCATGGCTGCTCCAGTGCAATCACTTTGTCGAGCAGTTTGTACAGCTGTGCCAGGCTCTGTTTGCCCAGGGTCTTTTCCATCCAGGTGTAGTGCGCTTCAATCGTCTGCGACAGGGTGTCGACAAGCTGCATGCCTTTGTCCGTGGCCTCGACCACGGTACGGCGCTGGTCGGCGGGGTCCCGCGCGCGGCGGATCAGGCCGTCGCGTTCCATGCGGGTCAGCACGCCGGTCAGGCTGGGGCCGAGGATGAAGGCTTCGCGCGCGACCTTGCCGGTTTCGACCACGCCGTGTTCGCCCAGCACCCGCAGCACCCGCCACTGCTGGTCGCTCAGTGCATGTTCGCGCAGGCGCGGCCGGGTGTGGGCCATGACCGACTCGCGCGCCTGCAGCAGCAGGCGGGGCAGGTTGCGGTGGGTAAAAGGGGTGGTCATGCAGGACAGTGAAATTATTTAACATGTTAAATGAAAGGATGCTTCTCTGCCGATTCTTGCCCGCTGGTAGTTACCCGTACTGTGAATAACTACAGTAATATCGCCGCATGGCCAAAGACAAGACGATTTACACCTGTACCGAATGCGGCGGCACCAGCCCCAAATGGCTGGGAAAATGCCCGCACTGCGGGGCCTGGAACACGCTGATCGAGTCGGTCGCGGAAAGCCAGTCGCCGGTGAAAAACCGTTTTGCCTCGCTGGCCAAACCGTCGGAAGTCGCGACCCTGGCCGACATCGAAGCGACCGACATGGCCCGCACGCCCACCGGGCATGAAGAACTGGACCGCGTGCTGGGCGGCGGCATTGTCGAGGGCGGCGTGGTGCTCATCGGCGGCGACCCGGGCATTGGCAAGTCCACCTTGCTGCTGCAGGCGCTCGATTCGCTGCAGCGCGCCGGTCTCGACACCCTGTATGTGACCGGCGAGGAAAGCGGCGCCCAGGTGGCGCTGCGCTCACGCCGGCTCGGGCTGGACGGCTCGCAGGTCAAGGTGCTGGCGGAGATCCAGCTCGAGAAAATCCTCGCCACGCTGGAGGCCACGCGGCCGGCCGTGGCCGTGATCGACTCCATCCAGACGGTGTATTCCGAACAACTCACCTCGGCGCCGGGCTCGGTCGCGCAGGTGCGAGAGTGCGCGGCTCACCTGACACGTGCTGCCAAGTCCAGCGGCGTCTGCATCATTCTGGTCGGCCATGTGACCAAGGAAGGTGCGCTGGCCGGTCCGCGCGTGCTGGAGCACATGGTGGATACCGTGCTTTATTTCGAGGGTGATACGCATTCGAGTTTTCGCCTGGTGCGCGCGATCAAGAACCGCTTTGGTGCGGTCAACGAGATCGGTGTGTTTGCCATGACCGAAAAAGGCCTGAAAGGCGTGACGAATCCCAGCGCCATTTTCCTGAGCCAGCACAGTGAGCCGGTGCCGGGCAGCTGCGTGCTGGTGACGCTGGAGGGCACGCGTCCGTTGTTGGTGGAAATCCAGGCGCTGGTCGACAGCGGCGGCCCGAGTCCGCGCCGCCTGTCGGTGGGCCTGGACCGCGACCGGCTGGCCATGTTGCTGGCGGTGCTGCACCGCCACGCCGGCATTGCCTGCATGGACCAGGACGTGTTTGTCAACGCGGTTGGTGGCGTGCGCATCAGCGAGCCGGCCGCCGACCTGTCGGTGCTGCTGGCGATCACCTCCAGCCTGCGCGGCAAGCCGCTGCCCAAGGGTTTTATCGCTTTCGGCGAGGTCGGGCTGGCAGGTGAGGTGCGGCCCGCGCCGCGCGGCCAGGAGCGGCTCAAGGAAGCGGCCAAGCTGGGTTTCAGCGTGGCCGTGGTGCCCAAGGCCAACGCGCCGAAAAAGCCGATCGAAGGCCTGACCATCCATGCGGTAGAACGCGTGGAGCAGGCGATCGAGGTGGTGCGAAGCCTCGCTTAGGGGGGGGTCTTTGGTGCAGGCGGATAGACTGCTATTGAATCAGTAGCTATTGACGTGCGTCACGCTTGGGTTGAGAGCCGCTTTCTCTTGAAAATAACAACTGGCAATGGCCGGCGGTATCCCGTACGCACTCCCCGCAGCCGGGCGGCGGCCGGGGCTGCGAAAATAGCGCCATGAACTTCCAGAAAATTCTTGTTCCGATTGCCGGCGTCGCTGTGGTGGTGCTGGCTTACCGCGGTCTCGGCTGGGCCGGTGTGGCCGCTGCGGTCGGCGGCCTGATGATGTGGCTGCTGCTCCACTTCACCCGCATGATGCAGGTGCTCAGGCGCGCGGCCAACCGGCCCATCGGTTATGTCGACAGCGCCGTCATGCTCAACGCCAAGCTCAAGCCGGGCATGACGCTGCTGCATGTGGTGGCCATGACCCGAAGCCTGGGCGCGCTGCAATCCGACAAGGACGCGCAGCCCGAGGTGTTCCGCTGGACCGATGGCAGCCAGTCGCATGTCACCTGCACCTTTGTCGGCGGCAAGCTGGCGCACCATGCGCTTTTCAGGCCACCGGTGACGGATTCGCTGCCGGCCGCCGAGGGCCCGCCGCCCGGCCCGTAAAATCAGCGTTTCGGGTTTTTCGGCAGGTTCTCCGGTCCGACCGGCAGCGGGCCAGACGCCAGAAACCCTTTCACGACATTCATCACAGGATCAGCACCATGTCCCCAGTAGCACCCTCCATGGAAGACCGCGACGGCAAAATCTGGATGGATGGCCAGATGGTCGAATGGCGCGACGCCAAAATTCACGTCCTGAGCCACACCCTGCATTACGGCTGCGGCGCTTTCGAAGGCGTGCGCGCCTACAAGACGGCCGACGGCAGCACGGCCATCTTCCGGCTCGAGGAACACACCGAGCGCCTGTTCAACAGCGCCAAGATCCTGCGCATGAAAATTCCTTTCAGCAAGGAAGAGGTCATGGAAGCGCAAAAGGCCGTGGTGCGCGACAACAAGCTGGAAAGCTGCTACTTGCGGCCGCTGACCTGGATCGGCTCGGAAAAACTCGGTGTCAGCCCCAAGGGCAACACCATCCACCTGATGGTGGCGGCCTGGCCTTGGGGTGCCTACCTCGGCGAAGAAGGCATGCGGCGCGGCATCCGCGTGAAAACTTCCAGCTACACGCGCCACCACGTCAACATCACGATGACGCAGGCCAAGGCGGTCAGCAACTACACCAACTCCATCCTCGCCAACATGGAGGCGCTCGACGACGGCTACGACGAAGCCCTGCTGCTCGACGCCTCGGGTTTCGTCAGCGAAGGCGCGGGCGAGAACATCTTCGTGATCAAGGGCGGTGTGGTCTACACGCCCGACCTGTCGGCCGGTGCCCTCAACGGCATCACGCGCAACACCATCCTGCACATCTGCAAGGATCTCGGCCTCGAACTGGTCCAGAAACGCATCACGCGCGACGAGGTGTATATCTCCGACGAGGCCTTCTTCACCGGCACCGCCGCGGAAGTCACGCCTATCCGCGAACTTGACCGCATCGAGATCGGCGCTGGCTCGCGCGGTCCCATCACCGAAAAAATCCAGAGCGCGTTTTTTGACATCGTCAACGGCCGCAACCCCAAATACGCCGGCTGGCTGGCCAAGGTCTGATCATGAGTACCTCTTTCACCGTCGAACTGCTCGCCAAGGACCTGAACCCGCAAGGTGGCGTGTTCTGCCCCAGCCCCAAAGCCGAGATGGCCGTCTGGAACAGCCACCCCAAGGTCTACCTCGATGTGGCGCGCACCGGCGAGGCCAAGTGCCCGTATTGCGGCACGCTGTACAAGCTCAAGGACGGCGAGCACGTCGGCCCTGGCCACTAAGGTGCCTGCCTCCCTTCAAGCGGCCGCCGCGGAACCGGCTTTGCCGGGCCGCCAGCGGCGCCCCCTCGGGGGGGAGGCGGCCGGAGGCCGCTTCGGGGGGGCTTCCTTAATCATCGCCCCCCAGTGGATAGGCGACGCAGTCATGACCGAGCCGCTGCTGCGGCGCCTGCACGCGCGCGGGGAACAGCTCAGCGTCGGCGCGCTGCCCTGGGTGGCGCCGGTGTATCGCGCGATGCCGCAGGTGCACGAGGTCATCGAATTTCCGTTTGCGCACGGCGGCCTGCAGCTGAAGGCGCGGCGTGCGCTGGCGCAACGGATGGCCGGCCAGTTCGACACCGCCTACGTGCTCCCCAACTCGCTGAAAAGCGCCTTGCTGCCCCTGCTGGCCGGCATTCCCAAACGGGTCGGCTACCTCGGTGAAGCGCGCATCGGCCTGCTCACCCACCGCCTGAAAAATCCGGCCAAAGGCCAGCGTCCGCCGATGGTGGCGTTTTACTCGGCGCTCAGCGGCGAGTCAGGCCTGGACGCAGACCGGCCGCAATTGCAGATGCCGGCGGCCGAGGTCGAGCAAGCGCTGGCCGAGCTTGGCCTGGCGCGCGGCGGCTACGACGTCTTTGCCCCGGGCGCGGAATACGGACCGGCCAAGCGCTGGCCCGCCGCGCATTTTTCCGAACTGGCGCAACGCCTGGCGCTGCCGGTGGTGTTGCTGGGCTCAGGCAAGGAGGCGGCGTTGTGCGAGGAGATCGCCGGGCCGGCCAACGCGGTGCGACCCGGCGCCTGCATCAACCTGGCCGGCAAGACCACGCTGGTGCAGGCCCTGTGCGCCATCGCAGCGGCGCGCCAGGTGGTCAGCAACGACTCGGGCCTGATGCATGTGGCGGCGGCTTTTGGTGTGCCGCAGGTCGCCATCTTCGGTTCGTCGAGCCCGCTGCACACGCCGCCACTGAACGCGAAAGCCACGGTGCTCTGGCTGAAGAACGATGCGGACTACCTGCCACCGCTCGATTGCGCGCCGTGCTTCGCGCGCGAATGCCCGCTGGGCCACACCCGTTGCCTGAACGACATCAGCGCGGCGCGGGTGCTCGCGGCGCTGTCGCGCTGAGGCTCAGGCCGGAAAGGCCGCCAGGGCGCCGAAGCCCGGCTGGGGCGGCCCCGGTGTGCGCGCCACATTCATCACCCAGCAGACCATCGTGAAATAGCCGACCAGCGTGGTCAGTTCCACCACGCCCTGCTCGCCGAAGAGCGCCAGGGCCGCGTCATACGAACTGTCGCTGACGCCGTGGTGCTGCAGCAGCTCGGTCACGAGGTCCACCATGGCCGCTTCGTCGGGGGCCGTGCTGTGCGGGTATCTGCCTTGGGCGATGGCATCCAGGCTGGCCTGCGGCACGCCGGCCTTGAGCGCCAGCGGTGCATGCATCAGCCATTCAAACTGGTTGGACAGATGGCGCGCGACCAGGCACATCGCCAGCTCTCGGATGCGCACGTCCAGCATGCTGTCAAAACGCAGGTACTCGCCCACCTGGCCGACGCGTGACATCAGCGCCGGACTGCGCAGCAGAGGAATGAAAGGCCCGAACACGGCCTTGCGCGGGCCGGCAATCAGGGCCTCGGCCGCTTCACGCTGCGCTGCGGACATCGCTTCGGCCGGCAGCATGGGAAGCCGCTCCGGGGCCGGGGTGGCGAAGCCCTGGCGGACAGGGGCAGCCGGATGGTTGGTGTTCACGCTAAAACTCCTGCAATGAAGTAGCTGGCGATGGTAACGCGGGGGGAAGAGCGACCGTCCCGCAGGTATGTTGAGGCAAAAAAAAGACCACCTTACGGTGGCCCTGCCAAATCCTTTGGGGGACGTCGTTGAGACTGTTGATCTGTTGATCTGTTGATCGATTTCGAGTCTTCTGCCTTTGTTTTCAGCGGTCGATGTTGTCACAGCAACAGCGCTACTTTAAAGGGTAGATAGTTTCTATGGCATCCCCTATTTGGGGGAGGAATGTCGCTTTTTTGTGTGTAACGGTGTTAAAAAATGAGTTTTTTCTTCAGATCTGTGTCTGCGCGGCGGTTTTGTGGAGCGCCGGCTTCGATGCCGGGGTGGGTTACAGGCAGACCGCGGCGGGCCAGGTCCGTCAGGCCGCAGCGGGCATCGGCAGCTCGACCACAAAAGAAGCACCGCCGCCCGGCCTGTCCTCGCAGCGCACGCTGCCGCCATGGCGCTCGGTGATGGATTTGACCAGCGCCAGGCCCAGCCCCACACCGCCTTCGCGCTCGCTGGCGCCCGGCAGGCGATAGAACGGCTGAAAAATGCGTTCACGCTGGTCCGGCGGCACACCTGGTCCGTGGTCGTTGACGCGGATCACGGCACGCCGTTGCGCACCCGCGCCGGTTTGCCCGAGCTCCAGGTTGACCTCACCGGTGCTGTAACGTCTGGCGTTTTCCAGCAGGTTGCGGATCAGGCGGCGCAGCAGGCGCGCCGAGCCCTGCAGCGTGAGGCTTTCGGTCTGGGTCGCCGTGCCGAGTGTGGCCTGCACCCGGGCACATTCCTCGGCCGCCAGACCGGTCAGGTCCAGCACCTCGAACGGTTCGGCGTCGGCCTGTTTGGTATCGAGCCGGCTGGCCAGCAGGATTTCGTCGATCAGCTGGTCCAACTCGTTGATGCTGCGCGAGATTTCGGCGCGCTGCGTCGAGCCGGCGCCGCCCCCCATCAACTCCAGGCCCATGCGGATGCGCGCCAGCGGCGAGCGCAACTCGTGCGAGGCGTTGGCCAGCAGTGATTTGTGCGAGGCCAGCAAGGCTTTCTGCGACTCCATCAGCGTCTCGATGCGCTCCGCGGCGTGGTTGAAACGTTCAGCCAGAAAAGCCACTTCGTCGCTGCCCTGGACCACCATGCGGGCCGACAGGTCGCCACTGCCCCAGCGCTCGACGCCGCGCTGCAGGCCTTCGAGCCGCTGCGTCAGCCGGCGGATGATGGGATAGGCGCCCATCGCGACAGCCAGTGCGACCAGGCCCAACATCCAGCCAAAGCCAAAGCCGTAGGGCGGGCGGTTCCAGGAGCTGCCGGGAGGGCGTTTGGGTCGGGGCAACTGCAGGTTCAGGGTCTGCCCGTCCTTGGTCAAGACATCAAACTCCAGGCCGTCGCCGAGCTTGCGGTCCGGCCGGGTCTGTGCCCGGCCGATGACTTCGCCGGCAGCGTTGTGCACCAGGACTTCGCGGATCGGCAGTTGGGGTGGGTCGGTGCTCAGTTGCCAGGCGGCGCCGACGAGAAAGGCGAGAACCACCACCGTGGCCACCACGGCGAGCCAGATCCGGACATACAGATGCGAGGTAAAACGTGACCACATCCCGGAACTCCTATAAATCCGATTTCCGGGCGCATGACTTCGTTGCCCGGTGCTCGGAATCCTCATGCACCGAAGTGCATTCCGGTGTCCTGCGCGCCGTGCGCCTCACCCTGCATCCCGGAAATCGAATTTCTGGAAGTTCCATTCGACGCACTCCGTTCAATCCTGCTGCTTGGCAAAAACGTAGCCCACACCACGTACCGTGAGGATGCGTTTGGGGTCTTTTGCATCGAGCTCGATGGCGCTGCGGATGCGCCCCATGTGCACATCGATCGAGCGGTCAAACGCTTCGAGTTCGCGGCCCCGCACGGCTTCCATGATCTGGTCGCGGGAGAGAACGCGGCCGGCGCGCTCGGCCAGCGCCACCAGCAGGTCGAACTGGTAGGAGGTCAGCTCGCAGACCTTGCCGGAGACCGACACGGTGCGCGCGTCGCGGTCGATCTCGAGCGAGCCGAAACGCAAGGTCTGCTGGCTGCCGGCCGTGCTGGCGGCCTCGCCGCCACGGCGCAGCACGGCGCGGATGCGGGCCAGCAACTCGCGCGGCTCAAAGGGCTTGGGCAGGTAGTCGTCGGCGCCGATTTCCAGGCCGACAATGCGGTCCATCGGGTCACCCTTGGCGGTCAGCATCAGCACGGCCGTGCGGCCGGCGTCGCCGCCCAGGCCCTTGATGCGCCGGCACACTTCGAGGCCGTCCATGTCGGGCAGCATCAGATCGAGGATGACCAGGTCGGGCTTGCAGCTTTGCAGCGCTTCCAGGCCCTTGCCGCCGTCAACCGCATGGGTAAACCCATAACCCGACTGACGCAGGTATTCCCCCACCATGGTCGCCAGGCGGGTGTCGTCTTCGATCATCAGAAGTTGCTGTGTCATGGGAGGGCTCACTGCGCGGGTGCTTGCGGGCTGATCAGTGTAGCCACTGGCGCCCGCCGGCGGGTTGGCCGTCAGCACGTCGGTGGTGAATGGGCTGGGGGTACGGTCACTCATGGAGGCTCCTTCGTCAATGACCGCCTCATGGTGCGCCCCGCGGAACAAGTCGCGTTAAAGCGGCTGTAAAGTTAGGTAAATCGACGCGGTCACCCGGGTCGGCACCTGCGGCGAACCCCGGAATGCTATGAAATCAATAGCTCTTGGCACCCATGAATCACGGGTTTGGCGGCATTTTCATGCGTGAAGCCAACCACACCAGCAGCAGCACCGGCGCGCCCAGCAAGGCCGTCACGGTGAAAAAACTGCTGTAACCAAACGCGTCCACATAGGTGCCCGAATAGCCGGCCAGAAACTTCGGCAGCAGCAGCATCATGGAGCTGAACAAGGCGTACTGCGTCGCCGAGTAATTGATGTTGGTCAGGCTGGAGAGGTAGGCGATGAAGGCCGCCGAGGCGATGCCGCTCGAGAGGTTGTCGGCCGAGATGACGAAAATCAGCGCATTGACATCGTGGCCTCGCGAGCCCAGCCAGGCAAACAGCAGGTTGCTGCCGGCGCTCAGGACGGCGCCCAGCATCAGCACGCGCATCACGCCAAAACGCATGGCCAGCGCCCCGCCGACAAAGGCACCGACCAGCGTCATGATCACGCCATAGATCTTGGTGACGGCCGCGACCTCGTCCTTGGTGTAACCCATGTCGACGTAGAAGGGGTTGGCCATGATGCCCATCACCACGTCGCTGATGCGGTAGACAGCGATCAGCATCAGGATCAGCGCCGCCTGTTTGCCATAACGGCGCAGGAAGTCGGCAAAGGGTTCGACCAGCGCGCTTTTCAGCCACTCGGCGGCGTTGCGCGCTGGCGGCAGCTCGCGCGGCGCCGGTTCGGGTGAAAACAGCACCGTCACCACGCCCAGCAGCATGGACGCCGCCATCGCGAAGTAGGCGATCTGCCAGGCACCGTGCTGGTAGCCGATGACACCGTCCGCACCGGTAACCTCGGCGCGCGCGGCAATCCACAGGACGCCGGCGCCGGCCCAGATCATCGCCATGCGGTAGCCGGTCTGGTAGGCCGCCGCCAGCGCGGCCTGGCGCTGCACGTCGGCCGACTCGATGCGAAAGGCGTCGAGGGCAATGTCCTGCGTCGCCGAGCCAAAGGCCACCGCCAGCGCACACCAGACCACCGGCAGCAGGGCGAGTTTGGGGTCGGTCAGCGCCATGCCGACCAGGGCCGCCATGATGACGGTCTGCGACAGCAACAGCCAGCTGCGCCTGCGTCCCAGCAGGCGCGTCAGCAGCGGAATCGGCAAGCGGTCCACCAGCGGCGCCCAGACCCATTTGAAGCCATACGCCAGCCCGACCCAGCTCAGGTAACCAATGGTGGTGCGGTCAATGCCGGCCTCGCGCAGCCAGAAACTCAGCGTGCCGAACACCAGCAAAAGCGGCAGGCCGGCGGAAAACCCCAGCAGCAGCATGCGCAGGGTCGGCGCCTCGAGGTAGACGCGCAAGGTCTCTCCCCAGCTTGGGCGCGCAGGCGGAGCGGGAGCGATTGCGGAAAGATGAGCTTCAGAAAGCGGCGTTGGCTGACGTTTTGCCTGGGGATCGTCGGATAAGGTCTCGCTCATGCGGGAATAATACGCTGGGGGCCGTTTTGCCCGACCGGCCGGAACCTGCCCCTTTATTTGGAGAAGGCGATGACATTTGCGTTGAGACTGACCCTGGCGGCCTTGTCCGCAGCCTTGTTGCTGAGCGCGGCGCCGGCCCAGGCCCAACGTGAGGGGGTGGCCGTCGGCGGCAACTCGGGCTTCACCCAGCTGGTGCCGGCGGGGGAGATCGAGCAGGCCTCCCGGCAGCAATACGCCAAGATGCTGCAGGAGGCGGCGGCCCAGAAGGCGCTGGCCCCAGCCAGCCATCCGCAGTTGCAGCGGCTGCGCCGCATTGCCCAGCGCATCATCCCGCATGCCGTGGCCTGGAACCCGCGTGCGAAGGACTGGCAGTGGGAGGTCAACCTGATTGGCAGCAAGCAGATCAACGCGTTTTGCATGCCGGGCGGAAAAATCGCCTTTTACACCGGCATCCTGGACCAACTGCAGCTGAACGACGATGAGGTGGCCATGATCATGGGCCACGAAATGGCCCATGCCCTGCGTGAACACGCGCGCGAGCGCATGGGCAAGTCGACGGCCACCAACATCGGTGCCAGCCTGCTGTCGCAACTGCTGGGCCTGGGGGATCTGGGCCAGACCGTCGCAGGTCTCGGCGTGGAACTGATCAACCTGCGTTTTGGCCGCGAAGACGAGTCGGAGGCCGATCTGGTCGGCATGGAACTCGGCGCGCGCGCCGGTTTTGACCCGCGCGCCGGCATCACACTCTGGCAGAAAATGGCCGCGGCCAGCAAGGGCGCACCACCGCAGTGGCTGAGCAGCCACCCAGCCGGCACCACGCGGATTGCCGATATGGAGCGCACCCTGCCCCGGGTGATGCCGCTGTACGAGCGGGCCCGCAAAGGTTGACGGGCCTCAGACGCGGGCCGCTACCGGCCTGTCGGTTAAGCTGACAGGTTGACGATGCCTTCTTCCTCCAACGCCGGCGCGGACGCCGGCAACAAAACACCTCTGGCCGCTGCTGTTTTCTGGCTGCAATCGTTCCGTCCTGCGCGAACCAGGATCAACGCGTGGGAACGCTGGCGCATTGTCCTGGGGTCCTTTGTCGGCATCCTGGTCGCCGGCCTGGCCTGCCATATGGCGGGTGGCACGGACGCCTCCGGCCTGCTGTGGTTGGTTGCACCCATGGGCGCCAGTGCGGTGCTGGTTTTCGGGGTGCCGGCCAGTCCGCTGGCCCAGCCCTGGTCGGTGGTCGGCGGCAACACGCTGTCGGCGTTGGTGGGCATTGCCTGCGCGCGCTGGATCGGCCCATCGGAACTGGCCGCTGCCGTAGCCGTCGGCGCCGCCATCGGCCTGATGCTGGCCCTGCGCTGCCTGCACCCGCCCGGGGGGGCTTCGGCCCTGATGATGGTGCTGGGCGGCATCACCGATCCCTGGTTTGCGCTGTTCCCGGTATTGTTCAACGCCGTGCTGCTGGCGCTCGCCGGGATTGCCTACAACAATGCCACGCGGCGGGCCTACCCCCACCGACAACAGCCCGTCGCGGACAGGGAAAATCTCAGCCAGGCCCGGGCCGCCGATGCCGACCTGGACGCGGTACTCGCCCGATACAACCAGGTGCTGGACGTCAGCCGCGACGATTTGCAGGCGCTGCTGGAGCAGATGAAATGGCAGGCCTACCAGCGCAAGCTGGCCGGGATCCGCTGCGCGGACATCATGTCGCGCGACCTGGTGACGGTGACCCACAGCACGTCGCTGGCGCATGCCTGGGCGCTGCTGCGGGAGCGCCGCATCAAGGCCCTGCCGGTGGTGGACGCCGACTTCCGCATTGTGGGCATCGTCACGTTGGCCGACTTCATGCGTGCGGCCGAACTGGAGGGCTACCAGGACATGGACGCCAAGCTGCGCAAGCTGCTGGGCGCCATCGGTCCGTCCGGCAAACCGCCGGTGGTGGGCCAGATCATGACGCGCCAGGTGCGGGTGGCCAGCGAGCAGCGTTACCTGGTGGACCTGGTGCCGCTGTTTGGCGGCACCGGGCACCACCACATTCCCATCATTGCCGATAACGGGCGGCTGACGGGCATCATCACGCAGTCAGACATGGTGGCGGCGCTGTTCGAGCCGACGAAGCAACCGCTCTGAGCCGGTTCCCCTGTGCCGGCAGCCGTGGTTTAATAAAAAGCAGCATGAAAAACCGCCCTGACACAGCCCAACCTGCAGTCCCCGGGGCGGCAAGCGCGGTGAGCGCCGGAGAGGATCTGGCATGAGCACGCCGCAAGAGGAGTTCCAGCGATTCCTTGCCGAGCAGCGGGTCGAGTACCAGCGCAGCCTGCCCGAAAAAATAGCCGAGATACGCGCGTTGTGGCAGGTGGTCAACGCAGACGCGGACGCACCCAAACCGATGAAAGATCTGGAGCGCATGGCCCATACCCTGGCCGGTACCGCCGGGACACTGGGTTATCGGGAAATAGGCACAGCCGCCAAGGCGCTGGAGCTGCTGGTGGAGCACGCGGTGGTCGCCGGGCCGGACCTGACCCTGACCCAGCGCTCCGAGATTGCCCGGGCCATCGAGACGCTGCAGGGCGCCCTGCCCGCCGGATGATGGTTGCCCGGCTGCGTTTTCCACTTCATACTTGCGCATCCGAAGCGGGCCGCCCTCCGCAGCGCGACTGAGCCACCTGTTATTGACCACAAGGACCCCGAATGCCCAAACCCCTCGCCCGAATCCTGTATGTGGAAGACGAGCCTGATATCCGTGCGGTTGCCCAGATGGCCCTGGAGGCTGTCGGCGGCTTCACCGTGATTGCCTGCCCGTCCGGCAGCGAGGCGCTGGCGGCAGCCCCCACCGCGCAGGCCGACCTGCTGCTGCTTGACGTCATGATGCCGGGCATGGACGGCCCGAGCACGCTCAAGGCCCTGCGGGCGCTGCCCGCCACGGCCGGCACGCCGGTGATTTTCATGACTGCCAAGGTGCAGGCCGCCGAAGTGGCGCAGTACCGTGAGCTCGGTGCGATCGACGTGATTCACAAGCCGTTTGATCCGATGGAGCTGTCAGCGCAGATCAGCCACATCTGGGCGCAGCGGGGGCAATAAAAACATTTGCGCCTGCAGCCCGTCCGGAACGCTTCATGCGCAGAACCGGATTCGCCGCCGGCCATTGAGGCCAGACCCGTCCCAGCACCCCGCCCCATGCCCAACCCCCTTCCGCCGGACCTGCCCGGCGCGCCTGCGCTGAGCCGTCACGACCCGGCCTCGCTGTCGGCCTGGGCGCCCCTGAGTTCGCCGGTTTTCCGCATGTTGTGGGGCACCTGGATGGCCGCCAACATCTGCATGTGGATGAACGACGTTGCCGCCGCCTGGCTGATGACCTCGCTGACCACCTCGCCGATCTGGGTGGCGCTGGTGCAGTCCGCCTCGACGCTGCCGGTCTTCCTGCTGGGTTTGCCCAGCGGCGCCCTGGCCGACATCCTGGACCGGCGCCGCTACTTCATCATCACGCAGTTCTGGGTGGCCGCCGTGGCCCTGGTGCTGTGCCTGACGATTGTCATGGGCGCCATGACCGCGCCGCTGCTGCTGGCGCTGACTTTCGCCAACGGCGTCGGGCTGGCCATGCGCTGGCCGGTGTTTTCGGCGATTGTTCCGGAGCTGGTGCCGCGCGCGCAATTGCCGGCGGCACTGGCGCTCAATGGCATCGCCATGAATGCTTCGCGCATCATTGGCCCGCTGGTGGCGGGGGCGCTGATTGCCGGCGCCGGGAGCGAATACGTTTTCATCCTCAACGCCGTGCTGTCGCTGGTGTCCGGTTTTGTGATCATGCGCTGGCGCCGCGAGCACGTGCCCAGCCCGCTGGGCCGCGAGCGCCTGATCAGCGCCATGCGTGTCGGCGTACAGTTCGTGCGCCAGTCGGCACGCCTGCGCGCAGTGCTGCTGCGGGTGGCGCTGTTTTTCTTTCACTCCACCGCCTTGCTGGCCCTGCTGCCGCTGGTAGCGCGCGGCCTGCACCGCGGCGGTGCCGGCACCTTCACGCTGCTGCTGGCGTCCATGGGCTCGGGCGCAATTTTTGTGGTGGCCTTCTTGCTGCCGCGGCTGCGCCGCACCTTCTCGCGCGATGCGCTGGTGCTGGGCGGCATGGGCCTGCAGTCGGCGTCCACGGCCATCATCGCCTTCGCCCCGAATGCCTACGTCGCCGCGCCGGCCATGTTCCTGGCCGGCGCGGCGTGGATCACCACCGCCAACACCCTGAGTGTGTCGGCGCAGCTCGCCTTGCCCGACTGGGTGCGCGCGCGCGGCATGTCGATTTTCCAGATGGCGATCATGGGTGCCAGCGCGCTGGGCGCGGCGGTCTGGGGCCAGATTGCGACCGTGACCAGTGTCCCGACCAGCATGCTGATCGCCGCATCTACCGCGATGGTGGCCATGGGTGTCACGCAATGGCTGCTGCGCGACCGCAGCATTGAGGAGGACCTGACGCCGTCGCGCGAGTTCAAGGTGCCCAGCGCAGAAGCGCCGCCCCTGACCGGCCAGGTGCGCACCATGATCGAGTACCGCGTCGATCCGGCGCGGGCGCACGAATTTCGCACGCTGATGCAGGAAAGCCGGCGCAGCCGCCTGCGCCAGGGGGCGCTGGCCTGGGATCTGTTGCGCGACATCTCGGACCCGGGACGTTACGTCGAGCAGATCACCGACGAATCCTGGACCGAACACCTGCGCCGCTTTGACCGCGTGACGGCGGGCGACGTGGCTCTGCGCGACCGCAAGCTGGCGTTTCACCGGGGCGAGACGCCGCCTGTGGTGACGCGGCTGGTGCTGGAGAGTTGACAGCGCTTGGTTGCCGGGCTCGCCCATGCTGCAATCAACGCTGTTTTTTCTGATCGTTTCGGTGGCCCCTTCCGGCGGCTCCACGCGTCGCCAGCAAGCAGGCGGGCAGATGCGCGATAAAGTGTAAAAATGGGCTGAAACCCTTATGGAATGCGCGTCATCAGCTCATATATCCATAGCATCCGGAGGCGGCAGCACTTCTTCCTCTTCTTCGTCCGGCAACGGCTCCGTGGCGCGGCGCGGATCCGGCCGTTCGCCGATCTGCTGGCGCCACATCGCGTAATACAGGCCCTTGCGCTCCAGCAGCGCGGCATGGTCACCGCTTTCCACGATGCGTCCCTTCTCCAGCACGAAGATGGTGTTGGCATGCATGATGGTCGAGAGCCGGTGGGCGATCAGCAGCGTGATCTGGCTGCTGCGCGCCGACACACGCCGCACGGTGTCGGTGATCTGTTCTTCGGTGATGGAGTCGAGCGCCGAGGTGGCCTCGTCGAAAATCAGCAGGCGCGGCTGGCGGATCAGCGCGCGCGCAATCGACAGGCGCTGCTTTTCGCCGCCGGACAGCTTGGTGCCCATCTCGCCGATCTGCGTGTCCAGGCCCTCGGGGGACTTGTCCAGCAGGTAGGCGCAGGAGGCCTGCTCCATCGCCGCCACAATTTCCGCATCGGTGGCGTCGGCTTTCACGAACTGCATGTTGTCGCGGATGGTGCCGGCAAACAGGTGCGTCTCCTGCGTCACAAAGCCGATCTGCCGGCGCGCCTCGTTGTAGCGCAGGTCCCGCGTCGAGATGTCGTTGTAGAAGACCTCGCCACTGGCCGGCGTGTACAGGCCCACCAGAAGCTTCACCAGCGTCGATTTGCCCGAGCCGGACGGGCCCACAAAGGCAATCGTGTCGCCCAGGCCGGCAGAAAAGGAAATGTCCTCCAGCGCGTTGTCGGGCGCGCCCTTGTGCCGGAAGCTGACATTGGCAAAGCGCAGGTGGGTGACCGGTCCAATGTCCTGCGGCGACTCGGGCTGCCGCTCCACCGGCTTTTTCATGAGCACGTCGAAGTTCAGCAGCGAGGCCTCGACCTCGCGCCAGGCGACGATCACGTTGCCGAGGTCCTGCAGCGGCGCAAAAATCGCCACCGAGATGAATTGCATGGCAATCAGCTCGCCGGTGCTCAGCACGTCACGGAAGATCAGCCAGAGCAGGGCAAACAGGATGCCGAGCTTGAGCAGGCTCAGCGTCGTGCCCTGCAGAAAGGACAGCAGGCGGATGCGTTTGACCTTGCGCATCTCAAGCGCAAACACCTGCAGGGTCTGCGCCTGCAGGCGCCGGATCTCGGTGAAGGTCAGGCCCAGGCTCTTGATCAGTTCGATGTTGCGCAGCGATTCCGCGATGAAGCCCGAGTTGCGGTTGGTCTCGCGCACGATGGAGCGCTGCTGCGTCTTGATCTCGCGGCTCAGCAGCCCGGTCAGCCCGCCCATCACCAGCACACCCACCAGGAACACCGGCACCAGCAACCAGTGGGTGGTGATGGCGTACCAGCAGAGAAACCCCATGCCGACCAGCGCGGCAAACACGGTGTTGATGAAGATGTTGATGAAGCGTTCGCAGTCGGCGCGCACTTTCTGCAGCAGCGACAGAGTTTCCCCGCTGCGCAGGTCCTCGAACTCCTGGAACTTCAGGCGCAACACCTGGCGCAGCCCGTCGTTGAAGATCTGCGTGCCGAAGCGCTGCACCACCAGCCGCGTCACATACTCCTGCAGCGCCCTGGCCAGCCGCGACAACACGGCGACCACCACCGCCAGGCCGAGCAGCCAGAGCACGCCCGACACCCGCTGCGCATCGGACATGCCGGGGTGGCCGACCGCATAGCCGTCGATGATCTTGCCGAAAATGATCGGATCGACCAGGGCCAGCACCTGGCTGATGGCCGCCAGCAGCAGCGCCAGCGCCGCCAGGGCGCGATGCGGACGCAGGTAGGTCCAGAGGATGTGCATGGCTTGAGTTTAAGGAAGATGGAACGCGCTCTCTTTTTCTCTCTTCTTGCTTCTTCGCGCAGGTGTCGCGCAACCAGGCGGCTGGCTGGATGGTGTTCAGACCAGCACCATCGCGAAGTCGGCCTTGCCGACATTGCATTCCGGACAGACCCAGCCGGCGGGCACCGCAGCCCAGGGCGTTCCCGGGGCGATGCCGTCCTCGGGTCGGCCGGCCGCCTCGTCATAGATAAAACCGCAGACGACACACATGTAGACGTTCATGAATTCCTCACGGGGGATGATTTCCGAGGGGAGGGGGCGGGACGCTGACCTTGTCAGTCGTCATCGTGGGCTTGTCCGGCCGCCGGGCTGTTCCAGGCCCTGGCCGGGATCAGTCCGTGACTCGACTGCTGCCACTCCCAGGCACCGAAGGCCAGCACGGCGAGCAGCAGCAACGCGGCCAGCCAGGCGCGGTTCTTCTGCACCAGATCCGGCCCCTTGCCGTCGATCCGGCCGGTCAGCATGGGCAGGGCCTGGTTTTTGCGCCGCAGCAGGCTCAGGCCCGCGATCAGCGCCAGGTGGGCCAGAACGACAAACAGAAACGCCTCGCCGAAAAATTCGTGGACGTCTTCCAGCCAGTCGCCGCCGAGAAAGTCGCCCCAGTCGTTGTAGGTGGCATAACCGCTGAGCGTCAGCGGCACCACCAGCAGCAGCAGGGCCACCACGGCCAGCGCCATCAGCAGGTTCTGGCCCTGCCGCCAGTTGATGCCGGCCAGCGACCGGCTGTGCGTGAGCGAGCGCAGCCAGGCCGGCGCGCCGACAAGCTTGCGCCACATCAGGCCCAGGCCCGCCTGGCGCGGACCCAGCAGGCCATACAGCACACGAAACACCAGCAGGCCGGCCAGGGTGTAGCCGAGCGTGACATGCAGCAGCCGCCAGCTTTCGCCGTCAGCGGTCACGTAAGCGCCCAGAAAGCTCAGCGCAAACAGCCAGTGGAACATGCGCGTGGGCGCATCGGTCACCCGGCGGCCCGGCGTGGCCGTTGCGCGCATGGTGGGGGTGGTGGTGGGAATGACGGGGGTGGCATGCATGGTGGTTCTCCTTGGGGTTAGGGCCTGTTCACACTATTTATGCAAGATGCGTTGCGAGTCAAAAAGGCCATGCGCGAGGCGCAAAATGCAGCCGGGCTGGAGCCCGGCCAGGCTTTGCAACGCTGCGCATGGCCTTTTTGGCCGCAACCCGGAGGGAACGTGGTTAAAACAGCACCACTCGTCGTTGCACTCCTAGCCCAGCCGCCCAGGCTGAGCGTCGTCGCGCGCCTAGATTGGCGCTGTTTTAACCACGTTCGCACTTGCATAAATAGTGTGAACAGGCCCTAGTCGTTCCAGGCCCGGCGATAACGGGCGTCGAGCCCGACCGGGAAGCGGAGGTTGTCGTCGTTGAAGTCACCCTTGTCGGCCGCGGTGTGGCACGCCGCGCAGTTGGCTGCACTCTTGACGCTGGCGTGTTTCCAGACAGCGGGATCGACCTTGCGGTGTTTGCGTTCAAACCAGGCCGAGCGGGTGATGCGGTCCTGCGGCGGCTCTTCCACCACGCGTTTGTAGGTGCCCGCGTTGACCTTCAACCAGGCGCTCAGCTGCTGCACCGTGGCCGCGTCCAGCGAGGCGTCGGTGCCGTAGTGCTTGTCCAGGCCGGTCATGATGCGTTCCCAGGAGCGGGCCGGCAGCAGGCCCGGCGGGTAGGCGGTGTGGCAGGCGGCGCACTCCTGGGTGTAGGCCGCAGGCACCTTGCCCGGCAGCAAACGGCTGCTGTCGGCCCGGACCAGGGCGGGCAGCGCAGCCAGGGCAAAGGTGGCGGCGATCAGCAGGGAGCGGACGGCGGGGAGGGTGTTCATGAAGAAACTCCGGTGGGTGAACGGCATGGCTCAGGGCTTGAGGCTGTTGAGGTAGGCCAGCAGATCGGCTTTTTCGCCAGCGCTGCATTCGCGGCTCAGCACATCGTTGCAGTTGCGGCGGAACCACTTGTCCACCTTGGCGGTGTCGGTGAAGGCCTTGGGATTGAACGCCGGGGCCAGTGGTGCAATCGACTTGCTGGTACTGGCATGTTTGCCCTGCGCCGTGGGTGGCGTGCCGTGGCATGAGGCGCAGGACCATTCACCGCCGTGTCGGGTAGTGAAAAAGGTCCGGCCCTTGTCGGCGTTGCCGGGGGTTCCGGCCTGGACGCTCCAGTGGCTGAGCTGCTGCGCCGGCGTGGTGTCGCCCGCCTGGCTGGTGGCGGGCAGCAGTGCACTGGTCAGCACGGCGGCTGCGGGAAAGAGGCTGCGGATCAGGGGCATGGCTGGGCTTTCTGCGTTTCGGGGGGTGTGGGCGGGTCTTGCCGGGGATGGCATGTATTTTTGGCAAGGGCGCTTGAACCGTTCCTGAAGACGCCGTTCATCTGCGGTTCACAATGGGTGCAGGACAATCACGCCATGACCTCCGTCCAGCCTTTCTTCCTGACCGGCCAGCGCCGCCGTTCGCGGCCGGGTGGTCTGGGGGTGCTGGCGCTGCTGGTGGGCAGCCTGGCGCTGCAGCCGGCCTGGTCCGGCAGCAAGGACGACCACAACCGTGCACGGCAGGCGGTTCAGGCTGGCCAGGTGTTGCCGCTGCGCAGCGTGCTGGAACGGCTGGAGCGCGAGCACCCGGGCCAGGTCATGGAAGTCGAACTGGAGCAGGAGGAGGGCCGCTGGATCTACGAAGTCAAGTTGCTGCAACCGCAGGGCCAGCTGGTCAAGCTCAAGCTGGATGCCCGGACCGCCACTCTGTTGCCCGGCAAGGGCAACAGCAGACACGACGAGCGCCGCGGCGGCCGTGACGCGCGTCCCTGACACCCCGCTGCCAGCCCATGCGCATCCTCCTGGTTGAAGACGAACCCACGCTGCGCGCCCAGCTGCGCGCCGGCCTGGTGGACGCCGGCTATGCGGTGGACGTGGCCGACAACGGCCGCGACGCCCACTTCCTGGGAGCTACCGAAGCCTTCGATGCCGTGGTGCTCGACCTGGGCCTGCCGGTGCTCGACGGCCTGACCGTGCTCAAGCGCTGGCGCGACGGCGGGCGAACCATGCCGGTGCTGATCCTGACGGCGCGCGACAACTGGCACGACAAGGTCGCCGGCATCGATGCCGGGGCCGATGACTACCTCACCAAACCTTTTCACATGGAAGAGCTGCTGGCACGGGTGCGCGCGCTGATCCGCCGCGCCAGCGGCCTGGCCTCGGCGGTGTTGCAGTGCGGCGCGCTGGCGCTGGACACACGCAGCGGCCGCGTCACGCTGGCCGGCCAGCCCGTGAGCCTGACCAGCCATGAGTACAAGGTGCTCGACTACCTGATGCACCGCCCGGGCGCGGTGGTGTCGCGCACCGAACTCACCGAACACATTTACGCCCAGGATTTCGAGCGCGACTCCAACACCATCGAGGTGTTTGTGGGCCGCCTGCGCCGCAAGCTGCCGCCCGAACTGATCGAAACGGTGCGCGGGCTCGGTTACCGGCTGGTGCCCCCGCCATGAGCCTCTGGCGCCGGGCCACGTCGCTGCGTTTTCGGCTGCTGGCCGCGACGCTGGTGGCACTGGTGCTGGCGCTGCTGCTCGCGGGCGTGCTGCTCAGCGGCCTGTTTCGCGACCACGTGATGCGGCAGTTTGAGGCGGCCCTGACGCAGCAACTCGACCAAGTCACCGCCCGGCTCGAATTCGATGCCGCCGGCCAGCCGCTGATCGACCCGCAGGCCCTGTCCGACCCGCGCTGGCAAAAACCCTATTCGGGGCTGTACTGGCAGCTGGACCGCACCACCGCCGACGGTCTGTCCCGCGCGGGCGTGCTGCGCTCGCGCTCGCTGTGGGACACCAGCCTGCCGCTGCTCGCCGACGAACTGGCCGATGGCGCGGTGCATGTGCACCAGGGCAAGGGCCCGCTGGACGCCCCGCTGCTGATCCTCGAGCGCAAGGTAAAAATCGCCGAACAGCCCGACGCCCGCTGGCGTATCGTGGTCGCGGCCGACCTGCAGGAAGTCACCGGGGCCGTGGACAGCTTCAATGGCGTGATGGCCGCTTCGCTGGCGGTGCTGCTGGTGTTGCTCGTGCTGGCGGCGCTGGCGCAGGTGGCGGTGGGGCTGTCGCCGCTGCGCACCATGCAGCGCGCGCTGGCCGATGTGCATGAAGGGCGGACGCAGCGCCTGCAGGGCCGCTTTCCCACCGAAGTGCAGCCGCTGATCGACGATTTCAACGACGTGCTCGACCGCAACACCGAGGTGGTGGCGCGCGCGCGCACCCAGGCGGGCAACCTGGCCCATGCGCTCAAGACGCCGCTGTCGGTGCTGGACCAGGCCGCGGCCGGGACCCTGGCGGCGCAGGGCAGCGAGCTGGCCCGGCTGGTGAAGGAGCAGGTCGGGCTGTCGCGCCGCCACATCGACTGGCACCTGGCCCGCGCCCGCGTGGCCGCGACCCAGCGCCTGCCTGGCCAGCGTACCGCGCTCGGGCCGGTGCTGGCCGGCCTGGTGCGGGTGATGGAGCGGGTCCATGCCGCAAGAGGCGTTGCCATCACCGTGCAAGCTGCCGATGTGCCGCTGTTTTTCGCCGGCGAGGAACAGGACTTGCAGGAAATGCTGGGCAATCTGCTGGACAACGCCTGCAAGTGGGCAGGTTCCACCGTGACGGTCCATGCCGAAGCCGTCATGGGCAGTAAGCCGCCCCAGATGCAGATCCATATCCAGGACGATGGGCCCGGGATCAACGCCGCACATCTCGCTTTGGTGGGGGCCCGCGGCCTGCGTCTGGACGAGTCGGTGCCCGGCACGGGCCTGGGCCTGGCCATCGTGCAGGACCTGGTCGGCCTGTACGGCGGTGAGCTCACCTTGCAGCCGGCCGGCGGCGGTGGGCTGCGCGCCACTTTGCGCCTGCCCGCCGCTACGGCGTTTGGTGCCAGCGCAGGGGTCAGAGCGTGAGGGCGTCGTCCAGCGTGACCGTCGCGTGGTCGGAAAAGCGCTGGGTTTTGTAAATCGTTTCGCTTTGGGCCAGGGCCGCCACGGCCGGCGTAGCCAGGTGGTACTCAATGCGACATTAAACCTACATTTGTTGCTTTCCTTGTTGAGTTCCGTCGAAATCTGACCCTCGATCCCTACGCCGAGAAGCTGGCCGCCTGGCTGGGAATCGAGGCAACAAAATCGCGGAAACAGCGGCGCACTTTGAGGCCAGGGATTGAGGTCATAGTCCACGACAAATGGCGCATGGTCGCTGAAGCGCTGATCCTTGTAAATGGATGCACTTCGAGCAAGCGCAGCAATGGCTGGAGTTGCTATTGGATGGTCGCGTCGCCAGCCCACGTTCTTGGCAGAGGCCCGCCTTGAACCCGAACTCTTCCCGCAGGCGGAATTGAGCTTGTACTGCAGGTCGTTGCCACGGAATTCGGCGAGCCAGAGTCGTGCCAAGACATTGCGGTTAGCATATCCGGCTGGAGAATCAATGCGGATATTGCTTGTAGAGGATGACAAGGTGCTGGCGGACGCGCTCTCGCGGGCGCTGGTGCAGTCCGCCCACGCCGTAGACATGGTCTCCACCGGTGAGATGGCCGACCATGCGCTCATCCTCGGCATTTACGACCTGGCGATCCTGGACATCGGCTTACCGGGGCTGAGCGGATTGGACGTGCTGCGGCGGCTGAGGGCACGGCGGTCCACGACGCCAGTGCTGATGCTCACTGCCTTCGACACCCTCCAGGACCGCGTCCGCGGGCTAGATCTAGGCGCCGACGATTACCTGGCCAAGCCCTTTGACCTGCCGGAGCTGGAAGCGCGCGTGCGGGCGCTGCTGCGCCGCGGCACCAACTCCACGCCTTACCTAGAGCACGGCCTGCTGCGCTTCGATACGGTGGGCCGCCGCGTGTTCTACGAGAAGCGACCGCTGGAGCTGTCGCCGCGCGAGCTCGCCGTGCTGGAACTGCTGCTGATGCGCGCGGGGCGTGTCGTGAGCAAGGAGCAGATGGTCAACCATCTCTATGGGTGGGGCGACGAGGTCGGTGACAACGCGATCGAGGTCAACATCTACCGACTCCGCAAGAAGCTGGAGCCGTTCGGATGTGAGATCCGCACCGTGCGCGGCATGGGCTATCTGATGGACCGCAGCGATGCGGAAGCCTGAGCCGCGACTGCGGCGCAAGCTGCTGGCTTGGCTGCTCGGGCCGCTCGCCGTGCTGCTGGTGCTGGATACCGCTGCCGCCTACTGGAACTCGCTGCGTTTTTCCGACCTCGCTTACGACCGTGCGCTGTACGAGATCGGACGCGAGATCGTGCTGCACGTGAAGCTCGATGGCATCCGCCCCCGGCTCGACCTCTCGGAGGCCGCGGACAAGATCCTGCTGCTGGATCAGGACGACCGGCTCTTCTACCGCGTCGTCAGCGAGGACGGTACGCTGTTGGGAGGCGATGTGGGAATGCCGCCGCCGCGCGTGGCTGAGAGTGCCAAACCGCGCTTTTACGGCGATGCGTTGCGCGGGGAGCCGGTACGGATGATGGTGGCCCGGATGCCAATCGGTGCAGGCGCCGGTGCTCCGCTGGTCCTGGTGCAGGTTGCTGAAACCCTCAACAAGCGCACGCGCTTCGCGTGGGAGATGGTCGCCAACGTGGTGCTGCCGCAGCTGCTGCTGATCGTGATGGCCACGGCGGTGGTCTGGTTCGGCGTCTCGCGTGGGCTCGAGCCGCTGCAGCGGCTGCGGCGCGCGGTGTCGGACCGCTCGCACCTGGATCTGAGTCCGATCGACACCCAGGACGTTCCGGGAGAGGTGCGGCCGCTGGTGGACGAAGTCAACGAGCTGATGGCGCGCCTGGGGCGAACCTTCGACTTTCAGAATCGCTTTGTGGCCGATGCCACCCACCAACTGAAGACGCCGGTAAGCGGCCTGAAGGCCCAGATCGAGCTGGCGCTGCGGGAGAACGACGCGGAGCGGGTGCGTCATTCACTTGCGCAGCTCTATATCAGCGCCGATCGGCTGTCGAGGCTGGTGCGCCAGTTGCTTTCGCTCGCCCGCAACGAGCCCGGTGGGCTCGACTCCATGCAGCTGCAGCCGCTGGACCTGAACGCTCACGCCGTGGAGATAAGCATGGACTGGGTGCCGCAGGCGATCAAACGCAACATCGACCTGGGCTTCGAAGGGACCGATCATCCGCTGGTGATCGACGCCGACGGGGACCGGTTGCGTGAACTGATCAACAACCTGATCGACAACGCGATCCGCTACAGCCAGCCAGGCGGCCGGGTGACCGTGCGGGTGGGCCAGAGCGGGAACGACCAGTGCCGCCTGGCCATTAGCGACGACGGCCCCAGCATCCCGGTGGAGGAGCGCACGCGCATCTTCGAACGCTTTCACCGCCTCCTCGGTACGCAGGAGGATGGCAGCGGCCTCGGTCTCGCCATTGTCAGCGAGATCGCCACACTGCACGGCGCGCGCATCACGCTCGAGGAAGACACCGACGGCGTGGGCAACACCTTCAGCGTCTTCTTCCCTTTGCGGGCGGTCTGAGCCGCGCAGCAGGCGGCTGTAAGCTGACCGACAGCTTGCAGATAACTGGCTGTCAGTGCGCCGGCAGAAAGGTGACAGCACAGGTCCGTAACCTCAAGGAGGTCGGAACCAAGGTGGTTCCGCATCTTTTTTGAGGAGACACCATGTCGTTTTTGCTCACTCCGGAATTCTGGATCGCCCTGTCGCAGATCATCTTGATCAACATCGTTCTAAGCGGCGACAACGCCGTCGTCATCGCGATGGCCTCCCGCTCGCTGCCGCCCGCGCAGCAGAAGAAGGCGATTCTGTTCGGTAGCGTCGGCGCCATCGTGCTGCGCGTGGTCCTGACCTTCTTTGCCGTCTACCTGCTGACGCTGCCGTACCTCAAGCTGGTGGGCGCCGCGCTGCTGCTGTGGATCGGCATTGGCCTGCTGAACAGCGAGGACGACGGGGAGAACCTGGCAGGCCACTCCAGCCTGGCTGCGGCCATCAAGACCATCGTGGTCGCCGACCTGGTCATGAGCTTGGACAACGTCATCGGGGTCGCAGCCGCCGCCAAAGGCAACGTTGCGCTGCTGGTGTTCGGTCTCGTGATCAGCATTCCCCTGATCATTTTCGGCAGCACCCTGATCCTGAAGCTGATGGGCCGTTTCCCGGTGATCATCACCCTCGGGGCCGGCCTGCTCGGTTGGGTGGCCGGCGAAATGGCGATGACGGATCCGGCGATCGCCGGTTGGGCCGCCAACCAGCATGCGCTGCACAACGCGGTTCCCGCACTCGGTGCCGTGTTCGTGGTGGCGGTAGGCAAGTGGCTGACCAGTCGCCAGCAGCCGGCAACGGCCAACCAAGCCGCCGCGTGAAGGTGCCCGCATGAGACAAATTTTGATACCCATTGACCCGAGCCAGCCGGTCCGGACGCGCTCGGCCATCGAGCAAGCCGTGCGCATTTGCCGGGAAGAGCCGGTGACCATTCGCCTCCTGCGGGTGCAGCCCAAGGTCTCCGGTCACGTCGCGATGTTCTTCGACAAGCGCGAGCTGCGCGAGTTGCAGCTAGGCGCAGGCGCCGAGGACCTGCAGTTCGCGCAGAGTCTGCTCGACGCGGCTGGCGTGTCTTACACCAGCACCGTGCTGGTGGGGCGCAGTGCCGAGACCATCATTGCGGCAGCTCGCGACTATGGCTGCGACCGCATCGTCTTCGGCCGGGAGGAACCTAGCCTGGCAGGAAAGATCTTCGGTTCGCTGGCGCAGCAGGTGCACCAGCTACTTGGCGCGAGCGGCGACCCCCAGATCATCGGCTCCTGACCAAGGCCCCTCGGCGGGCTTCAGCGGTCCGGCCGCTCCAAGGGAGCGGCCTGGCGCCGCGGTGAGCGCGTCCGAGTCAGTTCAGACGCGAATGTCTGCTCCGGGTCGGTAACACTAGTTTGCTGCCCCAAACGGAAGCCTCACAGGTTCATGTCGTAGTCCACGCTCATCGGTGCATGGTCTGAAAAGCGCTGCTCCTTGTAGATGTGCTCGCTGCGTGCCAGCGCTGCAAACGCGGGCGTGGCCAGGTGGTAGTCGAGTCGCCAGCCGACATTTTTTGCATAGGCCTGGCCGCGGTTGCTCCACCAGGTGTAGGCCGCGTCGGTGGCCGTGGGCTGCAGCTTGCGGTAGACATCCACCATGCCGCCGCCGCGAATGGCTTTCACCGAGGGCTGGCCGGTGCCACCGGTCATCTCTTCCAGTGCTTCTTCGGCCACCTCGGCATCGCGCAGCAAGTCGCTCATCCAGGCGCGTTCCTCGGGCAGAAAGCCGCTGTTCTTTTTGTTGCCCTTGAAGTTTTTCAGGTCGATCTCCTGGTGCGCAATGTTGATGTCACCGCACAACACGAAGTCGCGTGTTTCCTTCAGGCTGGCCAGGTAGGGGTAGAACTCCGCGAGAAAGCGGAACTTGGCCGCCTGGCGCTCCTCACCGGAGGAGCCGCTCGGAAAGTAGCAGCTGATGATCGACAGCTTGGGCACCTGCTTGCGGCCGGGGCGGTCGAAACGCAGCTCCACATAACGGCCTTCGGCGTCGAATTCGGTGGAACCGTAACCGGTGATCACGTCGCTGGGCTCGTGGCGGGTGTAGATGGCCACGCCGGAGTAACCCTTTTTCTCGGCGAAGTGAAAGTGGCCCTTGAGCCCGGCGATGTCCTCGAAGCGGCCGGCCACGTCGGCCGCCTGGGCCTTGAGTTCCTGCACGCAAATACAATCCGGTTGGGTCTGGCCCACCCATTCCTGCAGTCCCTTGCTGGCTGCGGAACGGATGCCATTGAGATTCAGGCTGGTTAATTTAAACATGGGACTTCCAATGAGCATCACAACGGTCACGCCGGAGAAAAAACAGGACAGCAGCCAAACCGCCGAAGACGGCCGGCTGGCGCAGGAATTCGTGCAGTTTGCCATTGAGTCGGGCGTGCTGCGTTTTGGCGAGTTCAAGACCAAGGCCGGGCGCCTCAGCCCCTACTTTTTCAATGCGGGGCTGTTTGACGACGGCGCCAAACTGGGCCGGCTTGCGCAATTTTATGCGCGCGGCCTGCTGCTCGAGGAGAAAACGCGCGGCCTGCAGTTCGACATGATTTTTGGCCCGGCCTACAAGGGCATCCCGCTGGCGGCGGCGGTGGCCGTGGAGCTCGCCCGGCTGGGCCGCAACGTGCCCTTTGCCTACAACCGCAAGGAAGCCAAGGACCACGGGGAGGGTGGCACCCTGGTCGGCGCGCCGGTCAGGGGGCGGGTGTTGATCATCGACGACGTGATTTCCGCGGGCACCGCCACGCGCGAGTCGATCGCCATTATCCGGGCGGCCGGGGCGACCCCCCACGCGGTGGCGATCGCGCTGGACCGCCAGGAAAAAGCCACGGAAAACGGCCAGGACGTCAACTACAGCGCCGTGCAATATGTTACGAATCAGCTGGGGCTGCACGTTTTCGCGATTGCCCGCTTGACCGACTTGCTGCAGTATCTGTCTGAGGCGAGTCATGCGCCGCAAGACGCGGCGGAACTGACCGCTGGCGATTCGCTTCAGACCCATTACCAGCATGTGCTGGCCTACCGACAGCGCTACGGCGTGGATTAAGGACCTTCTTGGCGATGCAAATGCATGTTCAGACGATGGCCGCTGTGGCCTGGGTTGCGCTGGCGGCCGGCCTGTGCAGCATCGCCCAGGCCCAGGGTATCTATAGCTGCGTCGACGCTGCGGGCCGGAAGATCACCGCCGACAGGCCGATTGCCGAATGTATTGACCGTACGCAGCGGCAAATCAATCCTTCGGGCACGGTCAAACGTGTTGTCGGACCTTCGCTGACCGCGCAGGAACGGACCGCGCAGGAACAGAAAGACAAGGCGGCCGCCGAGGTGCGGGCCCGCGAGGCGGAGGAAAAGCGCCGTGACCGCGCCCTGCTGCTGCGTTACCCGAGCCGGGCCGTGCACGACAAGGAGCGCGCCGAGGCGCTGGAGCAGATCGACGCGGTCATCAACGCCGCCAGCAAGCGAACCACCGAACTGGTCGGCCAGCGCAAGGCCATCGATGCCGACTTCGAGTTTTACAAATCCGATCCATCCAGGGCGCCGGCTTCGCTCAAGCGCCGGCTCGAGGAAAACGACAGCAGCGTGGCGGTGCAGAAACGTTTTATCGCCGACCAGGAGGCGGAGAAAAAACGCGTCAACATGCGTTTCGATGAAGAGCTGGGCAAGCTCAAGCAGCTGTGGGCGATGGGCGGTGCGGTGCCTGCCGCGGCGGCAGCGCCCGTCGCCAGGAAATAAAAATTCCGGAGAAAAGGGCTTCCAGCCCCTGTCGGTATTGCGGAGTGCGCTACTTTTACTTTTTTAGTAGCAATCCGCCGCTGCCCCTGCCACGCTTCAGCCCAGCTTTTTCTTCAGCAGTTCATTGACCTGGGTGGGGTTGGCTTTGCCCTTGGTGGCCTTCATGGCCTGGCCGACCAGGGCGTTGAACGCCTTGGCATTACCGGCGCGAACTTCCTCGACGTTCTTGGCATTGGCGGCCAGCACGTCGGCTATGATTTTTTCGAGCTCGCCGGTGTCGCTCATCTGCTTGAGGCCTTTGGCCTCGATCAGTACGTCCACGTCCTGGCCTTCGCCGGTCCAGAGGGCGTCGAACACCTGTCTGGCGGCGTTGTTGGAAACCGTGCCATCGGCAATGCGCGAGATCAGTTGGCCCAGTTGCCGTGCGCTGATGCCCGAAAGCTCGATCCCCTTGTCTTCGGCATTCAGGCGGCGCGACAACTCGCCCATTACCCAGTTGCTGGCCAGCTTGGGTTGTTGGCTGGTAGCCGCCACGGCCTCGAAATACGCGGCAACAGCCTTGCTTTGGGTGAGCTGGCCGGCATCGTACTCGGGCAGGCTGTAGTCGCTCACGAACCGCTGCGCCATCAAGCGCGGCAGCTCCGTCATCTCCGAGCGAACCTGCTCCACCCACTCGCGCGAAACCACCAGCGGCGGCAGATCGGGGTCGGGAAAGTAGCGGTAGTCCGCCGCGTCTTCCTTGGTGCGCATGGAACGGGTTTCGCCGGTGTCCGGGTCGAACAGCACGGTGGCCTGCTGGATTGCATGGCCGTCCTCAAGCTGCTCGATCTGCCAGCGCACTTCATAGTCGATGGCCTGCTGCATGAACTTGAAGCTGTTCAGGTTCTTGATCTCGCGGCGTGTGCCCAGTTCGGCGCCGGGTTTGCGCACCGACACGTTGGCGTCGCAGCGGAAGCTGCCTTCCTGCATGTTGCCGTCGCAGATGCCAATCCAGGTCACGATCTTGTGCAGCTCTTTCGCGTACGCCACGGCCTCAAGCGAGGAGCGCATGTCGGGCTCGGTCACGATCTCCAGCAGCGGCGTGCCGGCGCGGTTCAAGTCGATGCCGCTCATGCCGATGAAATCTTCATGCAGCGACTTGCCGGCGTCTTCTTCCAGATGGGCACGCACCAGGCGCACCGTTTTCTTTTCCAGGGCCTGTCCTGAGCCCGTCGAAGGAAGGAAAAATTCCACGCTGCCGCCCTGCACCACGGGGATTTCAAACTGGCTGATCTGGTAACCCTTGGGCAGGTCGGGGTAGAAGTAGTTCTTGCGCGCGAACACGCTGCTCTCGGCAATGTGCGCGTTGACGGCCAGGCCGAACTCGATGGCGCGCTGCACCGCGCCTTTGTTCATCACTGGCAGCGCGCCGGGCAGCGCAAAGTCCACCGCGGACGCCTGCGTGTTCGGCTCGGCGCCAAACGCGGTCGAGGCCCGGCTGAAGATTTTCGATTTCGTGGTCAGCTGCGTGTGGGTCTCGAAGCCGATGATGACTTCATAACCCTGCACCAGCGGCCCGGTGGGCCGGCCGGCCTGCATCTGGGCGAAGGAGTTCACGGGGGGTGGGGTCTGGCTCATTTTCAGAATCACTCAAATGCCTGTGGGCTGGCGCAGGTGCCAGTCGGTCGCGAGCTGGAACTGGTGCGCCGCACCCAGCAGCTGCGCTTCCTTGAAATAGTTGCCGATCAGCTGCAGGCCGACCGGCATGCCGCCTTCGCCGAAACCGGCCGGCACACTCATGCCGGGCAGGCCCGCCAGGCTGGACGACAGCGTGTAGATGTCGGCCAGGTAGTTGGCGACCGGGTCGTCGGACTTTTCGCCGATCTTCCAGGCCACCGTGGGCGACACCGGGCCGGCGATGATGTCGCACTGCGTGAAGGCTTTCTGGAAGTCCTCGGCGATCAGGCGGCGGATTTTTTGCGCCTTCAGGTAATACGCGTCGTAGTAACCGTGCGACAGCACATAGGTGCCGATCATGATGCGGCGTGTCACTTCGTCGCCAAAACCTTCGGAACGCGACTTCTTGTACATGTCGGTCAGGTCGGTGTAGTGCGCGGCGCGGTGGCCGTAACGAACGCCGTCAAAACGGCTCAGGTTGCTGCTGGCTTCGGCCGGGGCAATCACGTAATACACCGGGATCGACAGCTCGGTCAGCGGCAGGCTCACGTCTACCAGCGTCGCGCCCAGCTTCTCGAACTCGGCCAGCGCGCCGCGCACGGTTTTGAGCACGTCGGCCGAACAGCCGGCGCCGAAAAACTGCGCGGGTAATCCGATTCTCAAGCCTTTCAGGGGTGCAGTGCCCGTGTTTGCTGCGCCGGTGGCTATCAAATCAGTAGCATAATCGAGCGCCGGCAGGTCCAGCGAGGTCGAGTCGCGGTCCGGGTCCGGGCCGGCCATGCTGGACAGCAGCAGGGCGCAGTCGAGCGCGCTGCGCGCCATCGGGCCGGCCTGGTCCAGGCTGGAGGCAAAGGCCACCATGCCGTAACGCGAGCAGCGGCCATAGGTCGGCTTGATGCCGGTGATGCCGGTCAGCGCGGCCGGCTGGCGGATGGAGCCGCCGGTGTCGGTGCCGGTGGCCGCCGGCACCAGCCGCGCCGCCACGGCCGCTGCCGAGCCGCCCGAGGAGCCACCCGGCACACGGGTGGTGTCCCAGGGGTTTTGCACGGGCCGGTAGGCGCTGTTGTCGTTGCCCGAACCCATGGCGAACTCATCGCAGTTGAGCTTGCCCAGGGTCACCATGCCGGCGCCGGCGGCCACGCCGAGCCGGGTCACCACGGTGGCGTCAAACGGGCTGCGGTAGTTTTCCAGCATCTTCGAGCCGGCCGTGGTCGGGAAGTCGCGCGTGACGAAAATATCCTTGTGCGCCAGCGGCACGCCCAGCAGGGGTGTGCGTTCGCCGGCGGCCAGGCGCGCATCGGCCGCCCGGGCTTGGGCCAGCGACACCTCGCTGTCGGTGGCGAGGAAGGCGCCCAGGCCGGCATTGTTTTCGATGCGGGCCAGGAAGTGCTGCGTCAGCTCGACGCTGGACACCTCGCGCGCTGCGAGCTTGGCCGCGAGTTGGGCGACGCTGAGGTCGTGCAGGTCGGTGCTCATCGCTTACTCAATCACTTTGGGGACTAAAAACAGGCCTCGCTCGACAGCGGGGGCGCTTTTCTGGCTTTCCTCGCGCTGGTTGGACTCGGTCACGACGTCGTCGCGCAGCCTGAGGGCCACCTGGCCCAGGACGGCGGCAGGATGGGCCAGCGGTTCAACGCCCTCGGTGTTGACGGCGTCCATCTGTTCGACGAGGGCAAAAAAGCCGTTGAGCTGCCTGAGCGTGTGCTCGGTCTCGTCGGGGCGCAGCTCCAGCCTCGCCAGGTTGGCGACGCGTGCGATGTCTTGGGATGTCAATGCCATGGGTAAAACAGGGGCTGAAACCAGGTGTAAAGATGAAACAATGGGCAGGGTGCCGCCCGGTGATTTTCAGGGGATGCGTTATTATCCCGCCTTTGCTGTGAAATCAGGGACGGATGCACGCTTTAGGCGCGGTTTACGCTCTGGAATCAAGGCGTTGCCCCATTATTCTGTCCATCGACTCTTTTTGACCACTCGCGACAATCACAAAAGGCGATAGAGCAACGAAGTTTGTTCCATGCCCAAAACCGGACTCCCTCACCATGTTTGAAACATTCCGTCGGTACTTTTCCACCGACCTGGCGATTGACCTGGGTACCGCCAATACCCTGATTTTTGTCCGCGACCGCGGCATTGTGCTGGACGAACCTTCCGTTGTTGCCATCCGCCACGAAGGTGGCCCGCAAGGCAAGAAAACCATCCAGGCCGTCGGCCATGAAGCCAAGGCCATGCTCGGCAAGGTCCCCGGCAACATCGAAGCCATCCGGCCGATGAAAGACGGCGTGATCGCCGACTTCACCGTCACCGAGCAGATGCTCAAGCAGTTCATCAAGATGGTGCACCCGCGCAGCTTCTTCAAACCCAGCCCGCGCATCATCATCTGTGTGCCCTGCGGCTCGACCCAGGTCGAGCGCCGCGCGATCCGCGAAAGCGCCCTGGGCGCCGGCGCCAGCGACGTTTACCTGATTGAAGAACCGATGGCGGCCGCCATCGGCGCCGGCCTGCCGGTCTCCGAAGCCAGCGGCTCCATGGTGGTCGACATCGGCGGCGGCACCACCGAGGTCGGCGTGATTTCCCTGGGCGGCATGGTCTACAAGGGCAGCGTGCGTGTCGGTGGTGACCGTTTCGACGAGGCCATCATCAGCTACATCCGCCGCAACTACGGCATGCTGATCGGCGAGCCGACGGCCGAGGCCATCAAGAAAAACATCGGCTCCGCCTTCCCCGGCTCCGAGGTCAAGGAGATGGAAGTCAAGGGCCGCAACCTGTCCGAAGGCGTGCCGCGCAGCTTCACGATCTCCAGCAATGAGATCCTCGAAGCCCTGACCGACCCGCTCAACAACATCGTCAGCGCCGTGAAAACCGCGCTCGAACACACGCCGCCCGAACTCGGCGCCGACATTGCCGACCGCGGCATGATGCTGACCGGCGGCGGCGCGCTGCTGCGCGATCTGGACCGCCTGCTGGCCGAGGAAACCGGCCTGCCGGTGCTGGTGGCCGAAGACCCGCTGACCTGCGTGGTGCGCGGTTGCGGCATTGCGCTGGAGCGCATGGACCGCCTCGGCTCCATCTTCACCTCTGAATGAGCCAGGGCGCCGGGTGCGCATGACCGCCTGCACTGCGTCGCGCCAGTCCCGGCCGTGCGGCCCGTTTGACACCTCACCATGCCTTTAGGAACCCTGGACCGTACACCGCCCCCGTTCTTCAAACAGGGGCCGTCGGCCTTGTCCAAGCTGATGGTTTTCAGCGCCCTGGCCCTGTTTTTGATGGTGGCCGACCTGCGTTTCAGGATCACCCAGCCGATCCGCGCGGCCGTGGCGACGGTGCTTTACCCCGTGCAGTGGCTGGCCCTGCAGCCGGTGCGTGCGGCGCAGTACGGCGGCGGTTATTTCACCGCGCTGAGCCAGGCCCGGACCAGCGAGGAGGCGGCCCGCCAGAAACTCGCCACACAGTCGCTGCGCGCCAGCCAGGTCGAGCAGCTCGCTCTCGAAAATTCGCGCTTGCGAAAGCTGCTCGATTTGCGCGAACGAGCGGCCCTCACAGGGCAGGCCGCCCAGGTGCTTTATGACGCACCCGACCCCTACACCCGCAAGGTCATCATCGACAAAGGCCTGCTGCAGGGTGTGGCGCTCGGTTCGCCGGTGGTGGACGAGTCCGGTGTGCTGGGCCAGGTCACCCGCGTCCATCCCCTGGTCAGCGAGGTCACGCTGGTGATTGACCGCGACCTGGCCATCCCCGTGCTCAACACCCGGACCGGTGCGCGCAGTGTGGCCTTCGGCGAGCCGACCACCCATGGCGGCGGGCTGGAGCTGCGTTTCATGGGCAGCAATTCGGATGTGCAGCAGGGTGACCTGCTGACGACCAGCGGTGTCGACGGGGTTTATCCGCCGGGGCTGCCGGTCGCCAAAATCGACCGGATAGAGCGTCGTGCCGAATCCGCGTTTGCCCGGATTTACTGCACACCGCAGGCCCAGGTCAACGCGGCTGTCCATGTCATGGTGGTCAAGCCCTGGTCCGGCGAGAAGCTGCCTTCTGCCACCGCCGAGCCTGTGCCCGTCAAAAAAGGAGCCGGCAAATGATCATGCCCTCTGGCCAGCAACTGCTGCTGCCCGTCAATCCAGTGTTCATCTGGACCAGCCTGATCGCGGCCCTGTTGCTGGACATGCTTCCGCTCGGGCGGGTGCCCTGGATGCCGGATTTCCTGGCGCTGGTGCTGGTGTTCTGGAACATTCACCAGCCGCAACGTGTGGGGATCGGCCTGGCGTTCATGTTCGGCTTGGGCATGGATGTGCACCAGTCGGCCCTGCTCGGCCAGCACGCGCTGGCTTACACCGCCCTGAGCTTTTTCGCGACCATGATCCACCGTCGTCTGCTGTGGTTTACCGTGCCCTCCCAGGCGCTGCAGATCCTGCCGCTGTTCGTTGTGGCGCATGGCTTGGAAATCACCATCCGCATGATCAGCGGCGGTGTGTTCCCCGGCTGGCTGCTGCTACTGGCGCCGCTGGCCGAGTCCCTGCTGTGGCCGGTGATCAGCGTGATGCTGCTGGCGCCGCAGCGTCGGGCACCGAATCCCGACCAGAATCGGCCCTTGTGAAGCCCCCACGGTCGTTCACTGCGTGTAACTCCCTGCCCCCCGAGGGGGCCGCTGCGCCTGCGGCCCGGCGAAGCCGGTTCCGCGGCCCCTGCTTGAACGGGGAGGCGGATTGCAGACGGAGTGCTTTGCAAATGTGGGCACTTTTTCCGCCGGCCCTGAGTCCTACTTGCCATGACTGAACTCAGGAACGTCGAGGCGGACCTTTCGCGTTTTCGCGCGCGTGTGCTGGTGGCCGGGCTGGTCATCCTGTTCGCCTTCATGCTGCTGGCGGCCCGGCTGGTCTTCCTGCAGGTGGTGCGGCACGACGACCTCAACGAACAGGCCGAGAGCAACCGCACCGCGGTTGTTCCCATCGTGCCCAACCGCGGCCTGATCCTCGACCGCAACGGCGTTGTGCTGGCCACCAATTATTCGGCGTATACGCTGGAGATCACGCCGTCCCGGGTGGCCGATCTGGAGGCGACCATCGAGGCGCTGGGGCGGCTGGTGGAGATCCATCCGCGCGACAAGCGCCGCTTCAAGAAGCTGCGCGAGGAGTCCCGCAACTTCGAGTCGCTGCCGATCCGCACGCGGCTGACGGACGAAGAAGTGGCCCGTTTTGCGGCCCAGCGTTTCCGCTTCCCGGGGGTCGACATCAAGGCGCGGTTGTTTCGCAGCTACCCGCACGGCGAACTGGCCAGCCACGTGGTTGGGTACATCGGGCGCATCAACCGGTCGGAGAAGGAGCGGATCGAGGAGACCGACGAGCAAGGCAACTACCGCGGTACCGACTACATCGGCAAACTCGGCGTCGAGCAGAGCTTTGAAGCCCAGCTGCACGGCAACACGGGCGTCGAGCAGGTGGAAACGTCGGCTGGTGGCCGCGCGGTGCGCAAGCTTGCCAGCACGGCGGCGGTGCCCGGTGACACGGTGATGCTGTCCATCGACATCAAGCTGCAGAAGCTGGTGGAAGACCTGTTTGGCGACAGGCGCGGCGCGCTGGTGGCCCTGGACCCGTCCACCGGGCAAGTGCTGGCCTTCGTCAGCAAACCGACCTTCGATCCCAACCTGTTTGTCGATGGCATCGACAGCGAAAGCTGGCAGGCGCTCAACGAGTCGATCGACAAACCGCTGCTGAACCGCGCACTGCGCGGAACCTACCCGCCCGGTTCCACCTACAAGCCCTTCATGGCGCTGGCGGCGCTGGAGTCCGGCAAGCGGCAGCCCGGCAGCATCACCAACGACACCGGGTCCTGGATGTTTGGCGGCCACCAGTTCCGCAGCCATGGGGCCGGGCTCGGCCCGGTGGACATGTACCAGAGCATCGTCAAGTCGAGCAATGTCTACTATTACTCGCTGGCCAATGACCTCGGTGTGGATGCCATGCACGACTTCATGAAGCCGCTCGGCTTCGGGCAGATCACCGGCATCGACATCAACGGTGAAGTGCGCGGTGTGCTGCCCAGCCAGGAGTGGAAGCGCAAGACCTACAAGCGGGCCGACCAGCAGAAATGGTACCCCGGCGAAACCATCTCGCTGGGCATCGGCCAGGGCTACAACGCGTTCACCATGCTGCAGCTCGCGCAGGCCACCGCCACGGTAGCGAACAACGGCGTCCGGCGCAAACCGCAGCTGGTGATTGCCACGCAGGACCCGATGACGCGGGCCATCGAGCCCATTGCCCCGCAACCGGCGCAAAACCTGGGCTACAAGCCGGAGAACGTGGCGGTGATCCGCAAGGCACTGGTCGGTGTCACGCAGGAGGGTACGTCGACCCGGGTGTTTGCGGGCGCCGGTTACCTCAGCGGCGGCAAGACCGGTACGGCCCAGGCGGTGGGGGTCGGCCAGAAAGACAGGTACGACGCCCGCAAGCTCGAGGAGCACCAGCGGGACCATGCCTTGTACATGGCCTTTGCGCCCGCAGACCATCCGAAAATTGCGCTGGCGGTGGTGGTGGAAAACGCGGGTTTCGGTGCCGCCCATGCAGCGCCGATTGCCCGGCGCGTGTTCGACTACATGCTGTTGGGTCAGTACCCCAGCGAGGTGGACATGGCTGCCGTGCAAAAGGGGCTGGCCGCTGCGCCCATCGGCAAGCCGCGGCCGGCGGCGGAAATGACGGGCGTGCTGGCGGCCGGCACCACGACAGCCGCCAACCCGGCCAAGGCGGCGGCAATCGCCGAAGCCCTCAGCAAGCTGCCGCCGCCGGTGCCTTTGCCCGACCCCGATTAGCGCCGTTCCTGCGCTATTTCAGGAAAGCGTCGAACCCGGTTTTCAGAATCAGTGCGCTGACCACCACGATAAACACCACACGCACAAAACCCGCGCCATGCTTGAGCGCCAGCCGTGTACCCAGCAGGCTGCCCACCACGTTGGCCAGCGCCATGGTCAGCGCGAAATGCCACCAGACGTGGCCCTTGTAGGCGAACAGCAGCAGGGCGGCCAGGTTGGTCGCCGTGTTGAGCAGCTTGGCTGAGGCCGAAGCCGTCAGGAAGTCGTAGCCCAGCCAGCGCACAAACAGGAAAACAAAAAAGCTGCCGGTGCCGGGGCCGAAAAAGCCGTCGTAAAAGCCCAGCAGGCTACCGATGGTGCAGGCGGCCCAGGTTTCAGCGCGACCGGAAAACCGCGGTGCGTGGGTGCGCCCCAGGTCCTTGCGGACCAGGGTGTAGAGCAGCACGGCCAGCAGCACAAAGGGCAGCACCTTGCGCAGAAAGACCGGGGAAATCACGGTGACCAGCCAGGCGCCGGCGAACGAGCCGGCAAAACCGGCCAGCGCGGCCGGCAGCAGGGCGGCCCAACGCATGTCCACACGCCGGGCATATTGCACGGTGGCCACCGCCGTGCCCCAGACGGATGCGCCCTTGTTCACGCCAAACAAGGTCGCCGGATGGGTGGTGGGGAACACGGCAAACAGGGCGGGCACCAGAATCAGCCCGCCGCCTCCCACGATGGAATCCACAAAACCCGCCAGCAGCGAGGCCAATGTCACGATCAGTAATTCCATCAGTGAATTGTCTCATTGGCCTCGCCGGCGGCGGGCTTCCGGTCTCGGCCCGCATGGCGGGTGATCCGGATCGGGCGGGCAAAAAAAAGCGCCGGATTGACCGGCGCTTTGTAAAAAACATCTCTTCGGATGCCAATTCTGTTGTGCTTGTGCGAGTTTGTCTCCTCGGCCCTGTGCGAGCAGCTTGGCTCGTATGCAGATCACTGAATGTAGTGTGCGCACCCCCACCGTGCATCGGGACTTTCCCTTCCCTGTGCCGGGAGTCCGGTGCCCGCCGGCCAGCCGCTAGCAGCCGGGATGTGTCGGAACAAGGCGCCGGCAGCATGGCACGACTTATGCCTGTTACGAGATGTGCGCTCCATTTGGCACACATCGGAAATCACCAGGCACCACAAGCGGTTCGTCACATTGGGTTGGGGTCTCGGGCTGCTGTTGGCCCGGCCTGGGTATTGCCCAGCATCGTCCGGCACCTTTTTTGGCGCCAGCGAGAAACGCCGCGAGCGCGAGCCGCGAGATCCGGATGCCCCGCGTTGCTTCAGCGTGCTACCGGCGCCAGCGTGAAATAAAAACAGGCGCCCTGGCCGGGTGCCGATGTTGCCCAGATACGTCCGCCATGGCGCGTGACAATCCGGCGGGCAGTGGCCAGGCCGATGCCGGCACCGGCAAATTCGCCAGGGGCGTGCAGGCGCTGGAAGGCGGTAAACAGCTTGTTGGCATACGCCATGTCGAACCCGACGCCGTTGTCCCTCACGAAAAAAATCAGCTCGCCATGGGTGCCCGGCTCGCAGCCCACCGTGATCTCGGCGTCTGCCCGCGTAGACGTGAACTTCCAGGCATTGCCCAGCAGGATGTTCAGCAGATGCAGCACCAGCCCGGCGTCGGCCTGCACGGCCGGCAAGGCCTGGACCCGGCTGGTCACAAGGCGTTCCGGGTGCTGCTGCTGGAGCGACTTCAGAACCGAGCCGGCCATGGCGGCCAGGTCCACCTGCTCGCGGCGGGACTGCGTGCGCGACAGCTGCGCCAGCGCCAGCAGGCTGTCGGTCCGCTCGTTCATCTGGCTGACCCCGGCACGGATGCGCTGGAGGTAGTGCCTGCCGCGCTCGCTGATGCTGGCCGCCATTTCCTTTTCCAGCAGCCGGGACATGCCGTTGATGGCAATGTAGGGCTGGCGCAGGTCATGGGCCAGCGCCTGGGAGAAAGCCTGTAGCTCCAGGGTGGCTGCCGTGAGTTCGGCCGTGCGTTTTTCCACGCGGGTTTCCAGCTCCGCGTTGAGCTGCAGGATCTGCTGCTCGGCAAGCTTGCGCTCGGTGATGTCGCGCAGGATCACGCTGACCTGCACGTCGCCCTCGCTGTTCACATGCTGCGACGAGGAGGCCTCGGCCGGAAAACGCGTGCCATCCCCGCGCACACAGACGAGTTCGCCGCGGAATCTGGCGGAGCGGCTGACCTGCATCATCAGCCCGGCCATGTGTGGATCCGTGCTGTCCACCAGACCGGCGATGCCTGCCGCCCTGATGTGCTGTTCGCTCATGCCGAACATGGTGCAAGCCGCCTGGTTGGCCGCGAGCACCGTGCCGTCGGGCAGGCTTTGCAGGAAGCCGTCCAGGCTGGTTTCGACCACCAGCCGGAAACGCTCCTCGCTGATGCGCAGGGTGTCCTCGGCTGCGAGCAGGCTGCGGTGGCGGCGTGCCCGGCTCTGCGCCGCAGAGACCAGCGTTTCCGGGGAGACCGGCTTGGTGATGAAGTCATCCCCGCCCTGCCGGAGCGCCTGGGCCTGCCGGTCCAGGCTGGTCTCGGCGGACAGGAAGATGATGGGCACCCGGACAAACTCGGGTTGTTGCCGGATCAGGGTGGCCAGTTCGATCCCGTTGCATTGCGGCATGTGGATGTCGCAGGTGATCAGGTCGGGCTGGAAATCAACCAGCGGCGCCATGACCCGGCAGGGTTCGGTGACGATGCACGTCTGCATGCCTGCGGACTGCAACACGCCGGCATAAAAGGTTGCCAGTGCTTCGTCGTCCTCCACAATCAGCACCCGGTAGGGCTGCGTCGGCTCCGCAGAGGTGAGCTGGTCCAGCAGGGCAGTGATGGCCCGCACGTCCAGGGGCTGCGGGAAATACCCGGCTGCCCCGGCCCGCACGGCGGCCAGGCGGGTCTGGAAGTCCGTGTCGGCGCCCATGAGAAGCAGGGGCGCCCTGCCTTCGCTGGTCGGACCGGGCGCGGCCAGCACCGGCCGCGCCACCCGGGGGTCTGCGGAAAACGTGATGTCGGCAAGAATGGCCGCCGGCGCTTCCTGCAGCGCCGCCCGGTCGGCGGCAGCAGGCTGGGCAAACACGCGGACCTGGTAGCCGCCTTGGCGCAACTGATCGGCAAGCTGGCCGGCCGCGACCCCGTCGGGATCGATGAGGTGAAGCAGCCGAACTGGCCCGGCGGGCTGCGGCACGACGGCCTCACTGCTGACCGTGGGAGTCGCAGCCGGAGTCTCCGCGGCAGGCTGGTCCGCGGCCGCCGCGGCTTTCAGCGCCTGCAGGCCGGCTTCCAGCATGAGGCGATCGTCGGCGCCGGGAAATCCCGGGACACCGGCGTTTTCCGAGAGAAGTTTCTCGATCGCTGCCGCCGCTTCGCTGACGGCGGGAAAACCAAAGGTGCCGCCAGAGCCCGCCAGCTTGTGGGCCTGTGCCAGCACGGACAGCGCAGCCTCCTGACCGCTGAGCCCGTCGGTGCCGCTGCCCAGCTGTCGCAGCACTGCTTCCAGCGCACGGATCTTTTCCGGCAGCGCAGCCGCATACAGCGCACGCTGGGTCTGCATGTAAAGGGCAAGGCTGGTGGTCGGCATCAAGGCTTTGGGGTTGTGAGGGGGCTGGTCCATTATCGGGCTCGCGGCGGCGTGGGCGTCGTTTTGGCCCTACACCCGACGTATCATGGCCCCGGGATGCAGGGCGTCCTGAGCCCTTCCGCACAGGCAACCACCCGTCAAGCCAACCACCCATGAGACATCCGGACAGCAACAGCACGAAACAGGCCGGCCCGGCCGGTGCGGGCCTTCGGTGGGGGCCGCTGCTGATCCTGCTTTTCTGGCTGGCGGTCATGGGCGCCCTGTACGCCGTGATGCGCCAGGTGTTGAAGCCGCCGCCGCTGACTGTTTCAGTGAGCGGGGAGCTGGTGATTCCCCGCGCCCGGGACGGCCACTTTTACGCGCGGGGACAGGTTCATGGCCAGCCTGTCACTTTTCTGGTGGACACCGGCGCCTCGCTGGTGGTGGTCAGCCAGGAGTTTGCGCGGACCGCCGGCATGGCGTCGGGCGAGGCGACCACCTTCCGGACCGCCAGCGGCGAGCTGCAGGGCCGGATCGTCAAGGGTGTCACGGTGTCGGTCGGGCCGGCCAGCGTCTCGGGCACACGGGTCGGCGTGGGGCTGGTGGGACCCGATCCCTCGGTGGCCTTGCTGGGGCAGAGCTTCCTGTCCCGGTTCGAAATCGTGCTGTCCGGGGACAACATGGTGCTGCGCGGCAAATAGTGGGCCCCTGGGTTTTATTTTTGCGTTGAGCCCGCTGCACCGACAAGCCACAGGTTCTCTCCCTGGCCGCCAAGCGGAAGACCGCACGGTAATAAGTTACCGCTACCCCGGTAATGGATGACTGACACCGGCGCAACGTTGTCCCAAGATGACTTCTGTTCAGCTCTTCCGGCTGACGGCAGGAGACCCCCATGATGCGAGCCATCGTCACCCTTTTGATCAGCGCGTTTGCCGGTGCATGCCTGCCCGCTGCGGCGGCCGATATCTCTGCCTACCAGCGTGGCGTGTTGATCCAGGGGACCATCGAGAAAGGCGACTACGCCAGGATCATCGAGTTCGTCCGGCATCCCGACAACCACGGGCGTTTTGCGCGCATGGTCTACCTGGATTCATCGGGCGGTGATGTGGAGGAGGCCATCAAGATCTCCCACCTGCTAGACAGGAGTTACGTCGCCACCCACGTGGCCCATGGCGCGCGCTGCTACAGCGCCTGTTTCATCTTGTGGATGAGTGGCGTGACCCGCCATGTGTCCAGTGGTGCAACGTTGGGCGTGCACCGCATCCATGTCCAGCTCAAGGAGGGCAGCATCGACCAGCAGTCGGCGTATGTCAGCCAGATCGTGCGCACGGTGGAAAACTACATGGCGGGGCTGGGCACGCCGCGTGCCATCCTCGACAAGATGAACGCCACCGCGCCGGCGGACCTGTTTGTCATCAGCCCGCGCTGGCTGGCCGAGCAGCGGTTGCTGACCGCGGTGTCTTACCGGCGCGGCTTCATCGATGCGGCGCAGGCCCGCTGCGGGCCCGAACCTGTGGCACTGGCCATGAGGGGGAAGGCGCCGCCCGACGATGACGAGGCGGACCGCTGGGTCGCGCAGATCAAGAGCTGGATCACCTGCGCCGACGAGTTGCGTGCCAGCAGCCAGAGAGGTGATGGCGTGACCATCGCCGGGTTGATCGGGCAATGAACTAAGCCCCCACGCTTGTCACTGCGTGTACTGCGCGAGGCCTTGCAGGCCGCCGCTCGCCGGAGGCTTCGCTTCTGTCGCCTGTCCAAACCTGCGCCGGCAGGTTTGGAGCCGCAGGCTCCAGCCCCTAGTGGGCGCTGCGCCTGCGGGCTGGCGAAGCCAGTCCCGCGGCCCCTGTTTATCTGAAACCCCGGCGGTCAGCCGTCGACAGCTCAGAACGAGCGGAATAGCGCGATCATGGGGGCCTTAATTTCCGTCGCGTATCCACTGCGCGGCTTTTTCCGCAATCATCAGGGTTGGTGAATTGGTGTTGCCGCTGGTGATCAGCGGCATCACGCCGGCATCCACCACACGCAGCCCCGTCACCCCGCGCACCCGCAGGTGGGCGTCGACGACGGCCAGGGGGTCGTCCGCCCTGCCCATTTTGGTGGTGCCCACCGGGTGGAAGATGGTGGTGGCAATGTCGCCGGCCAGCCGCGCCAGGTCTTCATCACTCTGGAACTGCACGCCGGGACGGAACTCTTCGGGCTGGTAGCCGGCCAGGGCGCTCTGGCTCACGATGCGGCGCGTGACACGCAGGGAATCGGCCGCCACCTTGCGGTCCTCGGCGGTGCTGAGGTAGTTGGGCGCGATGGCCGGTGCCTCTTCAAAGTTGCCGCTCCTGATCCGAACCGACCCGCGGCTCGTGGGGTTGAGGTTGCAGACGCTGGCGGTGAAGGCGTTGAAGTTGTGCAGCGGCTCGCCAAACGCGTCGAGCGACAGCGGCTGCACGTGGTACTCGATGTTGGGGTAGGGCTGGTCCGGCGAACTGCGCGTGAAGGCGCCCAGCTGCGATGGCGCCATGCTCATCGGGCCGGTCCGTTTGAACGCGTACTCGAGGCCGATTTTGGCCTTGCCCCAGAGCGAGCTGCCCAGGGTGTTGAGCGTGAAGTTTTTCGCCTTGCTGCCTGCGATGGGGTTGACCTTGTAGACCGAGCGGATCTGCAGGTGGTCCTGCAGGTTGGCACCCACGCCGGGCAGGTCCACCAGCACCGGGATGCCGTGCTGTTGCAGCAGCGCCGCCGGGCCGATGCCCGACAGCTGCAGGATTTGCGGCGAGCCGATGCTGCCGGCGCTCAGGATGACCTCGCCGAGCTTGCCCTGTGCCTTGCCGGAGTCGCGCGTGGCAAAGGCCGTCACACGCTCCTCGCCGGTCCAGACCTCGACGCCGGTGCAGCGCTGGCTGCCGTCGTCCTGGCGCTCGACAACGAGTTTGCAGACCTGCGCGCTGGTCCACATTTCGAAATTGGGACGTGCAAAACAGGTCGGACGCAAAAACGCCTTGGCGGTGTTCCAGCGCCAGCCGCTTTTCTGGTTGACCTCGAAATAACCGACGCCTTCGTTGTTGCCGCCGTTGAAGTCGTCGGTGGCCGGAATGCCCGCCTGCTGCGCCGCTGCGGCAAACGCGTCGAGGATGTCCCAGCGCAGGCGCTGCTTTTCAACGCGCCACTCGCCGCCCATCTTGCGCGCCAGGCCTTCGCTGGCGGCGTGCTGGCTCTTGTGGCCATGCAGGCGCCGGAAGTTCTCATTGACCACCGCCTCGGCCTGGCCCTTGGGCGCATCGAGCCGGTAGTGATCCTCGTGTTTGCGAAAACCCGGCAGCACCTGGTCCCAGGCCCAGGTGTTATCGCCGGTGAGTTCGGCCCAGCGGTCGTAGTCGCGGGCCTGGCCGCGCATGTAAATCATGCCGTTGATGCTGGAGCAACCGCCCAGCGTCTTGCCGCGCGGGTAACGCAAGATGCGGCCGTTCAGGCCGGCGTCGGGTTCGGTGTTGTAGAGCCAGTCGGTGCGCGGGTTGCCGATGCAATACAGGTAACCGACCGGGATGTGGATCCAGTGGTAGTCGTCCTTGCGGCCGGCTTCGATCAGCAGCACACGTTTGGACGCGTCGGCGCTCAGGCGGTTGGCCAGCAGGCAGCCGGCGGTGCCGCCCCCGACGATGATGTAGTCAAAGATGTTTTCGTTCATGCGTCTTGTCTCGTCGCTCTTTTTCTTTTCAGGGACTGGCTTTGTCACTACCAGAGCGAAGGAAATTTCAAGCCAGCGTCATTGCAGAACTTCTTTCAAGCAGGGGCCGCGGGTCCGGCTTTGCCGGCCCGCAGGCGCAGCGGCCCCCTCGGGGGGGGCAGCGCAGTACACGAAGTGACAAGCGTGGGGACGATCTACTTCGCTGTAGGCATGACAAACTCCGCACCCTTGCCAATGCTTTCGGGCCAGCGCTGCATGATGGACTTCTGCTTGGTGTAAAAACGCACGCCTTCCTCACCGTAGGCATGCATGTCGCCGAACAGGCTTTTCTTCCAGCCGCCAAAGCCGTGCCAGGCCATGGGCACGGGAATCGGCACGTTGATGCCGACCATGCCGACCTGGATGCGGCGCGAAAATTCGCGCGCCACGTTGCCGTCACGCGTGAAGCAGCTCACGCCGTTGCCGAACTCGTGCGCGTTGATCAGGTTCACCGCTTCGGCCAGGTCCTTGACACGCACGCAGCCCAGCACAGGGCCGAAAATTTCTTCCTTGTAGATGCGCATCTCGGGCGTGACATGGTCGAACAGCGTGCCGCCCATCCAGAAGCCCTGGTCGCAGCCGGCGCCCGCGCTTTGGCCGGTGAAGCCGCGGCCATCGACCAGCAGTTCGGCGCCTTCCTGAACGCCGGTGTTGATGTAGCCGGTGATGCGCTGGTGGGCCGCAGCCGTCACGATGGGGCCCATCTCGGCATCGAGCTCGACCCCGTTCTTGACGACCAGCGTTTTCGCGCGCGCAGCCAGCATCGGTACGAGCTTGTCGGCCACATTGCCGACCAGCACCGCGACCGAGATCGCCATGCAGCGCTCGCCGGCCGAGCCGTAACCCGCGCCAATCAGCGCATCGACCGCCTGCTCCAGGTCGGCATCGGGCATGACCACCATGTGGTTCTTCGCGCCGCCCAGGGCCTGCACACGTTTGCCGTGGTGCGCGCCGGTTTCATAGATGTAGTTGGCAATCGGTGTCGAGCCGACGAACGACACGGCCTTGACGTCCGGGTGCACCAGCAGGGCATCGACCGCTTCCTTGTCGCCCTGCACCACGTTGAACACACCGTCGGGCAGACCGGCCTGCTTGAGCAGCTCGGCCATGTACAGGCTGGCGCTGGGGTCGATCGGGCTGGGCTTGAGGATGAAGCAGTTGCCGGCAGCAATCGCCACCGGGAACATCCACATGGGCACCATCACCGGGAAGTTGAAGGGGGTGATGCCGGCCACCACGCCCAGGGGCTGGCGCAGCGTCCAGTTGTCGATGCCGGTGCTCACCTGGTCGGTGAAGTCGCCCTTGAGCAGCTGCGGGATGCCGCAGGCGAACTCGACGATGTCGATGCCGCGCGAGACCTCGCCCTGGGCATCGGAGAAGACCTTGCCATGTTCGGCGGTGATCATGTGGGCCAGCTTGTCCTTGTTCTGGTTCAGCAGTTCGAGGAACTTGAACATCACGCGGGCCCGGCGAATCGGCGGTGTGTCGGCCCAGGCCGGGAAGGCGGCCTGGGCCGCAGCGACGGCAGTGCCCACTTCGGCCGCATTGGCCAGCGCCACGCGGGCGCTCACGGCGCCGGTGGCGGGGTTGAACACGTCCTGCGCGCGGCCCGAGTTGCCGGGCACGGCGCGGCCGTTGATGGCGTGGCCGATGGCCTGGATGCTGCTGTTCATATTTGGGCGGCTCATATCATTCATGGGGCGGTCTCCTGCAATTAACATGTAATTAATCCAATAGATTAGCGGACTGGGCAAGGTTTTACCACTTTGAATTTCTCAGAAGTGTTATAAATATTTCTAATAATGGACATCCAGACACTCCGGATTTTTGTGGCGGTGGCCCGCGAGGGCAGCCTGTCGCGTGCTGCCGACAAGCTGGCCCTGACCCAGCCGGCCGTCAGCCTGCAGATTAAAGGCCTGCAAGCTGCCACGGGGCTGACACTGTTCAAGCGCAGTGCGCAGGGCATGAACCTGACGCGCGACGGCGCAGCCCTGCTGCCGCTGGCCGAAAAAGTACTGGCCGCGCAGAGCGACTTCAGGAACGCCGCGGCCCGCCTGCACAGCCAGGTGCGCGGCCGCCTGCGCATAGGCACCATCCTCGACCCCGAGTTCACCCGGCTCGGGGCTTTCCTGAAGGTGCTGGTGGAAACCGCGCCCCAGGTGGAAACCGAACTGCGCCAGGCCATGAGCGGCGAGGTGCTGGCGCAAATCGACCGGGGCGAGCTCGATGTGGGCTTTTACCTCGGCACGCCGGCCCACCCGCTGGGCGAGACCCGTGATTTTGTGAAAAATCAGGCTACGGCCCTTTTCACACAAGCGCCAACAGCTCTACATTCAGGAGCGGATCTGGCCCAGGAGCGGCCGGCGCGTTTCGCCCTCCGGGAGCTGACGCACTTCACCTACCGGGTGCTGGCGCCGGCCGGCTGGGGGCCGCAGGTGCGCGGCAAGGACTGGAAAGCGCTGGCGGCCCTGCCCTGGATTGCCACGCCGCCCGCCTCGGCGCACCACCGGCTGCTGGCCAGTGTGTTCGGCCCGCTGGGCGTCGAGCCGCACCGGGTGGCGCTGGTGGATCAGGAGGCGTCCATGTTGGACCTGGTCAAGTCCGGGGTGGGCCTGAGCCTGGTGCGTGACTCGATCGCGATCCGCGAGTCGCATGCCGCCGGCCTGGTGATTGCCGACCAGGTCAGCCTGCAAAGCGTGCTGAGTTTTGTCAGCCTGAGCGCGCAGCGCCAGGCGCCGGTGGTGGCCAGCGCCTGGCAGGCGATCGAGGCGGTCTGGGGCGCGGAATGATTCCCGCGCTGGCCGGATGCCCGCGCGTTCTTGGCTCGTCCCCGCAAGCCGCATTCTCCGCGCCCTCGCTGTAGGACAGGGCGGGGTATCGATTGGGGAGAAATGCTGTAGTGCCCGCGCCGGTGGCTGGATTAATATGCATTGAGTGGGCAGTCGTCACGCAGGTGGACCCGATGCCCGCCCCGTTTCGCCCATCGATCCCAAGCCGCTTGCACCTATCGACAACATGCCATCTCCGGAGGACGACGCCGCGCGCGAATCTGCTCCGCACATCGACCCGCAAGACACGCCCGAAGGCGCGTGTTACCTGGTGCTGGGCCCATGGACGGCCGCCGAGCTGACGACCCAGCCGGCGTGGCAGGCACTGACGCTCCAGCTGAACGCGCTGGATGCTGCGGCAGCCAGTACGGCCCTGTGGGACTTGCGCCAGATCGGCCAGCTCGACCATCTGGGCGCCCAGGTGTTGTGGGACCACTGGGGCCGGAAGTGGCCTGACAAGCTGGAGGTCCTGCCGCCGCAACGCGCGGTGCTGGACCGCGTGGCCCAATTCAGTACCGACCGGCCCGAGCCGCCGGCCCCGGGTTGGCGGGAATCTTTTCTGTCGCTGGGCGAAGGCGTGCTGCAGGTGGTGGGTCACGGCGCGGACCTGCTGGCCTTGGTGGGCCGGCTGTTGCTGAACCTGGTCAAACTTGTCAAAAATCCGCGCGAAGGCCCCTGGCGCGACCTGTCCGGCCACCTGTACCACATTGGAGCGACGGCCCTGCCCATCACCGCACTGGTCGGCTTCCTGATCGGTGTGGTGCTCGCCTACCTGATTTCGCAGCAGTTGCGCCAGTTCGGCGCCGACGCCTTCATCGTCAACATCCTGGGCATCTCCCTGATCCGCGAGCTCGGGCCGGTGCTCGCCGCCATTTTGATCGCCGGCCGTTCCGGCTCGGCGATCACGGCACAGATCGGCGTGATGCGTGTCACCGAAGAACTTGATGCCATGCGTGTGATGGGCATTGCGCACAGCTACCGGCTGGTCATGCCGCGCGCCATGGCGCTGGCCATCGTGATGCCGCTGATCAGCGTCTGGACCACGATCGCGGCCCTGCTGGGCGGCATGCTGGCCGCCGACCTCGTCATGGGCGTGACGCCGTCCTTTTTCATCGATGCCCTGCCGGAGGCGGTGGATGCCGCCAACCTGACGCTGGCCACCGCCAAGTCAGTGGTGTTTGGCGTGCTGATTGCGCTGATCGGCTGCCATTTCGGCCTGCGCGTCAAACCCAACACCGAAAGCCTGGGCCAGGGCACCACGGCGTCGGTGGTCACCTCGATCACGGTGGTGATTCTGGTTGATGCGCTGTTCGCGGTGCTGTTCAAGAGTATCGGCATATGACCTGGCCCCCCCGTTCGCTCACTGCGTGTCGCTCTCTGCCCCCCGAAGGGGCCGCTGCGCCTGCGGCCCGGCCCTTCGGCAGGCTCAGGACAGGCCAAGGCCGGTTCCGCGGTCCCTGCTTGAAGTGGGGAGCCCACCTTCATTCGGAACCACGCCGGGGTGTGCGAGATGAGTGACACCATTGTTGACATCCGTGATCTGTGGACGGTGTTCAGGAGCGGCAAGAAAGAGGCCGTCATTCACCAGGACCTGAACCTGCGCATTGAGCGCGGCGAGTTCATGTCGCTGGTCGGCGGCTCGGGGTCGGGCAAGACCGTGTTGCTGCGCGAGATGCTGGGGCTGGAGGCGCCGACCCGCGGCGAGATCACCGTGCTGGGCAAGCCGGCCGCCGAGCTGGGCAAACGCGGCGCCGCGCGCCGCGTCGGCATGCTGTTCCAGCAGGGCGCGCTGTTTTCGGCCTTCACGGTGCTGGAAAACATTGCCTTCCCGCTGCGCGAGCTCAAGACCCTGCCCGACGCGCTGATCCGCGAGGCGGCCATGGTCAAGCTGCAGATGGTCGGCCTCGCGCCGGAACATGCGGACAAGATGCCCGCCGACTTGTCCGGCGGCATGGTCAAGCGGGTGTCGCTGGCGCGCGCCCTGATCATGGACCCGCCGCTGCTGCTGCTCGACGAACCGACCGCCGGACTGGACCCGGAAAGCTCCGACAGCTTCTGCGCCCTGCTGCGTTCGCTGCACCGCGACATGGAACTCACGGTGGTGATGGTCACGCACGACCTGGACACGCTGTTCGAGCTCAGTACGCGCATTTCCGTGCTGGCCGACAAGCAGGTCATTGTCAGCGGCCCGCCGCGCGACGTGATTGCCTTTCCCCACCCCTTTATCCGCCACTTTTTTCTCGGTGAACGGGGCCAGCGTGCGATGGAGCTGTTGCGCGAATACCCGTTTATCGTCTGACCATGAGCACGGTCAGCAATTTTCAGGAGCATTGAGATGGAAAACAAAGCCCATGCCATGGCCGCCGGCGCTTTTGTTCTGGTGGTGGCCGCGCTGCTGGCGCTGCTGGCCGTCTGGCTGACACGCGACAACGGCGAGCGCCACCTGTACGAGCTGTCCACGCGCGAGACGCTCTCGGGCCTGCAGCCGCAGGCACAGGTGCGTTTTCGCGGCGTGCCGGTCGGCAAAGTCGAGTTCATCGGTTTTGACCACAAGACCAAGGGCAATGTGCTGGTGCGCATTTCGGTCGATGTCGGCACACCGCTGACCCAGTCGACCTTTGCCACCGTGAGCTCGCAGGGCGTCACCGGGCTGGGCTTCATCCAGCTTGAGGACGACGGCCCCTCGACCGTGCAGCTGGTGCCCAACGACGACGACCCGCCGCGCATCCCGCTCAAGCCGGGGCTGCTCGACAAACTGCTCAACAAAAGCGAGGTGATCATGGACCAGGTCGAGGCGGCCAGCACCAAACTCAACAAGCTGCTCGGCGACGGCAACCAGCAGGCGCTGATGAGCGCTGTCCAGCAGTTCGGCCAGGCGGCCGACAGCATCAACAAGGTGGTCCTGAAGCTCGACCCGGTGGTGGCTTCACTGCCCAAGCTGAGCCAGGAGGCCAGCGTCACCATGAAGTCGCTCAAGACCGCGGCCGACGATGTGTCCAAAACCGCCGGCGAAGTGGGAACCACGGCCGAGCGCCTCAACGCCAAGGGCGGGCCCCTCGACAAGCTGGCCGAAGGCGGTGCCGCCCTGTCGGCCACGGTGGAGACCTTCAGCGCCGCCACCCTGCCGCGGCTCGGTGACGTGGCCGAGGAAACCGCCCGTGCCATGCGCCAGCTCCGGCGTACCGTCAACGCGGTGGATGACAACCCGCAGTCGCTGATTTTCGGCAATGGCCCGCCCACGCCCGGCCCGGGTGAGACCGGCTTTACCGCTCCCGGAGGACAACCATGAATCCCGCAAACACTATCAATACCGTCGCTTCTGGCATCCGCCGGTCAAGGGCTGGAGGCCGATTTGGCTTGATGCTGCTGGTGGCGCTGGCCCTTGCCGCCTGCTCGGCCCTGCCCGACAAGCCGCTGCGCGCCGCGCTCTACGACTTTGGGCCTGGCCTGCTGAGTGTCCAGCCCGCGACGCGGCCGGCGCCACTGCCGCCGCTGGCGCTCAGCGACATCTCGACGCCCGGCGGCGCGCTGGACAACCAGGCGGTGCTGTATCGGCTGGCCTACGCCGATGCGCAGCAATTGCGGCCCTACTCACAGGCGCGCTGGAGCATGCCGCCCGCGCAGCTGGTGCGCCAGCGCCTGCGCGAGACACTGGGCCGCGACCGGGCCGTCTTCAACGCCGGGGAGGGGCCGGCCCTGAACCGCAGCGCCGCCCTGGGGGCGCCGCCGCGCACGCTGCAGCTGCAACTCGAGGAGTTCAGCCACCTGTTCCAGTCGCCCGGCAGCAGCACCGGACTGGTGCGGCTGCACGCCACCTTGGTGGAGAACACGCCGAGCGGCGAAAAACTGCTGGCCCAGCGCTATTTCACGGTCCAGCGTCCGGCGACCAGCGCCGACGCACCCGGCGGCGTACGCGCGCTGACCGCAGCGACCGACGCCGCCATCGAGGAGATCGCGCAATGGCTGCAGCAAATCCCGTGAATGCCACCGCGCCGCGTCCGGGTGGGAGCACCCCTCTTCAGGGGGAAACAGCCAGTGCGGCGCCGCCAGCCCGCGAAGCGGCGGGCGCGGGGGAACCCGTTTCCCTGGAAGAACAGCTGCGGCAGGCCGGGCTGGAAGTGCTGGGCAGTTGCCAGAAGATGTCCGGCCGCGGCCCGACGCTGCTGCAGCACTCGGCCCTGCTGGAAGACTTCACCTTGAAGGAGCTCGACACGCTCGGTGAAGCCATGCTGCTGATCCGCGCGCAGCCCGGTCAGGTGCTGATGGCCGAGGGGGATGCCGGCGACTGGATGCTGCTGCTGCTCAGCGGCACGGTCGATGTGACCAAAACCACCCCGGCGGACGACGACGACCCGGATGCGCATGAAAACAGGTCCCGCCTCGGCGTGACCACCGGGGGCGCCGTCCTCGGCGAGATGTCGATGTTCGACCGCGACGTGCGCTACGCCACCTGCACCGCCATCGACGCGGTGGAGGCCGCGGTGCTGAGCCGCACCGCCATCGGGCAGCTGATCCGCCAGCACCCCGGCGTCGGCGCCAAGCTGATGGTCAAGATCACCCAGTTGCTGGCGCAGCGCCTGCGCAACACCAGCAACCGGTTGGTCAGGTTGCTACAGAAAAAATAGCTATGAGTGGCTGTGCTGCACGAGCTTGCGGCCCCACCTGGCATTTTCGAGGAACGGCCATGAAACATCTGGTCGAGAATCTGTCGAGGCTGTGGCCCTACAATCTCGCCATGGTCCGCAAAGTATTCGCTCTGCTACTTTTGTTGTCCGTCTTCTGGCAGGCGGCGTCGATGGCGAGTTACGTCACCGGACTGGAGAGCCGGGAGGATTCAAGCCATGCCGTTCTGCACTGGCAAGACTCGGCGCATCACCACCACGACGACGGCACGCAGCACGCGGATGATTCCGACAGCACCGCCCATCACATGCACGCCGAAAGCGGCAACCATGCGACCGGCCTCGTGACGCTTGGTTGGCGCGACGCGGTGGCGCTGCGCCTTGCGGTGCCCGTGGCACTGGCCGCCCCACCGCATGTTTCCCCCCACCTCAAGGGGCTGCTGCGGCCTCCTCAAGCCGCAGCCTGATCCACATCTCGGTGCGTCAATCGACTCAAGCCACTCGGCACTGAGTAAATACGCACGGCCACGGCCATGTCATGGCAATCCGGATGGATGGCCTGCATTCGTCGTGAGGCAACTCTGCGCGGGTTCTCTCAATCTGCTGCCATGGCTGCTCCCCTGCAGTGGTTCATCCATTCCCCATTTTCCACGTCTTCACTTGAAAGCTTATCCAATGTACAAACGTTTGTTCCCCGGTCTGGCAGCGGTGCTCGCTCTGGGTGTTCCGCTGTTGGCCCTGGCGCACGGCATCTCCGAGGCCGACCAGCAGCGAATGCTGGACGGCGGCTACCTCATGTACATCATGCTGGGCGCGACCCATATGCTCACAGGGTATGACCATCTGTTGTTCCTGCTGGGGGTGGTCTTTTTCCTCACCGGCTTTCGTGACATTGCCAAGTTTGTGACGGTGTTCACCCTGGGGCATAGCCTGACGCTCATCTTTGCCACCTTTTTCCAGATCACCTGGAATTTTTATCTGGTGGATGCCATCATCGCGATCAGCGTGATCTACAAGGGTTTTGACAACAACGGCGGATTCCAGAAGTACTTCGACATGAAATCACCGAATCTGCTGGCCGCCGTGTTTGGCTTTGGCCTGCTGCATGGGTTTGGCCTGTCCACCCGGCTGCAGCAGTTGCCGCTGGGCGACGACAACATGGCGATTCTGGGGCGCATCCTGAGCTTCAACGTCGGGGTCGAAATTGGTCAGATTCTGGCGCTGTGCGTGATGGTCGGTTTGCTGGCGTTCTGGCGCCGACGCTCCTCGTTCAAACGCTTCAGTTACGCGGCCAATCTGGCGCTGGTTTACGCTGGGGCCTTGTTGCTGCTGATGCAACTGCATGGCTACCAGCACGACTCGGCCCCCGACAGTTTCAGGTTCCCGGCGCTGGAGCATGGGCACGCCCATGAGGACATGAACATCGAGAAATCGGCGGACCCCAGCCGCGACAAGCTCTGACTTTCAAATTTTTATTCTCTTCATATCAGGAAAATCCAAATGAAACACATCGCCATCACCATCGCATCGGCCGCTGCTCTCGGCATGTCCACGCCCGTATTTGCATCCGCGGACGGCAGCTGTCACTTCCATGGCAAAAAGCCTGCTGCCGAGGCGACGGTTGTCTCCTGCGCCGTGCAGCGAAAAGACGTCCTGGTGACCAGCGGGAAGATCGATACGGCGTGGAAGGCCGTCAGGCAGGAAAAAATCGAACAGGTGGAGGGAAAAAAGGGAGCGGAGTGGAAAGTGACATTTAAAGACCCTGCCGCCAAGGACAAGACAAAGGAGACCTTGTATATGTTCTTCACGGTGCCCGGCAACTTCATCGCTGCCAACTTCACCGGGCAGTGAGGTCGCAGCCATGAACACCCCCGCTTTGCGCGGCGGCCTGCTGGCGCTGCTGGCGGCGACGCTTTTCGGTGTCAGCACGCCGCTGGTCCAGTCCCTGGGCCGGGGCTTGGGGCCGCTGACCACCGCGGCCCTGCTGTACGCCGGTGCCGCGCTGGCCGGCGCGCTGCTGAGGAAAGGCCGCCAGCAGGAGGCCAGGCTGCGGCGCAGCGATGGGCGGCGTTTGCTGGCGGTGGTGGCCTTCGGCGCCGTGATCGGGCCGGTGGCGTTGGCCTGGGGCCTGCAGCGCACCAGCGGTGCCAGTGCCTCCCTCATGCTGACTCTGGAGGCGCTGTTCACGGCGCTGCTGGCCTGGCGGCTTTACCGTGAAACCCTGGGCGCACGCGTCTGGGTCGCCATGGTGCTGTTGCTGGCCGGCGGGGCCGTGCTGGTGCTGGACCAGGCCCGGCTCGGCGGGGCCCAGCTGGCCGGCCTGCTGGCCGTGCTTGTGGCCACGGCCGCCTGGGGCATGGACAACACCCTGTCACGCGCGCTCGCCGAGCGCGACCCGGGCCAGGTGGTGCTGGTCAAGGCGGCGCTGGGCGCCACGGTCACGGCGCTGCTCGCGCTGGCGTTTGCCGAACCGGCGCCCGCCCTGGCGGCGGCCGCCGGCCTGCTGGCGGTCGGCGCCACCGGCTACGGCCTGAGCCTGCGCTTTTACCTGCTGGCGCAGCGGGCGTTCGGGGCGGCGCGCACCGGTTCGGTTTTCGCCTTCGCGCCCTTCATCGGTGCGGTGTTCGCGCTGGCCCTGGGCGACCGCTCGGTCAGCATGTGGATGGGCGCCGGCGGGCTGCTGATGCTGGGCGGTGTGTTGCTGCACCTGATGGAATCACACGGCCATGTGCACAGCCACGTGGCCATGGACCATGAACATGCGCACGACCATGCCGATGGCCACCACACCCACCGCCACGTGCCGATGCCCGAGGGGACGCACAGCCACCAGCACCACCACGAGCCGTTGGAGCATGCCCATCCGCATGTGCCCGATGCGCACCACCTGCATCGTCACTGAGTCGGATGAGCGTGGCGGCAGCGCTGTTCTGCTATTGAAAAAGTAGCTTGTTGCGACCGTCTGGCCGGGGCTGGCGGAGAATTTCCTACAGGCCGCGGCCGAGGATGGGAAACAGCTTGAGCAGCCCGCCGGTCATCACCTCGATCGCCAGCGCGGCCAGGATCAGGCCCATGAGCCGCGTCATCACGTTGATGCCGGTCTTGCCGAGCACCCGGGCAATCGGCTGGGCCAGCGCGAAACAGACGGCCGTGGCCAGGCCGATCACCACGCCGTAGCCGACCAGCATGCCGAGCTGGAGAAGGTTCTGGGCCTTTTCGGCGTAGATCACCACCGTGGACATGGTGGCCGGGCCGGTGAGCAGGGGAATGGTCAGCGGCACCACGGCGATGCTCGCGCCCATGGCGGCTTTTTCCGCGCCGTCTTCGAGCTCGTGGGTGTTCGGCTTGGCTTCGGCCGGCTGCGCGTTGAGCATGTTCATGGAGCTGATCAGGAGCAGCATGCCGCCACCGACCTGGAAGCTGGCCAGCGAGATGCTGAAAAACTCGAGGATCTGCAAGCCCAGCAGCGCGCTGGTGGCAATCACCATGAAGGCGCTGAACGAGGCGATGACGATGGTGCGCCGCCGCTGTTCTGTCGAAAATCCCCGCGTGTAATGAATGAAAAATGGCACGATGGCCAGCGGGTTGACGATGGCCAGCAGGGTGACAAGCGGTTTAAAGTCCATCGAAGCCCTTCCGTGAAATGCGGCAATTTCCCGCCGGGCTGCCATCCCTTGGCTTGTCATTGCGGGCTTGACCCGCAATCCATGCCACGCACGACCAGCGGTGGTTCATGAAGCATGGATCCCGGATCTTGTCCGGGATGACAAACCGGGCCATTCCATCCATCAGCGGCCGCCACCAATGTCCAGCAGCGCGCCGGTGGTGTAGCTCGACGCATTGCCGAGCAGCCAGACAATGCCCTGCGCCACTTCGTCGGCGGTGCCTGCCCGCTGCATGGGCACCTGCGGCGCCAGGTCGCGCGCGCGGTCGGGCAGGCCGCCCGAGGCATGGATGTCGGTTTCTATGATGCCGGGTCGCACCGCGTTGACACGTATGCCTTCGGCGGCGACCTCCTTGGCCAGCCCGATGGTGAAGACGTCCACCGCGCCCTTGGCGGCGGCATAGTCCACATACTGGCCGGGTGCGCCCAGCCGCGCGGCCACGCTGGAGACATTGACGATGGCACCGCCCGCGCCGCCATAACGCGTGCTCATGCGTTTGACCGCCTCACGCGCGCAGACCATGGTGCCGATCACGTTGATGTCGAACATGCGTTTGAGGCGCGCCACACTCATGCCATCCACGCGCGAGGTCTGGTCCACCACGCCGGCGTTGTTGACCAGCGCCGTGAGCCGGCCGAGCTTGGCATCGACCTTGTCAAACATGGCCAGTACCTGGCTTTCCTCGGCCACATCGGCCTGCACCGTGATGGCGGTGCCGCCGCTCTGGCGGATCTGCCGCACCACCTCGTCGGCAGCGAGCGAGTTGGTGGTGTAGTTGACGGCCACGGCGTAGCCGGCGCGGGCGGCCTGCAGGGCGGTGGCGGCGCCAATGCCGCGCGAGCCTCCGGTGATCAGAACAATGTTGGACAAAGCCGGTCTCCAGCAAAAAAAAGCAATTCCGGTTACAAACCGGGTTGACCCGAATCTACCTCAATCGGCCGCAGCGGCCGGAAAAACAGCATTCCCACTGGAGACACCCTTGAGCACCACCATCGACTATTACTTCACGCCGCAAAGCCCATGGACCTACCTGGGCCACCAGCGGTTTGCGCAGATCGCCAGCGCAGCCGGCGCGGCGGTGCGGGCGCTGCCGGTGGATTTCGGCAAGGTTTTTCCGGTCTCCGGCGGCCTGCCGCTGGGCCAGCGTGCGCCGCAGCGCCAGGCCTACCGGCTGGTGGAGCTGCAGCGTTTCAGCGAGCATCTGCAGCTGCCGCTGAACCGCCAGCCCAAGTATTTTCCCGTGGGGGGCGACCCCGCCGCGCGGCTGATCACCGCGGTGGACCAGGCCGACGGCAGCGCCACGGCCATGACGCTGGCCGGCGCGATTTTCAGGGCGGTCTGGGTGGAAGAGCGCAACATTGCCGACGACCAGGTGTTGGCGGAGATCCTGCACCAGTGCGGCTGCGACGCCGGGCGCCTGGCCCAGTCGCACAGCCCGGCCATCCAGCAACTGTATGAAGCCCGCACCCAGCAGGCTATCGATGCCGGGGTGTTTGGCGCGCCCAGTTATGTCGTGGACGGCGAGATTTTCTGGGGCCAGGACCGGCTGGACCTGCTTGAGAAAAAACTTGCCGCCAAGTAAGTTGAAATTGAAATTGAAAAATTGAAGCCTTAACCAGCAACTGAACAGGAGACTTCCGCCATGGGCAAATTCATCGACCTCACCGCCGCTGACGGTTTTGTTTTTCCGGCCTACGTGGCCGAGCCGGCCGGTACGCCGAAAGCCGCCGTTGTGGTGCTGCAGGAAATTTTCGGCGTCAACTCGCACATCCGCTCGGTCGCCGACGGTTACGCGGCGGCCGGGTACCTGGCGGTGGCGCCGGCCACCTTCCACCGTGTCCGGCCTGGTGTGGACATTGGCTACACCGACGCCGACATGAAAACCGGGATGGAGCTCAAGGCCGCGGTGGAAGCCCTGCCGGCACCCGGCGTGTTGCAGGACATCCAGGCGACTATCGATCACGCGGCGAAAAGCACGGGCGGCAAAAAGGTCGGCATCGTCGGTTACTGCTGGGGCGGCCTGCTGACCTGGCGCGCGGCCGCCGCGCTGTCCGGCCTGTCGGCCGCCGTGCCTTATTACGGCGGCGGCATGACGGCCGGGGACGAACCCGCGCGCCAGCCGGCCTGCCCGGTGATGGTTCACTTCGGCGACCAGGACCACTGGATTCCGCTGGACACGGTCGAAGCCTTCAAAAAAGCGCAGCCCGGCGTCGAGGTGCATGTTTACGCGGCCAACCACGGCTTCAACTGCGACCAGCGCGGCTCGTACAACGAGGCCGCGGCCACCCTGGCGAAGCAGCGCACCTTGGCATTTTTCGTCAAACACCTGGGCTGAACCATGGGCCGCCCGCATTTCAAGTTTTTTTGGCCACTGGCCCTTGACTGGCGGGCGCCAGCAGCTCTGTTTTTGATAGCGTTTTCGGCGTCCGCCCAGGCGGCCGACTACAGCGGCCCGCTGTTCGATGCGCACCTGCATTACAACGAGGAGGCCTGGAACGGCAGCGTCGGCCCCCATGGACCTGCCGATGTGCTGGCGCGCATGCAGCGCAACGGCGTCAAGGCCATCGTCGCCAACTCGCGGCCCAACGACGGCACCAAGGCGCTGGCGGCCTCGGAGCAGACGGCGCGCGCCGGTGTGACCGTGGTGCCTTTCATCCGCCTGTACCGCAACCGCGCCGACTACGACAACTGGTTTCACGACGAGACGATTTACGAGATGGTGCAGGCCGAGTTTGCGCGCGGCGTCAGCGGCGCCCAGGCCGGACCCTACAAGGGCATTGGCGAATTCCATCTGTACGACAGCGCCCATGCCAACGGACCGGTCGCGAAAAAGCTGATGCAGTTCGCCGAGAAAAACAAACTCGCGGTGCTCTCGCATGTGGACGATGTGGCGATCGACCTGCTGATGGCGCATGCGCCTAACGCTCGTCTGATCTGGGCGCACACCGGCATCAGCGGCGTTCCCGTGGCGCGGGTGGAGGCGCTGCTGGCCCGCTACCCGACGCTGATGGGCGAGCTGTCCTACCGGCCCGGCCTGACCTGCGATGCCGGCAAGCTGTGCCCCGAGTGGCGCGCCTTGCTGCTCAAATACCCGGGCCGCTTCATGATCGGCTCGGACACCTGGGTCAACCAGCGCTGGCAGTACTACGACGAACTCATGAAGGGTTACCGCACCTGGCTAGGTGATTTGCCGCCAGACGTGGCGCGGAAAATCGCCTGGGACAACGGCGCTGGTTTGTTCGGCGTCGCCACGCCATAGAAATCCCCCCGCGGTTTTTCCCGAATTTTCAAGCAGGGGCCGCGACCCACACGAAGTGGGGGAGCGTGGGGGCACAATAAACAGATGATCCAGCTTCACTACTACCCCAGCACCGCGGCCATGGTGCCGCACATCGTCCTTGAAGAAATCGGCGTGCCTTACCAGCGCGTGCTGGTGGACCGCATGCAAAACGCCCACAAGGCGCCGGACTACCTCAAGCTCAACCCGAACGGCCTGATCCCGGTGCTGGTCGATGGCGACCTGGTGCTGTATGAAGCTGCGGCCATCTGCCTGCACCTGAGCGACATGCATCCCGAAGCGGGACTGGTGCCACCCGTGGGCACGGCAGCGCGCGCACACTTCTACAAATGGTTGATGTGGCTCACCAACACTCTGCAGGCCACGCTGATCACCTACTTCTATCCGGAACGCTCGGTGGCGCCCGGCAACAGCGCCGGGGCGGCGGAGGTCAAGGCACAGGCCGAAATGAAAATCGGCGGCCTGCTGGACCAGCTCGACGCGGAACTGGCACGCCACGGCGGCCCCTGGTTCGCCGGTGAGAAGTACAGCGCGCTGGACGCCTATGTGTTCACGCTGTGCCGGTGGACGCGCAACTTCCAGTCGCCGGCCGCGCGCACACGGCCGCAGCTCGGGCCCTACCTGCAGCGCATGCTGGCGCGGCCCGCGGTGCAGCGGGTGTTCGCCGCCGAAGAGCTGGCCCCGCCCTTTGTCTAGGCGCCCAGCAGGACCTGAAGTTCCAGCGCGTTGTCCACCGCCGCCCCGGCGGCCGTGTTGTCAAAGAGGCACCAGACCTCCGCGCCGCCGTCCGCAGCTTCCCGCAGCCGGTCGGCCAGCGCCTGCAGCGTCTTGGCGCCGTAGCTGGAGCAATACATGCGCGGCGAGCCATGCAGCCGCACATACACCAGGCCGGGCCAGCCGCCCGGTGAGGTCCCGGCCGCATGCAGCACAAGGTCGGCCAGTACGCGGCCAATCTTCTGTTCCTTCAGCACGGCATCCACCTCCGGCGTGAACCAGCTCGCGTGGCGCGGCGCCAGCCGGCGCAACCGATGCGCACCACTGCCGCCATGCTGGCCCTCCTAACGCCTGCTTCTGGCCAGGTAGCGCTTGCGCCAGAAGACCGACACCACCCCAACGACCAGCAGCAGCATGAAGCCGAAGGTCCACCAGAAGCCGCCGGTCTGGTGAATCAGGGGCATGAACTCAAAGTTCATGCCGAAAAAACCGGTGATCAGGTTCAGCGGCAGAAACACCGCGGTCAGCGCGGTCAGTGTGCGCATGATGTCGTTGGTGCGGTTGCTCTGGGCGCTGAAGTGGATCTGCACCACGGTTTCAGCGGATTGCTCCAGCCGCCGTGCGTGATGCACCACGCGCTGGATATGTTCAATGACATCGCGCGCCCGGGCCACCATCTGGTCGCGCCGGGTCTGCGCGAGCCGGGCGTCGGCGGCAAAGGACGACATGGGCTGCTCGCGCAATGAATCGAGCCACTCCTGCATCGCGTCGTGCTGCTCGTCGCACAGGTCTTCCAGCACGTGCAGCTGGCTGCGCGCACCCATCAACGAGCCCCAGTTGATGAAACGCGAATTGGGCTTGAGCAGCTCGGCCTGCCAGTGCTCGAGCTGCTTGGTGAGTTCCTTGCGCAGCTCGAGGTAGCTGTCCACCATGGTGTTGACCATGCGCAGCACCAGGTCGGCCGGGCTGGACGGGATGCGGCTGCGCGCGGAGACGCTGTCCACGCTGAACTTGGCGTCGCTCAGCGAGCGCTGGATGAAACTTTTGGCGGTGTAGCAGCCGCGCGGGTGCACGCTGATCAGCAGCCGGTCGAACACCACAAAACCCACCGCCCTCGAGCTGATGCGATTGAAGGCGGGCGGGCCGCCGCGCGGCTTGATGCGCGGCTCGCCGCCCTGGCCGTGGTCAGCCTCGGCCGGGGCCTCGTCTTCGACCTCGGCCCGGGTTTCGACCTGCGTTGCCAGCCGCCGGAAGATGACGAGGTCGTAGATCGAGGTGTAGTCGTAGTGCGAAGGGTGGGCCGGGTTGCGCAGGTCCTTGCTGTGCAGGTCCAGCAGGGCGGAGCCGCCCAGTTGCTGCGCCGCCTGCAGCAGCAGGGCCTCGTGGATCTCGAATTCGTCGCGGTCCAGGAACACCCAGACAAAACCGTCGGCCGGTGCCTGCGCCGGCAGGGCGTCCGAAAAGCGCAGGCTGTCGGCGGTGAATTCAACAATTTGCACGGCGTCTGTCCGGTTGATGGTCAAATGGGACTGCAGCCCTTGCAAGTCCTTCGCAGAAGGCTATGTTTTTTGTAGCAAACGCGCTGCCGCGATGGCGAAATAGGTGAGTACGCCGTCGGCACCGGCACGCTTGAAGGCCAGCAGGCTTTCCATCATGACCGCGTCGTGGTCCAGCCAGCCGTTTTGCGCAGCCGCCTTGAGCATCGCGTATTCACCGCTGACCTGGTAGGCAAAGGTCGGCACGCCGAACTCGTCTTTCACGCGGCGCACCACGTCCAGGTAAGGCATGCCGGGCTTGACCATCACCATGTCGGCGCCCTCGGCAATGTCCATGGCCACTTCGCGCAGCGCTTCGTCGCTGTTCCCCGGGTCCATCTGGTAGACCTTCTTGTCGGCCTTGCCGAGGTTGCCCGAGGAGCCGACCGCATCGCGGAAGGGGCCGTAAAACGCGCTCGCGTATTTGGCGCTGTAGGCCATGATGCGGGTGTGGATCAGCTTGCGCGATTCGAGCGCCTGGCGGATCGCGCCAATGCGGCCGTCCATCATGTCGCTGGGCGCAACGATATCCACGCCGGCCTCGGCCTGGGCCAGCGCCTGCCCGACCAGCAGCTCAATCGTCTCATCGTTCAGGATGTAGCCGGTTTCCTTGTCCGGCAGGCCATCCTGGCCGTGGCTGGTGAACGGATCGAGTGCCACGTCGGTCATCACGCCGAGCTCTGGGAAACGTTTTTTCAGTTCGCGCACCACACGCGGCACCAGGCCGTCCGGGTTCAGCGCTTCCTTGCCGTCGTACGTCTTGAGCGAGCTGTCGATCACCGGAAACAGCGCCATCACCGGGATGCCGAGTTGCACACACTCTTCGGCCACCGGCAGCAGCAAATCCAGGCTGAGCCTTTCCACGCCAGGCATGGAGGCGACCGGTTCGCGGCGCTGGCTGCCTTCGGTGACAAACACCGGGTAAATCAGGTCGTGCGCGCTCAGCGCGTTTTCACGAACGAGATTGCGCGTGAAGCTGTCGCGGCGCAGGCGGCGCGGCCGGCCGAGCGGGTAGGCGGCGAAGTGGGAGGCGTGGAGGGTCATGGGCAAATTGTGCCAAAGCTTTGTCAAGGACGGAAATTCATCGCCTGAGTTAGGTGTTTGTGCGATATCGCACATAGCCGGCGAAACTATCTTTCACTTTGGTCGAACGGTGCTTGTCATCGCGTTGTCGGCGTGGTTAGAATGCGACGTGTTGTCACCTTTTTGGTGGCAGCATCCCGCTTTTCCTCCCTGAGCGGGTGCCTTCAAGTGTCACAGCAGACAAGGCTTCTAGGCCCGGTTGACTCAGCGTCAACCGGGCATTTTTTTGCGCGGCATCGCCATAAATTCGCTATTCGGGCGAATTGCGGCGTTGCGCGGTGCTCGCAATCCTCATGTACCCCAGGACATTCCGGCGGCTAGCGCGACCCTCGTATGAGCTCGAAGAGCGATGCGACAAGCGCCTTGCACTTCATCCCGAATAGCAAATTTCTGGAAACACCGTGAGACAGTTTTTGGGCGCGGACTAAACTACCTCGATGCTCTGGGTCAAATCACTCCACATCGTTTTTGTTGCCAGCTGGTTTGCGGGCCTGTTTTACCTGCCGCGCATTTTTGTCAACCTGGCGATGGTGCCGCCGGAAAGTCTGGCCGAGCATGAACGCCTGATCCTGATGGCACGCAAGCTGCTGCGCTTCACCACGATTCTGGCCGTGCCCGCGCTGGTCTTTGGCCTGTGGTTGTGGCTGGGTTACGGCATCGGTCGCGGCCCCGGCAATGGCTGGATGCATGCCAAGCTCGTCATCGTGGTCCTGGCCATCGGCTACCACCATGCCTGCAGCCGCATGTTGTCGACCTTTGTGGCCCGGCGCAACACCCGCAGCCACGTGTGGTGGCGCTGGTTCAACGAAGTGCCTGTGCTGCTGCTGCTAGGCGCAGTCATCCTCGTGGTCGTCAAGCCGTTCTAGCAGCACAGGCGCAACGTGAACTCCCCGGATTCACCAGCAGACGCGGACGAACCGGCTCCGCCGGGCGTCTCGCGTCGTCCCCTGCAAGGGGAGGCGGAACTACACGATGCGGAGCGTCGTGAGGATGTCAGGGGTGTGCTCGTTGCCAAGCGCAGTGAGAACGATGGGGGTGAGCGGTCCTCCGGTGTGCAAACAGCCTCTTGGCCGCTGGCCCTGGCCACGGTCTGCCTGATTGTTTACGCCAGCCTTTACCCATTTGCCGAGTGGCGCGACCAGGGCATCTCGCCGCTGAATTTCCTGACCGCGCCGCTGCCGCGTTACTGGACCGGTTTCGATGTCGGCGTCAACCTGGTCGGCTATGCGCCGCTCGGTTTCCTGCTGGCCCTGTCAGCCCTGCGCAGCGGCCGCGTGCGCTGGGCCGTCACCGTAGCGGTGATCAGCGCGGGCGGGCTGTCGCTGGCCATGGAAACGCTGCAGAGCTACCTGCCTTCGCGCGTGCCGTCGAATGTGGATTTCGCGCTCAACACCGCCGGTGCCTGGCTGGGAGCCTGCAGCGCCTGGCTGCTGGAAAAAGCCGGCGCCATTGCCCGCTGGAGCCGCTTTCGGGCGCGCTGGTTTGTCCGCGATGCACGCGGCGCGCTGGTGCTGCTGGCCCTGTGGCCGGTCGCCCTGTTGTTCCCGGCTTCGGTGCCGCTGGGTCTGGGGCAGGTGCTGGAGCGGCTGGAGTACGCGCTCGCCGATATGTTGGCCGACACGCCGTTTCTCGAGTGGCTGCCGGTGCGCGACATCGAGCTGCAGCCGCTGGTCCCCGGCGCCGAGGTGATCTGTGTGGCGCTGGGCGCGCTGATTCCCTGCCTGCTCGGCTACTGCGTGATCCGCACCTGGCTGCAGCGCGCTATTTTCCTGACGCTCACGCTGGCGGCCGGCATCGTGCTGACCGCGCTGTCAGCCGCGCTCAGCTACGGCCCGGACCACGCCTGGGCCTGGCTGGACCTGCCGGTGCGTGTCGGCCTGACGATGGGCGGCGTGCTGGCCGTGCTGCTGCTGCCGGTGCCGCGCCGGGCCACCGCTGCGCTGCTGCTGCTGGCCTTGAGCATTCATTTGTCGCTGCTCAACCAGGCGCCGGTCGGCCCCTATTTTGCCGAGACCCTGCAGGTCTGGGAGCAGGGGCGGTTCGTCCGTTTCAACGGCCTGGCGCAGTGGCTGGGCTGGCTCTGGCCCTTTGCGGCCGTGCTGTATGTGCTGGTGCGTTTGTCCAGCCGCCGGGTCGCCGACGCCGGCGAAAGTAAAATCGAGCCATGACCTCCTCCAGCGCACCCCCCGCCTCCTATTACGAGCGGCACATCTTTTTCTGCCTGAACCAGCGCGCCGGCGGGGAAGACAGCTGCGCCAACCACCAGGCCCAGCAAGGGTTCGACCGCTGCAAGGCGCAGGTCAAGGCGGCCGGCTTGGCCGGCCCGGGCAAGGTGCGTGTCAACAAGGCCGGCTGCCTGGACCGCTGCGCGGCCGGGCCGGTGGCGGTGGTCTACCCCGAGGCGGTCTGGTACAGCTATGTGGATGCGCAGGACATCGACGAAATCGTCGAGTCGCACCTGAAAAACGGCCAAGTGGTCGAGCGCCTGCTCATACCCGCCCATCTGGGGCGCTGATGGGCCTGCCGACTGCCCGCCAGCCGAAAGCCATGCATGTTCTATGGCCTTGGCCTTTATTGCACGGGCGCTGGAGGCTGCTGTTTTTGTAGCGAATTGAGCCCGTCGAAGTTTTCCCCATGAACGCTCAAACCCAGAAAACCACTGTGGCCGGCCCGGTCGGCGCGCTTGAAACCGCGCTGGACGCGCCCGCCGGCGCGTCGCGTGGCATCGCCGTGATCGCCCACCCGCATCCGCTGTTCGGCGGCACCATGGACAACAAGGTGGTGCAGACCCTGGCGCGTGCCTTCACCCAGGCCGGGTGGACCGCCGTGCGTTTCAATTTTCGCGGCGTCGGCGCCAGTGAAGGGGCGTACGACGAGGGGCGCGGCGAGATCGACGACATGCTGGCGGTGGTGCAGCAGCTGGCGCCCGCCGGCGCGCTGGCCCTGGCCGGGTTCTCTTTTGGCGCGTTCGTGACCTCGCACGTCTTTGAACGATTGCAGGCCGCACGCCCGATCGACAAGCTGGTGCTGGTCGGCACCGCCGCAAGCCGCTTTGCGGTGGCGACCATCCCGCAAGCCGCCCACGCGCAGACGCTGGTGATCCACGGCGAGCAGGACGACACGGTACCGCTGCAGGCGGTGCTGGACTGGGCGCGGCCGCAGGTACTGCCTGTTACGGTTATCCCCGGGGGCGGGCACTTCTTTCATGGACAATTGCCGCTTCTGAAAAATCTGGTGATCCGCCACCTGGGCTGACTGTTTCAGGCCGGAGCCGGGCGCATCGCCTCTTCCCTTCTTCTTTCTTCTTTCTTCTTTCTCCACTTCAGGTCTTATCTCCCCATGCACCGTTTCCTGACTGCTTTCCGTGGCGTGGCTTCATCGCTTGTGCTGCTTTCCTCCGTGGTCCTGTTGCCGGTGGCGCAAGCGCAGATGCCGCTGCCACCCGAAGTGGCTGCCCGCTCCTACCTGCTGCTCGATGTCACGGCCAACCAGATCCTGGCCGCCAAGGACATCGACTCCCCGATCGAGCCGGCCTCGCTCACCAAGCTGATGACCGAATACCTGGTGTTTGACGCGCTCAAGTCCAAAAAAATCACCCTCAAGCAGACCTTCAGCGTCAGCGAGCGCGCCTGGAAAATGCCGGGTTCGCGCATGTTCATCGATCCCAAGATGCAGGTGCCGGTGGAAGACCTGATCAAGGGCATGATTGTCCAATCCGGCAACGACGCGACCATGGCGTTGGCCGAAGGGGTGGGCGGCAGCGCCGAGAATTTTGTGAAACTCATGAATGAGCAGGCCAAGGCGCTGGGCATGAAATCGACCGCCTACAAGAATCCGGAAGGCCTGACCGAGCCCGGCCACACCACCACGGCGCGGGATCTGAGCATCCTGTCGACGCGCCTGATGCAGGATTTTCCCGACTACATGGGCTTTTCGGCGATCAAGAAGTACCGCTACCCGGGCACGCCGGCGGCCAACGACACCAACCGCAACACCCTGCTGTTTCGCGACCCCACGGTCGATGGCCTGAAAACAGGCCACACCGCCGCGGCCGGTTACTGCATGATCGCCACGGCCAAGCGCGACTTTCCGAACCTGGGTGCCGCCGGCGCGCCCGGCGGCCGGCGCCTGGTGGCCATCGTGTTGGGCACCGCCAGCGACAGCGCCCGTGCCAATGAGTCGCAAAAGCTGCTGAACTGGGGTTACACCGCGTTTGAGGCGGTCAAGCTGTTCGATGCGGGCCAGGCGGTGGTTTCGCCGGCCGTGTGGAAGGGCAAATCCGGCACCGTCAAGCTGGGCCGGCCCGAGGCCATTGTGATTGCCGTTCCCGCCGGAAGCTCCGCCAAGGTCCAGACCCAGGTCGCCCGGCCCGACCCGCTGGTCGCGCCTTTCACCCGCGGTCAGGCCCTCGGGACGCTCAAGGTCAAGGTGGGTGGCGGCGAGACCATGGTGGACGTCCCGCTGGTGGCGCTGGAGACGGTGGAAGAAGCCGGCATCCTGGGCCGCGCCTGGGATTCGGTCCGGCTCTGGATCAAGTAGGGCGCCGTTCCCTGCGGGCCGCTGGGGCGCTCCCCGGCCGGGTAAATTTGCAGATGGCCCCCCAAACTGCTACACTCGAGGGCTTTTCCGGAATTTCCGGGGAGATTCACGTTTTCACGTAAATAGTCACGTATTCAGTCAAGTCAGAAATCAGACGTTTAGGGACGTTTTAAATGCCAACCATCAATCAGCTAGTTCGCCAGGGGCGCGAGGTCGAAAAGATCAAGTCCAAGAGTCCTGCGATGCAGAACTCCCCCCAGCGCCGTGGCGTGTGCACCCGTGTGTACACCACGACGCCCAAGAAGCCAAACTCCGCTCTGCGTAAAGTCGCCAAAGTGCGCCTGACCAACGGGTTTGAAATCATTTCCTACATCGGCGGCGAAGGCCACAACCTGCAGGAACACAGCGTGGTGCTGGTTCGCGGCGGTCGTGTCAAGGACTTGCCCGGTGTGCGTTACCACATCGTCCGTGGCTCGCTCGACTTGCAAGGCGTGAAAGACCGCAAGCAGTCGCGTTCCAAGTACGGTGCGAAGAAGCCGAAGGTCAAATAAGCCCGGCCGGCCCGGACCGTGCGGTTCGAGCCCGAAGAAGTTGTCATGACGTCTTCAAAACAAGGTGTTTGAATCACCCTGGCAGGTGGTTCAAGCGAAGTGACCCAAGTGCAAATTGTTGTGCCGGTCGAGTAAGTGAGGGTTTTGATAACTCTCGCGGTGCTGCCCAAAGCGGTGCCAACTGAAGCAAAGAGGTGAAAAAATGCCACGTCGTCGCGAAGTCCCTAAACGTGAAATTCTCCCTGACCCAAAATTTGGCAATGTTGACCTTGCCAAATTCATGAACGTCATCATGCAAGGCGGCAAAAAAGCTGTCGCCGAGCGTATTGTCTATGGCGCCCTCGAGCAGATCGAGAAAAAGAACCCAGGCAAAGATCCGCTGGAGGCTTTTCACATGGCCATCGGCAACATCAAGCCCATGGTTGAGGTGAAGTCCCGCCGTGTCGGCGGTGCCAACTACCAGGTGCCGGTTGAAGTGCGTCCGGTCCGCCGCATGGCTCTGGCCATGCGCTGGCTCAAGGAAGCCGCCAAGAAACGTGGCGAAAAGTCCATGTCCCTGCGCCTGGCCAACGAACTGATGGAAGCCACCGAAGGTCGTGGCGGTGCCATGAAAAAACGTGATGAAGTGCACCGCATGGCCGAAGCCAACAAGGCGTTCAGCCACTTCCGCTTCTGATTTTCCGTTCGCAGTATTTGCTGCGCTGATTTGACGGGTTGCCGAGCGGCCTCCAGGTGTCCACCACCTTGACGCCGGCCGGTTCAACCCCAATTTCTGCCAGCTGAGCGCACAACGCACAGCTGGCAGACGCGCAGAAAACATGAGAGATGTCATTGCAGGGCGTCTTTCAGCAGTCTTTGTTCGTAACCCCGAACTGAAAGTAATTTATGTCCCGCGCTACCCCCATTCAAAACTACCGCAACATTGGCATTTCCGCGCACATCGACGCCGGAAAAACCACGACCACCGAGCGGATCCTCTTCTACACCGGTGTGAACCACAAGATTGGTGAAGTGCATGACGGCGCGGCCACCATGGACTGGATGGAGCAGGAGCAGGAGCGTGGCATCACGATTACGTCCGCTGCGACCACCTGCTTCTGGAAAGGCATGGACACGTCCCTGCCCGAGCACCGCATCAACATCATCGACACCCCCGGCCACGTCGACTTCACCATCGAGGTGGAGCGTTCCATGCGCGTGCTGGATGGCGCCTGCATGGTGTACTGCGCCGTCGGCGGCGTGCAGCCCCAGTCCGAAACCGTCTGGCGCCAGGCCAACAAATACAAAGTGCCACGCCTGGCCTTTGTCAACAAGATGGACCGCACCGGTGCCAACTTCTTCAAGGTCGTGGAGCAGATGAAACTGCGCCTGAAGGCCAGCCCCGTGCCCATGGTGATTCCCATTGGCGCCGAGGAAAACTTCACCGGTGTGGTGGACCTGATCAAGATGAAGGCCATCATCTGGGATGAGGCCTCGCAGGGCATGAAGTTCACCTACAGCGAAATTCCCGCCGAGCTCGTCGAGCTGGCCAAGGAGTGGCGCGAGAAGATGGTCGAAGCCGCGGCGGAGTCGTCCGAAGAGTTCATGAACAAATACCTTGAAGAAGGTGATTTGACCGAAGACGAAATCAAGCTGGGCATCCGCACGCGCACCATCGCCAGCGAGATCCAGCCAATGTACTGCGGCTCCGCGTTCAAGAACAAGGGTGTGCAGCGCATGCTGGACGCCGTGATCGAGTTCATGCCGTCGCCGATCGACATCCCGCCTGTCAAGGGCATGGATGAAGACGAAGCGCCTGTGACCCGCCGTGCCGACGACGGAGAGAAGTTCTCCGCGCTGGCATTCAAGCTGATGACCGACCCGTTTGTCGGCCAGCTCACTTTCGTGCGTGTGTATTCCGGCGTGCTGAAAAAGGGCGACAGCGTCTACAACCCGATCAAGGGCAAGAAAGAGCGTATCGGCCGTATCGTGCAGATGCACGCCAACAACCGCGAAGAAGTCAGCGAAATCCGCGCCGGCGACATCGCTGCCTGCGTGGGCCTGAAAGACGTGACGACGGGCGAAACCCTGTGTGATCCGGATGCCATCGTCATGCTCGAGCGCATGGTGTTCCCCGAGCCCGTGATCACGCAGGCCGTCGAACCCAAGACCAAGGCCGACCAGGAAAAAATGGGCATCGCCCTGCAGCGTCTGGCCCAGGAAGACCCGTCTTTCCGCGTCAAGACCGACGAAGAGTCCGGTCAGACCCTGATCGCCGGTATGGGCGAGCTGCATCTGGAAATCATTGTGGACCGCATGAAGCGCGAGTTCGGTGTGGAAGCCAACGTCGGCAAGCCCCAGGTGGCTTACCGCGAAACCATCCGCAAGACCATCGAAGATGCCGAAGGCAAGTTCGTGCGCCAGTCGGGCGGCAAGGGCCAGTACGGCCACGTGGTGCTCAAGATCGAGCCCAATGAAATGGGCAAGGGCATTGAGTTCATCGACGCGATCAAGGGTGGTGTGGTTCCTCGCGAATACATCCCTGCGGTCGAAAAAGGCATTCACGAAGCCGTGACTTCGGGCGTGCTGGCCGGTTACCCGGTGGTGGACGTCAAGGTCACGCTGCACTTCGGTTCGTACCACGACGTGGATTCGAACGAAATGGCTTTCAAGATGGCTGCGATCTTCGGTTTCAAGGAAGGCTGCCGCAAGGCCGGCCCGGTGATTCTCGAGCCGATGATGGCCGTCGAGGTGGAAACGCCTGAAGACTACGCCGGCAACGTGATGGGCGATCTGTCCTCACGCCGCGGCATGGTGCAGGGCATGGAAGACATGGTTGGTGGCGGCAAGGCCATCAAGGCCGAAGTGCCCCTGTCCGAGATGTTCGGTTACTCGACCACGCTGCGTTCGATGTCGCAGGGTCGTGCCACCTACACCATGGAATTCAAGCACTACTCGGAAGCGCCGCGCAATGTGTCCGAAGCCATCATGGCTGCACGCGCCAAGTAAGTAAGACCAGGCGCTGCTCCGCAAGGGGTGGCGCCTTCAATTTGTTGTCTGCGATTGTGTGCCACTTTGTACCCGTGCGAAGTGAATCAGCAACACAGTGCAGACGTTAAACCGTACACGGGCATGTTCTTTATCTGGAGTTAAAAATGGCAAAAGGCAAATTTGAGCGGACCAAGCCGCACGTCAACGTCGGCACGATTGGACACGTTGACCATGGCAAGACCACCCTGACGGCAGCGATCACGACCGTGCTCGCAGCCAAGTTCGGC